>Ga0315905_10008825_pt1 | contig 10206 bp, 3 predicted proteins | sample LakEriMetagenome_5_FD_203522 | JGI IMG/M metagenome (GOLD analysis project Ga0315905, IMG submission 203522) | Freshwater fungal communities from buoy surface, Lake Erie, Ohio, United States - Buoy 4 MA121 | ecosystem: Environmental > Aquatic > Freshwater > Lake | place: USA: Lake Erie, Ohio... | reverse complement strand
GGGTTCAAGGCCCCCCCCCCCCCACACACACACCCGTCGGCTTGGCGCGCGCGCCCCTTCCAATCCACACAACAGCGATGTTGCGCGCGGCTGGGAGCGCGGGACTGGCGGCCGGCTCGGCAAGGAGAGCCGTCCGGGCATCGGACGGAGCCGCCGCCGCCGCCGCCGCCGCCGCCGCCTCGTCGTCCTCGTCGGCGCTGCGCTGGGTCGCGGCCCCGCTTCTTCTTCGCCATCGGCCAGCCCAGCCCACCGGCCCAGCCGCCCGCGCTGCTGGCGACGGCAGCAAGGGATGGCTCGGCGGCCTGCCGAGCTGGCCCAACAGGGACGACGCGCCGGCCGAGGAAGAGGGGGAAGAAGAAGACGACGACGACGGCGGCGCGAGCATGCGCCCGATCAACGACGTCCTGGGCGACGGCAGCGGAGGCAGCGGCGGCGCAAGCGACGCCGAGCCCGACCCCTTGGCCGCCCTGGTCGCGGGCCTGGGCGCGGAGGATCTCGAGCGCCTGCGCGCGGCCATGCACGCCATCGACGCCGACATCGTGCGCCTCATCCCGTGCCCGCGCGCCGCCCTCGAGCCGGGCGCGGCGCTGACGCTCGAGGAGGCCGTCGCGCTGCCGCGCTGCCCGCTGCACGAGCCGGCGCCCGAGGGGCTGCTGCCCGGCGCCGTGGTGTTTTTGAGCGGGATGACTGGCCCGGAGGTTGCCGAGATCGTGCGGTGCTACCGGGACGTCGACGGGCCGCGGCTGCCGCCGGCGGCGTTTTGCGCGCTGGTGCCCGGGAACCGCGCGCGGACGGTGCGCGAGCTCGCGATGAGCGTGTGGCAGGATGAGCGGCGCGTGCGGGAGCGGCGCGCGCGCGCGGCGGAAGAGGAGGAGGGGGGCGGCGGCAGGCGTGAGCGGGGTGAGCTGTAAAAGAGCTGAGCGCCATGTCCTCCGCGCGCGCTGAAAGCTTCCAATCTCAACTCGCTCTCGCACGCTTCGCACGCGTCTTGCTCGTGCCTAAGCCCAAGCATTCATGCGGCCCTAGATTGATCGGCGCGCGCGCGCAAAAAGGGGCCGGACAAGCCAAGCTGCCATTTTCTCGAAAGGTCTGCGAGCCAAGATGCGAGGCGCGATCGTCGCGGCGTCGCCGCCGCCGCCCGCGCGCTGCTGGACCGCGGCGCGCCAGCAGAGCTCTCGACAGCAGCAGCGCCTCCGCCGCGGAGCCCCTCCGGACCTGCACCGCCGCCGCAGGCATCGCAGCACCATCGCCGCCGCCGCCGCCGCCGCCAACGACGCCCCCGCCGACCTGTTCGCGGCCGCGGCAGACGCGCGCCTCGCCTCGTTCGACCAGATGCAGCAGGCGATGCGCCAGCTCGACCGCGACATGGACTTCCTCTTCTGGGGCCCGGGAGGACGCTCGCCCTTTGCCGAGGCCGAGCGCGAGCTCGAGGGGGCGCTCCGGCGCGCCGACGAGGCGGCTGCCAACGCGCGGCGAGAGGCGGCGACGACGACGACGACCAGCCGCAACGACGGCCGCGTGCGGGTTGAGCGCAGCGAGACGCGATCCCCTGGGGCCTACCGGTACTACGAGCGCATCGAGATCAACGGAGGAAGCGCCTGGGCGCCGCCGCCGACGCCCGCCCCCTCGGGTGGCGGCCTCCCGCTGCTCGTCGCGCTGGTCTGCGCGGGCGCGTACGCCGCCCTCACGTCGGCCTTTGCGCGCAACTTCGACCTGACGCTCTACGCCGCGCGCGACAAGGTGCGGCTCGCCCTCACGTGGCCGTTGCTCCTCGCCACGTCGCCCTCGTTCCGCGCGCAGTTTGTGAGCGCAGTGGTGAAGGGGGAGCGCGTGCGGGTGACGCCCGGGGTGACGGTCGACGTCGGCGGCGGGGCGGGGCCGGACGACGGCGGAAAGCAGGAGCGGCAGCGGCAGCACGGACAGGGGACGTGAGGATAGAGGGGGGCGTCTCGCTTTGTTGCGCGCAACACACACACACACTGCAACATCATCATCATCAGCCTCCTTCACCGAGCCGCGCGCGCGACTGCTCCTTGATCAAGGCACCCACCACCACCACCACCACCAACCTTCCAGAACCCCTCTCACACCTCGAAACCCCGCACCCGCCGTTCGCGCCTCGAGAGCATGGCCCCGAAGAAGGTGAGCGGCGACAAGCAAGCTCGGCGACCATCGACGCGTCCTCGCCAGGAGCTCCTGGCGGCGGCGTCGAGCGGCGCGATCGCGTCCGACGAGCGGCGACGCGGGCGCGCCTCTTGCCGCCGGCACACACTCGCTCCCGCGCCGCGCCGGTGCCCCCCGTCGTCGTTGTGCCAGCTTCCCATCAACACGCTCTCACGCGTCTCCCCCGCCTTCCCCTTCTACTCCCCGCAACCACAGGCCGCCGCGTCCGGATCCGCCAAGCCCAAGGTCGCCAAGCCGGCGCTTGCGAAAAAGCCGGCCGACCCGAAGAAGCCGGCCGCCGCTGCGGCCAAGACGCCGGCGGCCGCCGCCGCCGCCAAGAGACCCGCTGCCGCGGCCGCCCCCAAGCCCAAGGCCGCCTCTCCCGCCGCCACCAAGCCGTCCGCCGGCGCCGGCGCCGGCAGCAGCGGCAGCAAAAAGATGGCCGTCGGCAGCAAGATGCCCGGCTTTTCCGTCGTCACGCACGACGACAAGCCCGTCACGAGCGCCGACTTGCTCGCCCGCTGCGAAAAGGGCATCGTGATTTTCTCGTACCCCCGCGCCAACACGCCCGGCTGCACCGCTCAGGCGTGCGGCTTCCGCGACAACCACGCCGAGTACAAGGCCCTCGGGTTTGACGTCTACGGCATCAGCGCCGACGGCCCGACGCCCCAGTCCAACTGGCGCGCCAAGCAGGGCTTCCCCTACGACCTGCTTTGCGACAAGCCGCGCGCCGCCCTCAAGGCCCTGGGCATCGACAAGGGCGGCGTGTCGGTGCACCGCTCGCACTTTGTCGTCGCCAAGGACGGCACGGTCCTGCAGTCGCTCGTGGGGATCTCGCCCAAGGAGTCGATCGCCGAGGCGCTGGTCGCGGCCAAGGCCGCCGCCGCGGCGGCGGGCAAGTGAATCTTCGATCGCCGTTTTGTGTGTTTTGTTTGTGTTTTGTTACCCCTGCCCATCGTTTACCCCTCCTCTCGTCGCGCGCGGCGGTCGTCGATCTCCCGCCTCAGCCGCGAGATGTGCCGGGGGCCGACGCCGCAGCACCCGCCCACGACCGTCGCGCCCATCCGCAGCCACGCGGCCGCGTGCCGCGAGTAGGCCTCGGGCGTGATCGGGCGGGCTCTGGCGTCGGCGGCGCCGCCGCCCCGCTCCGCCTCCGCCTCGTCCTCGGCGGCAAAGTCCTCCGCGCGGCCCCGGTGATAGGTCTCGGCCCACCGCGTCGCGCGCTCGAGCCCGAGGACGTCGACCCCGGCGTCTTGCAGCAGCCACTCCGAAGTCGTGCCGGAAAACCCGTTGGCGTAGGCGCCGTACCTCAAAGCGGCGCCGCTCGCGCCGCCGCAGCACGCCCTCAGGACGGGCAGGGCGGCCGTGGCGGCCGCGGGCGCGCAGCAGTTGACCAGCACGGCGCCGAGGAGCCGGCGGGGGCGGCCAGGGGCCGCCGCCGCCGCCGGATGGGCGAGCACGCGCCGCACGGCGGGCTCGAGCGCCTCTCCGCCCCTGAGGCGCGGCGGGGACGCGCCCTCGCCCTCGTCGCGCACCGTGAACGACACCCACACCTCGCACGGCGGCCGACCGGCCTCCTGCACCTCCTCCTCGCGCGACAGCGCCGCGGCCGCGTCGAGCGCCGCCAGCGCCTCGTCGCTCGTCGGCAGCGTCTCGGCGAGCAGCAGCAGGTCGGCGCCCCCCGCTGCTTGCCGCATCGCGCGCGCCAGCGCGAGGTACTGTCGCGCGGCTTCGGCGCGCGGCGGCGGGGGGGTTGACCCGGGCCGCGCGTAGCAGCACTCGCCAAGCGGGGGCAGGGAGCCGGCGACGCGCGGCCGGTGGTGGTTGTCCGCGGCGGCGGCGGCGTTGGCCGCGCGGCGCGCCGCCGCTGCTGCTTCGCCCGCGAGCGCCGCCGCTAGAGCGAGGTCGGACTCGGCGTCGCGCGCATCCTCCTCCGCCCGACCCCTCTCCAGCACCAGCCGCCGCCACAGCCGCGCGCGCAGGTCCGCCGGAAGCAGCCGGAGCGCCCGGGGCGCGGCCGCGAACGAGTTGGCCGTGAGGACGTCGGCGCCGGCTCGGGCGTACGAGCCGTGCGCGCACTCGACGGCCGCGGGCTGCTCGGCGTTGGCGACGGCGCCCGCGAGAAACTGCTGGTCGTACGGGAGGCCGTCGATGCGGAGGTTGCGCTGCTGCTTGAGCAGGTGGCCCGTGCCGCCGTCTAGGAGCAGGATTGGCGAGGCGGACATTCGAGGGGAGAGAGAGAGAGAATGGCGGGCGGGCGGACGTCAGTGGGTTTTTCGGGAGTGTCGGGTGCGCGCGCGCGCGATAGGGGCAGAGCGCCGCGGCAGAGCGGCAGGGTATAGGGAGGCTCAGTCGACGCGCGTGGTCGTGAGTACCCGCGCCAAGTGATTTGGGACTGGCGTTCTCAGAGCTGGCCGGGGCCCTCGCTGCTAATTGCCTGCCGCGCTCCCCGCCGACCGGCTCCGATTCGAAGAAGCGGCGCCGTCGAGGCGAGACGGCGCCAACAACAGACGCCCCACCCCCCAGACAGCCCCGCCTCTCGTCAACACGTGGAGGACGCGGAGACAGTCCTGACGCACCTCTCACTCGGAGAGACACACCCGACCTTGACCAGGGCCTAAAAAAGCCCACGCACCGACAACTCTTTTTTTTTGAAGACCCCCCACGACAGCTCTTCTTTCTTCTTCTGTTCCCGCGGAACGTGCGCTCCGCCAGACGCCTCTGCGCCTGAACCCCACTCGGGCGATCGCGATAAGAGCAAAACCAGACGACGCGCACGTTCGCTGCCCGACGTGATTGCCTGAGCACCCCCCGGCAACCACGGGAGACGGGCTCTCGCCAACACCCACAGCAACGGCCAAAAAAACACAACATGGCGCCCTCCGACCTGATCGCCGTGCTCGCCGAGCTCAGCGAGGCCGGCAAGGGCATCGCGGCGGCGCAGGGCCTCGAGGACTTTCAGCGCGCCGCCATGGACGTGTGCGCGGCCGTGCCCCTCACCCCGGCCCGCGTGCAGCAGCTCGTGGCCGAGCTGCGGCGCGCCGACGCCGGCACGTGGGCGCGCGCGGCCGAGGACAGCTGCCCGGGGGACGTGGCGCGCGCGCTCAACGCGCTGATGCGCTACTCGCGCGGGCCCGCGGCCGGATGCGCGGCGGCGACGCTGTACGCCGCGCTGCTGGCGGCCCCGGAGTCGCCCGCGTACGGCTACGTGGACGGCCTGGCGTTCTCGGGCCTCGCGCAGCGCCTCAAGGACGGCGCCTTTGGCACGGGCGGGGTTGGCGGCGGCGGCGGCGGCGGCGGCGCGGCGCCGTCGGACGCCGCGGCAGACGCAGACGACGATGACGGGGCGGACGAGATGGACGAGGAGGACGACGACGACGAGCAGGGCGGCGCCGGAAAGCGCGCGACCAAGCGCAAGGGGCCGGCCGCCGGCAAGAAGGGCGCCGCCGCTCGCGGCAAGAAGCGCGCCGACAACTCGTCTGGTTCGTCCGCCGCCGACGCGGCCGCGGCCGTCGAGCTGGTCGTGCAGGCGCTCGAGCTGCTGGCCTCGGCACTCACGACCCCTCCCGCCGCCGAGGCCGCCGAGGCGGAGGCCCCGCCGCCGAAACAAGCTGCCGAGGGCGCCGCCGGCGACCACGCCGCCGCCGCCGCCGAGGAGGAGGACGGCGACCAAGCCGCCCCCGCCCCCGCCGCGGCCCCGATGCCGCACCTGGCCCTCCGCAGCTACACCGACGCGCGCGACGCCCTCGTCGAGGCCCTCCCCGACCTGGCCGCCTGCTGCTCCTCCCAGCGCGCGAGCGTGTCCCGCGCCGCCTTTGCCTGCCTGCGCGCGCTCGTCGCCCCCGCCCACGGCGCCGTGCACGAGCTGTCCGCCGCCGTGCTGCGCCGCCTCTCCCCGCTCGCGATCGGCACCGCGCACGCCCCCGCCGCAGCCGCCGCGGGCGGCGGCGGCGGCGGCTCGGGCGGTCCCTCGGCCCTGGCCCTCCCCTCGGCGCACCCGGCCCCACGCCCGAGCGCCGCCGACGCGTCCGCCGCGCGCGCGGCCGTCGTCGCGCTCGCCTCGCAGCTCCTCGACGCCCACCCGTCCGAGAGCGTCGACGCGGTCGCCGCGCTCGCGCGCCACGTGTGCCTGCGCGCCCCGGACCGCGCCGAGTACCGCGCCGCCGCGGTCAAGGCCGCGGCCGACCTGGCCGCGGCCCTGCCGCCCTGGGAGCAGGAGCAGTTCGTGGGCTTTGTGCAAGGCCTGGCGCGCTCGCCCAAGGTCGCGCTCCGCTCGATGGCGCCGCCGCTCGCGGCCGCGCTCCTGACCAACCTGCCCGAGCCGTTCGCGCACGCCACCTTTGTCTCGGCCGCCTCGGGGCCCCTCGCCGCGTCCGGGCGCGTCCCCGACGGCATGTGCCCGGCGCCCTGGTCGGCCGTGCTGCTCGGCGCGCTGCTCGGGCGCTGCTCGGACAGGCAGTCGGCCGTCCGCGCGCGCGCGCTGTCCGAGCTGGCGGCCGTCGTCGACACCTTCTCCGAGCTGCTCGCGCAGGACCCCGCGACGGAGCAGTACCGCGTGGCCGAGGCGTTCGCGCCGGCCCTGAGCGCGGCGGGGATGCTGAGCGTGGTGAGCGGGCGCGGGCGGGCGAGCAGGAACGACAAGAAGAAGGGCGCCAAGGCGGGCGGCGGCAAGAGGGAGGGCGGCGGCGACGACGAGCAGGGCAAGGAGGAGGAGGTCGAGGACGAGGGCGAGGCGGCGGGGGCGGGCGGCGACGGCGCCGCCGGCGACGGCGACGGCGTGGCCGCCCGCCCCCCCCCCCCCCCCCCCCCCCCCCCCCCCCAAAACCACCCACCCCCCGACGCGCTCGAGGCCTACATGCCCGCGCGCCTCACCGCCGACCTGCGCCCGCTGCTCGCGCTCGTGCGCCGCCGCTGCCGCGACGACAAGGCCGGCGTGCGCCGCGCGGCCCTGGCGCTGCTCGAGGCCGTCGCCGTCATGCGCGCGTCCTGGTCGGGCCTGCCGCGCCTGGCCCCCTCGGCCGAGGACGCCGCGCTGCTCGAGGACGCCGCGGGCGACCGGCTCGTCTCGGTGCGGCGCGCGGGCGCCGTGGCCCTGGGCAGGCTGCTCGAGCTCTTCCCCGAGGAGCCCGCGCTGGCGCGCGCGTGGGTGGCCGGCGCGCTGCCGCTCGCGCGCGACCCGGAGGCGGCCGTGCAGGACGCGGCGCTCGACTGGGCGCGCGGGCTGCTGCTGGACAAGGCGGCCGCGGCCGCCGCGCCGCTGCCCAAGGCGCGCGGGGGGGCGGCGGCGGCTGGGCAGCAGCAGCAGCAGCAGCCGCGGGACGAGGAGGCGCCGCCGATGGCGACGGGCGAGGCGGCCGCGGAAAACGCGGCCGAGCTGCGCGTGCTGCTGTCGGCCGTGGCCGCGTCGGGCCGCGCGGCCTCGGCGTGCCTGGGCCGCCTGTGCGCGGCCCTGCGCGCGCGCGGCAAGCTCGACGGCCGCGGCGTCGCGCGCGGCCTCGAGGCGCTCGTCGCCTCGGGCTTTGGCGGCAGCGCGGACGCCGCCGAAGACGCGCCCGCGGCTGCTGCGGCTGCTGCCGAGGCGGCCGACGCCGCCGACACCGCTGCTGCTGGCGACGACGAGGCGGCGCCGCCTCCGCAACAACCCGCTGCTTCGACCGCCGCCGCCGCTGCCCCCCTGCGCGTCTCCACGTCCGCCGCCACGCGCGGCGCGTGGATGCTGCTGCGCGAGGTCGCCGCGCAGGACCCGGCCGCCGTGTCGTGGCGCTTTTTGCAGGCGCGCTGGGCAGAGCTGCTCCGGCGCGACGCGGCGGCCGCCGCCGCCGCGGCCTCCTCCTCCTCCTCTTCTTCTTCGGCCGCCTCGACGGACGAGGAGGGCGCGCTGCTGCTGATGGTCATCTCGCACGCCGCGCGCAACTTCCCCGCCGAGCAGGCGCGCGCCCTGGGCGAGCAGCTGCTGCGCGGCCTGCTGTCGTTTGCGCTCCCGCCGGCCGTGGCGGGGGCGCACGTCGCCGCGCTGCACCGCCTGTCGGCGCAGCAGCAGCAGCAGGCGGGTCGGGGCAAGCAGGGCGGCGCAGCCGCCGCCGCGTGCTCGGCGCCGTGGTCGCGTCGCGTGTACGCGGCGGCGCACGAGGTGCTCCGGCGCTTCATCAAGGTCCACAGCGGAGGGGCGGACGTTGCTGCTCCGGCGGCCGACGCCGATGCCGCGGCGACGGCCGCCCCCGTTCCCGCCGCCGCCGCCGCCGAGCGCGCCGAGCTGCAGCGCGGCGCGGGCGTCGCCCTCTTCACCGTGGGCGAGGTGGCCCTCCTGCGCGCGGTCAAGCCGCCCTCGGGACTCGTCGTGCTCGTGCAGGCGCTCACGGCGCCGCGCCTGCTGCCCTCGTTGTCGTCCGCGGCCGCCGCCCCGCTGCCGGCCGTTGCTGACGACGACGAGGAGGCCGCCGCCGACGCCGCGGCCGACGACGACGACGGCTTTGCCCCCGCGGGCGCCGCCGACGACCCGGCCACCGCCGGCGGCAAGCCCGTCCCCCCTGCCCTCTCCGCCCACGCCTGGGCCGCCCTCGGCAAGGCCTGCCTGGCCGACGAGCCGCTCGCCAAGCGCTGCGTCCCCCGCTTTGTCCACGAGCTCGGCCGCGCGCGCCCGCCCGCCTGCCGCAACAACATCATGGTCGCGCTCGCCGACCTCGTCGTCGCGCACACGGCCCTGGTGGACGCCCACGTGCCCCGCCTCGCCGCGTGCATCCGCGACCCGCACGAGCTCGTGCGGCGCCAGGCCCTGGCGCTGCTCGCCAACCTCCTGCTCAAGGACTACGTCAAGTGGCGCGGCGCCCTCTTCCACCGCTTTTTGCTCGCGCTCGTCGACCCGAGCGCCGGCGTGCGGTCCCTGGCCGAGTACCTCCTGACGGACGCGCTCGCGACCAAGGCGCCGCTGCTGGCGTACAACCACTTTGTCGAGGCGATGTTCGTGCTCAGCGGGTGCGCGGCGGGGCCGCACGGGGCGCGCGTGCAGGGGGCGCTGCTCGGGGGCGAGGGCGGCGGCGGGGGCGGGCCGCAGCAGCAGCAGCAGTTTACGCTGCCCGGCCCCCGCTTCCGCGCGCACCGCGACCTCATCTACAGCGCCCTGCTCAAGCGCATGGCCCCGGAGCACAAGTTCAGCACGCAGGCCAAGCTGTGCGCCGAGGTCCTCGCGGGCGTGGCCGACGGCGCCCTGCCGCTCGCCGAGGCGGCCGAGGTGCTGCGCGACGCCCTGAGCGTGCTCGCGGGCCCCGACGTCCGCGTGACGGCGCAGCGCCTGGCCGTCGGCGGCGGCTGCGCGGGCGGCGCGGGCGACGACGACGAGGGCGGCGGCGGCGGCGGCGGCTCGGGCCTGGGCGCCTCCTCGGCCGCGGGCCCGGCCGAGGCCGCCGCCCGCGCCCGGGGGCGCCTCGTCTCGTCCATGATGCGCAAGCACCTCGTCGAGTCGGTCGTGCCCGTGCTCGTCGAGCTCCGGCGCCTGCTGCAGGAGCACCGGCACCCGCTGCAGGGCGACCTGCTGGCGGCGGCGGCGGCGCTGCTGCGCGACTACAGGTCCGAGGTCGAGGACATCCTCGTGGCGGACAAGCAGCTGGCCAAGGAGATCCTGTACGACCTTCGGCGGGCCGAGGCGGCGGCCAAGGCGGACAGGGCGGTGGGCAAGGCGGCCGGGGGTGCCGGCGGGGGCGCGTTGGCGGTGGTGGCGGTGGCGGCGGCGGCGGCGGGGCCGGCGGCGGACGAGGGCGCGCCCGCTCGTCGGCCCCCGACCGCCGTCGACGAGCCGCAGCAGCAGCAGCAGCCGTTCAAGACGCCCGGCAAGCCCTCCTCGTCGGCCGCGGCCGCCGCCGCCGCCGCGACGCCCGCGACCGCCCTGCGCACTGCGACGACGACGGCGGCCAAGACGCCCGGCGGCCGCCTGCTCGCGACGCCCGCGCCGCTGTCCGGCTCGGCGCGCGGCCGCCGCACCCCGCTCGCGCTCGACCAGGACGCCGCGGCGGCGGCCGGCGACGACGCGGCCGTGGCCGCGGCCGCCGC
>Ga0315905_10008821_pt1 | contig 10209 bp, 7 predicted proteins | sample LakEriMetagenome_5_FD_203522 | JGI IMG/M metagenome (GOLD analysis project Ga0315905, IMG submission 203522) | Freshwater fungal communities from buoy surface, Lake Erie, Ohio, United States - Buoy 4 MA121 | ecosystem: Environmental > Aquatic > Freshwater > Lake | place: USA: Lake Erie, Ohio... | reverse complement strand
CCTTTAGGCGCGACCTTGCCGGCAAAAGCGAGGCTGCTGGTGAGCAAGAGGGTGCAGCAAATGAGGATATTGCGATTAGTTTGTTTCATCATGTTTTCCGGGGGATTGACCATCATGCTTTGGACGATGCGGGCGCGGCCGGTTTTAGAAAATCGCTTCCGCGCACAAATAGCCAACAGCGCGATTTTAACTTGTTAAGCCGATTTCTTGGAAAAATACCTGACTAGGCAGTGAGCTATTTGAATCGCGTGATGTTTCGCGTTCAGGCGCTGTTTCAGCGGGTAAAAAATTACTTTTGAGAAAATTTTTACGATCATTGGAAGCGAGGGTTCCCGCCTTGTCGGGTAGTTCTGATCGTGGATGTCGCGCAGAGTGTGCGCGGAAAGTCAGGAATGTCCGCTAATCGGGCAAAGACGCTGGACCTTGGCGTGGGCCGAGATTCAGCGTCTCTTTGTGCGTCAACTGGCCTCTATAAAAAACGACTCATTGACTCACTCTTGTGGTTGCTCACCTACAACTTCGACTTCAACGCGCCGGTTTTTTGCGCGACCATCGCGGGTGGCGTTGCTTGCGACCGGTTGGCTCTCGCCTTTGCCATCGATGTGAATGCGGTCTGGCGGGAAGCCCCTGCTTTCGAAGAACATCTTGACCGAGTTAGCTCTTCGCCGGGACAGATTTTCGTTGTAATTCGCCGTGCCAATCGCGTCCGCGTGCCCTACGGCGACCATGACCTCCAGCTTCATCGCTTTGAGCCGAGAGGCGATCACCTCCAGCTTGCGCTCTCCATCCGGCTTTAGCTCTGCCTTGTCAAAATCAAAATAGGTATCGGTGTCGAGGGTGATTTTTTCCCGCGTGGGACGGCTTGCGATGACTGCTGCGGGTGGTACCAAGACCAGCGGTGGCGTCTCGGCTGCTGGGGGCGCGGGTGGCTGGGTCTGAGCGGTCGGCGGGGGCGGGGGTATGGGAATGGCTTTGGCAAGAACGCCATCGCAGCCAACGACTACGGCCTTCGACGGTGTCCATTCGCTGGTATGCCAGCACAAGCCGCTGCCACTCATCACCACGTTGCCGTTGGTGTCTTGCACATAGCCGGGCGCTGCGACCAGAGGCTCGGCGCTCAAAGCTGGCAAGATCGAGCTCACCGTAATCGCAATTATCAAATTTGATCGTACGCGCATGCCTGTGCTCCTTCTGTCGTCGCTTTTCAGCGCGGGTTGTCATTTGCCTTGCGGTGTTCCTCCGAATGTTGGACCGTGGCGCGATTTCAGTCTCGCATTCCAGCGAAAAAGCGCTTTTAAAAAAATCAAAAAGTCAACTGTAATAGCTTAAAAAGCCGGGTAATCCGGTTTGCAAGCGAGGGCAGAAGTAAGCCTTCAGGCAGGTGCGGCATGGTAAAATTTCGGGCTTACAAGTCTGGACAAGGCGCTGTTGATTGCGCCTGGGGCCACCGCAAGAAACCGCGTCAATTTTTAGTCTGCCAATGGATCAATTCGCAAAAGAAACCATCCCGATTTCGCTCGAAGAAGAGATGCGTAAAAGCTATCTTGATTATGCAATGAGCGTGATTGTGGGCCGAGCATTGCCTGATGTGCGTGATGGCCTCAAGCCCGTGCACCGGCGTGTCCTGTTTGCCATGCACGAGACCAACAATGTGTGGAATCGGCCGTATGTGAAATGTGCGCGTGTGGTCGGCGAAGTCATGGGTAAATATCACCCCCATGGTGACCAGGCCATTTACGATACTTTGGTGCGGATGGCGCAAGATTTTTCTTTGCGCTACACCCTGGTGGATGGTCAGGGCAACTTTGGTTCGATCGATGGCGACAATGCGGCTGCCATGCGTTACACCGAGTGCCGACTCGACAAGATCGCCAGCGAATTACTGGCTGATATCGACAAGGAAACTGTCGACTTTGTTCCGAATTACGACGGCAAGGAAAGAGAACCCTCGGTTCTGCCGACGCGCATTCCGAATCTGCTGATTAACGGCTCTTCGGGTATCGCTGTGGGTATGGCGACCAATATCCCACCGCATAACATTACCGAAGTCATCAATGGTGCGTTGCATGTGCTGAGTACACCGACATGCACGATCGATGAGCTCATCGAGATCATTCCTGCGCCAGACTTCCCGACGGCGGGCATCATTTATGGCGTATCTGGTGTGCGTGATGGATACCGCACGGGTCGTGGTCGCGTGGTCATGCGCGCGCGTACGCATTTCGAAGAAATTCGTGACGGCCGTCATGCCATCATCGTTGATGAACTGCCCTATCAGGTCAACAAAAAATCCCTGCTTGAGCGCATCGCCGAGATCGTGCGCGACAAGAAGCTTGATGGTATTTCCGACATCCGTGATGAGTCCGACAAGTCCGGCATGCGCGTCGTGATCGAACTTAAACGCGGTGAACTGCCGGAAGTCGTGCTGAATAATCTCTACAAGCAAACTCAGCTGCAGGACACCTTTGGCATGAACATGGTGGCGTTGGTGGATGGTCAGCCCAAGCTGCTCAACCTCAAGCAAATGCTCGAGTGCTTCCTGTCGCATCGTCGCGAAGTCGTGACCCGTCGCACCGTGTTTGAATTGCGCAAGGCTCGCGAGCGTGGCCATGTGCTCGAAGGTCTCGCTGTGGCGCTAGCCAGTATCGATGAATTCATCGCGATCATCAAAGCGGCGCCGACCCCGCCGGTCGCAAAGGCCGAATTGATGGCGCGTTCCTGGGATTCGTCACTGGTGCGCGAGATGCTGGCTCGTACGGGTGATGAAAATGTGGCCGGCATCAATGCCTTCCGCCCTGAAAACCTGCCACGTCATTACGGACTGCAGTCCGATGGACTCTACAAGCTCTCCGATGATCAGGCGCAAGAAATTCTGCAGATGCGTCTGCAGCGTCTGACAGGTCTTGAGCAGGACAAGATCGTCAATGAGTACAAAGACGTGATGGCGCAGATTGCGAATTTGCTCGATATTCTTTCTCGTCCCGATCGCGTGACCACGATCATCAGCGATGAGCTCATCGCGGCACGCAATGAATACGGCGAGGGCAACAAGGATGTGCGCCGCTCGCAGATCGAAATCAATGCCACCGATCTCGGCACCGAAGATTTGATCACGCCACAGGATATGGTGGTCACGCTCTCGCATACGGGTTACATGAAATCGCAACCGCTGTCGGAGTATCGCGCGCAAAAACGCGGTGGTCGTGGCAAGCAGGCGGCGGCGACCAAGGAAGACGACTGGATCGAGCAGCTGTTCATCGCCAACACGCACGACTACATGTTGTGCTTCTCCAATCGCGGTCGCATGTACTGGCTCAAGGTCTGGGAAGTGCCTCAGGGATCACGCACATCGCGTGGCAAGCCGATCGTCAATATGTTCCCGCTGCACGATGGCGAAAAAATCACGGTCGTGTTGCCGCTCTTTGGTGAAAACAGGACTTTCCCTGAAGATCGTTATGTGTTCATGGCGACCTCACTGGGTACAGTCAAAAAGACGCCATTGTCCGACTTCAGCAATCCGCGCAAGGCAGGCATTATTGCGGTCGATCTTGATGAATCTGATTTCTTGATTGGTGCGGCGCTTACGGATGGAAAAAATGATGTGATGCTGTTCTCGGATTCCGGCAAGGCGGTACGGTTTGATGAAAATGATGTACGCCCTATGGGCCGTACTGCGCGTGGTGTGCGCGGCATGAGCCTTGAAGAAGGTCAGATCGTCATTGCATTGCTGGTGGCGCAAAACGAACAGCAGTCGGTGCTGACAGCAACCGAGAACGGTTTTGGCAAACGCACGCCCATCACGGAATACACGCGTCATGGTCGTGGCACCAAGGGCATGATCGCTATTCAGACCAGCGATCGTAACGGCAAGGTGGTCGCTGCAACGCTGGTGGAGCCCACGGACGAGATCATGATGATCACCACGGGTGGCGTAATGATCCGCACGCGTGTATCCGAGGTGCGTGAAATGGGTCGCGCGACGCAGGGTGTGACGCTGATAGCGGTTGAAGATGGTGCAAAACTATCTGGCCTACAGCGCATACTCGAGGCCGATAGCGAGGACGACAACGATACGGATGAGACGGAAGCGAGCTGATCGCGGCATTCTCGTTCGTCAGATGAATTGCCAGCGCCGGACAACATAACAATATAGGCAGGCTGCCATGAGCGACGACAAACTCAAACCGCTGCGCGATCAGATCGATGAGATCGATGCGCAATTGCTCGCACTGCTCAATGAGCGTGCGCGGGTTGCCCAGCAGGTGGGACATGTGAAGGCTGAAACCAATGCGCCGGTTTTTCGTCCGGAACGTGAGGCTCAGGTGCTGGCACGTATCGCGGACACGAATCCCGGCCCTTTGTTATCGTCTGATTTGCAGTCGATTTTTCGCGAAGTGATGTCAGCTTGTCGTGCGCTAGAAAATCGCGTCACAGTAGCTTTTCTCGGTCCCGTCGGCACTTACAGTGAGCAAGCAGTTTGGCGACAGTTTGGTCAAGCCGTCGATCCGCTGCCTTGCGTGTCCATCGACGAAGTCTTCCGTTCGGTTGAGGCAGGTACGGCCGGATTTGGTGTCGTGCCTGTTGAAAACTCTACCGAAGGTACTGTCAATCGCACGCTGGACTTGCTGCTGCAAACCACGCTTTCCATCAGCGGCGAAGTCGCGCTGCCGGTGCATCACAGCTTGATGACCCGCAGCGGCAACATGGAACAAGTCACGCGTATCTGTGCCCACTCGCAGGCGCTGGCGCAGTGTCAGTCTTGGTTGAATCAGCATTACCCGAACATCGAGCGTCAGGCGGTGGCGTCCAATGGCGAGGCTGCACGCATGGCGACCGAAGAGGGTCAAGTCGCTGCGATTGCCAGTGAAGTCGCCGCCAAGCGCTACGGGCTCTCGATTGTGCATGCCCACATTCAGGATGATCCGCACAACCGCACTCGGTTTTTTGTTGTGGGGCGTCTCATGCCCTCCGCATCGGGCCAGGATCAGACGTCACTCGTGCTGTCTGTCCCGAACAAGCCGGGTGCTGTGTATGAACTGCTTGCGCCACTGGCTCGGCATGGTGTGTCGATGACGCGTTTTGAATCGCGTCCTGCACGGACCGGTCGCTGGGATTATTATTTCTACGTCGACATCGAAGGTCATGCTGATGACGCCAAAGTCGCGCAGGCACTTGCCGAATTGCAGTCACAGGCGGCCTTCTTCAAAGTGCTTGGCTCTTATCCCCACGCTTCCTGATTTTTGTTTATTTGATTGGCCACACCCATGAACTTTGGTCCTGATTACGTTCGCGCGATTGCACCCTATCAGGGTGGTAAACCGATATCCGAAGTGGCTCGCGAGTTCGGGCTTGATGAAGCGCGCATCGTCAAGCTCGCATCGAATGAAAACCCGCTCGGTATTCCGGAATCAGCGAAGCGCGCGATGAGTGCAGCGATGGCAGATCTGGCACGCTATCCGGATTCGAACGGTTTTGATCTCAAGGCAGCGATCAGTGCCAAATTTGGTGTGCCGGCAGAATGGGTTACGTTGGGCAATGGCAGTAACGACATTCTTGAGCTCGCGGCACGCTCGCTAGTCTCGCCCGGGCAAAGCGTGGTGTATTCGCAGTATTCATTTGCTGTCTATCCGCTGGCCACGCAGGCCATCGGTGCGCGTGCGATTGTGGTCGCTGCAAAAGATTTCGGCCACGATTTGCCGGCTATGCGCGCTGCGATTACCGACGATACGCGTCTGGTCTTCGTTGCCAATCCAAATAATCCCACCGGTACCTTTATCGGCGGCGAGCAGATTGCTGCTTTCATACGCTCGGTACCGTCCCATGTCGTGATTGTTCTGGATGAGGCGTACACCGAATATCTATCGCCCTCGCAGCGCTATGATGCTTTTGCGTGGGTTGCACAGCACCCGAATCTGATTGTCTCGCGCAGTTTTTCGAAAGCGTATGGACTTGCTGGTTTGCGGATCGGTTTTGGTATCGCGCAGCCGGGACTGACGGACCTGATGAATCGCCTGCGTCAGCCATTCAATGTGAATTCCCTCGCGCAAGCGGCTGCGATTGCTGCTTTGCAGGATGTAGCATTTCTTGAAAAGAGCGCGGAGATCAATACGCAAGGCTATAGCCAGCTGACTGCAGCATTCGATCAGATGGGTATTACCTACGTGCCGTCGGTCGGTAACTTTGTGTTGTTCCGTGCGGGTGATGATGAGAACGCTGGCGCCAAGGTCAACCTCGCACTGCTGAAGCAGGGCATCATCGTGCGGCCCGTAGCAAACTATGGTTTGCCACAATGGTTGCGCGTATCCATTGGACTACCTGAAGAAAATGCGGCCTTCCTCGTCGCATTGAAATCCGTGCTCGTCTAATCATGACTGTTTTTAAAAAGATCGCCATTTTCGGTGTTGGACTGATCGGTGGTTCATTCGCACTGGCCCTAAAAAAATCCGGCGCTGTCGGCGAAGTCGTCGGCGTGGGTCGACGACGTGAAACGCTGGTACGCGCTGCTTCGCTGGGCATTATTGACAGTCACACTGATGACATTGCGCGGGCAGTCGCCGGTGCTGATCTGGTATTGATTGCAGCGCCCGTCGCGCAAACCGCATCGCTGCTACAAGCCATGGCGCCCCATTTGGAGCCAGACACCGTAGTCACCGATGCGGGTAGTACTAAGACGGATGTGGTGCTGGCCGCGCGTGCTGCGTTGGGGAGCAAAATTCATCAGTTCGTGCCCGGTCACCCGATTGCCGGGCGCGAGCAAAATGGTCCTGAAGCCGCATTGTCTGACCTATATGTCGGCAAGAAAATCATCCTCACCGCCTTGCCTGAAAATCCGTCTGCTGCGGTTGATCGCGTAACCGATGCCTGGCAGCGCTGCGGTGCGCTGGTTCATCATCTCACTGCCGAAGAACACGATGCAGTATTTGCGGCAGTCAGTCATTTACCGCACGTGCTTGCCTATGCGCTGGTAGCGGATATCGCTGCTCGTCCGGATGTGGCAAGGCTGTTTCAATATGCCGCCAGTGGCTTTCGTGACTTCACCCGGATCGCAGGATCGTCGCCGGAAATGTGGCGCGACATTGCGTTGGCAAACCGCACCGCTTTGCTCGGCGAACTGGATGCCTACATGGCCCAGTTAAATCAGATTCGTACCCTGCTCGATCAAGGTGATGGGTCTGCACTGGAAAAAATATTTGGTAGCGCCCAAGCGGCGCGACAGGCATGGACTGCTGCCATTGAGGCGGCAGAGCAAGCGCGGTCATTTGAGCAGGGCGGAGACTGATGTCATGAAAACCTATCCGCATGATCTGACACTGACGCCAGCATCTATCGCGCGCGGTGTCGTACGACTGCCGGGCTCTAAAAGTATTTCGAATCGTATGTTGTTGCTGGCGGCGCTGGCCAGTGGCACCACTGAGATTCGCGAGCTTCTGTCCTCGGATGACACGCAAGTCATGCTGGCTGCATTGCAAAAGCTGGGTGTGTCGTGGCAGCAGCATGGCCAGAGTCAGGACTATGTTGTGACCGGTGCTGCGGGCAAATTCCCTGTGAAATCCGCTAATCTGTTCATGGGTAATGCAGGTACGGCCATTCGTCCGCTCACTGCAGTGCTAGCTGCCATCGGTGGTGATTACACAATCCATGGCGTGCCGCGCATGCATGAGCGGCCGATCGGTGATCTGGTGGATGCGCTTAATGCCGCTGGTGCGCGTATTGATTACACCGCTCAACCGGGTTTCCCGCCGCTGCATATTCATACAGGCGACTTGCATCCGCAGGTCATGCAGGTGCGCGGCAATGTCTCGAGCCAGTTTTTGACAGCGCTGCTGATGGCCTCACCGCTGATTGCGCGCGACCATGCGTTGCGCATTGATGTAGTAGGTGAACTGATTTCCAAGCCTTACATCGAAATCACCCTGAACCTCATGCAGCGTTTTGGTGTGGCGGTGGAACGTGATGGCTGGGCGGCGTTTCTTATCGCGCCCGGTCAGACATACCAGAGTCCCGGTGTTTTGCATGTTGAGGGAGATGCTTCGTCCGCCTCATATTTCCTCGCAGCGGGCGCGATTGCCGGTGGCCCGGTCAGGGTTGAGGGTGTAGGCAAATCTAGCATTCAAGGTGATGTGCGCTTCGTCGAGGCGCTTGAGCGCATGGGCGCGCATATTTCTACGGGCGACAGCTGGATTGAAGTGCGCTCGGGTGGCGTCTTGAAAGCGATTGATGCCGACTTCAATCACATTCCCGATGCTGCAATGACCATTGCAGTCGCCGCCTTGTATGCCGATGGCACCAGCACCCTGCGCAATATCGGCAGCTGGCGCGTGAAGGAAACCGACAGGCTCAGCGCCATGGCCACCGAGCTACGCAAACTTGGTGCGGTGGTAGAAGAGGGCAGTGATTATTTGCAGGTCACGCCACCCACTGTGCTGCAGCCGGCGACCATTGACACTTATGATGATCACCGCATGGCCATGTGCTTTTCGCTCGCCAGCCTCGATGGTGTCGTGCTCAAGGGAACCTCGGTATGCATCAATGATCCGGCGTGCGTTGCCAAGACTTTTCCTGATTACTTCGATGCGTTCGCCGGCATCGTCCACCAAGACTGAATTTCCATGAATAGCATCCCCGTCATCCCCGTCATCACCATCGATGGCCCGACGGCCTCCGGCAAAGGTACGGTCGCCAGCCGGGTGGCGCAGACTTTGGGTTTCGCTTTTCTGGATTCGGGTGCGCTTTACCGCCTCACGGCACTGGCGGCGATTGAGTCGGGCATCGATCTCGGCGAAGAAGCCGGGTTGTCGCGGATTGCCGCAGGTCTGGATGTCAGGTTCGAAGGTGAGCGCATACTTCTCTCAGAGCGTGAGGTTTCTGATGAGATTCGCGCCGAAGCAGTGGGCGTTGCGGCCTCTCGTATCGCGACGCTGCCCGGCGTGCGCAGCGCGCTGGTGGACTTGCAGCATGGTTTTCGTCGGGCACCCGGCCTGGTCGCCGATGGTCGGGACATGGGGACTGTGATTTTTCCGGCCGCCGATCTGAAAGTTTTCCTCACGGCGAGCGTCGAAGCTCGCGCGGACAGACGTTATAAGCAATTGATTGGCAAAGGTTTTCCTGCTAATATGCATGCCCTCTTACAGGATTTGCGAGAGCGCGACGCGCGCGATACTGAGCGTGCCGTGGCTCCCCTGAAACCTGCTGATGGCGCTCATTTGCTCGATACCTCAGAGATGACTATCGAGCAAGCGGTCGAAAAAGTACTGGGCTGGTATCAGTCAGTGCTGAAGTAAATGCTGTATCCGGTGCCTTGTGATGCGCAACGCGTCACTAGGTGTTGAATAACCTAACCCAGCCCCGGCAATTCCGCTTTGGTTGGCTAACCTTCAAAATTTATGTCTATTGCTACTCAATCCCCCGCATCTTCCGGCATGGAAAGCTTTGCCGCGTTATTTGCTGAATCGCTGCAGCGCCAGGATATGCGCTCCGGAGAAGTCATCTCGGCTGAAGTCGTTCGCCTTGATCATAACTTCGTGATCGTTAACGCCGGACTGAAGTCCGAAGCGTTCATCCCAATCGAAGAATTTAAGAATGACAATGGCGAACTCGAAGTCACTATCGGTGATTTCATCTCTGTTGCCATCGAGTCGCTCGAAAATGGTTTCGGCGACACCATCCTCTCGCGTGACAAGGCAAAGCGCCTTGCAAGCTGGCTCTCGCTCGAAAAAGCGATGGAGTCGGGCGAGCTGGTGACCGGTACCGTCAGCGGCAAGGTCAAAGGCGGCCTGACCGTGTTGACTAACGGCATCCGTGCCTTCCTGCCAGGATCGCTAGTCGATACCCGTCCGGTCAAGGACACCACTCCGTACGAAGGCAAGACCCTGGAATTCAGAGTCATCAAGCTTGACCGCAAGCGCAACAACGTGGTGCTGTCGCGCCGCGCCGTCATCGAAGCTTCGATGGGCGAAGAGCGTGCGAAGCTGATGGAAACCCTGAAAGAGGGCACCATCGTCACCGGTATCGTCAAGAACATCACCGACTACGGCGCATTCGTCGACCTCGGTGGTATCGATGGTCTGCTGCACATCACCGATCTCGCATGGCGTCGTGTGCGTCATCCGTCCGAGGTGCTGCAAGTGGGTCAGGAAATCACGGCCAAGGTCCTCAAGTACGATCAGGAAAAGAACCGCGTCTCGCTGGGCGTCAAGCAACTGGGCGACG
>Ga0315905_10008820_pt1 | contig 10210 bp, 4 predicted proteins | sample LakEriMetagenome_5_FD_203522 | JGI IMG/M metagenome (GOLD analysis project Ga0315905, IMG submission 203522) | Freshwater fungal communities from buoy surface, Lake Erie, Ohio, United States - Buoy 4 MA121 | ecosystem: Environmental > Aquatic > Freshwater > Lake | place: USA: Lake Erie, Ohio... | reverse complement strand
CGCGCGCGCGCGCGCGCGGCGCCGTCGGCGTCGACGACGCCCGCCTGCTCCAAGAGCAGGGGTTGATCGCCGTCGCGGTCGGGTATGAAGGTGGGGCAGAGATCTGCCTAGTACGATGCGGGCGCGCGCGCGTGCGCATATCCCGAGGCTGCTGCGAGGGCGGCGCGCGCGCGCGATGACGACTCATGCCGACGTCAAGGCGAACACGCACCGGCATCGTGGCTGCTGCTGCTGCTGCTGCCGTCGGCGCAATGCGCGTTTCTGGCTGTCCGTGGAAAGAGGGTTGCGTAGGTCCTCCTCTCCAGCGCGATCCCTGGAGAGTGGGGCCGCGTGGGCGCGACTCGGTCAACATCGACGTCGCGACGCTCCGCCCGCCGCTACGCGCGCGCGCGAGAGAGAGGCGGACGCGATTCCGGCTCTTCACGGTCGGCGCGCCCGCCCTCCTTGCCTGGTCCATATCGACAACGCCCTCCGTGTTGCGCGCCCTTGCTCTCACCTCTAGCCCTATCATCACGAACGACCACCACGAACGATCGACCCTCTCTCGCACGCTGCGCAGCCCCCCTGGCCGTCGGCAACCGCCATCCCTCTCCGCTTCCGCCCCACACACCCGCCAAGCGACTGAACCAAAAGCCCACCATCACCATCATGGCCCCCGCGCCTCGGGCGGGCGAGCCCAGCAGCGTGCTCGCCCTGCGATTCCAGGCGCGCGCCCTGGCCGCCGCGCCGTCGCATCAATCACCGGGCGCCGCCGCCGCCTCTGCCGCCTCCGCCGCGCGATGGCTCGTCGGCACGGCCAGCCCGCGAGAGCCCAACGAGCTCGACGCGGTCGACTACTGCGCCATCCCTTCGTCCGCCCAAGACGACCCCTTGCGGTGCGCGGCGAGCTGGGCGCACCCGGCCGAGGTGTGGGCGGTCGCGCCGCACCCGTCGGAATTCGCGCGGTCGGGGCTCGTCGCGACGGCGTGGCAGGCGGCCGCGACACCGCAGCACTGCCGCCTCGGAGGAGCAGGAGCAGGAGCAGCAGGCAGCGAGGACGCCGCGCGCGCGGCGCGGCCCGGTTGGGGCGTGACGGTCTGGCGCGCCCCGGCGCTGGACGCCGGTGCCGCGTCGCGCACGGCCGCCCTGACGCGCGCGTGCGACCTGGAGCGCGACGAGGGAGGAGGAGCGGGAGCAGGAGCAGCCGTCGCCGTGCGCGCCGTGGCGTGGTCGCCGCACGCCGAGGACGAGGTGCTGACGGCTGACGCCGACGGCGCGCTGCGCACGTGGCGGCTGGGCGACGGCGGGGTGGCGCGCGTGCAGACGACGATGTCGTCGTCGCCGTGCGGGGCGGTGGGCGGCGGAGAGCTGTGGGCGGCCGAGCCGCACCCGACACAGGCCGGCGTGGCCGCCGCCGCGACCGACGCGGGCGTCATCGTCTGGGACGCGCGCGCGGGCGCATTGGTCGGCAGCTTTGGCTGCCCTGAATCGTCGTCGTCGTCGTCGTCGTGCGCGTCGTGCGGCCTGGCGCGCTGGCGCGCGGCGGCGCGGTGCGTGAGCTGGGCCCCCGCGGGGGGGTGGCGCCTGGCGAGCGCCGGCGACGACGGCCGCCTGCGCTTCTGGGACCTCCGCGCGCTGTCCGCGTCGTCGGAGCAGCTGCCCCGCGGCCGCCCGCGCTGCGCGCCGCTGCAGACGCTGGGGGGGGCGCACGGCCACGCCGTCGCCGCGCTCGCGCACCACTCGCAGCACGAGGCCCTGCTGGCGTCCGCGGGGAGCGACGGCGTCGCCGCGCTCTGGCACGCGCCCCGGGTGGCGGCCGGGGAGGTGGCGGGGGCCGATGACGACGTCGGCGGCGGCTTGACGGACGATGGCCTCGCCACCAACAAGGAGCAGGACGGGCGGGTGTGGTCGTTCGACGACCCCGCGGCGGGCGGCGACGACGCGCTCAGGGGGGTCGCGTGGGCGCATGCGGCGGCAGGCGGCGGCGGCGGGGCGGACGCGTGGGCGCTGGCCGTGCTCGCGCACGACGGCCGCGTGGCCGTGCACCACGTGCCGCGGTCCGTGCGGTACGCGGTCCTGGTCTAGGCATCCTGTTCTGGGGTTGCAAAAAGAGGAGAGAGAAGGAAAACGCCACGTTCTGTGCCTGCCCCCCACCCAAAAAACCCACCCCCACTCCCCGCGTCGTCGGTCGGCCGGCCCGTCACGGCGCCGGCGCCTGAGCAGCCGCGAGCGCGGCCAGGCGCGCGGCCCCGGCCGCCCCGCAGAACGCCACGAGAGCCTGGAGCGAGACGGCCTCGCCGCGGTTGAGGTCGAGCCCGGCCTCGCGGTTGAGCGCCGCCCAGAGGGCGTCGGGAAGCGGGCGCCGCCCGGCCGGGCGCAGGGCGGCCAGCAGCGGCAGCTCGGGGCCCGCGCAAAACGCGGCCAGGCGCTCGGCCGTCTCGCCGAGCACCTGCCGCGCCGGGCCGCTCCTGCTGCTGCTGCCGTTGCTGCTGCTGCCGCTGCCGTTGCTGCTGCTGCTGCCTCCGCCCCCGCCATGCTGCTGCTCCTCCTCCTCCCCCGCCGCCGCGAGCAGCGGCAGCGCGCGCTCGACGGCGGACAGCCGGGCCCGGAGCCGCGCCGCCCCCTCGCGCGCCTCGGCCGCGTCGACGCGCGCGATGGGGGCGCCCGTCCACTGCGCGAGGCGCGCGTGCGCTTCGCACACGACCGCCCACAGCTCGGCGAGCGGGGCCAGAGACGCGCGCGCGGAAGCGAGGCGCGCGCCCAGCGGGGAGCGTTTTTCCCCCGCCGCCGCATCCTCGCCCTCGCCCTCGCCCTCGCCCTCGCCCTCGCCCTCGTCGCCGGCGACCGGCGGCAGCAGCAGCGCCGCGCGCTCGGACGAGACCTCGCGCAGCTCGCGCTCGGCCGCGTCCAGGCGCGCGCCGACCGCCCCGATCTCCGCGGCGACCGCCTCGCGGCGCGACGCCGCCGCGTCCGCGGGCCCGCGGCGCGACGCGACGTCGGCAGCCGCGGCGATGGCGGCCGCGGCCTCGGCGCGCAGCGCGGCACCGCGCGCCGCGAGCGCCTGCTCGAGCGCGCGCCGCTGGCTCGCCGCCCGCGTGCGCGCCTCGGCGAGCGCCTGGGCCAGGCGCGCGGGCCAGCGCGCGGCTTCGACCCACGCCCGAACGTCGTTGTCGTCTTCCTCGGACTCCTCTGCCGCTGCCGCCGGCCACCGCTGCTCAAACAGGAAGGCCCGCGCGAGCGCGACGCGCGCGAGCACCCCCGTCTGCGGGCAAGCGTGCGCCGCCGCGACGTCCGCGCTGCAGCGCGCGATCGCGCGGTGCAGCCGCAGCACGTCCTCGGCCGTTCCCGCCGCCGCTCCCGGCGCCGTCTGCAGCGTCGCGTGCGCCGACGCGTACTCGGCCGCCGCCGCCGCGCACGCGGCGCGCGCCGCACTGGCCACGCCGCGCAGCACGGCCGCCGCGCCGCGCTCGGCCGCGCCCGCCAGCGCGCGCCTGAGCGCGCCGCACCGCAGCACGCACACGCCGCCGCGCGACGGCACGTCGTCGACGTCGCCCTCCTCCTCCTCCTCCTCCTCGCCGCGGGCGGCCGCGGCCGCAGCGCGCAGGCGCGCGACCTCGGCGCCGCAGGCCGCCAGGGCCCTCGTTGTGGCGGCCGTGTCGATGAGGTGGGTGGAGCCCCCGCCGCCGCCGGCCGCCAGCGGGGCTTTGAAGGCGAGCGAGCGGGCCACGGCGTCCACAAAGGGCGAGGCCGCGTGCCGCCGCGCCAGCTCTTCGGCCTCGCTCGCCGCCTCCTCCGACGACGACGACGACGACGCCGTCGGCAGCAGCGGCAGCAAGCCGTCGAGCTCCCGCAGCAGGGGCGCCAGGCGCGGGGCCACCAGCGCCTCGAGCGCGCCCATGTCGGCCTCGGTCGCGCGCGCGACGGCCGCGCGCGCCGCGGCGACGGCCGCGTCCTTGGACGGGTCGAGCCGGAGGAGCGGCGGCGCGGGGGCCGCCGCTGATCCTGCTGCTCCTCCTCCTCCTCCTCCTCTTGCCTGGCGGCGGCCCTGCTGCCGCTGCGCGGCCTCGGCCGTCGCGGCCCGCGCGGCCTCGAGCGACGCCTCGAACGCCGCCGCGGTGACGACCTGGACCTGGCGCGCGCGGTCGGCCGGCGGCCGAAAGCCGCGCAGGCGGCGCGCCGGGCGCCTGCGCAGCGGCAGCAGCAGCGACGTCCGGCCGGCGCCGTTTTCGTCGTCGTCTTCCTCCGCCATCTCGGCAGCCTCGGCCGCCGCCGCGGCCGCCGCGACCTCCGCGGCCGCGGCCGCCGCGCGCGCCGCCCCGGCCGCCGCCGCCGCCACCCGCACCGCGCCCTCCCCGAGCGCCGGGAGCGCCCCCGCGGCCGCGACGACGGCGTCGACCGCCTCGAGCAGCGCCTCGCGCGCCTCGGCCGCGCCCGGGCGGAGCGCGAGAGCGAGGCGCTCGCCATCTGGCGCCTTGACCGCGACCACCTCGAGCGCCAGGAGCGGGCGGGCGGCGGCCGGCGAGGTCGCCGCCGAAGCCGCCGCCGACCGCGACACGGCCCCCGCCAGCGCCGCCAGCTCGTCGTCCACCAGACCCCGCAGCTGCACGCCCGCCTGCGCCCCCACGGCGCGCCAGTAGCCCGCGGCGTCGTTGTTGGCCGGGCGCGGCGGCTGCTCCGCCAGCGCGGCCGCGGCGCGCGGCAGCCAGTCGCCGAGCAGGCGCGCGCGGCCCCCCGACGCGGCCGAGCAAGTCGCGAGGCGCAAGTTGCGCGGGGAGAGCGCGGGGGGCGGCGGCGACGAAGAAGCGTCGCCCGCGGCGGCTGCAGCGAGCGAGGGCGCCAGCAGGCGCAGCGGCGGCGGCTCGAGGCCCGCCGCCGAGCGCAGTCGCAGCCACAGGTCCTGCAGCGCCTGCGCCTGCGGGCAGTAGCGCTGCAGGCCCCAGTGCAGCTCCTCGCGCGCCATGGCCAGGCGCTGGCGCCGCGCGCTCGACGCGGCGGCGGCGGCGGCGGCCGAGGGGGGCGGGGCGGGCGGCTCGGCGGGCTGGTCGTCGTCGTCGTGCTCGTCGCCGTCGACAACATTGCCTGCAGAGGGCGCGCACGCCTTGCGGTACGCCTCTTGCAAACCCTCCAGGCACGACGCGACGGCCGGCGACAGATGCGACGAGGCGACGCCGGCGTCGGCGCGCGCGTCGGGGACGAACGGCTCGCGCCTCGCGTCGTGGCCCCTCGAGGTCAGGCCGCCAAGCGCGTCGATGCCAGAGGGGCCGCGCGCGCCGGCTCGCGCTGCTGCTGCTGCTGCCGCGGCTGCTGCTGCTGCTGCTGCGCCTTTCGCCGTTGCCCCGACGGCCACACTTGCCGCCGCCGCCGCCGCCGCCGCCGCCGCTGCTTTTTTTGGCGGCGGCTCACCGCGCAGCCTGCCCGCCATCGCCGCTTTGAGGTTGCTCTCACGTTGAGCTCCTGCGCGCGCGGCTCGGTCTGTCTGTCTCTGTCAGCGATGCGCTTGTAACACGGAAACACAGGGGGGGGGGGGGTCGGAAGAGACAAAGAGAAACGGTCAGGTGTGAAAAAGGTGAACGGGTCGTTCGTTTGTCGCCCTTGTGTGCGGGCAAGGGCGCCCGCCGCCTCGCTTTCTCCGAGCGGCCGAGCGGGGCGAAGGAAAAACCAATCTCCAAAAAAGATCATCATCATCATCTCCGCGACGACGCCTCCCAAAAAAACACTCATCAGTTGGCCTCGCGCAGCGCCGCGCGCCCGCGGCCCTTGGGCGCCGCGGCGGCGACAGCGGCGCCCTTGCCCGCAGCACCACCGCCCGCCGGCGCCCCCCCGCCGCCGCTCCCGCCGCCGCTCCCGCCGACCGTGCGCGCGACGGTCGACACGCCGTCGACAAACTTTGTGCGGAAGAGCACGCTCGCGTTGTTGAACATGCCCTCCTTGAGCGACACGACCACGAACTGCGACTGCGGGAAGTGCTGCCGGATCATCGCGCCGATGTTCTGCGTGTGCGACAGGTCCAGGGCCGCGTCCACCTCGTCCAGGATGTAGATCGGCGCGGGGCGGAAGCGGCACAGCGCGAGCACGAGGCTGAGGGCGAGCAGCGAGCGCTGCCCGCCCGACAGCTCCGTCAGCGACTCCTTCCACACCCCGCCAAACGCCACGCGCACCTCGAGGCCGTCCAGGAACGTGCCCCCCTCCGGGGGCACCAGGCGCGCGGCCGTGCCCGGCAGCAGCGTGGAAAAGATGGCGCCAAAGTCGCCGTCGACGCGCCGCCACGTCTCGCCGAGGGCGGCCCGCTTCTTCTCGTCCAGCTCGTCGATCACGGCGCTGATCTGCGCGCGGTCGCGCTCGACCTGCGCGCGCTTGGCCTTGAGGCCCTCGACCTCCTCCTGGTTGCGGCGGTACATGGCCTCGGCCTGGCGCTCGACGCCGCGCTCGCGCATTGCCTTGAGCTGGAGCGTGAGGGCCTCGTAGGCCTCGTACGACTCGCGCGCGTCGACGGCGGCGAAGTCGAACTCGCCGCGGGCGGCGCCGAACGAGGCCTTCTCGCGCGGGATCCAGTCGTGGTCCTGCTCGAGGCGCTGCAGGCGCTGGCGCGCGCCGACGAGGTCGCCGCGCTTGTCGGCGAGGCGCGCGTCGACGCGGCGGCGCGACGCGGCCGAGTCGGCGGCGCGGCGCGCGGCGGCGTCGCGCTCCTGCTCGAGCGCGCGGATCTCGGCGTCGCAGGCGCGCAGGCGCGCGCGCTTCTCCTCGAGCCGCGCGGCCGCGGCCGCGTAGGCGGCGTTGGCCGCGTCGACGCGCGCGCGCAGCGCCTCGACCTCCGAGGCGAGGGAGGCGAGGGCGGCCTCGCCCGCCTCGGCCTGCGCCGCGAGCTTGGCGCGCTCGTCGCCCGCCGCGCCGGCCTCGGCCACCGCGGCCTGCAGCGCGGCCTCGGCCGCGCGCGCCGCCTTGCGCGCGCGCTCGAGCTCGGCCTTGGCCGCCTTGCCCTTGGCCTGCGCGGCCTTCAGGCGCTTGTCGCGGTCCTTGCCAAAGTCGGCGATCTCGCGCTCCAGCGTGGCGGCCAGGCTCACCATCTCGCGCTTGCGCTGGCGCGCGGCCTCGGCCGCCGCCGCCACCTCCTCGGCCTCGCGCTCGCACGCCGCGGCGGCCTCGGCCAGCTGCTGCGACTCGGAGCCGCGCACCTTGTCGGCCAGGAGCGCCAGGGCGTGCTCCTTGAGCTCGGCCTCGCGCGCCAGCGACGCGTGCGCCTTGGCGGCCGACGCCAGGCGCGCCAGGCCAGACTCGGCCTCGGACAGGCGCAGCTCGGCGGCGCGCAGCGCGTCCTCGGCCTCGGCCAGGCGCGCCAGCGTCGTCAGCACCGAGGCCGAGGGGCGCGAGCCGCCCGTCAGCACGCCCGCCGGGTTGAAGTCGTCGCCGTCGAGCGTGACGGCGCGCCGCGCGACCTCGCGCCCGAGGGCCACCTTTTTCGCCGCGGCTGCGTCGTCGCACACAAACGTCCCGCCAAACACCTTTTTGATGGCGGCCGACACCTCCGGCGCCGACCCGACGAGCTCGATGGCCGGGCGCGCCTTGCCGCCCGTCAGCTCGCGCGCCTTGTCCACCACGTCGCGCGCCATCTCGGTCGACGCCGCGCGGTTGAGCGCGATGAGCGTCACGCGGCGCTGCAGCGCGCCCTTGGCGTCCAGCAGCCTCTGGCCCGCCGCGTCGTCCTCGACGACCAGGTGGTACAGCTGCCCGCCCGCGGCCACCTCGAGCGCGAGGGCCGCGCGCTCGTCGCGCACGCGCACGAGGCGCGCGACGACGCCCTTGACCTTGGAGCGATCAAAGCCCGGCGGGGGAGTCCACGCGACGTCGACGCCGGCGCCGACCTGCGCGCCCAGGGCCTCGGCCGACTCCTTGAGGCGGCGCACCTCGGCGCGCGCCTCGCCGCGCGCGCGCTCGAGCTCGGCCGCCTCGCGCTCGTCGTAGCCCGCGGCCTCGACCTTTGCGCGCGCCGCCGCGGCCTCGCGCTCGGCGCGCTCGAGCTCCTTCTGCAGCTTGGTCGCCTCGGCCTGCTTGGCGCCCAGCGCGCGCTTCTTGTCCTGCGCGGCCTTGGCGGCGTGCTTGGCGCGCATGTCGGCCGCCTGCGCCTCGGCGTCCGCCTCGGTCTGCGCGCTCTTGGCGTCGGCCAGGCGCTCGGCGAGCGAGCGGCCCGACTCGTCGCGGCCGTCGCCCGCCTCGGCCCCCGCGAGCTCGCCCGCGGCCGCCTCGACGCCGCGCTCGGCCGCGGCCAGCGCGGCCGCGGCCTCGTCGCGCGCGGCCGTGGCCGCGTCGACCTTGGCCGCGAGCCCGGCCTCGTCGAGCTCGGCGAGCTGCTGCCGCAAGGCCGCGAGCACCTCGCCCTCGGACCCGCGCGCCTCCTCCTGCTGCTTCCACGCGGTCGTGTCGCGCGTCAGCTGCAGCGCGAGCGCGTCGGCCTCGTCCTGCAGCTCCTTGACCTCCCCGCCCGCCTGGATCTCCTTTTCGGCCTCCAGGGCCGCCACCTCGGACGCGCGCTCGGCCGCCTCGGCCTCGGCGCGGTCGCGCGCGTCGCCCAGGTCGCGCGCCTCCTGCAGCAGCGCCGCCAGCTCGTGCTCGCCAGACGCCAGCGCCTCGCGGCACGCGTGGTAGTCGTACGCGACGCAGAAGCGCCGGAGCTTCTCGTGCTTCTGGCTGGCCACGGCGTAGTCGTGGTACGCCGCGCACTGCTGCTCGAGCCGCCGCAGCGACGGCAGGAGCTCCTGCTCCATCAGCTGGTCGATCTCGCCCAGGCGCGCCTGCTTCTTCGACAGCGTCTTGACGGCCGCCTCCTTCTTGCGCTCGTACAGCTTGGTGCCGCTGGCCTCCTCGAGGAGGGAGAGGATCTCCGGGGGCTTCATGTTCATGATCTGCGTTTTGGTTTTGTTGTAGTCATTTTGGGGGGGGGGGGGCGTGGTGGAGGGGGGCGCGTGTGTGAGTTTTTTTTTTCCGCGGCGTCGTCGCCCGTCCGCGTCTCGCGTGTTTTCGCCCGCTCGCTTTCCGTCCCTCCGCTCTCTCTCTCACCTTGGTCACGCGGCCCTGCATGATGAGGAAGTGCGGGTTGTTGACGTTGAGCTGCACCGACTGGAACAGGTCGGCCACGCGGCTGTGTTGTTGTGGGGGTCGTTGGTTGAGGAGGAGGGTGGCGGCAGAAGATTTCGCTCGTGAGCGCGGCGTCGTGTTTTGTTTTTTTTCGGGGGTCGCCCTGACGGCCGAGCCCCAACCCGCCCGCCCCCGAATCAAAACTCACCCCTGCTGCGCCGCGTGCCCGTTGATCAGGTACTTGTCGCGCCCGCCGATCACCACCTGCCGCGTCACCGTGATCAGCTCCCGCTCCTCGTACCCCGCAGGCCCCGTGGCCGGGTCGTCGTTGGCAAAGACGATCGACACGGTCGCGCGCGTGACGCCCGCGGAGCCCTGCTTGTAGACGAGCTCCTGGAGGGAGCCCGCGCGGACCTGTCGTTTGGGGATGTGTGGGGTTGGGGGGGGGGGGTCGGAGATGGGACGGGGCGGGTGAGCGGTGATTGTTTTTTGGGGGCGGGCCGCGACCGAGAGCGCGACAGCTGCGCCCCGCCGTCGGCGGCGGCGGTACGCGCGCGCACGCGCTTTGGCTTGCAACCGCGCGCGTGCGCCCGCCGCCGCTGCACAGCGCACGCGCATGGGCTCGGCGGGCAGGCGAGCAGCGGTACACCCAGGCAGAGACGTACGTGCGCGAGGTTCTTGATGCCGAGCACGAAGCAAATGGCGTCGAGGATGTTGCTCTTGCCGCTGCCATTGAGGCCCGTGATCGCGTTGAAGCCCGGGTCGAAGCCGTTGAGGGTCACGCGCTGGGCGTAGGACTTGAAGCCCTCGATGATGACCTCGCGGATGTACATCTTGGGCGCGTGCGGGTGGTCGTTTGGGGTTGGCCCCGACTCCGAGTGGCGCTTGCCGTCTGTCGGCAGCCTTCGGTCTGTCTTCTCTGTTCCGCGCGCGTCGCAGCCGCGGGAACGGCAGCAGCCGGTGACCAGGTACGCAACCCGTCTGTCGGGCTGCGGGGGAGGAGCACGCGCCGGCGGCGGGCCCGCAGCGAGAGAGACAAGAGAAAAGAAGAAGAAGAGTCGGCGGGTCGAGAGAACCGAGAGGCTCGTTTGAAAAACAGTGCGGGGGGGGGGGGGGGCGTCTCGGCGTCTTAGCCCAAAATAGTGTCGAAAAGTTGGCCGTT
>Ga0315905_10008819_pt1 | contig 10210 bp, 10 predicted proteins | sample LakEriMetagenome_5_FD_203522 | JGI IMG/M metagenome (GOLD analysis project Ga0315905, IMG submission 203522) | Freshwater fungal communities from buoy surface, Lake Erie, Ohio, United States - Buoy 4 MA121 | ecosystem: Environmental > Aquatic > Freshwater > Lake | place: USA: Lake Erie, Ohio... | reverse complement strand
AACAATATTTGATCGCCGATACCTTGCTCCACACATACCAAAGTCCATTTATCGGGGTCAATGGCTTTAAGTTGATCTGCGCGCGTCAAGCCTTGCAAATATTTGGGCAAGGTGCGTCCCATGCCACCCACTTCTTTAGTGGTTCCTGTTTCCCAAAATTCCCAGCCGCGTTTGAAATCGCGTGTTCGCAATAAATGCAAGCACATGTTCCATTTGAGGTTGGTAGCCACACTTCCTTTGAGCTGCATGGACTTTTTACACAATCTGTCATACAGCTTGATGCCGGCATTGGAATCTTGTTCCGCAACAATGTCTGCCTGCAAGCGCATGGCAACCACGTGATCTGGATTGACTTTAAGAACTTCGTCGATCAAAAGAAATGCTTGTCCGAAGTTGCCAAAAAAACGCGTGGCACTTGCTTTTACTAACTTGAATTCAACATCGTTAGGAGCTAATGCCAAAAAGTGATCGCAAATCGTGACGATCTCTTCGCTGATTTCGCTGTCCAGCATACTGTTGACCAGCATGCGTCCGATGGTGATGTCATCAGGCTTGAGTTTGTGAGCTTTTTTGGCGAAGGGTATGGCTTCTTTGTGTTGTGAACGGGAACTAAGCAATCTAGTCAGATTTGCGTACGGTTCCCACTCACAATTTGGAAAAAGCGTGGCTTTTTTGAAGTATTCGATGGCCGTGTCAAATTTTGTCTCGGCCAGTGCTAGAAAGCCCTGAGCATGGAAGTTTTTCCATTCCTCTTTGGGTGGATTAGTCGCCAAAACCTTGCGCGCTGTAGCAAAGTCCTTCTTTTTGACTGCATTGAGGAAGGACTTGTTTAACAAGGGACTGTTTTGGTCTAGCTGGATCGAACTGGAATTTGAATTCATAAACGCCAAAGAGAGTTTTTTGTATTTAATGTATGCATGAAACATGCCTAATATCCGTCAAAAAACTCCGCGAATATCAGGCACATTAATTGCTAAAGGTATTTGAAAACTAATATTTCGTCGACCTTTCAAAATAGGAAAGCATATGATTGACCCAAACATGATAAAACTTAATTTAGGCTGCGTCGTGAGCATTAACCGGTTGGTATCTGCTAAGTTGGCGGTTTAAGTAATTTCCATAGGCTTAAGAAAATCTTCGAGTAAAATTTCACCTAGTTTTAGGTAAGGTCGCTTCGAAGAACTAGCCCATTTTCGCACTAACTAAAATAGATAGCGGTAAAAAAATATTGTTAAATTAGTACGAGAGGTAACCGCATGCACGATTTAATGATGAGCGCTGTACAAGGCGACGGAAATGCAGCATTTTTGGTTGGGGCCGCGCATGAAAATGGCTCTAACGGTTTAGCCAAAGATGTAAAAGAAGCCCATCGCTATTACTTAATGGGTGCAACACAAGGCAATATCAAAGCGCAATTTAATCTTGCTAGCATGTATGAAGCAGGTCGTGGGTGCTCTGTAGACATGCGTCAAGCCTACCTTTGGTATGAAAAAGCGGCAGAACAAGGTGAATGGGAAGCGCAATACAACCTGGGCCTTTTCTTAATAGACGGCAAAGGCTGCGATGTGGATACCACTCTCGCGCATATGTGGTTTACTGTCGCGGCGACAGATGGCAATGCAGATGCTATTCATAACCGTGATGCTTTAACAGACTTCATCAAGCCAGAACAACTTGCCATCTCTAATAAATGGGCAGCAGATTGGGTCAATCAGCCTTGGAAAAAGGCCAGGCCTGCCGTTATTCCCAAAACTACCAAAAAAGAGTTTCGGGATGCACAAGGCAACATCATGAAAGACGGCGACACCGTCATGCTTATAAAGCAAATAACCATCAGCGGGTCTGACAAGGTCATCAAAGTCGGCACAATAATTAAGAATATTTATTTACAAAATGCCGATTATGAAATCACTTGCAAGGTGGACGGTCTAGGCACGATCCGGCTGAAAAAAGAGTTTGTCAAGAAGGTTTAACTTTTGGACTAACGCCACCCAGATGGATGAGAGGTCTAGTTCGATTTTAAAAAGCCTCGATTTCATGAAACACATCGCCACAAGCTATGTCGCGAGTTTTGTAAATACGCTTTCGAATACGCCTTTTTACAAAGAACAGAAGAACAATTCAGCCACCGTGTTATCCATGTTGACGTAAATTGATAATTTTATTATCTGGCTCAAATCTTGCTTTCGAACGCTATGTCAAATTTCCAGCAATTTACCATTCCTAATCTTAAATAACTAATAGACTGAAAACATATGCACTCAGACGTTATCAAAGTATTCATTGGCTACGACCCTGTGGAAAGTGTCGCTTGGCACACCATGGCGGCTTCGATTTACCGACAAAGTAGTAGGCCTGTAGCAATTGTTCCAATAAATTTGGCAAATTTGAAAGGCGTGCTCAACAGGCCTCGAGAGCCAAAGCAGTCCAACGAATTCTCATTCTCTCGGTTTTTAGTGCCTTATTTGTGTAATTATGAAGGCCAAGGCATCTTCTTTGACTGCGATCAGATGCTAAGAACCGACATCGCTGAAATCCTCAAAGTGATGGAAGAACAACCCGGTAAAGCCGTGTACGTGGTGAAACACACCTACGAACCCCGCAACGATGTGAAATACCTAAACACCGTGCAATACAAATATCCCCGAAAAAACTGGTCGTCTGTGGTTTTGTGGAATTGTGAGCATTTCAAAAACCGCACCGTCACACCCAACTTCGTAAACACCGCATCCGGCTTGGATTTGCATCGCTTCACATGGCTCGATGACAACGAGATTGGCGAGCTAGATGTGCGCTGGAACTGGCTGGTGGGCGAATATGACCAACCACCACAAGACGTGAAAAATGTTCACTGGACCGTAGGCGGCCCTTATTTCAACGAATATAAGGATGCAGATTTTGCGCAGGAATGGTTTGACCAGCGTGATTCGATGCAGTACTGCATGCAGCGGGAACCATTTAAGGCGAGTGCATAAGAATAGGGAGTAGAAAAATGACTGAGGCTCAACAACCGACCAGCAGCAACAAAACGTTGAAATATTCTTCGGATGGATTGCATACTTTTCACAACTGTGACTTTATTAAACACCCGCGATTTCAACAAGCTTATCAGTATGGCTTGATCAATGCTAGGCAAGGTATTTCTATTGAATGGCGAGTCCATGTAGCACTTTGGGCTGCTGCGCAGTGCGCACCCTTGCAAGGAGATTTTATTGAGTGCGGTGTGCATACCGGGATTCTTTCTGGGGCAGTTATGACTTGGCTTGATTTTGAAAGAATGTCTAATAAAAAATATTATTTGTTAGACACATTTGAAGGAATCCCTTTGGAACAAATTTCCACCGCAGAGTTCTCTTTGGGTGTGGCACAGATGAATAGAAAATATGATTTCGGCGACAAAACGTATTTAGATATTAAAGAGAAATTTAAAAAATGGGCAAACTGTAAAGTTATAAAAGGTAAAGTACCCGACACACTGAGTCAAGTACAAAGTGATAAATTTTCATATGTGTCAATTGATATGAATGTGACAGCAGCAGAAATTGCGGCAGCAGAATTTTTATGGCCCAAGATGGTGCCAGGGGCCATTATGCTGTTAGATGACTACGGTTGGGAAAGTCACATACAGCAAAAAATTGCATTCGATGAATTCGCTTTGAAACATGGCATTCAAATACTATCGCTTCCGACTGGACAGGCAATTTTAATGAAACCATACACAAGCGAACATTGGCAGAATGAATCATGAAAGCAGTAATTTTGGCAGGTGGCTTAGGAACGCGAATTAGCGAGGAGACGTATCTTCGCCCCAAACCAATGATCGAAATTGGTGGAAAACCGATTCTTTGGCATGTTATGAAAATATATTCTTCGCATGGAATCAATGACTTTGTTATATGCTGTGGATACAAAGGGTATCTCATTAAGGAGTATTTTGCCAATTATTTTCTGCATATGTCAGATGTTACTTTTGACATGAAGGACAACACATTAAAAGTACATGAGAAAAATGCTGAGCCTTGGCGTGTTACCCTAATTGATACTGGCGAAAGCACTCAGACTGGTGGACGTCTTAAACGTGTTCAGCCATATCTAGAAAATCAGGAAAGCTTTTGCTTTACCTACGGTGACGGCCTATCAAACGTCAATATAAAGGACTTGATTTCGTTTCACAACTCTCATGGCAACCTTGCAACCGTAACCGCAGTTCAGCCACCGGGAAGGTATGGCGCATTAAATATTTCCAACAAAACTAAAGTGACCAGTTTTTCTGAAAAGCCACGTGGGGATGGCGGGTCGATTAATGGTGGCTTTTTTGTTTTATCTCCCAAGGTTCTAGACTATATAGAGAGCGACAGTACAGCCTGGGAGCAAAAACCGCTTGAAAGGCTAGCTGCCGAAGGGCAGTTGCAAGCATTTTTCCACGATGGCTTTTGGCAGCCTATGGATACCTTGCGTGAAAAAAATATGCTTGAGGAATTGTGGCAGCAAGGAATAGCTCCGTGGAAAACTTGGTAAATGTTCCATCAGAATCCTTCTGGAAAGGGCGACGCGTATTAATAACCGGCCATACTGGTTTCAAAGGCAGTTGGTTGTCTTATTGGTTAACCATGCTTGGAGCAAATGTTACAGGTGTTGGTCTTAGCCCTCTCACCTCCCCCGCTTTATACAACTTGCTTTCTCTCGAGAAAATCGTTACCTCAAACATAGTTGATATTTTAGATTTTCAGAATTTCAAACACATATTTGATGTAAAAAAGCCTGAAGTTGTATTTCATCTAGCTGCTCAACCGTTGGTTCGAGAGGGATACAAAAGCCCCGTTAACACATTCGCCACGAATTTAATGGGAACCGTAAACACATTAGAGTTGGTAAGGCTATCGCCATCAGTTAAATGTGCGATCATGGTTACGACTGACAAGGTTTATGAGAATAGGGAATGGGTTTACCCATATCGTGAGACAGATAGATTGGGTGGATACGATCCGTATAGTTCCAGCAAAGCGGCTTGTGAACTTGCAATTGATAGCTACAGAAGATCATTTTTTGACAAACCAAACACTGCGCACATTGCGAGCGCAAGAGCTGGCAACATCATTGGCGGTGGTGATTGGTCAGCAGACCGACTTATTCCAGACGCCATCAAAGCTTGGGGCACGAGTACAACTCTAAATATTCGCAGACCTTATGCAACGCGCCCTTGGCAACATGTTCTTGATCCGTTAAATGCATATTTAATCTTAGCGGAAAAACTATGGCAATCCAAAGCACTCGAAGGTGCATATAACTTTGGTCCTAATGCATCCGAGTTTGCTACTGTTAAGGATGTAATTCAAAAGGCGTTAAAAGTTTATGGCGAAGGGCGTGTTCATTTTGAGACTATCGAAGATGGTCCACACGAGGCGAAATCACTGGGCCTTGATACATCTAAATCAAAGAGAGATCTGAATATCCAATCTGCATTTGGAATAGATTTATCAATTCAACAAACCATCAGTTGGTATAGAAAACTTTCACAAGGTGTGTCTGCGAGAGATCTGTGTGATTCAGATCTAGCAATCTATGGGAAGTTAAATGCCTAAATTCAAAAAAATTGAAACTGATCGATTCGTTGTTGAAAAGACAGAATTGCATGAACTACACGTAATCAAGCAAAAACCTATCATTGATCATAGGGGCGAGTTCACTCGTCTATATTGCCAAGAACAATTTTTAACAGCAGGTTTAAAAAAACCAATTGTGCAGATTAACAAGTCAAAAACCTTGCGAGCGGGTAGCATAAGAGGTATGCACCTTCAATCAGGAACAAGTGCTGAAGACAAAATAGTTAGTTGCGTTGCTGGCAAAGTTTTTGATGTGGCCGTTGATATGCGTCCAGGCTCACAAACATACCTATGTTGGTTTGGGGTTGAACTCTCATCAGAAAACCACACGTCATTATTAATACCAGCAGGCTTTGCACACGGATTTCAGTCACTTGAAGCGAACTCTGAAATCATTTACTTTGTAACCCATAAATATGACAATTTAGCCGAAAACGGGGTGCATCCGTTCGATCCTGCATTAGGTATCAAGTGGCCGTTAGCTTGTACTGACATATCCGAAAAGGATGCAACTAGACAATTTATTGACACGTGTTCCAATGAATAAAATTGATATGAAACGCCCACCACAATTACTCGACTTCACTATTCTAGGTGCAGGCGGATTGATTGGCTCCAACTTGTTATCGCATTTGACGGAGAACGGTTGTAAGGTATCAACCCCAACTAAAGTTACTTCAGGTGTATTGAAGGCGCGTCATGGGCATATTATTTACTGCATAGGATTGACTTCGGATTTTAGGAGACGACCCCTCGACACTATGCAAGCACATGTTTGCATTTTGCGCGACCTACTCGAGCATACCGAATTTGAATCACTTACATACCTTTCTAGCACACGTGTTTATCATGGCGCCTCTACAACGATGGAGAATTCCGCATTATGTGTGAATCCCGTCAACCTTGAAGATCTGTATGCCATATCAAAAATAGCTGGCGAATCTTTGTGCCATCAAGCTGGTCGTGAAAACATAAAGGTGCTCAGGCTTTCTAACATTGTTGGATTTAGAAAGGATAGCGATCTATTCATCGATGAATTGCTTAATGAAATCGTCACCCGAAAGTCACTAACTCTAAAGTCATCACTTCTTTCAAATAAAGATTATCTATGCATAGATGACGCAGTTAAGGCAATTGTTGCATTTGCTGAATCAAAGGAGGCGGGGTGTTTTAATGTCGCTAGTGGTATCAACATTTCAAATCAAATGATTATTGATCAACTGATGCTGAATTTTCATTTTGAATTAACCACACTTGAAGCTGCTCCAGTAATTGAATTTATGCCAATTAACGTTGAAAAAATAAAAAAAACTTTTCAATTCGAACCTACACAATTTTCTGATTACTTCCCTCAATTCATCAACTTTTATAAAAAAAGTAAAGGAATCAAATGACTTATCTTGAAACAACACCCACTGCCACAATTGACTATCTGGCAGAAAAAAAAGGGCGAATTGAAGACTTTGCCAACGATCGGGAGTTTCGTGAACTATCTACTGCATGGCGTGCCATGGCCCTAGAACGCAAGTACATGAACAATTTCTCATGGTTAGGTCGGCCCATGATTCAACTTCCAATGGACACCATCGCCATGCAGGAGATTATTTGGAGCGTCAAGCCAGATCTCATCGTAGAAACGGGAGTTGCGCATGGCGGATCCGTCATCATGTCGGCATCGATGCTGCAACTCATTGGTCATGGTGAGGTGATTGGCATTGATATCGATATGCGTGCACATAACCGAATCGCCATTGAAACGCACCCTTTAGCTAGCCGCATCAAACTGATTGAAGGATCAAGCATTGATACAAATACCGTTAACAAAGTGAAACGATTAGCAACCGGAAAGTCCAAAATTCTGGTTTTTTTAGATTCAAATCATACGCATGAACATGTTCTCGCCGAACTGAATGCTTATGGCCCCTTGGTTTCTGTTGATAGCTATGTTGTTGTATTCGATACATTCGTAGAGGACTTGCCCGAAGATTATGAATGGAAGGATCGTCCATGGGGCAAGGGGAACAATCCACGGACAGCCGTATGGGAATGGATGAAGAACAACAAGAATTTCTCGATTGATCGATCCATTGAAGACAAGCTACTAATTACATCCGCCCCAGACGGCTTCTTGCGCCGAACAGCTTAGTATGCTTTCAATCCATCCCTCCGCCAAAATATCACCACTTGCTGATATCGAAATTTCAACTCGCGGCACTTTAATTCAAATCGGAGAAAATAGTTTTATTGATTCATTTGTAAAAATAAAGCCAGCAGGAGGAATGGGTGATGTCATCATTGGAAGCAATTGCTTCATCAACTCTGGATGCGTTATCTACACTGGAAATGGTGTAAGGATTGGCAATGATGTCGCTATTGCAGCCAACTGCACATTGGCATCCACCAATCACGAATACTCCAATCGGCATGAGTTGATTCGACTACAAGGCTTTCGTGCAAGTAAGGGGGGCATTTGTATTGGTGATGATGTTTGGATAGGTGCTAACTGCGTTTTATTAGATGGTACGAATGTAGGTAAAGGCTGCGTCATTGCGGCGGGCTGTGTTGTTCGGGGAGATATCCCTCCATTTTCAGTATGCACCGGTAATCCTCTAAAAATAATTAGCTCAAGGTGATATCCGACTTGAAAACTAACAGAAGATTATTATGAAATTTAATATCTCATATCTTGGACCAGAATGGCTTTTCCACCTACGAAGAGATTTCATATTGGTCCTCAAATACTCACTAGAAGGTCTGGGCCATCAAGCTAATCTCGCTGGTCCATCTCTAGATTCCTCTGCAGTTAATTTAGTTATTGGGGCTTATTTTCTAAAGCCAGACCAAATTCAAATGATTGCAAAAAGTGGCTATAAATATATAAATATTAATACAGAGGTTATTGCGGACAATATGCTCAACCACAATCCAGATAAGGTTGATTTTATGGGCGCGTACCTACCTATGATGCGAGCTAGTCTTGCTAGGTGGGATGTGATTGAAGACAACATACCCGAATACATTAAGTATGACAGCCCTGCAAAATTTTTACGCTGGGGCTATCACCCTGCTATGCAGGATATAGATCATCGCACCAACAAAGACCTTGATTATTACTTTTTTGGGATGATTTCACCAAGAAGGAAAGCAATTTTGGTCAAGCTTGAAACAGCTGGACTCAAAGGGATCGCGGATCATAGCTGCCCTTACTTTTTAAGGAATGATCGGATCGCGCGTTCAAAAGTAAACCTGAATCTTATTCAGGATGAGAAATACTCACATGTAAATTCTTTCCGGATTTGCTATCTTGCAAACAATAATTGTCACATCCTATCTGAGCTTGAAAATGATCCCGCCGGATATCTAAAATATGCGGAAATTATTGATCCAGATAATATTGTTGAACACATAACACAATCTTTGAAAAATGACGCATGGAAAGAAAAGGGTATTGCAGCATCAAAAGCATTTCAAGAGTTTGACATGAATTCGATTATGGAAAGCATCCTAGATTTGACTTTTTCAAAAAATTAACGCGAAAGCTTAATTCACTTCGCAATTCTAAAATATGTCATCTTCTTTAAAAAATCAGCTAGTACAAAGCAGTCCCTTCTTAGACAAGTCCTTCCTTAATGCAGTCAAAAAGAAGGACTTTGCTACAGCACGCAAGATTTTGGCGACTAAGCCACCTAAAGAGGAATGGAAAAACTTCCATGCTCAGGGCTTTTTAGCACTGGCCGAGACAAAGTTTGACACGGCCATCGAGTACTTCAAAAAAGCCACGCTTTTCCCAAATTGTGAGTGGGAACCGTACGCAAATCTCACTAAATTGCTTAGTTCCCGTTCACAGCACAAAGAAGCCATACCCTTCGCCAAAAAAGCTCACAAACTCAAGCCTGATGACATCACCATTGGGCGCATGCTAGTCAACAGTATGCTGGACAGCGAAATCAACGAAGAGATCGTCACGATTTGCGATCACTTTTTGGCATTAGTTCCTAACGATGTTGAATTCAAGTTAGCCAAAGCAAGTGCCACGCGTTTTTTTGGCAACTTCGGACAAGCATTTCTTTTGATCGACGAAGTTCTTACAGTCAATCCAGAACATCTGGTTGCTATGCGCTTGCAGGCAGACATTGTTGCTGAACAAGATTCAACTGCCGGCATCAAGCTGTACGACAGATTGTGTGAAAAGTCCATACAACTCAAAGGAAGTGTGGCTACCAACCTCAAATGGAACATGTGCTTGCATTTATTGCGAACACGCGATTTCAAACGCGGCTGGGAATTTTGGGAACTAGGAACCACTAAAGAAGTGGGTAGCATGGGGCGCACCTTGCCCAAATATTTGCAAGGCTTGACGCGCGCAGATCAACTTAAAGCCATTGACCCCGATAAATGGACTTTGGTATGTGTGGAGCAAGGTATCGGCGATCAAATATTGTTTTTGACCGCCATGAACGAGTTCATTGAAGAGTTTCAAAAAGTGATTTTTGTGTGTGAAGAGCGCATGCAACCGATCATTCGGCGTGCTTTTCCCAAGCTTCAACTGGCCTCGCCGGGGCTGATTGAAGCATGGCGCGACACTCAGTTACCAAGCAATGGTTTTG
>Ga0315905_10008818_pt1 | contig 10211 bp, 8 predicted proteins | sample LakEriMetagenome_5_FD_203522 | JGI IMG/M metagenome (GOLD analysis project Ga0315905, IMG submission 203522) | Freshwater fungal communities from buoy surface, Lake Erie, Ohio, United States - Buoy 4 MA121 | ecosystem: Environmental > Aquatic > Freshwater > Lake | place: USA: Lake Erie, Ohio... | reverse complement strand
TTTTTCTTGTAATTCAGATAAATTCAAACGTTTCTTTTGGGAGGGAATCCCGCAAGCATCTTCGGCTAAACAAGCCGTTTGTTTATTGGTCAATAGGAAGGTGATTCCATTAAATTCAAGACCATATTTGCCGATGGTTTCGCTTTGATATTCAACCTCAATCTCTACATCTGGTAAATGAAGTGTTTTCTCTGCAACTTCAATAATTGAATTGAGTTTCTGCGGCGCTAATCGATGGTCAAAATCATCTGCCTGCCACAATTGAAAATTGATTACTTCTTCTTCGCGAACTTTACCTCCGCAATCAATGAAGTTTTTCTTGACCGAACCAACTTCAGTCACGTGAAAATGTTCTGGAACAATATTCCCATTTGGCAGTTGAAATCGAACGGAATTAATCTCGTTGAGGATTTCTTTTAATTTTTGAAGTTTCATAAGTTCTCGTTTTAAGATTAAGAGCAACACGATTCATCTGATGGTAAGTTCGTTAGAATTGAAGTAAAAAAAGTTGCTAAATTTTCTATAACTTTTGGATTAATGCAATAACAAATGGACTTGCCTTCAATCGTTCCTTTGATGATGCCAGCGTTTTTTAATTCCTTCAAATGCTGTGAAATAGTAGGTTGTGCCAGTGATAGTTCGTTTACTATATCGTTGCAAATACAATCTTTTTGATTGATTAAAAACTGAATGATTGCCAATCGTGCTGGATGACCAAGTGCTTTTAATTGCGTAGCTAATGAATTGTGTTGCTCGTCGTAAACTTCAGTTTTGGTGACTCCCATTATATATTTTTATATTGCAATATTACGATATTAAACTGAATAAAAATCAATTAATCAAATAAAATCAGTATTTTTGCCATGTTCTTTGGTTTTCGTTTACGCGAAATTAAAAAGGAATCCGGTGTAAATCCGGAGCTGTATCTGCAGCTGTAAACACTGTAAGCGGTTGATTAACCACTGTGAAAACGGGAAGGTAACCAGCGTTGGTGTGAGCCAGAAGACTTGCCTTTGAACAGAGAGAAGACTTCAGAATAAAGTCGGACTCGTAAATGGGTTGAGTTGCGCCCGTTCGGTTCCTTCTTTTTTCATCTTCTTGTTTTTAGTTGAATTATTAACCGTTTAAAAACAGAACGAATGAAAAAGGTATTACTATCAGTAGGATTATTCCTATCCGTGTTTTCACAAGCACAAAATTATTTACATCAAGCAATCATTTTAAATGAGGGCTATTTTGATTATCAAACCAATCAAATTGTTGAGCCTGTCACTATCGGAAAATATGATCCAATTTCACAAGCGTATTCAGTGGTTGATACACTGGAAGGAATGCGTTTTGCATCTGATATGATTATTGATGGAAACTTCTATTATGTGGCAGCAGATTCAAAAATTTATAAAATGGATTTGAATTCACACCAAGAAATTTCATCTGTTTCTTGTCCAGGAGTTAGAAATTTAGGGATTTATCAAAATAAATTAGTTGCTACACGTGGTGAGTATTTGACAACGTATGATTCGTACTTGCATGTATATGATGCTTCGAATATGTCATTAATTGCTGCGATTGATACAATTCAAGGTCCGAAATGGGCAACACAAAATATTGTATTGGATGGCTCTTCTGCTTATATCGCTGTGAATAACGGATATGAGTGGGGAAATGAAAAAGGAATCATCGGGAAGTTGGATTTGAATACCTTGACCTATGGAAATGAAATTGATTTAGGTCCAGATGGAAAAAACCCTGATAACTTAGTGAAAGTTGGTTCATTTTTGTATTCCGTAAATAACAAAGATTGGTCCGGTTCTTCTATTTCAAAAGTTGCCTTGGATGGATCTTCAAATTCGACAGTAAATATTGCAACAGCATCTACAGGTTGTGGAACTTCTGCATTAAGAGACGATAAATTGGTTTATCAAATTTCAATGGAAACAACATTAAATGAATTCGATATTAATTTGATGAACCCTGTAGGCCCGGTAAGTGGTCATACGTTGAATTATTATGAATTGGCACAGGAACCAGTTTCGGGTAACTTATTTGCGAGTGAAACAGATTTCTTTTCATTCGGGAACGTTCGTGTTTTTAATGCATCAAATACCGAATTAGCCAGTTTTAATGTAGGTGTTTCACCGGGAACAATTGTTTTTGATGTTCGCTCAACTTCAGTAAGTTTGAATGAATTAGCTTCCAATATTTCTGTATATCCCAACCCAACAACTGACTTTTTGAATGTTAATGTTGAAGGAACTAAGCGAGTTTTGGACTTGCAAGGAAAAGTATTATCTACAACTGAATCAAATAAGATAGAAGTAAGCAACTTAAATTCGGGTGTTTATTTTCTTGAGATTGAAGGAAAGAAAGTTTCTTTTGTGAAGAGATAAGTTTGACTTCTACTACCAAAAATCCCGGTTGTTTTTGCAACCGGGATTTTTGTTTTAAGGAGCTATTTTTTTACAGTAAATTTATTTTGAGAGTTTTTCCAATAAAGTTCTTTCAATCAATTAATTTTCTTTTTTGTTTCTACCAAATTCAGATGAGAACTTAATTCTTTGCTTATATATTTGATTTTATATTTCAAAATTGCTGAATTCAAGCCACTAATACAACTTCTGAGTTAAACAATAATTTTTCCATAATAAATATAGTGGTTTCGTATTGAAAACGTTTACGTGGTCTGGTATTAATTTCTTTTATATGTCGAGAATTTGTTCATCACTTACAGTTGAAAAATCAGAGCTTTTTGGAAAATATTACCGCACAAGACCATTCTGGTTTTCGTTTGATCCTCTTTCCCATGGGCTGTAAAGGTTGGCAAAGAAAAAATCACAATACTCCTCTGATATAAACTGGTGTGCTGAAAATTCTTTTCCATTATCTGCGGTAATAGATTTTATAAATGGTCGTATTTCTTCCAACTAAACTGTGCATACCTTTCAAAAGATGATTGAATTCCTGAAAAATGAAGTTTACTGATTATTTTTTTTTCGATTGAAATATTTCACGCTTTCTAAAAGCAACCCAAAAACAAGAGATAGCAGGAACGCATAAATCAAAAAGCCTAATGAAATTCGTTGAAATTGAAAAAGTTGATTTAAGTAGTCATTTTCAATCATGAATACAAGTAAAATAAGTGTACATGATAACACTACATGCAGAGAAATATTCTTTTCAAGCAACACCTGAAATAGGTTTCTCGATTTTGACAAGGCTGATAAAACAAGAAAAATATCGCAAAAAATAAGCGTGCAAAAAGTTAAGGTGCGAATTTCATTTTCTGCAAGGCTCAATTCTCGTGAACCTAAATAAACGAGAACAGTAAAAGCAAATAAGAGTACCCCTTTAGAAATACTTTTCAGGATTTTATTCATACCAAAAAAAACTAGTTTTGGATTCTTGGGTGGGCGTTGCATCAGATTCTGCTCCTCCTTTTCAGATTCAAATGCCAAAGAACAAATTGGATCAATCATCATCTCTAGAACAACAATATGCATCGGAAATAAGATGATAGGCAAAGTAGAATTAAAAGCGGGCAATAAGGTAAGTCCAACAATCGGAACATGAACTGCTAAAATAAAAGTCATTGCTTTTTCAAGATTATCCATGATTTTTCTTCCCGAACGAATTGCCGCTACGATTGTGCTAAAGCGATCATCCATTAAAACCAACGCTGCCGATTCCCTTGCGACGTCTGTTCCTTTTTCGCCCATTGCTATTCCAATATCTGCGGCCTTCAAGGCAGGTGCATCATTTACACCGTCACCTGTCATTGCCACAATTTCCCCATTGGCCTGAAGAGCTTTAATAATCCGTAGTTTTTGGTTAGGTACGATACGTGCAAACACATGAATTGATTTGATCTTTTCCCCAAGCTCTGTATCATCCATAATTTCAAGATCGGCACCAGTCAAAATCGAATCTGTTTCAATTAATCCGGCTTTTTTTGCAATACTCTCAGCAGTGGAAGGATAATCGCCGGTTATCATAATTACACGAATTCCTGCCTGCTTACATTCTTCAATTGCTTTAGGCACTTCATCTCGAATCGGATCTTCAAAGCCTAATAGTCCTAAAAAATTAAAAGAAAACCCAGCTTGATTTTCTGGCAAATCACCTGAACCCCATGTCGCATGAGCAACTGCCAAAATTCGTTGTCCTTTTTTCGCTTGCAAATCAACATTTTCAAGAATACTCTTTTTTTCTATTTCTCCAAGATTACAAAGCTTAATAATTGTTTCTGGAGCTCCTTTTGTATAAACATTTAATATTGTATCTGTAGATTTTATCACCCTTGTCATGGCAGTTACTTCATGAGTAACTAAATATTCTTTTATCAATTCAGTAGAGCCACTTTTTCGTGGGAAAAAATTCTGATGACATTCAGAAATTGCTTTTTCAATTGGATCAATTGTTTGCGCATGGGAAGCATAAAATGCTGCTTCTATTAAGGGAGAAATTTGCTCTTTTTTAAATTCAAAGTTATCGTTTTCAACTAACTCATTTTGCACATAGATAGATGAAATAAACATTTTGTTTTCTGTAATAGTTCCTGTTTTATCACAGCACAAAGCTGTTATTGATCCTAAATTTTCAATCGCTGAAGGTTTTCTAGTAAGTAGATTAATTTTTGAAAGTCGCCATGCACCAATTGACAAAAAGACAGTTAATACAACCGGAAATTCTTCAGGTAACATAGCCATAGCAGTAGCAATTCCATTTAAAAGTGATTGAATAAAATTTCCTCTTGTCAAATAATAAGAGACAATTACTAAACCACTAAAAAGAGCTCCTAAAAGAAATAATCGATTTACCATTCTACGCATTTCGCGTTGCAATTTATCTGGTACAAGTTCAATATCCTTTAAAGACTTTCCTATTTTACCTAATTCACTTTGTTTACCTGTATGAGTAACTTTGATAAACGCTCGTCCGTTGACAACCATTGTTCCTCCATATACAATAGATTTTTCTAGATCTTCAACAGATTCTTTTTTTTCAACGGGAAATGATTCACCTGTAAGAATTGATTCATCAATGCTCAAATTAGACGCTTCAACGGTTTGTCCATCTGCCGGAATACGATCACCTTGATGAATAATTAATATATCACCAGGAACAACTTCACGACTTGGAATTCTAACTTGCATGCCCTCTCTGATGACATGTGCTTTAGGAGTTGCAAGCTTTTTGAGTGATGAGAGCGCTTTTTCAGCCTTAGAATATTGATAAAAGGTAATGAAAACAACCATTAATACCCAAAATAGAAGAATGATTGCTTCCGTGAATTCACCAATAATGAAATAAATCAATCCACAAAATAAAAGCAATAGGAACATAGGTTCCTTAACAACCTCAACTAAAAGTTGAATTATTCTTTTCCTTCCAGTTGATTCAAGTTCATTAAATCCGTGTAGCTTTCTACTCTCTTGAACTTCCTCTAAATTTAAGCCTTTTAATAAGGGATTTTCCATTCAATAAAACCAATATTGTTAGTTGACAAGATATTGGTTTCCAATTGAAAAAAAATTACAACAATCTAAGCAATTTTTAGAGAATTATAGTGCCTTTTGAACGAGGAATAAACTATAATGAAGGTCTTAAGCTACGATAAACTTCCTTGAACTTCCATCCAAGAACCTCCATTTTCGCAGTTAACCCCAAGTGATTTAAAATATTGAGCAGCCTGACCACTTCTGTTTCCGCTTGCGCAACAGAAAATTATAGGTTCCTTCATTTGCTTTATTTCCTCCACATGGTCTAAAATAGTTTGCAAGGGAATATTTAATGAACCACTTACATTTCCACCCATAAATTCTGCCGGTGTACGCACATCGATTATTGTTCCTTCAAATGAATTCATATTATTTTTTTTTCGGTTTAATTAATGAATAAAGTAATGACACTCCAGTTCCACCCATTATACCACCATAAATAGACATTAAATAGGGATTTGATTTTATGGGACAACCATTTTCACAACCGATGAAATAATAGTACAAAAAACCAAGTATGATTCCAAGTGCACCTCCTACAAATAGTAATTTATTTTCAGTTGTTAATTTCATTATTTGATTGCTCTTTTGCAAAAGTACTCAATTCCTTTTGATCCATTTGTAGCAATTGTTACAAAGCAGTAAATCGTATTTTTCCATTATCTTTACAGCATAAAATTTAAAAAATGAGTCGCATTTTAATTATAGATGATGAACGAGCCATTAGGCGAACTTTACGAGAAATTTTAGAGTTCGAAGAATTTGAAGTTGACGAAGCTGAAAATGGCAAAGATGGATTAGAAAAGGCTCTTGCGAAGGCATACGATATTATTTTTTGTGACATCAAAATGCCTATTCTGGACGGAATGGAAGTTTTAGATGAATTAGTTAAAGCTAAATGCGAATCACCAGTTATTATGATAAGTGGTCACGGCAATATCGATACCGCTGTTCAAGCAATTAAGAAAGGAGCGTTTGATTTTATTGAGAAGCCCTTGGATTTGAATCGAATTTTAGTAACAATTCGAAATGCAAAAGACAAGACTCGATTTGTTGAAGAAACAAAAGTGTTAAAAACTACGGTAAAACGTTTAAAAGGAAGTTCCATAATCGGAGAAACAGAGGAGATTCAGAAAATCAAAGAGATGATTCAAAAGGTCGCTCCCTCTGATGCAAGAGTACTGATTACAGGAGCTAATGGAACCGGGAAAGAATTGGTTGCACGAGCCTTACATGATAATTCAAATCGCAATAAAATGCCTTTTATCGAGGTCAATTGCGCAGCTATTCCATCAGAACTCATTGAGAGTGAATTATTTGGTCACGAAAAAGGAGCATTTACCTCAGCAGTAAAAGATAAAAAAGGGAAATTTGAGATTGCTTCTGGCGGAACACTTTTTCTAGATGAAATTGGTGATATGTCGGCAAGCGCACAGGCTAAAGTACTGCGTGCTTTGCAAGAAAATGTTATCCAACGTGTTGGTAGTGAGCGAGATGTAAAAGTAGATTGTAGAGTTGTTGCCGCAACGAATAAAGATTTACGCAAAGAAATTAACGAAGGTCGTTTCCGAGAAGATTTATACCATAGACTCGCTGTAATCCTGATTCATGTTCCAAGTTTGAATGATAGAAAATTGGATATCCCTTTACTTGCAGAACATTTCTTGACGCACATTTGCACCGACCAAGGAATTGCCAGAAAGCAGTTTGATTCATCTGCTGTAGCAGCTTTGCAAGAAATTGACTGGACAGGAAATATTCGAGAATTGCGAAATATCGTTGAGCGTTTGGTGATTTTATGCGATGATGTAATCACTGCAAATGATGTAAAAATGTTTGCGAACCCAAGAGTTTAATTAATGGAGGAACAACTGAATAAAAATGCAATCGTTGCTGTAATTGGGGGAGGAAGTTGGGCAACTGCTTTGGTAAAGCTTTTGACCAATAATGTTTCTACAGTTTATTGGTGGATGAGAAGCGAGGAAGCGGTAAGTCACATCCTTCGTTACAAACATAATCCCCGTTATTTACAATCCGTTCAATTTGATTTAGATAAAGTTCATGTCAGTACAGATTTGGAACAAACGATTTTGCATGCAGATTATGTTATTCTAGCAACGCCGGCAGCATTTCTTCACCAAAGTTTGAGTTCAATTTCACCAGATCTATTAAAAGATAAAATAGTTTTTTCTGCAGTTAAAGGGATTATTCCTGAGTTTCATGCTATACCCGCAAGATATATCCATAAAACATTTGGAACACCATACTCAAATATTGGAATCATTTGTGGTCCTTGTCACGCAGAAGAAGTTGCGCTCGAAAGATTATCTTATTTAACCATTGCTTGTAGTGAAGAAATGCACGCAAATAAAATAGCAAATTTGTTAGCTTGTCGCTATTTGAAGACAACTTTATCAGACGATTTATTTGGAACTGAAATTTCTGCTATTTTGAAAAACGTATATGCTTTGGCTGCAGGAATCTGCTCTGGACTTGGATATGGAGATAATTTTCAAGCAGTATTAATTTCAAATGCCATTCAAGAAATAGAGCGATTTATTGATGCCATTCATGAAGTACATCGAGATACAAAAACGAGTGCTTATTTAGGAGATTTACTGGTTACTGCTTACTCGAATTTCTCAAGAAATAGAACTTTTGGTTTTATGATTGGGAAGGGTTATTCTGTAAAATCAGCTCAATTAGAAATGAATATGATTGCCGAAGGATATTATGCAACAAAAAGTTTAATGGAGGTAAATAAAAAATTTGATGTAGAGATGCCTATCCTGCACGCGGTGTACAATATTTTATACAACAACCGCCCACCTGCTTTGGAAATCCGCATGCTTTGTGGACAACTAAGTTAATATCTAAAGCATTCTTTAGGTTAAACCATCTAAAAAAACAGAAGATAATCTCTTACACTTTCTTTAATTAATTGTACATTTGTTGGGGTTTTTGCCTTTGTAACTTACTAAAGTTGAAAGCGATCAGTGTAATATAATATGAATATGATTTTCAAAAAATTCTTGTTTTTTTCTCTACTGTTTTTCTCAACGATTGATTTATATTCCCAAGTCCCCATTGATACTATAAAAAAAACTGAACGTAGTAGTTAAAATGAATAATGGAGATGAATTTCGAGGCAAAATTTTAAGTAGAGATCAAAATACAATTGTTTTGGAAACTACAAATGGAACGTTGAACTTGATTTCATCGAATGTAAAATCCATAAACAGTGATTCGTACAAAGGAAAATTTAGTTTTCCAAATTCAAATGAAACACGTTACTTTTTTGGTCCGTCAGCCATTCCAATTAAACAAGGGAAAGGCTATTACCAAAATGTGCTTTTAACCTCCAATTTTATTAATATCGGGCTTTAAAAAACGTTTCAATCGGTGGTGGTTTTGAGTTCATATCGCTCTTATTAGACAGTCCGATTTGGTTTTTAACACCAAAAGTTGGTTTTAAAGTTTCAGAAAATTCACATGTAGGAGTTGGCTTTATTATGGCAGGAATAGGTATAGAGGAAACAGCTACCCTTGCTTATGGAGTTTATACTTTTGGAAGTAGTGAGACAAATTTAACTGTGGGTGCAGGATATGGTCTGATTTCAGGAAACTTTTCAAACAGACCTACTATCATGTTAAGTGGTACTCACAGGGTTGGTAACAATTTAGCCCTTCTTACTGAAAATTATTTCATCCCCATCGGTACATCAACAAATTATACAGGGATATTAGGTTTGCGTGTACTTGCACCAAAAAATTCGTTTGATTTTGGCCTAGTTTTCGGCCCTCAAATATCAGACTTCATTCCTGCACTACCTTTTGTTGGTTACACACGATCATTTTAGGTAAAACTGAACAGATATTATTGTCATCTTCTTTCAAGAAAAACTATCTTTGCAGCATGGAACTACGTGAAGATAAATTGAAGGATATTATTTCTCATGCAAAGGAATACGGTTTTGTTTTTCCTTCATCCGAAATATATGATGGATTATCAGCGACTTATGATTATGGTCAACTGGGAGCTGAATTGAAAAATAACATCAAAACATATTGGTGGAAATCCATGGTTCAAATGCACGAAAACATTGTAGGAATAGACGCTGCGATTTTTATGCATCCAACAACATGGAAAGCCTCTGGACATGTTGATGCTTTTAACGATCCGTTGATTGATAACAAAGATTCAAAAAAACGCTATCGGGCTGATGTTTTAATTGAGGATTACGTTGAAAAACAACGCCAGAAAATTGAAAAAGAAGTTGAAAAAGGAATCAAAAGATTTGGTTCTGATTTCGATGAAGCGCAATTTCGGGCTACAAATCCTAATGTTCTTCGAAGTCAAGAGAAAATTGACAGTGTTGAAAAGCGCATGAAGGAAAGCTTGGAAGCCAACGATTTGGAAGCTGTTTATCAACTAATTGTCGATTTAGAAATTACTTGTCCTATTTCAGGATCCAAGAATTGGACTGAGGTTCGCCAATTTAACTTGATGTTTTCAACTGAGTTGGGTTCAGTTTCTGGAGAAGCAGCTACAATTTACTTACGACCTGAAACAGCACAAGGTATTTTTGTGAACTTTTTGAACGTACAAAAATCAGGAAGAATGAAGATTCCATTTGGGATTGCTCAAATCGGAAAAGCATTTAGAAATGAGATAGTTGCGCGTCAATTTATTTTTAGAATGCGTGAGTTTGA
>Ga0315905_10008817_pt1 | contig 10211 bp, 11 predicted proteins | sample LakEriMetagenome_5_FD_203522 | JGI IMG/M metagenome (GOLD analysis project Ga0315905, IMG submission 203522) | Freshwater fungal communities from buoy surface, Lake Erie, Ohio, United States - Buoy 4 MA121 | ecosystem: Environmental > Aquatic > Freshwater > Lake | place: USA: Lake Erie, Ohio... | reverse complement strand
CTATATTATATTATTTAGAAAGTCGTAATCAAGGAGTTTCTACTTTTATTGAAAATTTAAAATATCATGGAGTTAGTGAAGAAATAATTAATATAGCTTTAAATGAAATGACTCACTGATTATTGATTATCATGTCATCAAATAATTGCAGTCAGAGGTAAATTAAATCTATGACCATAACTTATCAAATAGACTTCAATATCTGGCTTGAAGAAACAGCCAAATTATTACTAGAAAATCCCTGGACAGAAATAGATAAAGAACATTATCAAATCTTCCCAATATTTGGACATCGTTAAACCTGCATTTTAGATCCCCGACTTCTTTGATAAATGATCATTATTTACAAAAGATTAAATTAAGAAGTCAGAGATATTTAGCCTGAATTGAATCACCCTAGAGAATTTGTGATAAAAATTTCTTAGTTCTCTCTTCTTTGGGATTAGTAAAAAAAGTGTCAGGGGTAGCAGATTCAACTAATAAACCGCTATCCATTAGCACCACTCTATCAGCAACTTCTCGCGCAAATCCCACTTCATGGGTAACAACTACCATTGTCATTCCCTCACTAGCGAGATTTTGCATGACATCTAAAACTTCTCTCACCATTTCTGGATCTAATGCTGATGTCGGTTCATCAAATAGCATGATTTTGGGTTGCATTGCTAATGCACGCGCTATAGCTACTCGCTGTTGTTGTCCACCAGATAATTGTCCGGGATATTTTTGTGCTTGTGCTAAAATTCCTACCCTTTCTAATAATTGCATTGCTAATTCTTCCGCTTTTACTTTGGATATTTTGCGGACATATATTGGCGCTAAGGTGATATTTTGTAAAACTGTTAAATGGGGGAATAAGTTAAATTGCTGAAATACCATTCCCACTTCTCGACGAATTGTTTCAATGTTTCTTAAATCATGACTGAGGATAATTCCGTCAATAGTAATAATTCCTTTTTGATATGCTTCTAAAGCGTTAAATGTACGAATAAAAGTTGATTTTCCTGAACCAGAAGGACCCATTAAAACAACTACTTCCCCTCTTTCTACGCTTAAACTTATACCTTGGAGAACATGAAATTTACCATACCATTTATGGACATTTTCGGCAATTATTATCGGTTTTGTTTCTGTCATATTTTACTCTTTTTTTAATTTGAATTTTTTTTAACCAACCACAGAGGCACGGAGGACTCAGAGTAAAAGAGGAAGAACTGTTAAGCTTATTCTTTGGAGAATATGAAATTTACCATACCATTTATGGGCATTTTTGGCAATTATTATCGGTTTTGTTTCTGTCATATTTTACTGTTTTTGAATTTGAATTTTTTTTAACCAACCACAGAGGCACAGAGGACTCAGAGTCAGAAAGGAAGAGATGTTTTATTCAGTTTTATTAAAATTAATTATTTAATTGCTTTTCTAATTTTTTAGCAGATAAGGACATTGAATAACAAAATAGCCAATAAATCAAACCAATAAATAAATATACTTCTGCATATTTTCCTAAAAATTGCGGTTGGGCTAATATGGAACGTGCCATTCCTGTTAATTCCACTAATCCCACTAATGATAAAAGTGATGTATCTTTAAATAAGCCAATAAATTGACCAACAATTGCGGGAATAACTGCCCGTAATGCTTGGGGTAATATTACTAATGTGAGTAATAAGGGTGTATTTAATCCTAGTGCTTTTCCTGCTTCTATTTGTCCTCTGGAAATTGATTGTAGTCCTCCGCGTACGTTTTCGGCCATGTATGCTGCACTAAATAATATTAGTCCTACCATACTTCTGAGTAATCTATCTAAACGCAAATCTGCTGGTAAGAATAAGGGTAACATAACTTGGGCTAAAAACAAAATACCAATTAATGGTAATCCTCTGACAATTTCAATATAAAGAACAGAAAACCACCGCACTACAGGTAAATTACTTGTTCTTCCTAATGCGAGTAAAACTCCTATGGGGAAGGAAAACACAATACTAATTATTGCTATTAATAGGGTGAGTAATAAACCATTCCATAAGTTTGTAGATACAGGTTGTAACCCTAAACCACCACCAATTAACCAGATAATTATCGGAAAGGATAATAACCACATTAGGGAAAGCCAAGGTGTAATAATTTCAGCAAATTTTTGACCACTTATCACACCTAAAGTTATTAAACCTGTAATTAATAATAAAGACAAACGACTAGTTAATGGGAAGGGTAAAATTAATAATAAAACCCCAACAATAAAACCAAAAGTTAGAGAATTGCGTTTTGTGAATATTGCTTCTTTAGTAAATGCACCCCCAGTAATTGAGGTTAAAGTTGTAGATATTCCCAAAACCAGCCAAATTCGCCAATATAAATTCTGGGGAAACCTTCCCACCAAAAATAAATGTAAATTAACTGTAACTACTTGCCATTGTGCCTTAGTAATTAACCAAATTGCAAATCCTTGAAATAGCCAAAATAGAAAAATTGAACAAACAACAGTTAATAAACAATTGTACCAATTATTAAACAGATTTTCTCTTAACCAAGTTAGTGTAATCATAATAAAAATGTCAGTTGAATTAAGGTAAAAATATGCGATTAAATGGTTGTTTGTCTTGCTTGAATTCTGTCAGCAATTGCTTTTTTGCGTACATCTCTATCTGACAAATCTCCTGATCCTTCTAGTAAGAATTGTGGATAACCACCCATTCGTTCTAAAACTGTTTTAGCCGAAGTTGGATAATTGTTAACAGGTGTTTCCAATGATGAGATAAATTGTAAGACAAGTGGGATTTGTTGGTCACTAAGATTAGCGATCGCTTGTAAGAGTTCTTGCTGTAAATTGGCGGGGTACATAGTGATTAGATTAATTGGTGTTGTGATGATGACAATTTTAGCAAATCTATCGCTCTTTGCGAATACTGCGGTTAATATTATCTTTCCTTAATCTGTACAGAATGATTCAATAAATTCATGATTAAAGAAATTATCAAACTCAACATCAGATAGGTAATCATAATTAACAGCATTACCTCTACAGCTTTTCCAGTTTGGTTAAAAGTCGTAGAAGCAACAAAATAAATATCAGGATAACCGATAGCGATCGCTAAACTGGAATTTTTTGTTAAACTGAGATATTGACTAGTTAATGGGGGAATAATCACCCTTAACGCTTGAGGAAAAATCACCAATTGCATTGCTAAACCTGGCTTTAAACCCAGAGATTTTGCTGCTTCCCATTGTCCTTGAGGAACTGATTTAATTCCCCCCCGCACAATTTCCGCAATAAACGCACCCGTGTAAAAAGTTAACCCTAATAACAAACTAGAAAACTCTGGAGACAAGGTAAACCAAGGAAATTCAATGCCATTTTGACCAAAGTTAGCGAAACCCAAAACAGAAATTTTATTTTCGGCTTTGGGGAAACTCAAGAAAATTGCAAAGTACCAAAATAGCAATTGTAATAATAATGGTGTATTCCGAAAAATCTCCACATAAACAAAACTAATTTTCCTGACTAACCAATTATCTGATAGTCTAGAAATCCCCGCAGTAATTCCCACAATTGTAGTTAGTAAGATACTCATTATTGCTATTCGTAAAGAATTAATTAATCCCACTAATAAAGCATAATTATAAGCATCCGTTGGTTGATAATTAACGATAGTTTCACCAATATCAAAAGATGCTTGTTGCTTGAGAAAATTAAATCCAAATTGAATTCCTAATTGCTGTAAATTCCGTCTGACATTACTCCACAATATCACGACTATAACTACTGCTAAAAATACAAAAATTAACTGAATAGCATTTTGCCAAAAACGATGATCACGCCATAAAGGAGGTTTAGAATTAGTCATTATTTGAATTTGGTATTAAAATACTACCGGAAAGGTGGAGAATAGAGTAATCCTCCTTTTGTCCCTAATTGATTTTGACCACGAGGGAGATTTAGTTTTGTCTTTGTTCCCAAATTGCGTTCATAAATTTCCCCATAATTACCAACGTGTTTAATAATTCTGGCTGCGAAATCATTTGTTAAACCAATTCCTGCTGCCAAATTTCCTTCTGTTCCTAAAAAACGTTTAATATCGGGATCTTTACTATTTGCAAACTGTGATAAATTTTGAGAATTAATCCCCAATTCTTCCCCTTTGATCAAAGCATAAACAGTCCACTTCACTATATCACTCCATTGAGTATCACCCTTAGCAACTGCGGGCGCAAGGGGTTCAGAAGAAAGAACATCATCTAAAATGATGTTATCTTCCGGTTTCGGTAGGGTTATCTGTCGGGAAACCAAACCAGAACGGTCTGCGGTTACAGCATCACAACGTCCTTCTGCATAGGTAGCAAAGGTAACATTCACATCCTCAAAAACAACGGGTTTATAAGTCAAACCTCGTTTCCGCATTTGGTCTGCTAAATTCTGTTCGGTTGTCGTCCCTGTTTGGACACAAATAGCTTTGTCTTTCAGGTCTTTAATAGATTTAATGTTGCTATTTTTGCGAACCATAACTGCCTGACCATCATAAAATACCACAGGTGCAAACTCTAAACCCTGAGCAGTCCCCCGGCTAAAGGTCCAGCTAGTATTGCGACTCAAAATGTCTACTTCTCCAGTTTGTAAAGCTGTAAATCTCTCTTTAGCGTTAAGGGGACGGTATTCTACTGCGTCTGGATTATCAAATATCGCTGCTGCTACAGCCCGACAAATATCAACATCAATACCGCTATATTTACCGTCAGTCCCCACAAAACTAAATCCTGGTAATTCACCGCTAATTCCACAAACAAGCTGACCACGGCTTTTAATGCGATTCCAGATTACGCGAGTAACCTGTGCTTGAGGGGTATTAATCTGACTCTGTGTATTTTGTGGTTCATCGCTACAAGCAGTCAGAGAAAATATTAATTCCAGTGTGACGATACCAGATATAATATGTCCAATAGTAGATAATTTTCTAGACTTCATAAGTAAATAATGGGCGATATTTATTCCTGATCTAATCTAAGTTTCTCACAAAAACGTCAAAAAAGCACAAGATATATCAAATATCTATCGGGGATCACATTTAATTAAAACCAAACTTCCCAATTATTAACAATATGCTAAATTTTCTCAATTCCCTTCTCGGTCGTCATCCAGAGCGCGTCAAAGCTAATGTAGAGATTTATACTTGGCAAACTTGCCCCTACTGCATCCGTGCCAAAATGCTACTATGGTGGAAAGGTGTTAATTTTACAGAATACAAAATTGACGGTGATGAAATAGCCAGGGCGAACATGGCTATACGCGCTAATAATCGCCGCAGCCTTCCCCAAATATTTATTAATAATCAACACATTGGCGGTTGTGATGATCTGTATCTTTTAGATAGGAAAGGTCAACTGGATGATCTTCTGTATTTATACTGATGAAAACTTGGTTGAAATAAATAAAATCACCCAAATCTAACTGGCTCTTGTGGTGCGGGCATCTTGCCCACTAGAATTATACTTAAATATAGTACAGTTTATAGCTAGATCATGGCGATCGCCTGATTTTTAGCTGTTTTGAGATTGTATCAGATAAAATAAAAACAAATCAACCAGAGGCAGTGATTATGATCACCCAAATCAGTGAAATCAAATCTCCCACTGAACTTGTAATCTCTTGGGAAGCCTTACCCGATGATTTTCAGTTAGAGGACGAACCGGTGGAAAATACAGGACAGCCACTTTTGGCTGGTGCTTTGCGCGAAAGTTTAGAAATTGCGGGTTTTATTCAACCGCAGATGTTGATAGCCTCGAATTTTGGTTTATGTGCGACATTAGACGGTAAGTTTATTGCTAAAGCACCCGATTGGTTATATATTCCCGCAGTCAAAGAAATTTTACCTGAACGCAAAAGCTACACACCGAATTTAGAAGGAGATATTCCCGCTATAGTTGTAGAGTTTTTATCAGATCAGGAAGGTGGAGAATATTCTTTTAAACGCACATATCCACCGGGAAAATGGTTTTTTTATGAGCAAATTTTGCAAGTTCCTATCTATGTAATTTTTGATCCAGATGGGGGTTTATTGGAATTATATCAACTGGAGAATGGTCGCTACGAGTTAAAACAACCCGATGAAAATGGTTTACATTGGATTGACGCAATGGGCTTATTTTTGGGAACTTGGAGGGGGGAAAAAGAAGCTAGAACTGGATATTGGTTAAGGTTGTGGAATGAAGCAGGTAATTTATTACCTTGGTCTGTAGAAAAGATTGCAGAAGAACGTCAACGGGCTGAACAAGAACATCAACGGGCTGAACAAGAACATCAACGGGCTGAACAAGAACGTCAACGGGCTGAACAAGAACGTCAAGAGAAAGAACGGCTAATAGCGTACTTAAAATCCCAGGGGATTGATCCGAGTAATTTACCTTAAATAGTAGGGTGCGTTAGCTGTCTTCGTAACGCACCTAATTGAAATCAATAATAACTAACCACAATCATAAATATAAATATATGCTGGATATGCTGGAATTACCAGAATATTTAATACATAGAAAATGGATGAATCACGCCCTAGAATTAGCGCGAGCAGCGGGTAATGCTGGCGAAGTTCCCGTGGGTGCTGTAATTGTTAACATAAATAACCACTTGATTGCTGTAGGAGAAAACCGGAAAGAACGGGATCAAGACCCTACGGCCCACGCGGAAATTATAGCGATTCGGGCTGCTAGTCAAATTTTGCCAAATTGGCGCTTGCATGATTGTACACTATATGTCACTCTAGAACCCTGTCCAATGTGTGCTGGTGCTATAGTTCATGCACGATTGGGAAAATTGATTTATGGAGTGGACGATACCAAAACTGGCGCAATTCGGACTGTTCTCAACATCCCTGATCACCCAGCGTCTAATCACCGTCTAAAAGTGCTAGGAGGTATTCTGGAATCGGACTGTCGAGAACAATTACAAAATTGGTTTGTTAGCCAACGTCAGCAAAAATAACAGACACAGATAAAACTGTCCAGATGGGAAAACAAAAATTACTCAATAAAATCTACGGTGGACATAATCAAGTTTGTGTCATTATTTACTTCTAAAAACTAGCCACCGTTATGATTAAATCAGACTCTGCTTCTACTACCGGTCATTCACAAACCACAAGTACCTATGTAAATCCCCAGGTCAAATCTCCCCAGCAACCGTTGATGGCTGTGAGGACTTGGCGGATTTCCCCTTGGTTAATGCCTCTGGCCTATTTTCTAGGACGTTACATAGTTTTGCCATCTTTCTTTGGACATATTCAAGTTACTGGACGAGAAAATATCCCCAGAAGTGGTCCGGTAATTCTTGCTCCTACCCATCGTTCTCGCTGGGATTCATTAGTTTTACCCTACGCTGCTGGTCGTCACCTCACAGGTAGAGATATGCAATTTATGGTGACAATTGATGAATGTCAGGGGTTACAAGGTTGGTTTGTCCTGAGAATGGGCGGTTTCCCTGTCAATACTCAACGTCCGGCGATCGCCAGTCTCCGTCATGTGGTCAAGTTAATGCAGCAGGGAGAAATGTTAGTTATTTATCCTGAAGGTGATATCCATCGTGATGGTCAAGTTCACCTGCTGAAGCCGGGAATAGCCCGTTTAGCCTTAAATGCTGAATCTAAATACCCAGGGTTGGGGATTAAAGTTATACCTGTTAGTATCCAATACAGCGAATCCTATCCTCACTGGGGTGCAGATGTCAACATTCACATTGATCAACCTATCCAAGCCAGAGATTATATGAATGGAAATTTAAAACTGGAAGCTAAAAGGCTGACAGCAGATTTAACCCATAAATTAAAACAATTAAGTCAGGAGTCAGAAGTCAGAAGGAACATAGAACCAGAAAATTCCTCCCCTGCTTCTCCTCCTTCTCCCTGCTATATATCTACTACTTCCCATGTCCAATTACCAATTCCCAGTGATTAAGTTTCCCCACATCTAGCGCAGCGTAGTCAATGACTTGTAATTCCCAGTTACCTTGCGCGGGTTGAGAAAGTAATTGTTTTAGGGCGGGATGCGATCGCACTGTGTAAGTATTTTGTAATTGGTTACGACGGCCTAATGTGCGACTTTGCAATAAAATCCGCTGATGATTAGGAGCAATTAAATAAATTTCTAGATCTCCTAAAAAATCATGGGTAATATTAACTGTAACTTGGATATCACCAATATTAATAACTTCATTAATAGCGATCGCACTTTTAATTCCCTGTTGATCATTATCAGGAATATTCAAAACTTGAGTATTTTTTACCTGTGTTTGTTCATTAGTAATTTCAGAAAGGACACCCATTTGTTTTGCTAGTCTCACAGCCTTAGCTGCATTAACTTTCCCATAACCAAACCATTGACTATGACCATTACTATCATAAGTACCCCCATTAATATTCAATTGAGGATCAGAGCTATTATCAATAATTTTATCAGCAGTATCTTGAAGAATCTGTTTAACTTCTTGAGCCGTTAAATCAGGATTAGCTGATAATACTAAAGCTGCTACTCCTGCGACTATGGGAGTGGCGCTAGAAGTACCACCAAAATTATTAGTAAAGTTTCCAGCATCATAACCTGCTGCTCCTAATTGATCTGCGGTCAAAATTCCCAACCCAAATAGAGAAGAGACAATTGCCGGTTGTGTATAAACAAAACCGGTTTCTTGAAACCACATTCCTGGGGGAGCATTATTACTAGGAGCGCAAACAGAAATATTATCTCCCCAATTACTATAAGCAGCTTTTTTATTCAAACTAGTAGAAGCCGACACGGTAATTACATCAGGATGAACTGCAAAACCGCTTAACCAATTTGTGTTAGCTTTAACAATATTTCTCGGCCAATTTTGTTCATTGATAGTCCCATTAATCGGACGGTTAGCATTTCCTGCTGCAAAGACAATTACACATCCTTTACCATTACGTCCATTGGTAGTAGCATGACTAATAGCTGCCCTTTGACGGATAGAAAGGGGGAAATAAACAGCAGAAGCTCCCCAACTACAAGAAATTACACTTGCTCCCTTTTCCACCGCCCAATTAAAAACATCCTCAATTGATTGATCATCTAAAAAACCGGTAGTCCGAATAGGCATCATTGCACAACCAGGAGCAACTCCGACAATTCCTGCGCCATTTTCTTCGGCTACAGCTAGTCCCGCGCAAGCAGTACCATGACTAGTTTCTTTTTCTCCTGGTAAGGGTAAAAAATCATTTTCTTTTAAATCTCTAGGAGCAACAATTTTACCATTACCTTGAAAATCTGGGTGATTCAAGTCAAAGGAATCATCTACTACAGCAACGATAATAGAACGAACGCCGCGAGTAGTATCCCAAGCTTGTTCTACGGAAATGTGAGAACCAGCTATTAATTGATTTCCCCCATTGTGATTGAGATACCACTGTTGAGGATAAAGGGAATCTTTGGGGCGATAATGCGGTTCTTGTTGAATGATAATATTTGGTTCTGCGGCTAAAACTTCTGACAGTTTTTGTAATTGATTCGTGATTTTAATTGGGTTTTGTTTAGCTTGTTTACTCACCAGAAAAATAAAAGTATTCGACATTCCTATCACTGGTTGATCTAGAACTAAATTAAATCTATTCGCAATAATATTAATTTTATTCATATCTACCCAAGTAGCAAATTGAATTGTAATTTGATCACTTAGATAAACTAAAGTACCGGGATTATTTTCAAGTTTATAAACATGACTAACAAAGTCTACATTTTTATCAGCACGGACTTGAGACATTACTGTTTCTAGCTGCTCAGGAAAAACTGTATATAGTTCTAACTTTGCCTGGGATATAGTGCGCCGCCATACACATCCATGTATCTGTGATAGTTGCTCACGTAGAAAATTAGCATTAGGACGCATAGTAAAGCGATATAATGCTTTTTCTAACATAAACTCTTCGCCACTGCGTTGTAAAATTAATGCTTCGTCGCTATTTGTGACATCTGGTTCAACAAAATCTGGAGAATTAATATTATCACTCATAAAAAATTGGGATTAGTTTAAAATTAATTGACCTCTTGGCTCTTACCTGTTTAGTCCTTTGCCAGAGAAATTTTCTCAGTCACTTGAGTTTATTATCGGTACAAAGAGAGTTAAAATACATCAAGCTTTTCAAATTTTTGCCATATTTTACTAGTTAACCTCATGAATGTTGCTACGGATCTATTAATTCGCTTGACCT
>Ga0315905_10008814_pt1 | contig 10212 bp, 11 predicted proteins | sample LakEriMetagenome_5_FD_203522 | JGI IMG/M metagenome (GOLD analysis project Ga0315905, IMG submission 203522) | Freshwater fungal communities from buoy surface, Lake Erie, Ohio, United States - Buoy 4 MA121 | ecosystem: Environmental > Aquatic > Freshwater > Lake | place: USA: Lake Erie, Ohio... | reverse complement strand
TACAATGGGCGCAAGAAATCCTTGAAAAAAGCCCTATAGCTATTCGCTGTCTCAAATCAGCATTTAACGCCGACTGCGACGGACAAGCTGGTTTACAAGAACTTGCCGGTAATGCCACTCTTCTTTATTATATGACAGAAGAAGGCGCGGAAGGAAAACAAGCTTTTTTGGAAAAGCGACCCCCTAACTTTCGAGAATTTCCCTGGTTACCTTAAACCTTAAAATTTTGCAATGCAGTTTTAGTCAAGGTGAGATGGTTTTCGGAAATGTCTATTTCCTGACTTTTATATACTAAAATCGCACCTATCAGGAAGGTGCGATTTCTAAAGATTTCAAAATTGGAAACACTGATAAATTGCAAGTCAAATCTTATTAAGGTGGACAGAAAATTGATGACAATAATCCTACGTAATTAAATTATTGCGTTCTGATTTGCTACCTCTTGCGTAGTACAAATACGGGTTTCTTCAGTACAATTAATTGTAAGATGATCTAACTCCGCTGCAAGGGTTTGAGAAGTTGAAAAAACAGGTCTTGGTACTGGTAAACTCCAAGCATCTTCTAGAGTTTCCCAAGAGGGTGCAAAAGCTGGTAACGCCAAAGGACAAGCTTTCCAAACACCTTGGACTGGTGCGGTCAACTTTTCACACATACCACCACGGCGACCCTGTGGCTGGTAATAACGACAATAACGACAAGTAGATGTTAAACGCTTAATTGCTTGATATGCCTTCATCTTCAGTACCATAGGACTAGCCAACATACTTATATATTTTCCTTGTTTACCAAAATAGGGATGAAGGGCAGGAAATTATTATTGGATACGGGTTATAGCCATTATTATCAATAAATAAACTTTATTATGTCTTTAGATTTTTGTTATATTTGTAAATGATTCTTAGAGTGTCTACATACTCAATTTAAACTAAAACATATTAGGGATCAAGGTTAAAAGTCTGATTTTAGATTTCCTCTGATTTTTTTAGTCTACTTTGGATAGATTTAAACTCAGTTTTTAGCATCTAGTTGAGTTCATTATTTACAATCAACTGACAATAAATAGTTCAATATCATAATCCAGGGCTGATTATTTACCTCAACCGCTTAGAACAGCACAGAGAACAAACATTCCAGCGTTCCAGTTCACCTGGTGGGCTAGGACATTGACATTCGGGACATAAAGGGAGATAATGCGATCGCTCCTGCATGATCCTAGCCCAATTCTTAAAAGTACCTAGAGCATTGTCAAGACTCGGTGTGACTAACTTCTCAGCAACTAGATCATCAGCAACATAACTGGGGTGTTCTGAAGCAGAAATAGTTATTTGTGTTTCCGTCCTTGGTAAACTCTTCCACCCCGCAGTCGAAAAGCGAATATCCACTAAAGATGTAGATAGCTTGTGGTTTAATTTCATGAGTATGGTTTTCCGTTCAAAGGTCAAATTTTGCGCCCAAGCAGCGCTAGACGTTGCTACCCAGACAACATCACGTTGAATTGACAAGGGACGAGTTTGTGCTGCAACTCCAGCGCCGACAATTTCCACCCAACAATTCAGCAACCGGGGAAATAATTGTTCTTGCCATACTGCTGAACGTTGGATATTTCCTAAAACCTGATTAATTGACTTTAAAGACATATTTTGTTAGTAGTTTTACTATTTCAATTACTTAGGAAATATACATTATCTTGTTTGTCCTGACCTAATCCTTGATGAAGATAGTAACCTAAAATTCACTAAATTTAACTAAGTAGGTGAACGGAAAAAAACCGACACAAGTAACGAAAAGTAAAGTTGCCCAAAACCTGTTCCCTGTAACCTGTAACCTGTTCCCTGTAACCTGTAACCTGTTCCCTGTAACCTGTAACCTGTTCCCTGTTCCCTGTTCCCTTGTCATAACGACAATTTTTCACGCCAACCTACTTATCAACTATTTGTTGATATCTGTTTAGCCTTAGTTTCTGCTATTAGCCAATTCAGGTAATCCTGATTTCCTTGTTTAATTGGTAAAGCCACCACACAAGGTACTTCATAAGAATGTTTTGATTTCACCGTTTCCGTTAGTTCTTCAAGTAAATCCCCCCGCGATTTCATAATTAAAATAGCTTCTTTTTCTACTTGTAATTCGTCGTTCCACCAATAAATACTGTCCATACCATCAATTATATTAGCACAGGCAGCAAGACGAGCTTCTACTACGGCTTTACCTATATTAAGAGCTTCAACACGATCTTTACAAGTGATGTAAACAAAAGTAAATTCCATGTTTTGACCATTAACTGTTAAATGTTTATTATATCTAAAGAAGGCAGTAATTGACAATTTTTGTACCTGTTTGGTAAATTTTTATTCTACCTTCTCAATAAATGGGGGGGGTAAAGTCATAATACCTGCCGTATGCAACACTTTATCAGTAAATATATGACAAATAAAACTACATCTCCTTCTCCTTGGTTTTATATACCCACCCTTTATTTTGCCGAGGGAATACCCTACATGATTATTAATACAGTATCGGTCATTTTTTACAAAAAGCTAGGGGTAGATAATACTCAAATTGCCCTTTGGACAAGTTTAATAGGTTTTCCCTGGATTTTGAAAATGTTTTGGGCACCATTTATAGATATTTACTCAACCAAAAGAAAATGGTTACTGACAACACAAATTATCATATTTTTCTGTTTAAGTTTTCTAGCTTTATCTTTACAACTTGCCAATTTTTTCTGGATATCTCTAGCAATATTAACCATTACTGCATTTATTTCTGCCACTTATGATATTGCTACAGATGGCTTTTATATGTTAGCTTTACACCCAGAACAACAAGCTGTATTTGTAGGGATTCGCTCACTATTTTATAGATTTGCAGTTTTATTTAGTACAGGCTTTTTAGTATTTTTAGCAGGTTATTTAGAAGCATTAACTCAGAATATTTCTTTAAGCTGGAGTATTGTTATCGGCATAGCTGCTGTTATCTTTGCATTTTTATTTATTTTTCATCTACTGACTTTACCAACACCAGAATCAAATCCGAAAAATTCGCAATCAACTACAGCAGAAAAGATCAATAATATCCCTTTTTTAAAAATTATTCGCTCTTATGTTAGTCAATCAAAAATAGTAATTATTCTAGCATTCATTTTGCTTTACAGATTTGGTGAAGCAATGTTAATCAAAATCGCTTCCTTATTTTTAATAGATAAACCAGAACTTGGAGGTTTAGGTTTATCTACCCAAGAATTTGGTTTAGTCTATGGTACATTTGGTGTTATTTCCCTAATTGTGGGAGGAATTTTAGGAGGTTTTTTAATTGCTAAATTTGGCTTAAAAAAATGTCTATTTCCTATGGCTTTAGCATTAAACTTGCCTGATATTTTCTATGTATATATGGCTTATTATAAACCACCACTAAAATTAATTTATCCTCTAGTTTCCCTCGAACAATTTGGCTATGGTGTAGGATTTACAGCCTTCACAGTCTATTTAATGTATATTTCTCAAGGAGAATATAAAACTTCTCATTTTGCCATATCTACTGGATTAATGGCTTTAGGTTTGATGATACCCGGAGCAATTAGTGGTGCAATTCAACAAGCATTAGGATATCCATTATTCTTTCTATTAGTCTGTTTGTTAACTATTCCAGGAATGATAACTATATTTTTTATTCCTTTAGCTTTAGAATCAGAAAATAAAGGTTCTTGAACACAAGATATACAAAACCTCAACAAAAAAATCTCATCCTTCCCCCTTCCCAAATAGACAAAAAAGGTGTATTATTAACTATATTTCTCACCGAGAACTGATAGCAGTTATCGGTATTATGAAATAAGGATATTCATAATAAAATTTTTAGTATAATGTTATCTTTAAAGATAAAATAATTTAACTATCCACCCTCACACCCTCTTAAACAATGAATCAAAATTGCCTTGTAGATTCCGCAAAATCCCCTTCAACATCAGTATTAAATCCAACTTTAGCTACAGCATTAGCTAGTTTAGAAGTCCAATTAGATCAAGAATTAACAAGATACAAAATTACTCGTAATCTTACTAGTTCAAAAATATCATTAACTGTAGAAAATTGCACCATACCTGAAGAAAAAGCCATCTGTAACGATACTCAAATATTAATAGTTAATCATTACCAGCAGCTTGTTAACCAGGAAATAGAGAACGACGCAACTCCGACAAACTTGGAAAAATCTAGTAGTATAGTTAACACCAAAATTCAATCTCCCCAACATCAAACCGTTCTTCCCACTCCTATTCCCAAACAACCAGATAATTACTTAGAATCTAGTCAAGCACTATTGCGGAGTTTAATGGTACAAGAACCACAACACCCCAAAACTTTCACAACCAGCAGTTTCCGTAGCTTTGTTTTATCCCCTTTAAGAATTGGTTCAATGCTGTCGCTATTATTTATAACCCTGACCTTGGGTTATCTAGTCCTAAACTCCAAAAATTTGCCTTTCAATTTTAGCAACTTATTTAACAGTAATTCGCCAGATACCACGAAAAATACTGAATTAATAGACCATAATTCCCAATCTACTACTAAACCAAAAACCACACTTATACCCAAGTATCCTAATTTAGCGACTCAGGAATTTCGACAACTCAGAGATACCAAAGACATAGTAGATTTAACGCCAAAAGTCAAACCAACCCCGGAAATTACCAGCAACAATTCCCAAAATTAAGATACTATAGTAAAGTGTGGCCTTGCTGATAGCAACCTTTGCGTCTTGGCAGGAAACATAATTTATATCGCCATATATCGCCATTGTCCAGCATAATCCTGAAATTTGTCGCATTTCCACAAAAACCAGTCTCATAGTCCTGTAAATGGTCAAGGGAAAACCAATATGGAAGTTATCAAGCGTATTCTGAGGCTAATTCGTGCTGATTTTAATAGTCTAGTCAGTAAAGCCGAAGATCCAGAAAAAATTCTGGAAAAAACTTTCATGGAAATGCAAGATAATTTGGTACAATTACGTCAGGGTGTAGCTCAAGCGATCGCCACACAAAAGCGCACAGAACGCCAAGCAGCCGCAGCGGAATCCCAAAGCGAAGAATGGTATCGTCGCGCTCAATTATCCCTCCAGCAGGGTAATGAATCTCTAGCACGGGAAGCCCTCACCAAACGTAAATTCTACCAAGAAACTGCCACAATCTTAATCAGCCAAATTAATCAGCAAAAAGATGTAGTAGCCAAGTTGAAGCGGGATATGCAGTCTCTAGAATTACAATTGGCTGAGGTAAAAACCAAAAAAGATATGTATATCGCTCGCGCACGTTCCGCTGAAGCCTCCTATCGTCTTCAAGAAATGCTGAGTGGAGTTTCTCATCAATCTAGTTTAAGCGCATTTGAAAGAATAGAGGAAAAGATACTAAATATAGAAGCAAAATCAGAGATTATTAATCAATTGAGTGGTGATGATTTGGAAAAAAAAATTGCATCTTTAAATTCTCATAATCATATTGATACAGAACTAGCAGCCATGAAAAATTATATTCTCAATCAAGGAGAAAATCCGCAGCCAGATCATAATTTACCCAATTTACCCAAAACACCCGAACCATAAGTTAGACAGGTTAATATAGCCGTATATACTTGAATCAGGTACGAAAATTAGGAAACCCGATATAGAGCAAACTTTATTTTACTCCTTTCCTTCTCTTCTTTCTCCTGACTTCTGCCTCCTGAATTTTTCTCTGTATGATAGGTTCATGATTCAGAATAGAAAAAAAAGATCCAAACTGGAAATATGACATTGGTGTAAGTAGCTATTAACAAAAAAGCTAACTATTTAACCAAAAACCCAAACCTTGTAAGGAAAGATAAATTTATGGGATTATTTGATCGTCTTAAACGAGTTGTTGGTGCTAATCTCAATGATTTAGTCAGTAAAGCCGAAGATCCAGAAAAAATGCTGGAACAAGCCCTCTTAGAAATGCAAGAGGACATGGTGAAATTGCGTCAAGGGGTAGCTCAAGCCATAGCATCCCAGAAGCGTACAGAGAAACAGTACAATGAAGCTGTGAATGAAGTCAACAAATGGCAGCGCAACGCTCAACTGGCTCTGCAAAAAGGTGATGAAGACTTAGCTCGTCAAGCCTTAGAACGCAAAAAAACATATAACGATACCAGTGTATCTTTAAAAACTAGTCTAGATCAGCAGAACATTCAGGTGGAAGGTCTAAAAAAGAATTTAATTCAGTTAGAGAGCAAAATTTCCGAGGCCAAAACCAAGAAAGAAATGCTCAAAGCCCGAATTACCGCAGCTAAAGCCCAAGAACAATTGGGAAATATGGTGAGCGGAATGAGTACCAGCAGCGCCATGTCTGCTTTTGAGCGCATGGAAGAAAAAGTATTACTCCAAGAATCTCGCGCTCAGTCTACCGCAGAATTGATAGGTTCAAATTTAGAAAGCCAATTTGCAAAATTGGAATCTGGTAGTGATATTGATAATGAATTAGCGGCTTTGAAAGCATCTCTAGCACCAGCGCCAGAACCAAAATTACTAAACCCAGAACAACCAACTAGTACAGCTAAAGCGACTCAACCCGTTGATGCTGAATTAGAAGAACTTAAAAGACAATTAGATAAACTCTAGTTCTTGCAGATAATTTATTTAATTCAGTTAATCCCACATATATGTGGGATTTTGCTTCATTTTTTCCAATGATGATGATAGATTACCAGATAAAAAGCTGATATGGTAAGCATTTTATAACTGCAAATTCTTCGACCGAGTAAAGCCTAAGTCCAAAACAGGATAACAACTAACTCTCAAATTGGGATAAAGTATTTTGTAAATGAACTTGATTAACTAATGCTACTTTATGGAGACTATCATGGGCAATAGTGTAATAAATATTACTGATGCTGAGTTTGAGAAAGAAGTTTTAAAATCCGAGCAGCCTGTATTAGTATATTTTTGGGCTTCCTGGTGTGGTCCTTGTCGCTTAATGTCACCATTGATTAATTTAGCCGCAACAACTTATAGCGATCGCCTAAAAATTGTTAAAATAGAGGCTGACCCTAATCCAGTGGCTGTCAAGCAATATAATGTAGAAGGTCTTCCCGCTCTCAGGTTAATGAAAGGAGAAGAAGTATTAGAATCTACGGAAGGAGCAATTTCTAAAGATAAATTACTCAGTCTTTTAGATAACCATTTACAGAGTAATTAGTGGTCAGTTAGTGATCAAAACTCTAAAGTTTCTGATCACATACTCATAACTAATGACCAGTAACTAATAATTTTAATAATTATTAAAATGCAATTTGCAACCAGGTTACAACCCTTAAAATCTAACGTATTTGCGGACATGGACACAGCCAAGACCATGGCTTTGGCTGCGGGAAGAGAATTAATTGATTTGTCTTTAGGATCTTCAGATATACCTACCCAGAATCATATCCTAGAAGCGATCGCTCAATCTCTCCATGATCCTAGCACCCATGGTTATTTATTGTTTCGTGGTACTCAAAATTTTCGTCAAGCCGCAGCCCAATGGTATGAACAGAAATTCGGTATCCCAGTTAACCCAGAAACTGAAGTTTTACCCCTAATTGGTTCTCAAGAAGGAACAGCCCATTTACCCTTAGCCATACTTAATCCCGGCGATTTTGCTCTATTATTAGATCCTGGTTATCCTTCCCATGCTGGTGGGGTATACTTGGCTAATGGTCAGATTTATCCCATGGCATTAAAACCAGAAAATAGTTTTTTACCAGTTTTTAGTGATATTCCCCTCACTATTTTAGCTCAGTCACGGTTGATGGTTTTAAGCTATCCTCATAATCCTACCAGTGCGATCGCCCCTTTATCCTTTTTTCAAGAGGCTGTAGCCTTTTGTCAACAACATAACATTGTTTTGGTTCACGATTTTCCCTACGTAGATTTAGTTTTCACAGAAGAAACCCAAAATCCAAAGTCCAAAATCCAAAATCTAAGATCTCCAGTCCCCTCAATTTTACAAGCTGACCCGGAAAAAAGCGTCTCTATTGAATTTTTTACCTTGTCTAAGTCTTATAATATGGGAGGTTTCCGCATTGGTTATGCAATTGGGAATCCAGAATTAATTCAAGCCCTAAAGCAAATCAAAGCCACTGTTGATTTTAACCAATATTTGGGAATTTTGAACGGAGCGATCGCAGCCCTGACAGGACCGCAAGATGGTGTAAAATCAGCCTTAGCTATTTTCCGTCAACGCCGTGACACATTCATCAAAGCCTTACACAGTATAGGCTGGAACGTTCCCACACCGGAAGCTACGATGTACATTTGGGCAAAATTACCTCCACAATGGAGTCATAATTCAAGAGAATTTTGCACCGAATTAGTCAAAAAAACAGGTGTAGCAGCTTCTCCAGGTATCGGTTTTGGTAAATCTGGTGAAGGATACGTTCGCTTCGCATTAGTGCAAGAACCAGAAATTCTAGCAACTGCTGTAAAGAGAATTTCTAAGTTTATGAACTAAAACACGAACTTGTGCAAATTCAAAATCGCAACTTTGCGCCTTCGCGTCTTTGCACGAAACATAACTCACACTGTTATTATAGTAACCCATAATTTGTCAAATATTCCCCATTGAAGCCGCATTTAAAACGTATAACAATAAAAAATTTTCATCTTGTGGGGTGGGCTTCTAGCCCGCCCAAATCTATAATATAGATACTATTTTAGCCGATTAAACCATTCTCATACTTAGATCCAACCATTTAGACTGAGTAATAGGCGCACTAGTAGAAATATAATCAACACCAGTTTCCGCCACAGCGCGAATAGTCTCTAAATTGACATTTCCCGAAGCCTCAATTTTCACCCGACTACCTTCCTGACGAATCAGCGACACAGCTTGACTCATCATTTCTAAAGGCATATTATCCAACATAATAATATCTGCCTTATATTCTAACGCTTCCTGCACCTGTGCCAAAGTTTCCGTTTCCACCTCAATTGTCAGAGGATAAGGAATGTGAGAACGAACACGGGTAATAGCCTCCCCAATTCCCCCAGCCGCTACAATATGATTATCCTTAATCATCACCGCATCATCCAAACCCATTCGGTGATTTATAGCACCACCTAAAGCAGTAGCGTACTTTTCCAAAATTCTCAACCCTGGTGTAGTTTTGCGCGTATCCACCAATTGAGCAGGTAAATCAGCTATTTTCTCCACATATACGTTAGTTAAACTCGCAATTCCACTTAATCGCATGGTCAAATTTAAAGCCACCCTTTCCCCCATTAACAGAGCATCTAAGGGACCATCAATTTCCGCTATTACCTGTCCTGGTTCACATTTTGCCCCCTCAGCGGTAATATTTACAAAATTGACCTGATGATTCAAAAGCTGAAACACCCTGGCTGCAACTGGTAAACCAGCAATTATTCCCGGCGCTTTCGCTATCCACTTCGCTTCTTTGTCGTTGGGATTTTGGGATAATAGAGATTGAGTAGTACGATCACCTCTACCAATATCTTCCAGCAACCAACCTTGCAACAATTGATCCAGCACCAAAAACGGTGGTAGTACAGCCAAACTCTTCATATCATCCCTAATTCCTATATCCACTCAACACTATCAGCAATTGAGTTGATTAACCCCTTCCATAATAATTACCCAAATAATTACCCAAATAATTACCCAAAAAAATCCCCATCAACTCAGCCAAATCAAAAACACAACTGCATAAAGCAAGAATCCAGAAAATTTTAACGACTGCAATCCTTACCACACAAGGATTGTAGACAAAGTGAAAAATTTTTTTCCAAAAAGATGGAAAAAGTAGTTGACAAACCCAAATAGATTAGATATATTGAATAAGTGCCGAACAGCGAAGCCAAGAGAGGCAACGCCGAGCAGCGCACCGAACCTTGAAAATATTATAGTTTGAAAGCCAGAATACGACAAGTACCCTGCGTCAGAAAAAAATAACCTGACCGTGGTTGTAAAAACGGTCGAAAGAGCTAAAAAGAACGAACCAAAATGGAGAGTTTGATCCTGGCTCAGGATGAACGCTGGCGGTATGCTTAACACATGCAAGTCGAACGGTCTTTTCGGAGACAGTGGCGGACGGGTGAGTAACGCGTAAGAATCTACCTTCAGGTCGGGGACAACCACTGGAAACGGTGGCTAATACCGGATGTGCCGAGAGGTGAAAGGCTTGCTGCCTGAAGAAGAGCTTGCGTCTG
>Ga0315905_10008813_pt1 | contig 10213 bp, 7 predicted proteins | sample LakEriMetagenome_5_FD_203522 | JGI IMG/M metagenome (GOLD analysis project Ga0315905, IMG submission 203522) | Freshwater fungal communities from buoy surface, Lake Erie, Ohio, United States - Buoy 4 MA121 | ecosystem: Environmental > Aquatic > Freshwater > Lake | place: USA: Lake Erie, Ohio... | reverse complement strand
GTGGAACCATTAGCAGTCAACGTGATAAACTCAATAGTTATTTCAATTATCAATACACCAGCAGAAACGGATTTGAAAATTTGAATTCTGAACGAAGATTTACCAACGACGATTTCAAATTCAATCAACAATCATATACCACCTATCCCAATCGAGGACATTATGTGAACGGAGGAATTGACTGGACAATTTCCGACCATTGGAAGTTAACCATGGATTCGCGCGTTAATTTGAGCAACTACGAAAGTTTTGCAACCAATAAAATTGAATTAAATCAGTCCAACAATTACTTAGGTACAAATACTTCCAGCTCCAACAATGATAATCAATCGCGTTCGCTCACACAAAGTGTTAGTATTACCCATGATTTAGATACCGCTGGCAGCGAATGGAAAACTGTTGCAGAGTGGACAGGATATCGTTTTGAGCAAGATCAGGAATATCTGAATCGAATTGGATTTCCGTTAAACACCTATCGTGCAGGATTGGGAAATAATTTAAATCGTAAGTCGCAGTGGAATTTGCAATCAGATTTAGTTTTGAAAAAAATCAAGGGCTTCACAATTGAAACCGGTTTTCGTTCAAACTTGGGTTATGCGGATGTTCGTTCTAATTATGTCGTGGATACTGGAAATGGCATAAGAATCGTAGATCAATTTCAAACAAACAAGTATACCTACCGGGAAGGCATACACGCCGTTTATGCACAGCTCACCCGTTCGTTCGGAAAACTGGTCCTTAAATCAGGAGTGCGTTGGGAGTACACGGATTTAGAGGGAGCGCAAACCGTTCCAGCAGATACCGGATTTACCATTCAAAGACAGGATTGGTTTCCGTATGTATTTATCAAACATCCGATGTTCAAGATGTTCGGACAAACCTTGCAAGGGAGTTTGATTTTTAGAAAATCCATCCGCAGACCTTACTATGAGAGTCTGAATCCGTTTCCAAGATTCATCGATCCGTTTTTGTACGAGTCTGGAAATCCGGCACTCAAACCGCAGCTCACTGATAATTATGAATTCAGTGTAACATTCAATGATATTCCGGTAGCATCCATTGGAATGAATCAAACCCGCGATTTGTTTTCTGGCGTTATTTATCAGGATACGATAACAAAAATTGCATTCCGAACTTTTGATAACCTAGGTAAAAATCAAGAGGTCTATGGCAGATTGATTCTTGGGATTCCTCCCGGGAAGAAATATTTCTTTTATCTCGGAGGCATTGTGAATGCGAACCGATTCGATGGCTTTTTTCAAAATCAACCGCTGTCTTATTTCCGTACAAGTTTTACTTTTTTCACCTTTCATGAATACAAGGGTTTGAAGAACTGGGTGTTTAATGTGCAAGCTTTTCTTCGTACCGGAGGCTTGCAGAATTTTTATGAACTGAATACGTTTGGTGGCATGACCTGTACCATCAATCGGTCACTTTGGAAAAAGAAGGCTAATCTGATTTTAACAGTGAATGATGTGTTTCGTACCAATCGGGTTGGATTTAGTTTTGATAGGAATGGTCAGATCCTAGATGGTTTACGCTTTAATGATACGCGGAGGGTTGGACTCACTTTACGTTATCAGTTCGGCTTCAAACCTAAAGAAGAAAAAAATGAAAAGATGGAAGGTCCATCAGGAATTGGAGAAGCCAACTGATCGATTTTTATTTGCTACATTTACGCATCATGCACGCAAACGATTTTTTGTTTACAATGATTCAATCGCTGGTTGAATCCTCTTCTTTGCAAACCGATGTTGAACGAGTCGAGAAACTTCCTCAGAGTGGTGGAGACCGTCAATATTTTCGAGTGTATTTGAAGGGCGGAAACACTTGTATTGCTACTTTCAGCGAGGATTTACGCGAGTCTAATACTTTCTTATATTTCAATCGGCATTTCAAGTCCAAAGGCATTCCCGTACCTGAGGTGATCGCTGTTCACGATTCGGGAAAATGTTACCTGCAACAGGATTTGGGCGGTCAGTCGTTGCTTGATGTTTTGGAGAAAGAGGGATACACTGATTCTGTATATAAGCTTTATGAAAAAAGTTTGCACGCGCTTGCCCACTTGCAAATCAAGGGAGACGAAGGCTTGGATTACGAACAATGCCTTCAAAACAAATCGTTTGGCAAACAGGCCATGTTGAATGATTTATTGTATTTCCGATTTTATTTTTTGGATACGTTGGGTATCTCTTACCATAAAGAAAATCTATGGAATGAGATGGAGCGCTTGTCAGAACAATTGGCTTCAGCTCAGAATCAGTATTTTATGTATCGCGATTTTCAGAGTCGGAACATCATGATACAGAACGATGCTGTTTTTTTTATTGATCATCAGGGAGGCATGAAAGGTCCGTTGATGTATGATGTAGCCTCCTTGTTATGGCAAGCCAAGGCGCAACTTCCATCTGAATGGAAAAATAATTTATGGCAAGCTTATGTGAAACACTTAAATGAGATAATGACGAATCCAATTTCGTCTACGCATCTGCGTGAGCAATACGAAGGGATGGTTTTGTTAAGGTTATTGCAAGTGATGGGAGCTTATGGTTTCAGGGGTCGTATAGAACGGAAAACGCATTTTTTAAGCAGTATTCCAGCGGGATTGAAAAACATAAGACAGTTTTTAACTGAGACAGATTTTCTAGCAACTTTTCCACTATTGAAATCTTTGTTGGAAGAAATTTCTGCGGATAAATATATTCAGACATTCAGCACACCTCAGGCTACTGCAGAAACTCCGCTTACGGTGCGCATCAGCAGTTTCTCATTTTTGAAAAACGGATATCCCGCATGTGCCGGAAAGCAGGGAGGTGGCTTTGTGTTTGATTGCAGAGGAATCTTGAATCCCGGTCGCATCGAACAGTATAAAACACAATCTGGATTGGATCAGGCGGTCAAAATATTTTTAGGCCAGGAAACACGCATGCCGGAGTTTTTAAAATCAGTGTATGAGACGGTTGACATCGCGGTTGAAGATTATCTGGCTCGTGGATTTGATGCGTTGGAAATCCATTTCGGATGTACGGGCGGACAGCATCGCAGTGTATTTGCTGCCGAATCCTTGAACAAGCATTTGCAACAGAAATATAATGTAAGAACTGTTTTGCAACATCTCAATCAATCCAACTGGGTACGATGAAAGCAATGATATTTGCGGCCGGTTTAGGCACACGATTTAAACCATGGACAGACAAGCATCCGAAGGCCTTAGCGCTGGTCAATGGAAAGTCGTTGCTGGAACACAATGTTCGTTATCTGCAACAGTACGGTATCACAGATTTGGTGATCAATGTGCATCATCATGCGGAACAGGTAATGGAAGCGGTTGCAGAGGCATCAGGTTGGGGAAGTCAAATTCAAATCAGTGATGAACGAGGTGAACTGCTTGAAACAGGGGGAGGACTACTCAAGGCGGCGGAATTATTAAAATCAGACCAGCCTTTTCTCACCTTAAATGCGGATGTACTTACTGATTTGAATCTCTATCATATTTTGACTGCGCATCAAAAAAACAAAGCATTGATTACGTTGGCTGTTACAGACCGAAAATCAGACCGTGTTTTTTTAATGGACTCAACAAATCGATTATGCGGATGGAAAAACAATAAAACAGGCGAAGAAAAAATATCGATTCCTGAACAGCATTTGCATTCAATGGCTTATAGTTGTGTGGCTGTTTTTCAACCGAATGTTTTTGAAATAATTCCACAACGTGGAAAGTTTTCTTTGACCGAAACCTATTTGAGTTTAGCGGCAGATTATCTTGTACAAGGATACGATCACAGTGGCGACAGATTCGTTGATGTGGGAAAACCCGAATCGGTGGAGGTTGCTGAGCGGTTGTTTGTTGAACGTTGGGAGGTTTAAGGGTTTAATGTTTAAGGTTGAAGTCGTTTCCGCGATGTTAACCTCCAACCTGCAACGAGGATGTTTGTTGAACGTTGGAAGGTTTAAGGGTTTAATGTTTAAGGTTGAAGTCGTTTCCGCGATGTCAAGCTCCAACTTGCAACGTGGATGTTTGTTGAATGTTGAGAGGTTTAAGGGTTTAATGTTTAAGGTTGAATTCGTTTCCGCGATGTTAACCTCCAACTTGCAACTTGGATGTTTGTTGAATGTTGGGAGGTTTAAGGGTTTAATGTTTAAGGTTTAAATCGTTTCCGCGATGTCAACTTCCAACTTGCAACGTGGATTATTTTGTACGTTTTACGTTAACATCGCCATGCGATAAAAACATCTGAACCCTTTTCAAATTTATTTGTTTAAAAAAACTATGAAAGCTGTCCTCATCATCCTCATTCCATTAACATTGTTTGTTTCTTATGTTATTGTTGACAATCGCAAAAACAAACACATGAGTTTTCGTCAGAAAATGATCCGGTCCATTTATCCACTGATCATGAAAGGCGGAAAAGTATCTGCTACCGTGTTGAAGAATGATTCCAATGCAACACCTAACCGATCTATTTTTGAAGTTCCGCTGCAGCAAATCAATGGAAGCAATTTCGACTGGAGTCAGGTTCAAGGAAAGAAATTGTTGATTGTGAATACTGCGTCTGATTGCGGCTTTACCCCTCAATATGAATCCCTCCAAAAATTACAAGATAAATACTTGGATAAACTGGTTGTACTTGGTTTCCCTTGTAATGAGTTTAAAGGACAAGAGAAGGGCTCCAATGAAAAGATTTCAAATTTCTGCAAGTTGAACTATGGCATTCAGTTTCCATTGATGGTAAAAGGAAATGTGAAACGAACCGCCCAACAACAACCTATTTATCAATGGCTGACTGATCCAACGCAAAACGGATGGAACAGTCAGGCTCCTTCTTGGAATTTTTGTAAGTATCTGATCAACGAATCAGGTGTACTAACACATTACTTTGATTCCAAGGTCGATCCTATGAGCCCTGAAATTGAGGCTTCAATTTTAAGCATTGAGAACAAACCATAGGTCCCGATTATATTCTTGTTCATTTGTCATTGCAAAGTAACACACCATAGACATAGATTCTATTTGCGCTATTATTTATAGATAGAACTATATTTGATTGCTATGAAGAAATCAGCTTTCATCTTCTTTGTATTATTCGCATTACAAAAGAGCGCTGCTGCTCAATCCGTCGGCATCGGAACCGATACCCCACATCCGTCATCTTTGTTGGAATTGAGCGGAAACTCCAAGGGAATATTAATACCAAGAATGACCATGCTGCAACGAAATGCAATCACAAATCCGGCAGAAGGTCTTATGGTCTATCAAATTGATGAAACTATAGGGTTTTGGTATTACACCAACGGCGGTTGGTTATCACTAACCAATAGTCAGGTTCAACAAAATACTGATGAGAAAATCAGAAGAATACAAACCCGTCTATACTCAATCCAATAAATTATTTACATGAATAACTATAGACTACTAAAATATCTTTTTCTGATTTGCGTTTTTATTGCTTCTGATATAAAAATTGGTTTTGCACAAACAGAGAAGTTTTTGAAATTAAATCGAATCGTCAACATTGATTCAACCAAGTCTAGCAATGTACCAATAAACGAAACGATCGTTTTCGAAGTGACTGTTCCAAGTGGTGTTGTATGGAAAATCAATATGCTGAGTTCATTCATTTCAGCACAAAACTATCAGATCAAAGTTGGAAAAAATGCTTTTACAGCAATAGCAAGCTATATCGGTGGTGGTTCTTCTTCAGGACAAGGCACCTATGTTGCGTCAGGCCAAAACTGGGGACTTTCCTCTTCCATTCCATTTTGGTTAACCGAAAACAGTAAAATTCGAATAGTTGGAGCTTCTGGTGTTGGCACACACACCTTATTTGTCTCCGCAGAGGAATATGTGCTTGGACAATAATCTTCAGGGAAATTAATTTCAACAAATTATACTAGACAAACACAAGACTGCTTGCGTTGAGTGATTGTTTGATTTATTGAGATTTAGAGAAGTAATCAAATAGCTGAATGCTGAAAATTTTTTAAATTCTAATTGGCTGTGAAAACCTTCAATTATTCCGCGCCACTCGCCATTTTTTTCGTTTATTTGTTGTCCAAATTCATCAACACCATGATCAAATCCATTTCGGTATTTACCGCATTAGGCTTATTGGCTGGATCAGCCATTGCCCAACCCAAACTGATTGAGAAAATTACCCGTAAGAGCAATGAAATTGTCATTCCTTACGAAAAACATGTATTGCCAAACGGTTTAACCGTCGTATTGCATGAAGACCACAGTGATCCGATCGTTCATGTGGATGTAACCTATCATGTGGGAAGTGCCCGCGAAGAAATCGGAAAGAGTGGATTTGCACACTTCTTCGAGCACATGCAGTTTCAGGGAAGTGATCATGTGGGCGATGAGCAACATTTTAAAATCATCACTGCCGCAGGTGGTACACTGAATGGCAGCACCAATCAGGATCGTACCAACTATTACGAAACCGTACCATCCAATCAGCTTGAAAAAATGATCTGGTTGGAAGCGGATCGTATGGGCTTTTTCCTGGATGCTGTTACTCAACAGAAATTTGAAGTACAACGCAGTACCGTAAAAAACGAACGTGGTCAGAATTACGACAACCGTCCTTATGGATTGTCTAGTGAGTTCAGCAGCAAAAATCTATATCCATACGGCCATCCTTACAGTTGGCTCACCATTGGTTATGTGGAAGATTTGAATCGCGTGAATGTGGAAGATCTTAAAAACTTCTTCCTTCGCTGGTATGGACCGAACAACGCAACCATCACCATTGGTGGTGATATCAATCCGGCAGAGGCATTGAATATGGTTAATAAATACTTTGGCAGTATCCCGCGTGGACCAGAAGTGAACAAAACTGTTTTACCTCCGGTGAAAATGGAAAAAGATCGTTATGCCTCCTACACGGATAATTATGCGCGCGTTCCATTGTTGTCAAAAACTTATCCAACGGTTGCGAACTATCATCCTGATATGGCAGCATTGGCTTGTTTGGCTCAGATTCTGGGTCAAGGAAAAACTTCCATCCTATATCAGCAAATGGTAAAGACCCAAAAAGCCCTACAGGCAAGTGCCGGTAGTCGTTTGTCTGAGTTGGCGGGCGAATTCAGCATTCAACTTGTTCCGTTACCCGGAAAATCCCTGGCAGCGATGGATAGTATGTATAAAGAAGCATTGTTGGTTTTTGAAAAAAGAGGCGTAACAGACGAAGACATTGAAAAATTCAAAGGTGGAATTGAATCACAATACATCAATGGATTACAGAGTGTTTCCGGAAAAGTATCTCAGCTTGCTGCTTTCCAAACATTTACCGGAAACCCGAATCAAGTGGGTAGCATGCTGAAAATGTATCAGTCTGTAACCAAAGAAGATGTTTTACGCGTATACAATACTTACATCAAGGGAAAACCAAGTGTTACTGTAAGTGTACTCACAAAAACTGATAAGAATGGTCCTGCCCAAGCAGATAATTACGTAGTAGACAGTTCAAAATATGATCGTCCTGATTACGGATATGAAGGATTAAAGTACAATAAAGGAAAAGACAACTTTGATCGCAGCATCATGCCGGGTACAGGTAAAAATCCGGTGGTTAAAGTTCCAAACTATTGGAAAAAAACACTCCCTAATGGTGTAAGAGTGATTGGCGCAGATTATCAGGAATTACCGATCATTAATATTTCAGTTGTAATTCCCGGAGGGTTTTTATTGGAAGCCAATGATACCGCACATCTTGGTTTGGCCAGCTTTACAGGCAGCATGTTGAACGAAGACACAAAAAATTATACCGCAGAAAAAATGTCGGTAGAATTACAAAAACTGGGAAGTAGCATCAGTGTTGGAAACACTTTTGATGGCATGCGTTTTAGCATTCAAACATTGAAGAAGAATCTGGATAAAACCATTGCATTACTCGAAGAGCGCATGCTGCGTCCTAACTTCAGTCAGGATGCATTTACCAGAACTCAGAAACAAATTCTTGAAAGTTTCAAACAAGCCAAATCACAACCATCCAGCATTGCTTCCAGCGTTTATGACAAACTGTTATACGGACCGGACAATATCTTGGGAATGGATGCTGACGGTGACGAACAAACGATCAAAAATATGACGCTTGCTGACATTCAGCGTTATTATGATAATAACATGACTTCCAAAGGCGCGAAAGTTGTGATTGTAGGTGATGTGAAAGAAGCGGATATTCTACCTAAGCTTGCTTTCCTGAATCAATTGCCGAATAAGACAATCGAAATGCCAAAAACGATTGCTAAACCTACTCAAACCAAAACAACCATTTACCTGGTTGATGTTCCAAAGGCTGCACAAACCGAATTCCGTGTTGGACGTGTCATGGACATGAAATATGACCCGGTAGGAGAGTATTACAAGGCTGATTTGATGAACTATGTGTTGGGAGCAAATTTTAACAGCAGATTGAATCTGAATTTGCGTGAAGACAAAGGTTGGACCTATGGAGCGCGCTCCAATTTCAGCGGAAACAAATATTCTGTAGAGTATACATTCAGCTCAGGAATTCGTGCAGATGCTACAGACAGCGCATTGACAGAGGTATTGAAAGAGATCAATCAATTTGCGGCGAGTGGAATCACCAATGAAGAACTGAGTTTCATGAAGTCGGCATTAGGACAACGAGACGCGTTATTGTATGAAACGCCGGGTCAAAAATCCGGTTTCGTTGGAAGATTGCTTGAGTATAATCTGGAAGGAAATTATGTTGACCAACAGAACGCAATCTTGGCAGGCATGACCAAAGCAGAGGTAGATGCCCTGGCAAAAAAATGGTTGCAAACGGATCAGTATATCATTTTACTGGTTGGAGACAAGAGCAAAATTCAACCAGGACTTTCCAAATTCGGATATGATATTGTGGAGTTGGATACTGACGGAAACAGAAAATAATTACCGGCTTTGAAGGATGGTATTGTATACGCCATTCCAAAGTCCGATTCTTGATTCTAAAGCGGCAACAGTTGATTCTGTTGCCGCTTTCCAATATGTGGAATCTGTGCAACAAAGTTGACAAGTCATATCTATGGCCAAATGACTGTGGTGATCACCGTCTACTTCAATGTGTCTTTCTAAATAATATTTGAATAAAGACAGGTTTCCGGGAAATTGACTTTCCTGGTCTGCAATGAGCGCAATAAACATGTTTGGTATTAGATCTTCTCTTCCGAAGGTGAACGTGGCCGCCATCGTATGCGTTTTCCCCTCATGAATGATTTTGAAAGTTTGACGAACAAATTCACGTGCTGCCATTGGCACATTTGCTTTTGTAAAGGCAGATTCCAAATCTCCATCTAATTTGAGTGATTCAATAAAAACCTGAATGGGTTCTGTGTTTGCGCCGGCTTGACTCATCGCTTTTAAGTACAACTCAAAATGACTGAGTCTATTTCCATCCGGATCTACATCGGACTCTTCTCCCACTACGATTTCATTGATCAGAAATCGGGTATTGGCTGAACCTACCGGAAACCATGGAGCAGATGTGCAAGTCAGTTTGTTTTGTAATGATTTGAGCAATGACATGAAATCCCAAACGGCATAAACATGATGCTCCATAAAAATTCGGATGTCATCAATTGATTTCATCTCATGGTAAACAGGGTGCTGTATGATTGTATTTCTCTGTTCCTCTATCTGGTCCTTCAGGTTTTCTAGAAATATTGTAGTGTTCATATTGCTTATTTACAGCCAAAACGCGGCATTTTGCTATTTGTTCGCGCAAATTTCCAACAATTGGACCAACATCTTTTAAAAATCATCGAAAAAAACGCTTGTTTAATAATATCTCAATAACTCCCATTGATAATTATACAACAGCTAAACAATTTAACGCATATGTACGTATAAATACGTAGCCGACTTAAGTGTATTCTTGTAAAATATACCCTTGTATACAACACAGAACAACTTCACATCCTCTATGTGGTAAATTCGCGTCCTTCTCTTTGTGTGTGTTGAACAATCAACAAACATAGAGATCAGATATCAACATGTTGAACATTTACTCCAATGAGTTTTGATCAACAATGCTGTTAAACGAACTTGGATCAGAAAAAAAGCTAGAAAAGTCCAAAAATAATTTATGAAAACTGCTAGAATGGAATATGAGTCCGGGCAATGGAAAGGTCTGAATAACTGGACAGGTGATGAAAAATCCGTACAACTGGTTTTCATTTTTGCGGATCGATTTTTATT
>Ga0315905_10008812_pt1 | contig 10213 bp, 5 predicted proteins | sample LakEriMetagenome_5_FD_203522 | JGI IMG/M metagenome (GOLD analysis project Ga0315905, IMG submission 203522) | Freshwater fungal communities from buoy surface, Lake Erie, Ohio, United States - Buoy 4 MA121 | ecosystem: Environmental > Aquatic > Freshwater > Lake | place: USA: Lake Erie, Ohio... | reverse complement strand
CCTTTTTTTCCGAGAGCAAAATAGAGACACTCGCGGGCGGGTTCAAAAAACAAACTACACACCGTAATAACACACCTGCCTCGTCGTCACCACTTCAGGCCGTACGACGCCGCCTGCATGAGCGGGTGCGCCCAGTAGGCGCCCAGGGTCGCGACCAGCACCACGGCGTACGGCCAGCGCGCCCACTCCTTCCAGTAGTCGGCAGGCAGCACCTGCCGGCCGTCCAGGATGGCCGCGAACGGCCACGCCGACGTGCGCGCCTTGACGGCCTCGAAGGCCTCGCCGTGCCGGTCGCGCAGGCGGCGGTCGCCGTTCCACACGCCAAAGACGTGGTGCGCCATCAGCCCGGCCGTGGCCGCCACCATGACGGGCGTGCCGACCCAGAGCGTGTGCGCGAGGCACCACAGGCCCTGCCCGACGGCCTGCGGGTGGCGCGTGATGCGCGTCACGCCCGTCTCCCACAGGTGCTGCTTCGGCTCGTCCACCGCGGCCACCTCGAGCAGGTTGAACGTCGAGGGGTAGAGGAAGAAGAAGGAGGCGAGCGAGAGCAGCCAGACGAGCTCGTGGGCGCCGGGCACCGACTTGACGTCCCAGAGGGGCGCGCCGTCGTAGCGGTGGTTGATGAAGTAGACGACGGCGGACAGGGCGAGGGGGAGGGAGACGAGGGCGAAGAGGACGCGCCAGGCGCGCGCGCCGACGGCGGGCTCGGCCAGGGGGCGGAGGGAGGCGAGGCCGCTGTGCGCGACGCCGAAGACGCCGAGCAGCGCGAGCATGGCGGCGGGCGGCGAGCCGCCGCACGCGGCCTCGACGGCGCGGACGTACGACGCGCCGAGGGCGGGGCCCTCGGGGCGGATCCACACGAGGTAGAGGGCGCCCATGACGAGGGAGACGAGGGCGCCGAAGAGGGCCCACGACTTGACGGACTGGCGCTCGAAGGAGAAGGCGGCGGCGTCCTCGCCGATCAGGGCGGGGGGCGCGGTGGCGACGGCGGAGGAGGAGGCGGCGGCGGCGCCGCCGCCGCCGCTCTGGTCGTCGTCGTCGGCGGCGGCGGCCGCGCGCAGCCGGCGGCCGCGGCCGAGTGCCAAAGAGCAAGAGGCGGGCGCGGCGGCGGCGCGCGCGCGCGGGATGGCGGCCCCATGGGCACGGCGCTGAGCGGCAGCCGCGGCCGGCGCGCCCGCGCAGCGCGACAGCAGCATTGGCGGCGATCAAGGGCGGGCGCGCGCGATCGGGGGTGTGGCCGCGACGAGGGTGTTTTTTTCGTGTCGGCTCCTTCTCTGTCGCGCGCGCGTGACGCCTCGCCAAACGTTGGTAGGGTCAGTTCGATGCGAGAGACTAGGCAGATATTGGTGCAAAGGTCGATTGATGATTGAACGGGAGTCATCAGCAATGCGCGCGGGTGGCGCAACGCGTCAACGTCGCCGCCGCCGCTCGTCCTCGGCCGCGGGGCTCGCGCTCCGGCTCGCGCTGCTGCGGCGGCGACCGCGGTGCTCCTTCTCTCTCCTCTCGCTGGCGCCGCGATCCCGGCTGCGGCTGCGGCTCCGGTGCTTCCGCCTGCTGCGCTCGCGGCTCCGGCTGCGGTTCCGGCTGCGGCTGCGGCTCCGGTGCTTTCGCCGGTGCCGGTCGCGGTCGCGCCCCCGCTCGCGGCTGCCGCTGCGGCTCCTGTCCCGCCGCCGCCGCCTCCTGGCGCGCTCCTCGGCCTCGCGCAGCACCGCCATCGCCTGCTCGACCGAAGCGATGCCCAGGGCGCGCGCCTCCGGGTCGTCCACCTCCCCGCCGCCGGCGCCGGCGCCGTCGGCCTCGCCCGTCGCCTCGGCGCCGAGCAGGTCGTACCCCGCGCCCGCCCCAGCCGCCGCAGCCGCCGCCCCAGCCGCCGCCGCCGCCGCGCCTTCGCCCCCGGCCGCAACAAACTGCTTGACCGACCCGCGCTCGTGCGCCCAGTCGATCACGCCGCCGCGCCCCACGGCGCCCGCCCCGCCGTGCTGCCGCTGCTGCTGCTGCTGCTGCTGATCGTGCGCGGGGCTGCCGCCGCCCGGCCCGCCCCCGCCCCGCCGCCGCCGCTTCTCGTACGCCGACCCGTGCGGGTCCAAATCCGTTCCGTCCGCCTGCGACACGAGGCGCATCGAGCAGCTCACGCGCGGCGGCTGCTGCTGCTGCGGCGGCGCCGCCGCCGGCCGGCCGCCGCCCGCCCGCAGGCCGTCTCCGTCGTCGTCGCCTCCGCCATCGCGCGCCCGCCCTCCCCCGCCCCCGCCCCCTTCTTCGACGCCGACCACCTTGACCCAGACCTCGTCCCCGGGCGCCACGACGCCCGCGACGGCCTCGCGGCGCGCGTCGGGGCCGTCGTCGGCGGCGAAGCGCGGCATGTGGTCCGACAGCTCCGAGGCGTGCACGAGCGCGAGGCGGCGGCCTTGCATGCCGGGCAGGGCGACAAAGGCGCCGAACGGCTCGACGCGCCGCACGACGCCGCGCAGGACGTCGCCCTCTTTGGGCAGCGGGGCGGCGGCGGATGCGCCGCCGGGCGCGGCGTTCGGGTCGCCGGGGCCGCCGCGCCGCCATCCGCCGCTGGCGCCCGCGATCTCGGCCGCGCGCCGGCCGTCCGGATCGAGGTCCTCGCCCGTGCGCTGGCAGCACAGGCGCAGGCTCGCCGCCACGCGCGGGGCTGCCGCGGCGCCGCCAGGCTGCTGCTGCTGCTGCTGCTGCTGCTGCTGCACGTCCAGGATCTTGACGTAGACGCGCTCGCCGGGCGGCGCGACGAACGCGAGCGCTTTTTCGCGCAGCTCGTCGTCGTCCTCGCGCGAAAACTGCACGTCGTCGCTCACGTGCGAGTGGTGGACGAGGGCGCTGAGCGGCGGCGGCGGGGGGTGGTAGGCGCCTGGGGGGCGCTGAGACGGCGGGTCGAGCGCGACAAAGACGCCGAACGGCTTGACGGCGCGGACGGTCGCGCGCACGACGGCGCCGACGCGGGGCGGCGGGGGCGGGGGGGCCCGGAAGGGCGGCGGAGGCGGGGGCAGGGCGCACGGCGGCGGCGGCGGCGGCGGCAGAGGTGGCGGCGGCAGAGGCGCCGCCGGCTCGGCGGGCTCCCAGCGGGAGCGGCGAGCGGGTGGCGGCGGCGCCTCGGCGCGCTCCTCCGCCCGCGCGCGCGGGCTGCGGCTGCGGCTGCGGCTGCGGCTGCGGCTGCGGCTGCGGGGCCGCCGCAGGTGCGCGCGCCGGTGCTCAGCGCGCGACGGCTCGCTCCCTCCTCCTCCTCCCGCTCTGGCCTGATGAGCGTCGCGGTCCTCCTCACGGCCTTCGCGAGACCGGCGCGATCGATCCGCCTCGCGGTCCATGGCCCGCTGGATGGTTTGGTGTTGCTGATGATGACTAGTAATGTGGGCGGCTGTTCAGAACGTCGCTGCCGCGCGTTCCTGAATGGCGGCAGGCCGACACAAGGCGCCGGATGGAGCGCGCGCGCGCGCGGCGCGTCGTCGCGCGCGGCGCGCTTCGTTTTGGTTCGCGAGCGCCGTCGCAAACGCGCACGCTCTACATACCTGTGTTCGCCCGCCTATTCGCGGCATCGACGCGCGCCCGACACGGCCAGCCCATCATCGATCTCTACCTCTGTCGACGTGTGTCTCGCGCACCCACCACCACCACATCCCGGAACGACCGCCTCTCCCTCCGTTGGATGCTGCTGATCTCGCGCGGGCTGGCCAGCGCGGTGCCGCGCCTCAGCCGCTCGATGGGCCAGCGCGCGAGCAGCCCCGCGGCGGCCGCGGCGGCCGCCGCCTCCGCCGCGACAGGGAGGAAGCCCGCCGACCGCCCGTCCGCCCTGCCGCCCACCACGGCCGCCGCCCCCCTCTCCGACGCCGACCTCGAGCGCGCCCTCGGCCAGCCCCTCTCCCGCGCCCCCATGGCCCCGCCCCCCCGGCCCCTCGTGCTCGTCGTCAGCGGCCCCTCGGGCGTCGGCAAGGACGCCGCCCTCCAGCGCCTCAGGACGCGGCGGCCCTCGCTGAGGTTTGTGGTCACAGCGACCACCCGCGCCCGCCGCCCGGGCGAGACGGACGGCGTCGACTACCACTTTGTCTCGCGCGAGGCCTTCGAGCGCTGGATCGAGCGCGGCGAGCTGCTCGAGCACGCGCTCGTGTACGGCGAGTACAAGGGCATCCCGAAAGCGCAGGTCGAGGCGGCGCTGGCCGCGGGCGAGGACGTCGTCCTGCGCGTCGACGTGCAGGGTGCCGCGACCGTGCGGCGCCTGCTGTCCGCCCCGGACGCGAGCCCCGCGGGCGCCATCCCGCACGCCTCGGTCTTTGTCGTGGCCGAGTCCGAGGCGGCCCTCGCGAGGCGGCTGGCGGCGCGCGGCACGGAGGACCCCGAGGCGCTGCGCCGCCGGTTCCGCGCCGCGGGGGCCGAGGTCGCGCGCATCGGGGAATTTGACTACGTCGTGGTCAACCGCGAGGGGCGGCTGGAGGAGTGCGTGGACGCGATGTGCGGCGTGATCGATGCGCACCGGGCGCGCGTGGCGCCCGTGGCGTCGGCGGTCGGCGCAGGAGGGGGAGGAGGGGCGGGGGGGCGGTGATTGTCAGGCTTGGCGGGGGGCTCCCGTGCGGAGGGCCGCTCGCTGCATTCGCGAGGGAAAATGCCGCCAATCAAATGCGGGAGAAAAAAAACCTGCTTGTCTGTGTTTTACATGCCTTGATCGCTCCTGTGTGTATTTCAAGATACGCCGCTGCTCCTAGGCTTGGGAGAGGTGCGGCACGGATCAAATCAAGTCCGAAAAGGGAAGCTTGTGGCAAAGGGAAAAAAAAAGAGGAGGGGGCGGTTTGCGGCGGGAAGCGGGTGGTCGGGGAGAGAGAGGGGCAGTAGGGGGCGCACGACTGGACAAAAGGGAGCACCACAATCAGTCACTCAGCGCGGCTCGTGTTGTTGCTGCTGCTGCGCCAGGCGCGACATGCCCCCGCTGCCGAGGGCCGGGCTCGGCGGCGCGTCGACGTGCGACAGCAGCAGCAGCGCGCCGTGCGGCAGCGGGCTGCCGGCGCCGCCGCCGCCGCCTCCGTCGCCGCTGCTCTCGCGCGAGCGGCCGCCATGTGCCCGCCCCGCGCGCCGGTGGTGGTGGTGGTGATGATGGTGGTGGTGAGCCGCGGGCGACGAGGGCGGCGAGGATGTCGTCGTGGTCGCCCCGTACTCTTGGGGCACCGCCACATCGTACGGGTCGGCAGCGCCGCCGCACCCGGTGCCGCCGCCGCACCCTCCCGCCGCCGCGCCCGCGCCCCTGCGACCGGCGACGAATCGGCGCCACGCGCCGCTGGCGTCGTTGCCGTCGAACAGCTCCGGGAGCACGAGCCGCTGCTGGTGCTGCTGGACGGGGAAGGGGACAAACGGCTGCTGCTGCTGATGGTGATGTTGCGGCGGCGGCAGCCCGGCCGCCACCAGCGCCACCGCCGCCGCGCCGCCCGTGCGCACGTCGGCCGCGGCGTGCTGGTGAAACGAGTAGGGCGCGGGCGTGCTGCCGCCGCTGCCGCTGCCGCTGCCGCTGCCGCTGCCGCTGCCGCTGCCGCTGCCGCTGCCGCTGCCGCTGCCGCTGCCGCTGCCGCTGTTGCGTTTAGAGTGGTGGTGGCCGTGGTGGTGGTGGTGGTGGTGGTGGTTTGGGGCGCCTGCGCCGCCGCCTGGCGCCGCGTGCCTCGGCGACGCCGGCGACGACGACGACGAGGCCGACGAACGCCCGCCGGCACAGCCCGACGGCGAGCTGGGCCGCGGGTGCTGCTGCTGCTGCTGCTGCGAGCCGGAGGACGCAAAGTGCTGCGCCGGCTGCGAAAAGTAGTGGCTCCCGCGGCCAAAGACCGGGTGGGCGTGGTGGGGCTGCGGCTGCTGCGGCGGCTCGGTCGCCGCCGCGGCCGCTGCGTGGCCCCCGCCGCCGCCGCCGCCACAGAACGACGCCGTCCGCGGGCTCGCCGTCACGCCCGCCAGCGCCGCGCGCATGGCCGCCGCTTTCACGGCCGCGAGCGCCTCGAGGCGCGTCGCGCTGCACTTGTCGAGCGGGGTCGGCAGGGCGGCGGCGGCCGCGTAGTGGCGCTGGCGGTGGTGGTGGTGGTGGTGGCTGCTCCCGGGGGAGGACGACGCGCCGCCCGGGCTGCTGCCACCGCCGCCTCCGTCGCCGTAAATGTGCGGCTGAGGCATGGGAGGTAGTCCCGCCAGCGCGCGCCCGTCGGCCAGCAGGTCGTAGCTCCGGCGCGGCGGCGGCTGCTGATGATGCGGCTGCGGCTGTTGGTGTTGCTGCTTGGCGGGCGGCGTCGGGCGGCCTCCGTCCGCCGCCGCCCCGGACGAACCGCAGGCGCCCGCCAGCGACCCGAGCGCCGGCACGTCCGGCGCCGACAGCGACAGCGTCGGCGGGGAGGAGGGGTGCTGCTGCTGCTGCTGCTGCTGCTGCTGCTGCTGCTGCTGCGGCGGCGCCATTGGGGTCTTGCTGCTGCGAGGAGACGAGAGGCGCGTGCGCCCCCAAAGGAAGACCGGACGAAAACGGAAAGGCCCCCGCGCTCTCGTTTGCTCGCGCTCGCGCTCTCTCTCTCTCTCAGGTCCGCCGCAAGGCGGGGTTGCGGGGTCGTTGCGTACTTAATGTGCGTCGGTTCAGGAAGAAGAGTGTTCGGGCGGGACCAAGTTCTCCGGGAGCGCGCGCGCGCGCGGGGCAGGAACAAGAACACACAAGCAGGCCGCGGCCTGCTGCCCGCCGCGCGCCGGCGCGCCGCCGCCAAAAGCCGCGCGCCGCCCCCGGCGAGCCACTCGCACACGGCCAGGGCGCTCTTTTTTGGACAGGCGCGCACAGACCTATTGCATGCGCAGCGCGCCTCTGTGACCAACTCGCTGGATCCCTCCCCTTTCAAGCTCGAGCGCGTGTACGCCCGCGCATACACGAGCGCGCGTGCGAGAGAAACAAGGCGCGCACCTCGGACGCAGCCTCGAAAACGCCCGAGACAAGGGGCTCGGGCGGCGACAGCGGACGCACCACTGGCAGTGGCGGCATGACGCGGGCGGTGGCCGCCGCGGCGACGGCCACGGCCGCACGGGCGCCAGCGTGCCCGACCGCCGCCGTCGCCGCGCCCCCGCCCCCTTTGCCCGCTCGCCCCGCCGCCGCTCCCTCCCCGCCGTCGCTCCTCCTCGCGTTGCCCGACCACCTCCTGCGCCGCCTGCTGCGCACGCTGCACCCGTCGCCCGACCTGTTCGCCGTCGCCCTCACCTGCCGCCGCCTGCGCCGCGCCCTCTCTGGCCCGGGATCGTACCTCGTCGTCGTCGCCGCCGCGAGCCCGACGCCGTCGCGCCCCCCCTCCGCCGCCGCCTTTGCCGACCTCGCGTCGGCCGTGGCCGCCTCGCGCCCGGGCGACACCATCTGGCTGTCCCCGACCCCCCCGCCGGCCCCCGCGCACCGCGTCGACGCCGCCGTGCGCGTGCGGCACCCGCTCAACATCGTCGGCGGCGGCGCCTCGCCGCGCGACACCCGGGTCGAGTGCCGCTCGGACGCCGCGCCCGCCGTCCTCGACTTTTCGGCGCCGAGGGCGCGCGTCGCCAACGTCTCGCTCGCCCACCGCGGGAAGGGGGGCGCGGGGGGCGCGGCGGTGCTGCACCGCTCGGGCCGCCTGCGCGTCGAGCGGTGCCGGCTCGAGGGCGCGCGGCACGCGCTCCCGGGGCTGTCGGCGCCGCTGGTGACGGTCGCCGTGGTGGCGGCAGGGGAGGAGGAGGAGGAGGAGTTATTGGACGGCCGGGCCCGCAGCAGCAGCGCGCCGCCGACAGCAACGGCAGCAGCAGCAGCAGCGGCGGCGGGCGCGCCCTGCAGCCCATCGTCGCGGTCGGTGCTCGAGGTCTCCGAGACGGAGCTGTGCGCCGCCGGCCGCCGCGGCCAGGGCGTGCGCGCCCTGGGCACGGGCGAGGTCGCGGCCGTGCGCGCCGTGTTTGGCGGCGGCGCCGGCGCGTCGACGCGCTACTGGCTCGAGGTGGACGCGGCGCGGCCCGGCACGCGCGCCCCCGGGGGGGCGGCGGCGGCGGCGTCGCTGCTGTCGCTGGGGCGCGTGCCGGCGGCGGTGGCGCCTCTTCTTCCCCCAGTCGCCGCCGCCGCGCGGCCACCGGCCCCGCCGCCGCCGCACCCGCTCGCGCCCAAGGCGTGGCGGGGCGTCGGCCCGGACGACCCGCTGCTGCGCATCAACGCCCTGCTGGGCAAGCGCGGGCGCGACGGAGGAGGCGGGATTTGCGGCGGCGCGGTCGCCGAGCCGCCGCCGCCTGGCGTTGTCGTCGGGTCGTCTTCGGCGGCGGGGCAGCTGCAGGAGCAGCAGCAGCAGCAGCATCAGCCGCAGAGGCAGCGGCGGAGATGAGAGGCCGGGCGATTCCAGTGTAAAAAAAAAAACACGCATGCTCTACTCGTGCACGACGTAGACCGTCGCCGACTCTGGCCGCCGCCCCCGCCGCTGCAGCGCGCCGGGCGAGTCGGGCGCGTTGGACGCGTCGTCGTCGCCTTCGCCGCCGTCGCCGTCCCCTCCCGCGCGCGCCCCGAGCCGCACGCTGCGCCCGCCCCCTCCTCCTCCTCCTCCCGCCGCCTTGACCTCCTCCGCGCCGCTGTAGTTGCCGCGCACCGTGCGCTCGGCAAAGTCGCCGAACGAGTCGCCCGGCCGGTACTGCCCGCTGTCCGCCGTCGTGAGCAGCAGCAGCGCCGCGTCGAGCGCGCGCGGCAGGGCCGCGCCGGCGGAAGCGGCGGCGGCGGCGGCGGCCCGGGCGCCCTCCTGCTGCTGCTCCTGCTCCTGCTCCTCCTCCTCCTCCTCGTCCCGCTGCATCATCCTCGGCTGGCCCTGCCTGGTGGCCACCGCGGCCGCCGCGAGCGGCGGCGGCACCGGCACGCTCAGCGGCGCGCGCACGTCGGGCTGCAGAAAGACGGCAAACGTCTCGCGCGACACGTCCGCGCCGCGCGCCCCTGCGGCGGCGGCGGCGGGCGGCGGCGCGCGGACGCAGTGCGGGGTCGCGCACAGCAGGCCGCCCGAGACGATCGCCGCGACCTGGCCGACCTGGAAGGCGAGGTGGTCCGGGGGGATCTCGGCGCGCGCGGTGCGTCCCGAGCGCGTGCGGACGTACAGGCCCGCGCGCGCGTCGGGCGGGGAGGCCGGGCGCGGGGACAGGCACGCCTGCTGCTGCTGCTGCTGCTGCTGCTGCTGCTGCTCCTCTGGCGGCGGCGTCCCCCCCCCACCACCACCAAACGCGGCGTCGTCCGCGCAGCTGATGCGCGCAGCGGCGGCGCTCGGGCGCGTGTACATGGCGCACGTCAGGCCCGTCAACGCGCCGTGGTCGCGGTGCCACCCGCACCACCCGTCGGCGTCCTCCTCGTCCTCCTCCTCCTCCTTGCCGTCTTTGCCCTCGCCGTCGCCTCCTTGCTTGCCGTTGCCGCCGCCGCCGCCGCCGCCGCCGCCGCCGCCGCCGCCGCCCGCCGGCGGCGACCCTGCCTCTGATGCCGCCGCGGCAGCCGCGGTCGACGCGACCACGCCCGCCCCAGCACCGGGGGGGAAGTAGTGCAGCAGGCGCGCCTTGTGGCAGTGCGACGCGCGCAGCGCCTCGGCCAGCGAGACGGGCGGCCGAGACTGCTGCTGCTGCTGCATCGCCGACGGCGCCCCGTCGTCCGCCGCCGCCGCGCCGCCGCCGCCGCCGCCGCCGTACCGCCGCTCCCACGCCCGCGCGACGTACGCGTCGCAGCGCTCGGCCAGGACCAGGCCCGCGTCGACGACGATGCGGCCCAGGGCCTTGAAGGCCGGCTCGAGCTCCGGGAGCGGCGGCGCCGCGGACGCCAAGCCCGAGGAGGAGGAGGAGGGCGAGGGCCACACGTTTGGGTGGTAGTACGCGGGCCACCGTGCCGCGTGCTCGGGCGTGACGGTCGCGTCGTCGGCCGCGGGCGCGTCCGTCGTCGGGTTGGCGTAGAAGCTGCCCTTGTGCACGTCCGGCGCGCCGCCGCGCGAGGGCAGGGCCTCGCGCCCGTGCGACCACCCGACGTTCCAGCGCGAGGCGGGGTGCTCGAGCGCCGCCAGGGCGGGCGGCGGCAGCGCCGCGAGCTTGGCGGCGAGCGGGAGGAGGCGCTGGCGGGCGGCGACAAAGCCCGGGACGCCCGAGATGGTCAGGAGGCCGAGGCCGTCGGGACCAAAGGCCTGCACGTGTGTGCGTGTGCGTGTGCGTGTGCGTGTGCGTGTGTGCGTGTGTTGGGGGGGGAAGTCGACTCCGT
>Ga0315905_10008810_pt1 | contig 10216 bp, 13 predicted proteins | sample LakEriMetagenome_5_FD_203522 | JGI IMG/M metagenome (GOLD analysis project Ga0315905, IMG submission 203522) | Freshwater fungal communities from buoy surface, Lake Erie, Ohio, United States - Buoy 4 MA121 | ecosystem: Environmental > Aquatic > Freshwater > Lake | place: USA: Lake Erie, Ohio... | reverse complement strand
CGACATCTTTAGCTTCGTGGGTGCATCGAAAAGCGCGTGGTGGAGCGAGCCCTTGTCGCACAGCTCAAACACCAGTCCAATATAAGGTTGCGAGTGCGCGTTTTCGCCCGGAAACTCAGTGGCAGTGCCCCAGAAGGTCACAATGTTTGGGTGGCGCACGCGCACGAGCACACGAAGCTCTAGCAACAGTTCGCGCATCTTGGACTTGATGGTGGAGTCGCCCGGCTTGTTGGAGATTTGCTTCACAGCCACTGCTCATCGGCAATTTCAGACGTCACGTGAACCGCAAGTAGCGAGCTGCAAAGGAAAAGTTGCAGGCAACGGAAAGTCGGAAAGATACCAGGGACCCCGTCGTAAGTAGTCGAGTAAATCTTCCCAAAAGATCCAGAGTCGATCTCCTTGAGCGCTGTGAGCTTGCCCTTGGCGATAAAGGTGGAGCAGACCATGCCCATGAGGTGCCCGAACTCCGTGAGCTGGTCCGGCGTAAATCCATTTCGCTGCGCCCACCTCTCTGCCGCCACCCTGCGGAGCCAAAAAGCTTAGTGCAACTGCATTCAACACGCAGCCACACGCGCATGGGCCCAATCGAACCTGACGGTTGAGGACTTCTCGGTCTCATCTGAGCCGAAGTTCCTATTCGTCCGCTCCTCTGTGTACAAACCAGCGCCCGGATACTTTGTGCTGCTGCTGGCCCCGAGGAACGGGCTCGCAGAGGAACTCTCTATGCCGGGGAAAATGTACGGGGCGCCCATGGACACGGGCTCGCCTTGGAACTGCGTATACCCACTCATCTGCTGAGACCTCAGTTACGGGGCGCACGGCGCAAACATGGTCAGCAGGGGCTGGTCTAGCAAGCAGCGGGGAGGCAGCAAGCGCAGAAATACCACATGCGTGGACCTGGAAGCCTGTGGACACGAGGGGCGCGTCGAAAATGACGCCATGGTCGATCATGACCTCGCTATCCTTGCGGCTGCTCTCCTTTTGCGCACGACAGATTTTGATCCCACGCAGAGGAAGGGGCCAACGGCATATTCTACACAAACCCGGCGCAGGTGCTGATTTCAGAGACAAAAGCCTGCAAACAGAAATTCTGTACCATACCCCTCCTCAACCTGTACTAGAAATCGTCAAAGGAGCAATTGGTGTAACTCCGGATACAGAGCGGCTCATTTATGCGGACAGGCTTCCAGAAATTCTGGCCAGAAATTCTGGGATGCCTTGAATCTGGGCTCTTTTCACTGACAAAGGTTTACGGGACCCCCCCATCCCCGTCTGTTTTTTGTTGTTTTTGTTGTTCAACATCGTCCTCTTGCGTCATTTGAGTCAAATGGCGCAGCACTCGCCGCCCGCGTCGATTGGCTCCGCGGGGTCGCCGTACGCCAATCGCGCGGTGCCGGCGCACAATCCGCGCATCGTGGGCCCGATGCCGGCGCACACGCCGCGCACCGCGGGCCCGATGCCGCGCCAGACGGAGCTGCTCGACCTTATCGAAGACTACCAGGAGGGCGGGGTCTGGGGCATCGGCCTCAACCTTGAGCTCTCGCCGCCCCACCACGTGCTGCACGTCGACAACCTCGTATGTGTCCCTGTGTGTGCGTGCTGGCACTTCCGTGTTCGTGCTCGTACGTCGGTACCCTCGTATGTGTGGCATAGTGGTCCCCGTGTGTGCGTGCTGGCCGGCGTGGCCTCCCGCGTGAGGTCTCAGGCTTCACGCACATTCACACGCACGCGTGCTTGGGCGATAGTTGCACCTGTGCGCTGAGATTTCGACGGGCTCTCGCCGACCCACCCTCCTCAGGTTGACATCGACGGGACAAACTGCAACCACCTCGTGACGCCTGGCGACGAGCTGCTCGAAATCAATGGCACGCACGTGCGGAGCGCAAACATCGACTCCATCGAGACGCTGATTCTCGGTCCGTCCGGCTCGGTTGTGAGGCTGACCCTGTCCTCGCACGGCAGGCTGTACGAGATTCAAGTCCAACGGCACGTGCCCATTCAGGTGTGGGATCGAAAAAAGTGTTGGTATGCTCTAAAAACAGAGTTTAAAGACAAAGACTTTCTGGCGGAAAACAAGATCATCTCGGTGTTGGAGGGAATGAGACAATACACGCACGATGGCTGCGGCAACCTCGCGGACCTCCTGAAGGACCATCAAACAGAGCGATGTACGCTCGGGATACACTTGTCATTGCCCACCCACGTGCCTCAAGGCGTAGGACCTGGCCAGATTCGGGCATTGACCCTCGGAGGACCCGCCTTTCTTTCTGGGCAAGTGCAGGTGGGGGACGAGATTTTGGCTGTCGACGGCACCCCTGTTACAGACGCTGATTCCGTCTCGGCTCTGGTCCGTGGTAGCGATGACATTGGGACGACATGCACCGTTACTCTGCTGCGCAACGGGGAGACATTCGATGTTCTCCTCATTCGTGGCAGCAGCACGCGTGTGCGTGCAATCCAGAAGCTTTTCCAGTTGATTGAGACAAGTGAAGATCATATCAAGAAAGGCAACTTGGACGATGCCGTCAGAGCGCTGGGCCTCATTCATGGCAATCTGTGGGCATCTGAATCTGCACGGGTGGAGAGGGAGTCCCGTTTGTCAGAACGCCTTGCGAAGATGCAGAGCACGCTGTTCAACGACATCACGGCCGCCGAAAAGGCGCTGCACCCGATGCCTGATTTCGATGACCCAGAAGTGGTTATCAAAGCTTCAGCTCCGCGTGTGCAGCGCTCAGCAGCCCCACCGATGCCACCACCACAGCCAGCCTTTGATGATACGGAGCTGAAAGATTTGCGAAAACAACTCGAGAGCTCCCAAAACAAGTTTTGGGAGCTCTCAACCAAGTGCTCAAAGCTGTCAGACATCAATCAGCTTGTGACGGAGGAAAACGCAGGTCTCTCAGCAGATTTAAGCAAAATCAAGTCCGAGATGCGGCGCATCAAGGACGACGGCGACGCAAAGCTCGTGGATTTGAGTAATAAGCTTGGTTTGGCGCTGGGAGAGCGCGACGCAGCACAGACCCGTTTTGCAGTCCTGGAGCAGCACCTTGCGGTGCTCGAAGAAAAAAGAAAGCAGACACAGGATCAAAACAAGTCCCTCTTGCAAAAAGTGGCAGATCTCCACCAAGCCGTCAACAACGCTGAGATGAAGATGCAGACTGAAATGGTCTTGCGCTCTGATTTTGCTCGCCAAACCAGCGAGTTTCGCGCCGTGCAGGCGAAATACGAGGCTGTCTCTTCGGAAATGCTTCCCTTCCAGGGCAGGCTTAATGAACAGGCTCAGGAGCTCGAGGTGCTGCGAGCGGATGCGAGCAACTGGAAACAGGCGGCAAAGAAGGCCAAAGATGAGCTCATAGACCTTAACCAGCTGCTTCAGACGGCGGGACTGGGCAACAAAACAGACCTTATAACGCTGGGCGAGCTCTTGGCTGGCAAGGTCTCATGGCAGAAATTGTACCTTACGGATGTCTGTGACTTCTTGATCTTTCTCAATGAACCGCCCACGCGCACGCTAGAGGAGGCAAAAAGTATCATCAAGGTAATGAACCAGGAACCGCCGTGGATGGCAGAGTACTTGCTGCAAGTCCGGAACTTGCTTCATGGCCCGCCTGAGCTCACCCTCGAGGGCCTGAAGGGTATCATTGACAATCGCGAAGTCCCTGTGAAACTCACGTGCGTTAAGATTCTTTTCTAAACCAGACCCGCCCGTTCTCTCTGCTTGCTCCCTTGAAATCACATGCTGACTGTTTGATCGTCCCCTTCTTGCCTGCCAATTTCAGCTTGGAGAAGAAGGCCCTGATGAACCAGATCAACGAACTCAAAGGGCAGCTTGCTGTGCTGCTGAAAGAGCTTGAAGCTGTGTGTTCCGACAACACCTCTCTGAATGCAGAAAATCGAAAATTGCAGTCTGAAACGCATTCGCTGCAAGGGCGTGTGCGAGACTTGGCGCGTCTCAATGCTGAACTAGAGCCGCAGTTTGCAGCTCTCCAGCAGGAGCTGAGCAAGAGGGATGCTGATATTCGGACGCTCAACACGTGTCTGGAAGAGGCAGAGAATGCACTAGCTGAGGAACGGCGGAAAGAGGCGTCCTTGGAACGCTCACTGTTGATGACGAAGGCAGAGCTCGAGGAGGACGAGAAGGATCTCGCAGCGGATAAAAAGCTGTTTGCCGCCAATGACGCAACGATGGCTGCCCTGAAACAGAAAGTACGCGATCTCGAAGCGGCGCTTGCCGTGTCCAGGTCTAAAGAGTGTCTCGACACCAAGGCGGACGAGCCCAAGGAGGTAGAGGCACTTGCGATGAGCAGATCGAAAGCAACTCGCGCACAGCGTTCTGCACCGCCCCCACCTCCGCCCGCGGCGGTTTCTGAACCGCCCCCACCTCCGCTCGAGGCGGAAGAGGCCCTTTCCATCATGATGAGCAAGCCCAAGGGAAGCCAGGCGGTGCATCTACTGGAGCACCTGCCGCAGCAGCCCGCCCGACTTGCGGCTGTGCGGGAGGACCCGTTCCCTCTCGTGAACACAGACGACGTTGTCTTCACCGACGTGGAGTGTGCACGCCTCACTAACGCCGTGAGCCAGGTCCAACGGCAGCGGTCGGCAGCGCACCAGCCTCCGCCCTTGCCCCCGCCTTCTGGGATAGAAGAGGCCCTTCCCATCATGATGAGCAAGCCCAAGAAAAGCCAGACGCAGCGGTCGGCAGCGCCCCTGCCGCCCGGTCGCGGGCTGCCGAAGGCGGCTGCTCCAAGGGGGGCAGGTGCTATGCCTAGAACAGAGTGCGGAATCGGTCTACTGCTGGAGAAAACCGCACATGGGCCCGGCGTTCACGTGAAGCATGTGGTGCCCGGTGGTCCGGCAGAGATGTGCGGAAGCATCCGCCCCGGGGACGAGCTGCTCGCTGTCGACGGAAAGTCGTTAGCTGGTGTGCCGCTGGAGCACGTTTTTGACATGATAATCGGGCAGCAGGGGTCGCAGGTCACAATTAACATTCTGCAGGACCTCTCTTTGGAGCCGGAACAGCTGACGTTGACACGCGCGTTCCCTGTACCTGCCACAACTGCCACGACACCGGTGCAGAATCTGGACAATCTGGATGACGGTGCCCATCGGACAAAGAGTCTGAGCGGACAAAACTGGCTGTCAGGAGAGAAAACAAGTTCGAGGTGAGTATTTCCTTCTTGCGCTGCCGCTCCTGCTCAACATGTGTCCATCGCCCCGCCCCGCCCTGGGTTTTTGCTTTCGCATGATAAAGGTCCTTTCGTCTGTTTCACTGATGATGGTGACGCCCACCTTGTGCAGTTTCGACGGTCAGAGCAATACACACGGCATGACAGAGACGTCCTTCCGAGATACCGGCCTGGACTTCATGACACGGGGCCTGAAGAATGGCATGAAGAACCTGGGGTCCTTTCGATCTTCATCGTCAGGTAGGGATGATCTGATCTGAAGAGTGTCCTAGTGTCCTTCTACAGAGAGAGAGAGAGAGAGAGAGAGAGAGAGAGAGAGAGAGAGAGAGAGACTCTGTTTCTCAGAGAGAGACTTCTCAGAGAGAGAGAGGAGGAGGAGGAGGAGGTGTGAGAGAGGGAGACTTGAGCATTTCTTTGCCCACAGCGCCGATGCCGTGGTCCGTCCGTCCGAAAGAGCTTTCGGACGTTGAGGTTGGAGGCGGGGTCAAAAGAGACCTCATGTGCAAGCAAGAGAGGCCTACCGTTCCCGTTTTTTTTATCTTGTTCTGACTGCCCAGCGGTTGCTCTTTGGGCCTCGACGAAATGATCCTGGGCTCGCACACAGCAACACCAAACACGGCAGGCACATTCACTTTGTACACACTTGTCTTCAAACCTGCGCTCTTTCACAGTCTACCTCTCCCCCCCTCCGCCCCTCATATCTCTTCCCCCGCCCCCCCTCGTAATCGCCAGCCACCTCTAAGAGCACCCCAGCCACGAGCCGTCCGCCCTCGCTCCTTGCTCCATCCACGCTTCATCCCTGATAGCGCACGCGCTCTCTCGACGTGGCCTGAATGGTGGAGCAGTTTCGTGGCGTTTGTTGCCCCCCCCCCCCACCAACTGTCTCTCGACTCTTTCTCTCCCTCCCTCCCTCGTAACTACTATCTCTCTGTCTCGAACGAGCATGCCTCATCACGAGAGGCGTAAAGGCAGTTCCGGCCAGAGAGGTGGAGGCATTCCCCCGTGTGCCTTGAGCGCCCGATCCAAGGCTGCATTCAAACGCGCTTCCTCCGCTCTCACCCGCGCAATGGCCTCCTCGGATCCATACAGCGTCTGATACACAGCCTCATCGCTGCTGCTGCACCCCGCCCCCGCCCCCCCCGCCGCCGCCGCCCCGCCCAGCAAAACTTGTCGGTCATTCTCCCAGGAAGGCTGCATTCCCTTGCCGTCTGCGCTCTGCAGCAACTCCTCCTTCACCGGGCCTGCACCTGCTCCGGCAGTACCAGCAGGGGCTTGGGAGACGTGCGACTTTGCCAGGGAGTGAGTGAGTGCGTACGTGGAGCGCGAGAGGGCTTTGGCACGCAGTTTGCGCGCCGAGGTGGCACTCACGAACTCCAGAGCTTCCTCGGACACTTGTACCCAGCCGTCGCCCTCGCCAAACCACACGCTGCCGCCATCCTCCGAGTAGTACTCGGCTCCCGCACCTCCGCCGTACACGCCATACCTGTCCCTGCACCACCACATGCCCTCCCCGTCGCGCCAATACAAGGCGCCGTCGCCCCCACTACCACTTTCCCCACCTCCATCCTCACGTCGATAACCTCCGCCCCCTCGCGCACGAAAGGTAAATCCAGCCCAGCCGCGACCGTCCTCCCCCCGTGACCCAGGCAATCCTGCCGCCGCTGAAGTTTCGGCGTCATATAGCACCCACACCTGCTCACCCCCTCCCGCGTCCGAGTCCGCGCCCTCGGCGCCCGCGTGAACAGAGCTTGACGAGCGAGCAAGGGACACGTAAGAGAGTGACCCCGGGGCACAGTCATAGTAGCCGTTGACGTCTTTACACCACCGTACACCCGCCTCATCTGTCCAGAAAATGCATCCATCCACACTGCCATCCTCCTGCGCGTCACCTGCATCGCGATGCCCAAACCCCGTCATCTCCGCGTGTGGTGCTGGAGAGTCAGGTCCTGTGAGGTAACACGGCCCTCCTGTGAGGGCGGCCTCGTAGCTCGCTCGCTCACTCCCCCTGCTCTGCAGGCGCTCAGGCCGTGGGCGAGGGGACTGGGGCGCTGCCCTTGTCGGTGATTTTGACCAGCACGCCGACAGGAGGCCGCTGCTCGACCTCGCGGTAAAACACTTGAAGCGTTTCGGGTGCAGTGTCGTAGACGCAGATGAGGCGCCTGTAGGTGTCCTTTGCAAACTGCTCGCGCGCCGTCTTGTTGACGTGCGGCGACCGCAGCACTGTAAAGAGCTTGCGGCTCTTTGGCAAGCGCACCACGTTGCCAGTGCGCACCCCGAGGTGCCCCGCCAGGTGTCGGAGGTAGCCGCACGCGTACTCCGCAACCTGACGGCCGCAGCACGCAGTAAGCACGCTGCAAGGATCTGCACCTCCCCACGAGCGTCTGGCACAGCCCCTTGGAGCCGGTTGGCCGCAACGCAACATCATCGCACAGCAACGCAACGTACATTGGGAGTGGACGGAACCTGGGGGTCGAAGGCCTTGATATGCAGTTGCGCGACCCAGTTCTTGCCCCTCCGCGGCGGTGGTCCCGCCGGCCCTTCCAGCGTCTTCGTCTTCTTCTGCGCAGGACGCGTCCCACGCGAGGGTCACGCGCAGGCTGGCCAGGGCTCTAAGTGGGTGATGGGTTGCGCACGCGGGGGGGTCCAAGCGCGGGGCTGCAGACCTGCGGATCAACTTCAGCTTCCGGCTGGGTCACAGCTGCGTCCGCCTTGGCTGCGGCTTCGGCGCTCAGCGGGCGGCGGGGCCAGTGCGCGAAGGTCGCGCGCGGCAGGCAGATCCGCGCCACGCCCGCGCCAACGGTGGCGGGGAACGCGCAGAGCGTGCGGCAGCCGCTGCTGCCGCCGAGCAGGGAGCGCGAAGGCGCAGCAGCAGTTGAGCTCCCCAAGACCCGCGTGCACAAGTGCTGCAACCCTCTCAGTGCCGCCCCGCGCACCGCCCCTGCCATGGACGTTGCACCTTAAACAATTCACACCAAATCTTTTTAAGTTCGTGGTTAAGGACCCCATTGTAGGTTGCGGGGTGTGGTGAGAAGAGGGCTTTTGAGAGTGAGAGGGCTTTATTAGGACCGGGAGAGGGGGCGCACACTGAAAGGTCCCAATTACCCCTTCGCCAGTGCGCGGCGCTGCCGCCGCGCAGCACGCGGGCGTCGCGCGTCTGCCCGCCCTGCCCGCCCGCCGCAAACCATCCTGAACATGCTCGCGTCGAGCGTACCGGCAGAGCTGGCGGGCCCGGCTGCGCGGACCCTGGGTGCCAGGATGTCGTTTCTGTTTGGGGGCAAGCAGAAGACCCCGGCGGAGCTGATGAAGGTGGCAACATTTGCCCGCGTCTGCACCGCGCGCGCGCACTATTCCCCCCAGCAGGGGGTAAGGGGGCTTTGGGGGCTTTCCCAGCACAGGGGGCTTTCCCTCGGCAGCCGAGGCAGTCGTTGCCGCCGCGCTGACAGGGCAGCGTCCTGTGGCTGCAGTCGCGGCGGCTGCTGCCCAGTGGGTGCTGGTGGCCGACAAAGTACCGCGCGAGCCCTCACAGACTGTCACGCACAACCAACCCACCCACAAAACGCAGGAGTACAAGCGCAACATCGATCGGTCAACGAGAGAGATTGAGCGCGAAAAGACCAAGCTCCAGCAACAGGTCGCGATCGATTGTCCGTTTGTATGCCCTAAACCCTAAGCCGAACAGAACATGCTGTCTCTGTCTCGCTCTCGCTCGCTCTCTCTCTCTCTCTCGCGGCGCGCGCGCGGTTTCTCTCTCCTCTCTCTCTCTCCCTCTCTCTCTCGCTCTCTCTCTCTCTCTCTCTCATGCATTCATCCATGCCAGAGTCCTCACCCCCGTGCAACAAAAAAAACAGGAAAAGAAGATCATCGTCGACATCAAGAAAATGGCGAAAGACGGCCAGATGGCCGTTGTCAAGACCATGGCTAAGGACCTGGTCCGCACCCGCGCGCAGGTGACAAAGTTCTACCAGATGAAATGCCAGATGCAGGCTGTCGGCCTAAGACTTCAAACAATCAAGTCCACCCAGTCGATGACGGAGGCGATGAAGGGGGCGGCCAAGGCCATGAAGGGAATGAACGCCAAGGTGAATGCGCCGGAGATGGCGAGGATTCTAAAGGAATTCGAAAAGCAGAGCGAAATCATGGATTCCAAACAGGAAATGATGGATGACACAATTGATGAAGCCTTTGAGGCTGAAGATGAGGAAAGCCAGGTGGAAGAGGTAGTAGGGCAAGTCCTCGCAGAAATCGGCATCGATCTCAATGGCGAGCTCAATGCTCCTGCCGCTGGAGGAGTGACTGCAAAAGTAGGCGAAGAGCTCGACGACGAACTGGATGCCCGGCTACGAGCTCTTAAGGGTCCCGGGTCATAAGACAGAAATTACCCTCAGAGGGATAGATGGACATACAGACACACAGACAGACACACACACACACACACACACGTGGAGAGAAAGAGAGAGAGAGAGAGAGAGAGAGAGAGAGAGAGAGAAGTTGATGAAGGCGGACAAGGCGACTGTACAGGCAATGCAAGGGGGGAAACATTGCAAGGCAGGTTGGGTTTGGGGACGAAGGGCAAAGCATTTCGTGAAAGCTCGCAGTAAGCAAATTTTATTGAAGTTGGAAATGGATGATCAATTACAACTTGAAAGCATTTTGACACTTGGAGTTTGTGTGACAAAGTTCCCCAACATCCGGCGCCGAGTCCGGGGCCGAGGTGAGGCCTGTGGCGGCTAGCCTGACCACCACGCACTAGTGGACGCGGGGAAAAGGATTTTGTGTGAGAGGAGGGTGGCGCAAAGAAGGAAAGCGCGCGAGGAGGAGTGTGAGAGTGGAGTGTGAGACTATATGACTGTATGACTGTATGCACTGGGGTGCCAGATGTTGTTTGTACCACTGCAGGACCTAGTTGGCTTCCCGTGTGTGTCGAGTGTTTATGTTACCGGCGCCGGATACCGCGGCATCCATGCTGATGGCGGCGCAGGTGCTATTTACGCGCGCGCGCGCACACACAAACACACACACACACACACACA
>Ga0315905_10008809_pt1 | contig 10217 bp, 5 predicted proteins | sample LakEriMetagenome_5_FD_203522 | JGI IMG/M metagenome (GOLD analysis project Ga0315905, IMG submission 203522) | Freshwater fungal communities from buoy surface, Lake Erie, Ohio, United States - Buoy 4 MA121 | ecosystem: Environmental > Aquatic > Freshwater > Lake | place: USA: Lake Erie, Ohio... | reverse complement strand
CACCATGTCGACGGTGCGATAGAAGTTCGCGCCGATGCGGTCCATCTTGTTGATGAAGCACATGCGCGGCACGCGGTACTTGTTGGCCTGACGCCACACGGTTTCGGTCTGCGGCTCGACGCCGGCCACCGAGTCGAACACGGTGACGGCACCGTCGAGAACGCGCAGCGAACGCTCGACTTCGATGGTGAAGTCGACGTGGCCCGGGGTGTCGATGATGTTGATGCGGTGGTTGTTCCAGATGCACGTGGTGGCAGCCGAGGTGATGGTGATGCCGCGCTCTTGTTCCTGGGCCATGTGGTCCATCGTCGCGGCACCTTCGTGCACTTCGCCGATCTTGTAGGACTTGCCGGTGTAGTAGAGGATGCGCTCGGTCGTCGTGGTCTTGCCGGCGTCGATGTGCGCCATGATCCCGATGTTGCGAGTGCGCTCGAGGGGGTACTCACGCTTTGCCATGTTTCAGTGTCTGCCTTGTCTCTTGCGCGTCGTCTTCTGCGCGTCGGGGGGATGATTGGTGCCGACTACCAGCGGTAGTGGGCGAAGGCCTTGTTGGATTCAGCCATCTTCTGCATGTCGTCACGCTTCTTGATGGAAGCGCCGAGGCCGTTGGCAGCGTCGAGCAGTTCGTTGGCGAGGCACTCGGCCATGGTCTTTTCACGACGGTTGCGCGAGTAGTCGACGACCCAGCGAATGGCGAGCGTGCTTGCGCGACGGGGACGAACTTCGACCGGCACCTGGTAGGTGGCTCCACCGACGCGGCGGCTGCGAACCTCGAGCGGAGGCTTCACGTTGTCGATTGCACGCTTGACGGTCGACAGCGGCTCGGCACCGGTCTTGGTCTCGACGATCTTCATCGCGTCGTACACGATGTTTTCGGCGATGCTCTTCTTGCCGTGCAGCATGATCTTGTTGACGAGCTGCGTGACGAGGAGCGAGCGATAGACCGGGTCGGGGGTCATCTCGCGACGCTGTGCGGGTCCTTTGCGGGGCATGTGCTACCTGTTTCTTCTTCTCTCGAGTGCTTTACTTGTCGCGCTTCGCGCCGTAACGGCTACGCGCCTGCTTGCGGTTCTTCACGCCGGCTGCGTCGAGCGCGCCGCGGATGATCTTGTAACGCACACCCGGCAGGTCGCGCACGCGACCGCCGCGCACGAGCACGATCGAGTGCTCTTGCAGGTTGTGGCCTTCGCCCGGGATGTAGGCGGTGACTTCGACACCACTGGTGAGACGCACACGTGCAACCTTGCGCAGTGCCGAGTTCGGCTTCTTCGGCGTCGTGGTGAACACGCGAGTGCACACACCGCGGCGCTGGGGCGAGCCCTTGAGCGCGGGGGTCTTCGTCTTTGTTGTCTTGACGCTGCGACCCTGGCGGATCAACTGCTGGATTGTGGGCACGCGTGAACCTCTTTGTTGATGGAATTTCGCGGGACCCCATTGCTGGGGGCCATCGCTCTGAGAACGAAAGAGGACGGAGAAACCGCCCTCGGGGACCCGTGAAACGCTATAAGCGACCCGGCGTCGGCCACAACCTGCCGAACGCCGGGTCGATACGTTCCATCAGGCGTTTTCGGCGTCGCCCTCGGGGTGGACGTAGGAACCCTGAATGCCGGCCAAGAAGGCGGCGGGGTCTTCTTCGTCGCTCGAGTAGAAGGCCATCGGCTCGTAGTCCGGGGCCTCGATACCGAAGTTGCGGTACAGCTGCATGCCCGTACCTGCGGGAATGAGCTTGCCGATGATGATGTTCTCCTTGAGACCAACCAGGTTGTCGCCCCGGCCGTCGATGGCGGCCTCGGTGAGAACGCGGGTGGTCTCTTGGAACGAGGCAGCCGACAGCCACGACTCGGTGGCGAGCGAGGCCTTCGTGATGCCCATCAACTCGGGACGACCCTCGGCGGGACGCTTGCCCTCTTCGACCATGCGACGGTTGGTGTCGCGGAAGGTCTTGTTGTCGGTGCGCTCACCGGGCAGGAAACCGGTGTCGCCGGGCTCCTGCACGCCGATGCGGCGGGTCATCTGACGAACGATGAGTTCGATGTGCTTGTCGTGGATCGACACACCCTGGTCGCGGTACACCTTCTGGACTTCCTCGACGAGGTACACCTGCGTTTCGCGGATGCCCTTGATTTCGAGAAGTTCCTTGGGGTCGAACGGACCGTCGGTGAGGGGCTCACCGGCGTGCGCTTCTGCACCATCACGAATGTTCGGCATCAAACGGCTACCGGTTGGCAACAGCGTGAGGTGCTCTTCACCCTTGTCGTCGACGACGGTGACGGGAATTCCCTTGCCCTCGTCTTCTCCGATACGGATGACACCACTGGCGCGTGCAAGACGCGCCGAACCACGCGGCGTACGTGCCTCGAAGAGTTCGACGACGCGCGGCAAACCACCGGCGATGTCCTTGCCTGCAACACCACCGGTGTGGAAGGTACGCATCGTCAGCTGGGTACCGGGCTCACCGATCGACTGTGCGGCGATGACGCCCACGGCCTCGCCGAGCTCGATCGACTTGCCGGTGGCGAGCGAACGCCCGTAGCACAGAGCACAGACACCGAGTTCGGCGTCGCAGGTGAGGACCGAGCGCACGCGCACGCGGTTGACGGACTCGTCGTCACGCAAACGCACGACGTCGTCGTCGGACAGAATGCGGTTCTTTTCGAGAACCGTTCCGTCACCGAGCGTCACGTCACCGAGCAACGCGCGACCGAACAGCTTGGTCTCGAGATACGCACGAGTGTTGGCGGTGTCGCGCTGCACGTTCTCGACCCATACGCCGAGGCTCGTACCGCAATCGTTTTCACGGATGATGAGTTCTTGTGCGACGTCGACGAGACGACGCGTGAGGTAACCCGAGTCGGCGGTACGAAGAGCGGTGTCGACGAGACCCTTGCGGGCTCCCGGCGTCGCGATGAAGTACTCGAGAGTTTCGAGGCCTTCACGGAAGTTGCTCTTGATCGGACGAGGAATCATGTCACCGCGGGGGTTGGCCACGAGGCCGCGCATACCCGCGATCTGCTTCATCTGCGTCATGTTTCCGCGGGCTCCCGAGCCGACCATCATTTCGATCGGGTTGAAGCGTTGCGACTTGAACTCTTTCTCCATCGCGTTCTGGACCTCGGCGGTGGCGTCGGTCCAGATGCGCACTTCCTGCTGTCGACGCTCACCGTCGGTGATGATGCCGCGACGGAACTGGTTCTCGACCTTGTCGGCCTGCTTTTCGAACTCGTCGAGAATCGCACGCTTGGTGGCGGGCGTCTTCACGTCTTCGATCGAAATGGTGAGACCCGACTGCGCCGCGTAGCGGTAACAGACGTTCTTGATGTTGTCGAGCGACTGGGCAATGACGGCCTTGGGGTAATGGTCGGCGAGACGCTCGACGATGACACCCATTTCCTTCTTCTTCAGCGGCTCGGAGATGTGTCCGAAGCGCTCGGTGTAGTCGACCGGCAGGGCTTCTTCGAAGAGAAGACGACCCGGGGTGGTGTCGATGATGCGTGCGTCGCCCGTCGAGAGAACCTCACGGAACTTGATGGGCGTGTGCAAGATGACCGAACGCTCGTCGAGCGCGCGGAACACTTCCCAACGGTTCTTGAACGTGCGGCCCTCGCCCTTCGCGCCCGTGACGATCTCGGTCAGGTAGAAGCCACCGATGATCATGTCCTGCGACGGGGTCACGATGGGACGACCCGACGCCGGCGACAAGATGTTGTTCGCCGACAACATGAGCACGCGCGCCTCGGCTTGTGCTTCGGCCGACAACGGCAGGTGAACTGCCATCTGGTCGCCGTCGAAGTCTGCGTTGAAGGCGGTGCAGACCAGCGGGTGAATTTGGATTGCCTTGCCCTCGACGAGCACCGGCTCGAAGGCCTGGATGCCGAGGCGGTGAAGCGTCGGGGCGCGGTTCAACAGAACCGGGTGCTCCTTGATGACATCTTCGAGAACGTCCCACACCTGCGGACGACGACGCTCGACCATGCGCTTGGCCGACTTGATGTTCTGTGCGAGCTCGAGGTCGACGAGGCGCTTCATCACGAAGGGCTTGAACAGCTCGAGTGCCATGAGCTTGGGAAGACCGCACTGGTGCAGGCGAAGCGTCGGGCCGGCCACGATGACCGAACGACCCGAGTAGTCGACGCGCTTACCGAGAAGGTTCTGGCGGAATCGACCCTGCTTGCCCTTCAGCATGTCGGACAGCGACTTGAGCGGACGGTTGCCGGGTCCGGTGACCGGACGACCACGACGACCGTTGTCGAACAGTGCGTCGACGGCCTCTTGCAGCATTCGCTTTTCGTTGTTGACGATGATCTCGGGCGCGCCGAGATCGAGGAGACGACGCAGACGGTTGTTGCGGTTGATCACGCGGCGATAGAGGTCGTTCAGGTCGGACGTCGCGAAACGTCCACCGTCGAGCTGCACCATCGGACGCAGTTCCGGCGGAATGACCGGAACGACGTCGAGGATCATGGCCTTCGGGTCGTTCTGACGACGGCCGTACTCGTCGCGCTGGTTGAACGATGCGACGATCTTCAGACGCTTGATCGCCTTCTGGCGACGCTGAGCCGACAACGGCTTGCGGCCGCCACCGGCCTCGATGGCCTCGCGCAGACGCTGCTCTTCGACGTCGAAGTCGATCGAGTCGATGAGCGACTTGATCGCATCGGCGCCGGTGCCGCCCTCGAAGTATTCCGCGTAGGGACCAAAGGGGTCGCGCAGGTTGCGCCACAGCACTTCGTCTTCGATGATCAGGCGCGGGTACAAGCTCTTGAACTCGTCCCAGGTGCGCTTCTCGAGATCGATGTCGGCCTCGAAACGCTCGCGCATCAATTGCACGTCTTTGTCGATGGCGCGCTGACGTGCCTTGATGTCACTGTCCTTCGCGCCCTCTTTTTCGAGAGCCTTGATCTCGGCCTCGGCATCCTTCAAACGACGATTGAGCGCGAGCTCCATGTCCTTCTTGATGCTGTCGATGGTCTCGAGGTAGCCCTTTTCGAGTTCGGGAATGTCGGCGTGACGACGCTCGTCGTCGACCTTGGTGACGAGGCTTGCAGCGAAGTAGATGACCTTCTCCAGCTGCTTGGCCTTCAGTTCTTCCTTCGGTTCGATTCCGCCGAGGAGGTACGCCAACCAGCTACGCGTGCCGCGCAGATACCAAATGTGGACGACCGGAGCCGCGAGTTCGATGTGACCCATGCGCTCGCGGCGAACCTTCGAGCGGGTGACTTCGACGCCGCAACGCTCGCAGATGATGCCCTTGAAGCGGACGCGCTTGTACTTGCCGCAGTAGCACTCCCAGTCGCGGGTCGGTCCGAAGATCTTCTCGCAGAAGAGACCGTCCTTCTCGGGACGCAGGGTGCGGTAGTTGATGGTCTCGGGCTTCTTCACCTCGCCCTTTGACCAGAGGCGGATCTGGTCGGCGGTCGCAAGACCGATTCGCAGCTGATCGAACATGTTGACGTCGAGCATGTGTGTTCCGTTTCTTTCGATCGTTGGTCTGGTCAGAAGGCGCGCTCGCGGCGACGCTCACGGTCGTCGTCGTCGGATCCGCGTTCGGGACGGCTGATGTCGATGCCAAGGGCTTCGGTGGCGCGGAAGACGTCTTCATCGATGTCTTGCATCTCGATCTCGGAGCCGTCGGACGACAGCACCTCGACGTCGAGGCAGAGCGCCTGCATTTCCTTCATGAGCACCTTGAACGATTCGGGGATTCCCGGTTCCGGGATGTTCTCGCCCTTCACGATCGCTTCGTAGACCTTGACGCGACCGAGCACGTCGTCGGACTTGATGGTGAGCAGCTCTTGCAAGCAGTAGGCAGCGCCGTAGGCCTCGAGGGCCCACACTTCCATTTCACCGAAGCGCTGGCCACCGAACTGCGCCTTGCCACCGAGCGGCTGCTGGGTGATCATCGAGTACGGACCCGTCGAGCGTGCGTGGATCTTGTCGTCGACCAAGTGCGACAACTTGAGGATGTACATGTAGCCGACGGTGATCGGGTTGTCGTAACGCTCGCCCGTGCGACCGTTGCGCAACCATGCCTTGCCCGTCGGCTGGATGAGGCGCTGGCCGTCGACACCATCGGGGTTCAGGTTGGTCAGGATGTTCTGAATCGTCGGGTGCTTGCCCGCTGCCTCTTCTTCGTCCCAGTGCGCACCGTCGAAGACGGGCGTGGCGATGAAGCGTGCGGGAGCAGTGGCCGGACGTGTCTTGACTTCGGTGCCGCGCATGGCCTGGCCGACGAGCTGGTTCGACTTCGGGTCGACCCAGCCCCAACGTGCGCAGTAGCCGAGGTGCGCTTCGAGCACCTGACCCACGTTCATTCGCGAGGGAACGCCGAGAGGGTTCAAGATGATGTCGACCGGCGTGCCGTCTTCGAGATACGGCATGTCCTCGACGGGCAGGATCTTCGAGATGACACCCTTGTTGCCGTGACGACCGGCGAGCTTGTCGCCGACCGAGATCTTGCGCTTCTGTGCGACATAGACACGCACCAACTGGTTGACGCCGGGCGGAAGTTCGTCGCCGTTCTCTCGCGAGAACACCTTGACGTCGATGACCTTGCCGGATTCTCCGTGGGGCACCTTGAGGCTGGTGTCGCGAACCTCGCGGGCCTTTTCACCGAAGATTGCGCGCAGGAGGCGCTCTTCGGGAGTGAGTTCGGTTTCACCCTTGGGCGTGACCTTGCCGACGAGCACGTCGCCGGGGCCCACTTCGGCACCGACGCGGATGATGCCGCGGTCGTCGAGGTCGCGGAGGATGTCGTCGGACAGGTTCGGAATGTCACGGCTGATTTCTTCGGCACCGAGCTTGGTGTCGCGCGCATCGACTTCGTGCTCGTGGATGTGGATCGACGTGAGAACGTCGTCCTTCACGAGACGCTCGGAGAGGATGATTGCGTCCTCGAAGTTGTAGCCCTCCCACGGCATGAGTGCGACGAGAAGGTTCTTGCCGAGTGCGAGTTCGCCGAGATCGGTCGACGGCCCGTCGACGAGGAGGTCACCCTTCTTCACCTTTTCGCCCTCGCGCACGCGAATGACCTGGTTGATGCAGGTGTCTTGGTTGGAGCGACGGAACTTGGCGAGGTTGTAACGCTTCTTGCCGAGCTTGTCGTACTGCAACGTGAGACTGCGACCCGTGATTTCGGTGACGGTGCCGTCGTCGAGAGCGAGCAACAGATCGGCTCCGTCACGCGCGGCGCGAGCCTCGATACCGGTGCCGATGTAAGGCGCCTCGGCACGCAGCAGCGGAACTGCCTGACGCTGCATGTTCGCGCCCATGAGCGCGCGGTTGGCGTCGTCGTGTTCGAGGAACGGAATGAGTGCGGTCGCGACCGAGACGATCTGCTTCGGCGAGACGTCCATGTAGTCGACTTCGGCGCCGGGGACGAAACCGATGTCGGTGGTGGCACCGAAGAACGACTCTGCTTCGAGCATCTTGCGCAGATCCTCGAGGCTGGCCGCCTGGGGCGAGCGACGCACGAGAACTCGCTCGTCCTTGAACGATCCGTCTGCGTTGAGCGGCGTGTTGGCCTGCGCCACGACGTAGTTCTCTTCTTCGTCGGCGGCCATGTACACGATTTCATCGGTGACGCGACCGTTGACGACCTTGCGATACGGGCTTTCGATGAAACCAAACTCGTTCACGCGGGCAAAGGTGCTGAGCGCACCGATGAGTCCGATGTTCGGACCTTCCGGGGTCTCGATCGGGCACATACGTCCGTAGTGCGAGAAGTGAACGTCGCGGACCTCGAAGCCGGCGCGTTCACGGCTGAGACCACCGGGTCCGAGCGCGGAGAGACGACGACGGTGCGTGAGGCCCGACAGCGGGTTCACCTGGTCCATGAACTGCGACAGCTGCGAGGTTCCGAAGAACTCCTTGATTGCAGCGACGACCGGACGGATGTTGATGAGTGTCTGGGGCGTGATGGCTTCGGCGTCCTGAGTGGTCATGCGCTCGCGCACGACGCGCTCCATGCGCGAGAGACCGATGCGCACCTGGTTCTGGATGAGTTCGCCGACCGAACGGATACGACGGTTCGCGAAGTGGTCCTGGTCGTCGAGGCGGTAGCCGGGCTCTTGCTTGACGAGGTGGAGCATGTACGAAATGGTCGCGAGCACCTCGCACTTCGACAGCACGGGCTGGTCGTCGGCGGGAAGGTCGAGCTGATCGTCGGTGAGGTTGAAGATGGTCTTGATCTTCTGAAGCTCTGCACCGAGCTTGCGGTTCAGCTTGTAGCGACCGACGCGAGAGAGGTCGTAACGGCGCGACTCGAAGAATGCATTCTCGAAGTACGCGCGAGCCGACTCGAGAGTGGGCGGTTCACCCGGACGTGCACGCTTGTAGATCTCGACGAGGGCTTCGTCGCGGGTGGGGGCGATGTGACGCTCTTTTTCCCACTGTCCCTCGAGGAAGTCGAAGTAGCTGACGAAACGCTCGAGGAACCCCGGGAAGTTCTCTTCGTCGTAGCCGAGAGCGCGCAGCAGTGTGAACACTCCGAGGCGACGCTTGCGCGCAACACGCGTTCCGGCCGTGACGTCTTTGCCCGGCTTTTGTTCGACGTCGAACTCCAGCCACTCACCGCGGTAGGGGTGGATGGTGCCCTTGACGAGCTGGTGCTTCGACAGGTTACGGAGACGGAAACGCTCACCCGGTTCGAAGATGACGCCGGGCGAACGGACGAGCTGCGACACGACGACGCGCTCGGTCCCGTTGATGATGAAGGTTCCCTTGTCGGTCATCTTCGGGAAGTCGCCCATGAAGACGACCTGTTCCTTGATTTCGCCCGTGTCGGCGCGAAGGAAACGCGCACGAACGAAGATCGACGACGAGTACGACATGTCGCGCTCGCGGCACTCTTCCATCGAGAACTTCGGCGGCGGGCAGAGGTCTTCGTCAGTCGGGTCGAACTCGAGTTCGAGCTGCATGTTGCCGCTGAAATCCTTGATGGGCGAGATGTCGGCAAACGCTTCGGCCAAACCCTGGCGCATGAACCACTCGAAGCTCTCGCGCTGAATCGCGATGAGATCGGGCAACTCGATGGGCTCGCTCAGATTGGCGAATGAATACCGGTCGCGGGACAGCGGGCGTGAGGTCACAATTGACTCCTGGAGGCGAGCACGGGCAGGGGCGTGAGGGGACCCCAAAGACTCATGGAGAGGCAAAGGGGGCAACGCACGGCAACCGACAAGGCTACCGCTGGACCCGGAAAACGGACAACGGACAGCAAAAACCAGACCCCCACCTTCGGGGTCCGCCCAAGTGCGGTGAAAGGTACGGCTGAGGCCCCCCGGTGTCAAGCATCCTCCCGAGGAAATGACAAAGACCCCGGGGTCTCCCCCGGGGTCTTGTGCCAGTTACTCCGCCCGGCGAAATGCCGGAGATTGTGAACTTGTGAAAAGTCTTACTTGACTTCGACCGTGGCGCCAGCCTCTTCGAGCTTGGCCTTGGCCTTGGCGGCGTCGTCCTTCGAGGCCTTCTCGAGAACGGGCTTCGGCGCGCCGTCGACGAGGTCCTTGGCTTCCTTCAGACCGAGGTTGGTGAGCTCGCGCACGACCTTGATGACCTGGATCTTCTGGGCGCCACCATCGGCGAGGATGACGTCGAATTCGTCCTTCTCTTCTTCGGCTGCTGCGCCACCACCGGCCGGCGCGCCGGCAACAGCGGCGACCGCCACGGGGGCGGCAGCGGTGACACCGAAGCGCTCTTCGAATGCGTCGAGCAGATCCTTCAGTTCGATAACGGTGAGGGCCGAGATGCCGTCGAGAATTTCTTCCTTGCTGAGAGCCATTGCTCTTTCTCCTTTGTGAGTTCTTTCTTGAAAGTTCTTGAATTTGGTTGTGTGCGCAAGCCGCTAGGCAGCTTCCGCTTTTTGGAAGCTGCTAGGCAGCTTCCTTCTGATCGATGAGTGCTTTGAGGCCGTAGGCCATGTTGCGCGGGAGCGCCTGCAGGAGACCCGCCGTCTTGACGAGCGGAGCCTGAAGTGCACCGGCGAACTGGGCCAGGAGAACCTCGCGCGAGGGAAGATCTGCGAGCACGTCGAGATCGCGCTTGGTCATCGTGGTCGAGCCAACGACGCCACCCTTCACGACGAGAAGCGGATTCGCCTTGGCCTGATCGCGCAGAGCCTTGGCAGCCGCCGCCGCATCACCCTGCACGAATGCGATCGCAGTCGGACCAACGAGGAACTGTTCGAGTCCCTCGAGGCCGGCCTCGCGCACCGCGAAACG
>Ga0315905_10008808_pt1 | contig 10217 bp, 6 predicted proteins | sample LakEriMetagenome_5_FD_203522 | JGI IMG/M metagenome (GOLD analysis project Ga0315905, IMG submission 203522) | Freshwater fungal communities from buoy surface, Lake Erie, Ohio, United States - Buoy 4 MA121 | ecosystem: Environmental > Aquatic > Freshwater > Lake | place: USA: Lake Erie, Ohio... | reverse complement strand
GTGTGTGGGTGTGTGTGTGTGTGTGTGTGTGTGTGTGTGTGTGTGTGTGTGTGTGTGTGTGTGTGTGTGTGTGTGTGTGTGTGTGTGTGTGTGTGTGTGTGTGTGTGTGTATTCCCAAAAGTCAGCACCCTAAAGCATTTTATATGCAAAATCCCTATTTTTTTGGGGGAAAAAGGAGGACTTATGAGAATTTCTGGACCCCAAGTTGGAATACTGATTGGCAGGCTTCTCAGTGAAGGCAGCAGCCGACGCGATGTCGCCGTTGGCCCCTGCTAGTTTGCCACTTGCCTGCGAATAGTCGTAGTAGTTGGCGCCGCCCGCGGCCGGCCACGTCTGCGCCTGCGCCGGCTGCTGCGGCTGTACTGCAGGTTGGTACTGTTAGGAGAGAGAGAGGGGGAGGGGGGTGGAAAGGGCGGGGGGACATTACCAGATAAAATACCAAATAGAATTGTTATTAAACACATACGTGATATGGGATTAAAATATTTTTTATAAAAATACCTGGGGGTATCCATACTGGCCCTGCGCAGCATACGCCGGGTAGCCGTACTGGGGTTGGGGATATTGGAAGGGACTAGTAGCACTCTGTTGGTAGCCCGTGTATCCCTGCGCCGCCGATGCTGTGCCGTAGGCCTGCGAACACGCAAAATCGCACATCAGCCACAGCCGCGCGCGCTCACTCCAGCTGGCACACATGCTCTCTCCAGCTGCTATGCATGCTCTCTCTGGCGCACTCCTCCAACAAACATGCTCTCCCTCGCGCACTCCTCCAACGACACTCCAAGGCAGCAGGCGGAAGGGTCTGGAGCGATTGACAGGCGCAACCTGGGACTGCGGGTAGCTGTAGGCAGGCTGTGCGTACGCGCTCTGCCCGTACGAGTACGTGGGTGCACCAGCATACGCGGGCTGCGCATACTGGTAGCTGGGAGCGGGCGCGGATGCTGGCGGCGGCGGCGGCGGACTTCCTGGCGCGGGTCCTACCATCAAGCAACCGCCATTCAATCGTTCGGGTCCCGGCAGGCATTCACGCAGTTTCCAAGCGCCCCGCCGGTCGGCGCCGGGTTACCGGCAGGCTTTTACGCAGTTTCCCAGCCAGGTTGGCGCGGCGCGGAGCACACAAACACGAGGCACTGGGCTGGGGCGCAACGCACCATCGCCCGTTTGGGGCGGACCACCCGCGAGAATGCTCTGGTCGTAAGAGCTGAGGAGCGCCCCGGCGTTGCCCGCCCCGGATTTCTTGCCTCCCGGCAGCTCATTGTCGCTGACCCCGAGTTGTTGCTCCATCTTTGTCACGGCCCTGGGACCAGCACACGCGAGTCAGACGCCAGGCGGCGCTGCAGAGAAGCGTCGCACAACGGTCCAGGCGCGCGCGAGGCCGGTTTGTGCCTCTCCTCTTGACTGCACAGCGCCACCGCGAGCAGGGCCCGCGCAGCGGTACCTCGGGAGCGGGATGCCCTCGAGCGGCGTGTCCATCGCGGCGGCCGGCACAGCGGCGGAGAGCAGGAAAAGCACTAGCACCACGCCCAGCGGGCATCGCGCCGCGCCGTGTGCCGTGCGCGAATTGCGCATGACGGGAAACATTCTCTCGTCACCGCCAATCCCGCCCGTTCACCATGACCATGCGAGAGATGCGTCACTCAGGAGGAATCTGGGCCCTCTCGAATCCACGAACGTAAAATTCTTATGGACCGGGGGTCGGTGCATGTGCACATCCGAGGCAGCCTCCCAGGGGGATCAAGCTGATCCCAACCATCAGTGTGTGTCCGAGTCTTTCCGTGATAGGTCACGGTTGACTTGTATTCGAGAGTATCATTGATCCCGGGATCATGGGCAAAGGCTCACACCGGGATCATGGGCAAAGGCTCAGGTGAGGATGCTGCGGAACAGCGAGCGTGTTTGAAGTGGGTGGCGTGGGCGTGCTGTTGGCAAGGGCGAGGGCGAGGGCGAGGGTGCAGGTATTTGTGGCTGCGGTGAGCGAGGCGCGGGTGAGCGTCCGCGACGTGCTGACGCGCTGGCTCGCGGCTCCGCAGCCTACGCTTCACGCTGTGGCTGCTGGCAACCGCGTGGTATCTTGTCGACACAACCACGGCGCGGGCGCGCTGCAAGAAGTCGAGCCGCGTGACCGCCGCCGAGTACGTGGCCGCGGGCGCGGAGTTTTTCGAGCAGAATGCCCTGCCCGCCGCGCTCGAGTGCTTCCAGCTCGCCTCCGACCACCCCGACGCTGCGCTGCCGCAGGTGGGCGCCATTGCAAACACAAATCTCGCAACAGTGTTACAGAACCTGGGCAGGGACAGCGAGGCGCTCGCGGCCCTGGATCGTGCTGTCAAGGCGGACAAGACAGACACGGAAGCCCTGATCATGTACGGCAAGGCCCTGGTCAAGGCGGGACGGGCGGCGCAGGCGCGCACGTACCTTGAGCAAGTGCTCGCAACCAACCCCAAGCATTCTGCAGCCGTGTACACTCTCGGGACAGCGCTGCAGGCGGATAGCAAGTATGTGGACGCGCTCAAAATGTACGAGCGAGCGGAGGCCCTCGACGAAGCGTACGCTCCAGCGCAGATCCAGATTGCGATTGTGCTGTCGCTCCTGAAGGAGTGCACACGTGCCATGGCAAAAGCGAGGTTCATCGCCGAAAAGTTCCCGGCCATGGATGCTCAGGCGCAGTCGGCGCTCGCTTCTGTGTTTTCGGCATGCGACGACAAGCAACAGCTGCTCGACTCATACCTCAACTCCGTCCTCAAGGCGCCTGGCGCCGTCGTCACGGTGGGCAGCGACCGGCGCACAAACGAGTTCCGGGCAGCCGCTGTTCTCGTGGAGTTGAAGAAGCCGCGTCTGGCGCTTGCCTACTTGCACAAGGCCGAGGCGGCACGCGACCCCGACCCGGGCCGCGTGCAGGGCCTCCTCGGGTTTGCCTACACCCAGCTCGGCGGCCGCTACTTCGCTAATGCCATACACCACCTCGAGAGCAGCGCGCAGATCTATGGGCTCCTGTCCGAGGCCAGGGTGCTGTCGCTCGGGGGCAGCAAGTCTACGCCCGACAGCCCCGCTGGTCTTCTCCACGCTGTGACAGCAGGAGTTGGGGCGAATGCGTCGGACCCCTCGGTGCTCGCCAACCTCGTGCGCCTCAAGTATGTTTGTGCTGACTGGAAAGATCTTGCTCGCCATCTCGCCGCACTTGAATCCCTCATCATGACGCAGATTGACAGCGGAGCGCAATCGCCGGCAAACCCCGTCTTTGTGTTGGCCTATCCCTTGCCCGACCCGCTCGTCACGCGCGTCGCCCTCTCCTACGCCGCGCAGAACAGGAAGGAGCATGCGCAGGGCCTAGTGGACTGGAACTGGCGCTCCACCTTCTCACTCGCCAAGTGGGACGCAAGCAAGGACAGGGTGCGGGTAGGCTTCATGACGTCGGACCTGAATAACAATGGCGTTGGGGCCCATCTGCAAAAGTGGCAGCTCTGGTCCCTCTGCAGCAGCTCGCCCTCGGTCGAGTGCTTCGTGCTCACCACGGGCGTGTCCAACTTGGAGGCTTCGCCGTTGCGAGATGTGGCGCAGGCAGTAGGGCGCGACAAAGTTGTAGTGCTGCACCAGACTTCGGACAAGCGAGCGGTGCGCACTATCCGCGCTCTCAAGCTCCACATTGTGCTCGACCTCAATGGGTACACCGAGGGCGAGCGACCAGCGCTGGTCAACGTCAATGGCCGTCTGGCTCCCCTCCAAATGCAGTTTTATGGCTACGAAGGCACCTACGGCAGCGGCGAGGCGTTTTCGCACATTTTGACTGACTGGGGCTCGGCGTGCGCAGAGTACAGCGGGCGGCTGCCTGGCGTGGGTAAGGAGGCGGGAGGGCAGGGCATGTTCGCGGAGAAGCTGCTGCTGCTGCCACCCGCCAAGTTTCCGAATGGAAACTTGCTCACGAAAGCCGAGGAGCAGCAGTGGCTGACAGACGACAGCGAAAAGCTGCGCCTCCGTCATGAGTTTGACCGCGAGGTGCTCGCCAACGCGCTGGCGCCCAGCAACTACTCCTCAACCTTCATTTTCTGCAATTTCGCCAAGTCCTTCAAGGTGCAGCCGGACGTCTTTGAGGCGTGGGTGCGTGTGCTGAAGCGGATGCCCAACTCTGTCTTGTGGCTGCTGGCCTACAGGAACGACGGTGCTTCCAGCGCTGTCCCCAACCTCCGCCTCCACGCTCAAGCGCTGGGGTTGGACCCTTCACGCCTCATTTTCACCAATCTTCTCGAACGATCGCGTCACCTCCAGCTCAAAGGACACGCGCACTTGTACCTTGATACCACCCCCTACAATGGGCACCTCACGGTTGCGGAGTCGCTGTGGGCTGGTCTGCCAGTGCTCACGTTGCCTCGCGCTCGAATGGCGTCTCGAGTCAGCTACTCGGACCTCTGCGCCCTTGATCTGCACCGGCACCTCGTTGCGCGCACGCTTGCCGATTACGAGAACCTAGCCGTCGCTATTGCTCGACAGTGGCTGCGGGAGCTGTCTGTCGCACGTCCTCCTTCGGCGCCGACAACAGATTCCGATCAACGAGGCGTAGCGGGGAGCAGTGCCATGGGGGGCAGCAGAGATGCGAGCTGGTATGCTGATCTCCGCCACAAGCTCCGCGTGGCTAGGTTTGCATTATGTGTGATGCGCATGTGTGCGCGCCACGCGCGCATGCGGGCGGGCGGGCGAGTGGTGCGCGCACATGCGGGCGGGCTCCACGTGGTGTATTCTCCTCACCGCATCTGATTTTTAGACTCCGCCCTGCCTACCTCTCGCAGGACCAACCGCAAGGGCTTTTTCGACACACCTGGGGAAAAAAAATTATAATTTTATAATATTTTTTAATAATAATAATAATAATAATAATATATTCGCAGGACAAACCGCGAGGGCTTTTTCGACACACCTCGATACTGGCATCATTTTTCTGCTGGCGTGCGCGCTTCGTGGGATCTGTATCTGCATGGATACTCGCATGGAGTCTCTGCTTCCTCTGATCAAGGCTCGGTGGGTTTGCATGTCGCGCCTTTTTGTGCGTGCTGACTTGTCACAACTCAAATGATTCACTTGTCGCAACTCAAACGACGCCGTCTTATGCATGCGCTTGGCAACTCAAATGATGCCGTCTCATGAATGATGCCGCCTCATGCAGGCAGCGTCGCCCGCCAAGCGCGTGCACTTGTTGGTGGCGTCATCTTCCGAGTCTCGCCCGCCTGAGGACGCTCCCCTCCGCAAGCGCAGCACACGCAAGCCGAATTAGACGGGTTCGTGCGCCAGCTTCTGGGACTAGTCCTTTTTGTTTTGCGGCGTTAACTTATTTTGGCAATATAATTAAAACGAACTGAAATGCAACTGTTGAGGGTCGTCGGCAAATCTCGCCCCTTTAACCCACTAACCCCTCCCCCCAGCTCTGACCGTTTGGCTGTAAGGGCGTATGTGTATGTGGATGTGTGTGTGTGTCACTTCTGTTGCCCAACTTTCACATCCGCACACACTCCCTTTCACTTGTACTTACCGACCTTCAGTCATCTATTTGATTGTCAATAAACTTCTCTCTCACACACACCGCTCTTCCGACCTCTCTGCCCCTGTCCTTTTCCCTCTGACTCGCTCACTAAAGAGGAAGAGGGAAGAGAGAGGGAGACGGAAAGAGAAGGCGGGCTTCGTTTGCCCATCAAAGTTGTCGCCAGCGCCGCTCGAACGCGTAAGCAACGACTGCGGCTGCAGCGCCAGCTCCTGCGTCGGCCTGTAGGGGGCCACGCACAGCCTCAGTCGATTTGGGGACGGAGCTGGAGGATGGTCACGTGATCGCCCTTGACCACTCCCTCTATGTCTTGCGCTGATGCCGTGGCCGCTTCTATTGCCGCTCCGACCTCTCCCAACTTGGCGAGGAGGGAAGCGCGGAACCCATCGTCCCACATGAGCTTGTCATTCGTGTAGTCCACAGTGTTGTTGACGGGGTCGAAGGCGATGACAGAGTCATAGAGGCCGGCGCCGGCAAACCCCTCGAGGTCCTCGCCGTTAGAGTCTGACCGGAAGATGAGCGAGTCCTCGGCCAAGAACAGCCCCATGCGCTTCGAGGGGAAACCAGTCACAACCGCTTGCTTCGACTTCTTGTTGTACGTGAAGCTCAGCGCACGGCCCGGGTAGTTGCCCACGAGCGCCTCCCCGAGGCCGACGCAGAGCTCGCCCATCATTTCGTCCTTGTCCTTGGTTACTGGGTTCGTCGTGTGCAGCACGAATGCGTAGTCCCCCGCCACCACTTGCTGACAAAGCACAGCCATGTGGAGAGCAGCATGTGGGATGTTGCAGGCTCGGCGCGAATACGTCGCCCGCGTGGTCCACTTGCTCGCCCATACCGCCTTGATGGCATCAAAGCACGCCTCATCGTCGGATGTCAGGTCCGAGGGCATGCCTGCCTTCGCGCAGGCCGCAACCAGCTCAGAGTGCAGCTGAGGAGGAGCCTGGAGTTGACTAACAATGACATCACGCATCTCCTGCAGCGTCGCTTCGTCCATGGCGGGCGTGCCGCAGAGGGCAGCTTCGAGCGAGCTAAGTTTGCTGCTCACGTCTGCGTTGGTTGGGTGTTCCAGCACGCGCTCAAACACTCCAAATGGCAGCGCCACTGATGATGGCAGCGCCACGTCGGCGCCCAGGAGGGCCTTGGCGCCAGGCTGGCGCAGCAGCTGCAGATTGTTGGACTTGCCTCCGAGACAGCCCGTAGCAAACTCGGAGTCGAGCATCACATACTTGGCCTTACCCGGAGACAGGTCGGGCGCTGCCAGCTTGACGGATGCGGCAGCCTTGGTCGCAGCTAGCGGAGAGGCCGCCTCCGCCGCCTCGACGGTTACCTGCATGGTGGAGTCGAGGGCAACCTTGGCGAACTTGTGCCCCTGGTTTGCGCCCACGAGCGCCGAGAAGATTCCGGCATCGTGGCAGGATGCCAGCAGCACCTTCTGGTTGCGCGCGCGGATGCCAATGTGCGAGAGCACGTCGACGCCACTGGGCGTCAGGATGGCCACGACACCGGGTGGAATATCCTCCATGCCCCCGACCCTGTTGACAAAGAGGACTTGAGGGGAGTCGAAGGACAAGCCCTGGATACCCACAAGGTCATCCATCACCTTGACTTCTCCCGTGGCCGACTCGATGGAGGAGGCCAACTCCCAGACACCGAGCTGCCCCGAAGCGCGCACGTGGCCGGCAAGGGCGGCGAGGATCTGGGAGAGGACCAAGCCGCCGCTGCCACGGATGACCTCCTCGGCAAAGTTGGTGATGTAGGCTTGGTCCGAGCCCAGAGCCTTGCCAAACTCCTCGGCCTTGGGCTGCACGTTGGAGTATATTTCCTCCGCCTGCGCCTGCAGCGCCAGCGACACCCGCTCCGTCACCGCCTTGGCCTGCCATGAGCGTGTGCGTGTGCGTGTGTGCAGCCACAGTCAGTCACGGCCCCATGCGACACGTCCAGCATGGACCTCACACTCCTAGCTGCGCTCGCGCGACAGCTTTCGTATCAGAGAAAAAGGGAGAGAAAAAGGAGCGAGGGCGAGAGCGCAAGAGAGCAGGACAGCAAGAGAGAGCAAGCAAGAGGGGGTGTAATGGGGAAGGGAAGAGGGCATGAAAGGAGAGGAGGGCATGCGGAGACCCGGCGACCCCATTGGACGTCTGTGTTGTGTGTGTGCTCATATACATCATATAGGGGACACCCGGCAATCCCATTGGACGTCCCAACCAGGAATACCCTTGAGTGTGTGTGTGTGTGTGTGAGTGTGTGTGTGTGTGATAGGGGAGACCCGGCGACCCCATTGGACGTCCCAACGGGGCATACTCTTGAGCTTGTCCACAAGGAGCTTGCACTGCCACCAGTCGCGCCCGTAGGAAAGCGCCATGTGCTCCACGTTCATTGCCAGCAACTCGATCAAGGTGTCCTTGTCCATTGATCCCTGCGCGCGTGCATGGTGTGCAGCAAGACCTTATGCTGTGTGTGACAGTCCTGATGCAGTGTCTTTCCTGGTTTAGATCTTTATTATTATTTAGTATCGTTTATGATTATTTATTGCCATCTCTCTCCCCCCTCCCTCCCCAAAACTCACATCGTCCTTGGTCTGCACGGCAGACGGAGTGGAGGAAAGTGAAGCCACCCAACCACGCGAAAAAAAGAAAACGAACGCGAGGGACGCCAAAAGAAACGAGCGCGCGAACGCACGAACGCAGCAGACGGTAAGTCACACATTCCCTTATATGTGACTTACAATAGTATAAGGGAGTACTTAAGGGCGTACTTAAGGGCCCTTCTACTCAGGCTCACGTGCCTTGAAGCGGAGTGCTGATCACGTATGTCTTCATCCTGTGTGCCAAGGCGCGCGCTGCGTGCCATATTCTATTTTTTTCAGTTTTTTTTTTTAAAAGCTGTGTTGATCCTGTGTCTAGGCGCGCTGCGTGCCATATTGTATCCTTTTTACATTAAAATCTCACATTGGCATCCCCATTTGCGTTCTGGGTAATGTTGACAAACAATGTTTTTTGTTTTTGTGTGTGCGCGCTCTGGGAGGGACCTTGTCGCTCTCAGTCATCTTTCGTTAGGTACACATTAGGTACATATTAGGTATACATCAGGTATACATTAGGTACACATTAGGTACACACTAGGTGCACATTGAGGGACCTTGTCGCTCTCAGTCATCTTCGTCATGAACCAGTTCTCGAGAGCGCAGTCCATCATGAGAGCGTCCCGATGCCCGTCCGCCTGCTCGCAATAGCCCTGGAGGCGCCGCCGCGTTTCGAGGATCTTACCCGGGATCCACCACTCATGCCTGCTCCAGCACGCACACACACACGCTCACATACGCACACATGCACACACACCGCACCCGGAAGGGACATGGCAAAAGCATGAGTGGCATGCATGAGTCGCGCGCGATGGCCCACACATGCTTTCGGTGTGGGTGCTTTGTCGTGAAGCGCCGCGTGTGTGGAGCGGCTGTCTCGTCGTGTGCTCGTGTCGCCATGGCAATAACGCCATGGGGAAGGGGGGAGGGGGGGAAGCATGGCGTTCCCCATGGAACGGCACGGGGCAATCGGTTGAGCCCTCTCCTTCTCCAAGAGAGAGAGGAGGAGGAGGAGGAGAGGGCGGAACCGGTTGCCCTGGATATCAGCAAGCATGCCAGCCGTCTCGCCGTCAAGCCCATCTTTCGCCTTGTGGATCATGAAGTCCAGGTCCGCCCCGCCGTGCACCTGCCGCTCGTGCAACGCGAACAAACGGGAATCCCCACCATGCCACAAAGCGACAGCAGTCAAGGCACATGCCGGATGCGTTTGTGGAGAGAGAGAGAGAGTAGAGCGAAAGAGGAAAGAGCGCGCGCGCGCTCGCGAGAGAGAGAAAGAGAAAGAGAGAGGGAGAGAACGAGAGCGAGAAATCGAGAGAGCGAGAGAGAGAGGAGGGAGGGAGAGAAAGAGAGCGAGCGAGCGAGCGAGCGAGAGACCTGCATCACACACATCACACACTGAGACCTGCATCAGTGTCCAACGGAGATGCTTGATGTCGCCGATGAGTTGCGGCAGATGCATGGGCGTCGCCGTCAAGCCTGCCAGCCCTGCTCCACACCGTGTGACGGACACGGAGGAGCGGGAAAGGGAATGTAAAAGGAGAGAGAGAGATTGAAAGGAAGAGGAGAGAGAGGGGGGGGCGAGGGAGACACGCAGAGGCCGGATGGCAAGGAGGGCAACGAGAGCATAAGAGAATACCAAGAGCGACAACTTCTCTCACACACATACACACTCAGTCTCTCACGCACATACACACGCACTCGTGACCTCTCCATACACTGCGCCCGCTGCTCCAGGAACTTGCCCCCGAAAACCCTACACCCTAAACCCTACACCCTAAACCCTAAACCAGAATTAGCCGAGCCTTTGCCCCCCCCGATGCTTTTCATGTACTCATATGACAGGCCGTGGGAGTGAAGGTAGCCCCAATAGTCATCCTTGTTGCCCGTCTCCAAGAACCTGCCCCATTTTGGGGTTTAGGGTTCAGGGTTTAGGATTTAGTATCTTGATTGCCGGTAGGTCTTCAGAGAGAGAGAGAGCCGCGCGCGCGCGCTCGCGAGTGAGCGAGAGAGAGAGAGAGAGAGCGAGAGCGAGAGAGAGAGCGAGAGAGAGAGCGAGAGAGAGAGCGAGAGAGAGAGCGAGAGAGAGAGCGAGAGAGAGAGAGCGCGCGCGCG
>Ga0315905_10008806_pt1 | contig 10218 bp, 17 predicted proteins | sample LakEriMetagenome_5_FD_203522 | JGI IMG/M metagenome (GOLD analysis project Ga0315905, IMG submission 203522) | Freshwater fungal communities from buoy surface, Lake Erie, Ohio, United States - Buoy 4 MA121 | ecosystem: Environmental > Aquatic > Freshwater > Lake | place: USA: Lake Erie, Ohio... | reverse complement strand
GCGAAGAGGTGACATCACGGTATGGGGCGAGAGTCAAGGGGGGGGGGGGAAAGGGGGGGTTAAGGCAGGGGTGGGGCGCGTAGGAGCCGTTTGGAAGGCCCCCAGATGATTAGTCAACGAGTTGAGTAATGATATTTGGGGGGTTGATCTGGGGCGTTCTCGGCAGGGTAGGTGCTTGCGTGTCGCGTCACCCCCCTTGGTACCGCCCGCGGTGTGTGTGTGTGTGTGTGCGTGCGAGCGTGTGTGCTTATGTAGCTTTTTCTCTCGCTCTCTCTCTCTCTCGCTCTCTCTCTCTCGCGCGCGCGCTCTCTCTCTCTACCTCTCTCTCACACACTCACACACACACACTCTCTCTCTCTCTGAGGAAGGACTCACCTCCGAGACCCTTTGCCCGCTCCATATGCCGGCGCTGATGCTCATCCCGAGCTTCCTTGGCTGCCTGCGCCATGGCCTTGAAGGGGGCCCACGGTACCCCGTTATTCGTCATTTCCTCGAGAACCTGCTGATACCGCTCCATTTGCCACTTTTTAATATACTCCGCATCAGCCTTGGCGGCTTCATTGAGTTTCCTCTGCTTTTCTTGCAACTTGGTCATCTCCGTCCAGATCCGCGTGCGCTTTTCGGCGTCGGTCTCTTGGATTGTTGTCTTCTCGCCCTCTTTGGCTGTGTTGGCACCGCCGAAACCTGACAACAGTGCTACTCCCACGTGCGCCTGTTTAGGGTTTAGTCAGGGTTTAGGGTTTAGGGTCAAATGTTTGGGCAGTGCTACACGCACATGCGCCTGTGTGTTTGAAGGGATGAGGGTGTGCAAGGGATGAGGGTGTTAAAGGAGGAAGGGCAAGGTCCTTCTTGTACGCACGTTGGCAGAACAGAGAGAGAGAGACAAAGAGAAAGGGAGGTGGGAGAGAGGAAGAGTGCGTGAGAGAGGGAGGGAGGAAGAGGGCGTAGCTGCACTGTACAAGAAAAAGGCGGACAATGACAGCACCAAGCAACCCCCCTCCAACCTCCGTGGCAGCAAAAAACTACAACAACGCACAAGTAGGTGGCATCGAGGGCAGGGGCAGGGAACAGGGCGAGCAGGACGGCGGATGGAAGGGAGAGAGGGAGAGAGAGACGATAGAAGGGAGGGAGGGGGCGGGGGGTGAGGATGGGAGTGAGGGAGGGTGGGTGGGAGAGTGAATGGGTGAGTGATGAAGGGAGGGAGAGAGGGAGGGAGGAGGGAGGGAGGGAGGGAGGGAGGGAGGGAGGGGGAAAGGGAAGAAGAGGGAGAGGTGGACCTGCTTGAGGGCACCGACGTCATTGGCACCTGACAAAAATTCTCAAAAGTCAGTGCCCGAGTATATTTCCGATATAAAGCTATTATATAGAGGACTTTTGAGAAATAGTTGCCATCGCCACACATGAGCGTGTAGTAGCCCTGCTCTTTCAGCGCGCGCAGCACCGACTCCTAATGTGTGTTAGCGTGTGTGCGAGAGCGTGTGGGTGAGAGAGTGTGTGTGTGGGTGTGAGAGAGGGTGTTTGTGTGTGTCAAGATGTGTGTATGTGGTGTGCAAGAGAGGGAAATAATGAAAATAATACAACTGAATTTTATTATTATTATTATCATTATTATTATTATACCTTGTCCTCAGGTGACATGCGCGCCCAGATTTTGACATGCTTAACAACGCCCCAGAATCGCTCGTCACACGCCACCGCAGCCTGAAACACACACACACACATGCACATATATGAAACACACACACACACATGCACATATACACACGCTCAAACACGTGTGAAATATACACACAATCTCCTCTTTTCTCTCTCGCTCTCTCTATCTCTTTCGCTCTCTCGCTCTCTCTCCTTCTCTCTCCTCTCTCCTCTCTCAGGCGCGCATTTTTCCAAGCACAGGAGTTTCAAAAGTGTATAGATGTTAACTTACATATTATAATATTGAAACATGTATGTTAAAGAAAATGTATTTCAACACATTAATGTTACTAAACATTAATAAAGATACTATAAAACCCCTCTCTTACACACATAAAAAAAACACATACATACATCATGCGTGTCACATATCACATACACGCGTCTGTCTGTCTGTCTGTCTGTCTGTCTGTCTGTCTGTCTGTCTGTCTGTCTATGTAAAGCACATGCAGCGAGCTCCCAGCGACACAGATCAACCCCTCCTTAACATACAACATTAATAAAAATATTATAAAAACCCTCTCTTACACACATTAAAAAAACGCATATATACAGCGACACAAATCAACCCCTCCTTAACATACATACATCATGTGTGTGTGTGTGTGTGTGTGTGTGTGTGCAAGTGTGTGTACAGCACCTGCAGCGAGCTCCCAGTGACACACAGATCAAAGCCATCCTTAACAAGTTTCTCCACCTCCGGGACGCTGGGAGAAATTCTCAAGATATCAGTGCCCAAGTACATTTGACATATAAAAGGGCACCATAGTGAGTATTTGTTGACAATTTATGCCTAAAGGGGCGCGGGGCAGCCTTGACCTTCCCGCGCGGCACACACCACTGCACCCCTTTACCTGTGTGTGATTGTGTGTGTCTGTGTCTGTGTGTGTGTGTGTGTGTGTGTGTGTGTTTACTGTGTAAACACACACACACACACACACACAAACTACCCCCATCGCAAGTCTCGAGGAGCAACTCCTTGCCCTTGTGTGTGTGTATGTACACACACACACACAAACACACACACACACACACACACACACACACACACACACACACACACACACACACACACACACACACACACATACACACACAAACTACCCCCATCGCAAGTCTCGAGCAGCAACTCCTTGCCCTTGTCGCCGTGCGTGATGCCCACCTCCGTTCCAACGAACACCGCCGTCAGCGCCGAGTCACCTGGTGTGGGGTGCGGAGAGAGAGAGAGAGAGAGGAAAGAAGAAGAAGAAGAAGAAGCGGGGTGGAAAAGGGGGGGGGGGAGGGAGGGAGGGAGGGAGAGAGAGAGTCGAGGGAGGCGGCAAGATTTCGGACTTGTCAGCACCCAAGCACGCAAGAGAGGCAGAGCGACACCGCCTGCGCAGTGCCTTATCTCTCTCCCTCTCTCCCTCTCTCCCTCTCTCTCTCTCTCCCTCTCTCTCTCTCCCTCTCTCTCTGTATATATATGTGTGTGTGTACACACACACACACACACACACACACACACACACACACATCACCAGTAGCCATTGCGACGTGATGTGAGGCGTGCTGGAGCATCGCGATCACCTCGGCCGTATCACGCCTTACCTTACACACGAAAGCCACAAACCCCTCAAACTGCAGCCCCCCCTCAATCTGCTCGCGCGGGGGCCCCCGGCCAGACGCCGCGGCGCGCTTAGCCGCGTCCTCCTCCGCCTTACAGAAACTCTCAAAAGTCAGTGGTACAGTATATTTACTGTATGAAGGCACTATAGAGAGTGCTTTCGAGAAAATGTGCTCTACGCGCGCGCCCACACACACACACACACACACACACACACACACACACACACACCTCGGACAGCGGGCGCGACGCCAGGGCAAGCACGCGCATGCCTTGAGATACATTCTCAAAAGTCAGTGTCCTAATGTATTTTCTATGTAAACTCATAGTATAGAGGACTTTCGAGAATATGTGCCGCGCTCAGCCATTTCGCGGTAGGCTAGATCATACCCCTCGGGCTTGCTGGTAAGCAATGTGGCAATGATTTCAGGGGACCCTTTCACGAGCGCGAGGCAGCGCGTTGAAGCTTTCTTCTTCTCGCGCACCGTGGCGAGGACAGCCATGCGCTGGAGCTTGGAGGCTGACACCAACACTCAAAAGTCAGTGCCCTAGTATATTTACCATGCAGAGCCGAAATTTACTAGTGTGACTAGTGTGAGCCACTATATAGAGGACTTTTGAGCAATACTGGCCAAAGTGATATCGGTGCAGCACTTTGCACTCCACATCGCCGCTCGACAACACCTGCGACTTTTCGCCCGGGGCGGTTGTCTGCGTCTTGGGGTCATACTCCCACCCGAGCGCCTGCAAGCTGGCCATCTCCACGGGGTCGCCCATCACCTTGTCCCCCACCTGCACGAGCGCATGGCAGGTGCCGAGCACAGTAGCACACCCGGCGCTGGTTTTATTGAGCGACGAGGGCTCCCCACAGGGGTCGAGACCCGGCACCCAGGTCCCCGCGCACACGAGCTTGTCCGTGGTGAGAGTGCCAGTTTTGTCGAAGAGGCAGTACTCTATCTTGCCCGCGAAGGGAATGCGGAAGGGCTCGGTGCAGAAGACCTGTGCGCGGAAGAGTGCAAAGACAGCGGCGTTGACCGCCACCGCCGTCTGCATGGGCAGCTCTGGCGGCACCACCGACGTGAGAATGAGGACGCAGCGGAGGATAAGCTCGTACTGCGAGCGCTTGCCCTCCTTGAGCCCTTTCTGCAGCACATGTCCGCTGGCGATGAGTGCGAAGAAGAGCAGGAGCGAAAGCAGCGCCAGCACCTCCTTGGCATCCGTCAGTACTTGCTCCTGCGAAAACTCGATCATCCTTACCAGCTTTCCCTCCGACGATGAAAAACCCGTGCGTACACAGTAGCAAATGCACCCCTCATCCGGAGCCGTCAGCCCGCCGCCCTCGGCCGCAGGAGAGTTGTGCTGCATGATGGTGGTGCCGCCGTAGAGCATGTGCACACGGTGCGTCTTCTCCACATCCAACGCTACCTCCGCCGCCGCTCCCTCCGCCGCCGCTCCCTCCTTCATCTGTGGCACGCTCTCGCCCGTGAGAGCAGCCTCGTTCACCACCATACTGCCGCGCAGGAGCAGTGCGTCGCAGGGCACTGCCGATTCATTCTCCCCCTTGCACAGGCTGAGGATGTCTCCGGGTAAGAGCTCCGTGACGGGCAGGTCTATCCATACCTGACACATGAGAGAGAGAGAGAGAGAGAGAGAGAGAGAGAGAAGAGTTCCGTGACGGGCAGGTCTATCCATACCTGACACATGCATAGTAGTGGTAGTGAGAGGTATTAGGTAGGAGACACATGCATAGACAAACGTGTACAGTGTGTTAGTTTAGGTAGTGAGTCTAGGCAGTGAGGGGTAACAAGTAGGAGACACATGCATACTCCCTCACTAGGTAGTGAGGGGTAATAAGTAGGAGACACATGCATACTCCTACGCATGCATAGACAAACGTGTATAGGGTTACAGGGGCAGCGGTAGTAGGTAGCACACACATGCATAGTAGGGGAGCAGGGGAGAGAGAGAGAGAGAGTGTGTGTGTGTGTGTGAGTGAGTGAGTGAGAGAGAGAGAGAAGGTCTAGGCATAGAGGCGGAGGAGGAGGAGGAGGAGGAGGAGGAGGAGGAGGAGGAGGAGGAGGAGGAGTACCTTCTCTCGGTACACCTTGACAAAGATAGAGGCTTTGCTCATGCCGCGGAGGGCCTGCATGTTTTTTATCTTGCCGAACACCGTGCTGCTTTCGTACATGCAGATGGAGAAGAGCTGGAACAGGGCGTAGTTCCAGTACTCATCGAGGAGCCACAGCGAGGCGCAGAAAAACTGAAAGACCGGCACGGGGCCGAGGATCTGCTTGACGAAGGCGTCCTTGAACGAGGGCAGCTCTATGTGTAGTGAGTTAAGCCCGTAGCGCTGCTCCGCATGTTTTATGTCATCGGAGCTAGAGAAGCCGGTATGCTGCTGGTAGTGCTTCAAGGCAAGCTTATCCGGCATCATCAACTCCGACACTACCGTTCCTGACTCGTCAATCTCGTACTTTTGCCGTTGGAACATGAAAAAGCGCTGCGTGACGCCGGCTATTTTGACATGCTCAACCGGCACTATTGCCGCCGCACCCTGGTGAAGGAGAGGGGTGACGTAGGCAAACGTGCCGGCGCTCAGACATGGGGCAGACTGGTACTGCACTTTAGCGCGAACTTTGAGGGACCAACGTTGGATAAACCACACCAGCGCGTTGAAAATTACAATGACAGCGAGGAAGAGAACGGCCCAAAAGTCAGGCAGCAGCGGATTCGGTAGTGGGCGCTCCTGAGCTCGCATGGCCTGCTCGATGGCAGTGGAGTTGGTGCCTCCCGCACCAGCTGGGAGCGTAGGAGGCGGCAGGGGTGCTGCTGCTGCTACGCTGGCGCCGAGCACGTCTGCGGAGAGGTCCTCCTCGTCCTCATCATCTGCCACACATTCTCAAAAGTCAGTGCCCTAGTGTTTTTCCTATACAGAGTCACTAAGTAGAGGACGTTTGAGGAATAGTTGCCTGTGATGACTGCCTGTGCAAACCCGACGTTTTTGCCCACGAACTTGGCAGCCTTCTTGGCGGCCTCATGAGCTATGGCAGCAGCGTAGGGGTCGCCAGCGGTGCGATAGCACCATTCAAACGCTATCCCGTACAGGATAATGAAGGGTGCGTACTCGATGCCCAAGCCCATGAACTGTATCGTCCGTCTGCCGGTTTAGGGTTTAGGATTCAAGAATTAGGATGGTGCATACACGGGTTTAGGGTTGAGGGTTTAGGATGGTGAATACTCGAAGCCGAAGCCCATGAACTGCGTCGTCCATCTCCGCGAGTGAGTAGGGTTTAGGGTTTAGAGTTTAGGCCGAAGCCCATCAACTGCATCGTCCGTCTGCCTTCGCTAGCACGCGCACTGCGAAAGATGCTGACACGAGGAGGAGGAGGAGCGCTGGCTTGAATCGCACGAGCGAGAGCGGTTGACCGCTCTTTTTTTCTTTTTTGCCGCAAGGTCATACCCCCTGCAGTACTTGCTCTACAAGATTCACTTCTAACCTCGGAAGAGGAGTAGGAGGACAAGGAGGAACAATGCTTTTCTCGCTCTGCTCCTCTGAGCTCCTCTCGGCTCCTCTCCCCTCCGCACCCCCGCGCATCACTCCACTATAATTTAGGGATTTAGGCCTAAGCCCCTAACCCCTCATCCCCAAACTCCTAGACCCTAAACCCTAGACCCTAGACCCTAAACCCAAAGTACACTGCAAAGCGCATGTCTCCAAAATGCACGGCGTACTTGCCACGCACGTGCATTGATGCCATGCGCGCCTGTCCTCGTCCGTGTGCGCGGCCGCACGCGCCGATGCCGCTGCGGCCGCTTCGATGAGGAGCTGCGTCCCAATGCGGGCGCGAGGCCCACATCGGGGCAGGTGCGCAAACGACCAAGACGCTGCACGGGCACCGGGGCATGCATGTTTTGAACACGCACACGCGCGCGTGTGCGCCGGACGCGGGGCGCACGACCTCTTGATGGCCTGGACATTCTGCAGGGTGTCGGGCCAGGCGAGCGCGCCCTTTTTGCCCGCCATGCTCGAGGAGCCCTTGATCGCCCCACCCCGCACACCTCTGCTGCGCGCTTCCACGGGAGCACGTTTACAAGTTCTCTGCAACTCCCTCGGATCCACGAACTTTTAAAAATCATATCATGGCTCTAAAAATTCTCAAATGTCTCTTTCAGACAATACATTGATTTGAAAAGTTGTAAGTCAAAGTAGCTCAAATCAAATTGTCACATTTTTATGCCATTATATGAGCGATTCAAATAAGATATCACAAGCAAATCTGCCCGATGCAGTCAAAGATGTTGTTTCAGTGTCCAAAATTTCGGAAATTCCGAGGAAAATTTACGAGCAGTGCGAGAGAACCAAGTGAGCTTGGTCGGCGTGCATGTTGTTAAGCTCACATGACCAAGTGAGCTTGACAACATGCACGCCGACCAAGACTGCGACTTTGGGTTTGCGCGGCGGTGAGTGACGTGCGGCCTAGAGTGCAGCGTCGCTCCGCCATGCGCAAAGAATCTTTGGGCGCACTCACTGACGCGTCACGTGGTGCTGCTCGCCAGGTGCAGCCTCGAGGACCACCGTCCGGGGGAAACGCCGCACCTGCCTGCAGAGGCAGCCGGCGAATACTTCCAGGCGGCCATGGCGGGGCCAAACACGCAGGACACCGCCGAGGTATTCTACCTGTTTTTTTTCACGATGACATCCGTAGTCCATGAGCCTAAGCTGTGCTTCTTTGACGATGCGCTGCGCCATTGACACATCCATGTGCTTCTTCCAAGTACTCTGTATTTTGGCTTTATGCAGTACACGTACCAGGGCACTACTTTCAAGTTGCGCTTCGCCGCTGACACACACATACATCAATGCGTGTCTTCTGACAGGCGCTGCGTCTGGCGAGGTCGTGTGCCACAGGTGTGTGTGTGCATTGGTGCGAGCGCGCGTCTGGCATGGTGCTTTTCTGACAATGTTCGCGTCTCTTGATCGCGGCGTCGGACACACGGGCGGCGTCGCTGCGCCCCCTGCTCGTTCTCTCTCTTTCTCTTGCTCTCTCTTTCTTTCTCTCTCTCTCGCTCGCTCTCTCTCTCTTTCTCTCTCTCTCTCTTTCTCGCTCTCTCTCTCTTTGCATGTGTGTGTATGCGTATCGCGGGCAAAAGAGAGGACGGCACGTGCACGGCGGGGACTGAGACGCGCGCACGAACACACGCTGCAGATGGCACAGCAACAGGAACCTTTGAAGCGTTGCGATTGATTACCGAGGTGCTGAGAGCCCAGGGCGGGGAGCAAGCGGGTACAACTTTTCAAAAGTGCTCTTGATATTGACTTGTATATACTAAATGCACCAGCGGGCACTCAATTTTGAGAGTTTGTGGCAGTGTTTGCTGCCCTTCGCGCCGCTCGTGAAAACCACCAGCGCGTACAAATGTCGACACAACGGCCTGGCCCCAATTGGGTCCTCGCGGTGCCTTCGGGAACATCAGCTCAACTCCGCACGGAAGATGCTCTCCTTTCTGATTCTGGACGCCAGCGGGTGATATTGGACGCGGCGGCAGATGGCAGCAGCACAATGTGCCCGGCGTGTGGTGCGCTGGTGTGCCGTGTGAGGTGGCAAGCGCATGTTGACTCTTGGTGTCCTGCTATTCATGCTCCCTGTGATGAGGAGGTGGATATGGAGGAGGACAAAGCCACCATTCCGCTCCACCTCCTTCAAGGCCATCCGTAGATCGCTTTCTCTGCTCAAACGCATTCAGGACTTCCACGCTTAATACACCCCGTGTCACCGTTACTCTTCAGACGAGGTGTAATCACGGGGGAAAGCCTGAGGGGGGAGTGGGTCGAGTGGACAGGAAAGAGTGTGTGTGTGCGGGGGGGGTTGAGTGTCAAGCTATAGTGAAAGGCAGCTTTAATTGAGCTTGCTTTAGTAAACTCTAACTGTGGAAGGAACAAGACGTAGACACGAGATAGAACAGTTGTGTTGCTAACGTGTTGCTAATGTGTTACTAATTACTGTGGAAGGAACAAGACGTAGACACGAGATAGAACAGGACGCTCACATGAGAGACAACCATTTCCACGGACGAGTTAGGTTCTAGAAGGATGTTTCATCGCAGAATCGGCACCATGGTCGAGCAGCCGGCACATTGGCGCGAGGCCTGGGCTGCAGAAGCGGAGTGCGCGACGAGCGCAGCCTGCATCTGGTTCTAGGTCATCCTGTTTGCATTGTGTTAAAAGAGACTGCAGGAAGAGAGATCTGCCTCAGTCACGCTTGAGCCCATTGCGCACCGGACGATCGACTTAAACAGCATCATCATATATGCTTTATTTAACACCAAAGAGAGATACACAGTGGGTATATAGCGTTGGGCTGGTTTTTGTTTCTGCCAGAACAAATAAAAGACATAATCATCCACAATGATCTGATTCCACATGTCGAAATCTATACGGCGCGCAAATTTTAGTAGACAAATCCATTATCAAGACATCAAATAGCCTATGACGTCGAGCTATTTCCTTTTCAGAAAAGGGATAACTCGAATGACCGCCTTCATTTTTTACAGTGGCAACTACATCGTAAAACTGATACGATTTCAGACACGGCTACTGATAACGACGATATGCATTCGGGACCATTAGAAAATTCGCTGTATAGCCCGAACGAAAGCATGACAATTGACGATTCCTCTGACGATGAGCAAGTCCAGAATCTCATGCATGACGTCGATAATTTATCTTCAGTGCCGCCTTTCAACATCTTGGATTCGGAGACGAGACGCACAGATGTTTCTCTTCACGTTCCTCCGAAGGCTAACCCAGATGCTGAAAAGGAAATCACAGCATCACTTGATAGGCGATCGTCACGCCCGAAAAGGTCTTCTCTTTTTATAGATGCAAGTGACTCTTCCTCGCAAACAGTCTCGAAGAAATC
>Ga0315905_10008805_pt1 | contig 10218 bp, 4 predicted proteins | sample LakEriMetagenome_5_FD_203522 | JGI IMG/M metagenome (GOLD analysis project Ga0315905, IMG submission 203522) | Freshwater fungal communities from buoy surface, Lake Erie, Ohio, United States - Buoy 4 MA121 | ecosystem: Environmental > Aquatic > Freshwater > Lake | place: USA: Lake Erie, Ohio... | reverse complement strand
CGCCACTGCTAGCCGGCGGCCCTGCGGCCGCCGCCGTCGCCGCCGCCGCCGCCTCTTGTTGCTGCTGCCGCACGACCTCTAGGGCAACCTTGCCGCCCAGGGACAGGCCCACGAGCGCGTCGGCCCGCCGCGCGCCGGCAAAGGCCGGGTGTCTGGCAAGCAGGCCGGCGACGTCCCGCGCGGCCGCCTCGAGCGTGTGCGGCGGCGGCGACGACGACGACGACAAGAGGGGGGTCGAGCGGCCGTGCGCGCGCAGGTCGGCCAGGATGAAGCGGTAGGGGCGGCCGTGCTCCTGGCTGCAGGCCTGGGCGAGGCCGCGGCAGTAGGTGCGCCAGTTGCGCGACGAGCCGAGCAGGCCGTGCAGGAAGACGGCGGTGAAGGGGGGCCGAGGGTCGGCAGCGCCGCCGCTGCTCGCGGCGACGAGGCGCCCTTGCGCGTCGCAGTTGATTTCTTCAAATGCGAGCATGGGGGGGCCCTGCTGCTGCTCCCGTGATGAGTACGATGACGACGACGACACGTGCCTGCGCGCCTCGAGGAATCGGCGCATGGCGCTCGCCGCGCCGCGACGCGACGCGGTCGCGCACGATGGATCCAGCATCCTGCCTGCACCGTCAGTCAGCCTGTTTGGGGGGGATCGGGGCGCTCTGTGGATCGCGGACAGAGCGAAGCAATGGTTGGGGTGGAGACGGCGACGCACGTGAGCAGAACAAGCAACGGGCCGGCGTCGCGCGAAGAGGTAGAGGGCGCGCGCGTCTGAAACATCGATGGCCGTCGAGCGACTTTATGACGGCGACGCCACGGCGGGGCGGGACGGCGGCGACGACGAACGCGCGCGCTCTTCCCCGTCGTCGTCGGCGGCCAACCGCCCACGCCGTCAAACCCGCTCTTCCTCGTCGCATCGCCCTCGCCCTCGCTCATACGATACTAGCCGCCGCCGCGCATCGACGCGCAGACAAGCAGAGCCGCCGCCTTGCCTTGGCTCCATCGACCTTGAACGAAGAACGCGCTTCTTGACACAGGAGGCGCGCGCGCGCGCCGCGCCCCTCGCGCGTGCGGGACAGCAAGCGCTCGGCATCGCCTTCGCTTAGCGCGTGCGCGGCGCATGGACGGCGGCGGCAAGGACCGCTCGCCCAAGCGGCGGTAAGTTTGCAGGGGTCGTCGTCCTTCGCGGCCTCCGTTCGCGCGCGCCGTCGCTCCCGTGACTTGAACGCCCCCGCCTGCGCGACGAGCCCGTCGCGCCCACCGTCAGCTCACTCATCCACGCACCCCATCCCTTCTCTATCGACCGACGCAACACCAATAACAACAAACAGGCGCTCGGCGTCGCCGCTGCGCGACGCCGCCGGCGGCAACGGAGCAGCAGCAGCAGCAGCAGCGGCAGCGGCAGCAGGAGCAGGAGCGGCGGGCGACTCCGCCAGCCGGCGCGACCCGCCCTCCTCGCCGCCGCGGCGCCGCGCGCGGCTGTCGTCGCCATCCCGTGGCGATGACGCGGCAGCAGCAGCAGCAAGGCCCCCTCTCCCCGCCGCCAACAACAACGCCGCCGCCGCCGCCGCCGCCGCCGCCCTCGCGAGCGGCGTCTACGTCCCGCCCTTCAAGCTCGCGCGCATGATGGCCGCCGCCGCCGCCCGCGACGACGCCTCCTCGCCCGAGTTCCAGCGCCTCACGTGGGACGCCCTGCGCAAGTCGCTCAACGGCGTCGTCAACAAGGCGACCGCGCAGAACGTGCGGCACCTGCTGCCCGAGCTCTTTCGGGAAAACCTGGTCCGGGGCCGCGGCCTGCTGTGCCAGGCGCTGCTCAAGGCGCAGGTCGCGTCCCCCTCGTTCACGCCCGTGTACGCCGCCCTCGTCGCCGTCGTCAACACGAAGCTGCCCGAGGTCGGCGAGCTCCTGTGCCGGCGCCTGCTGGCCGCGCTCCTGCGCGCCTACGCCCGGGGGGACAAGGCCGTGATGTCGGCGGCGGCGCGGTTCGCCGCGCACCTGGTCAACCAGGGCGTGCTGCACGAGGTCGTCGCGCTCGAGCTGCTGGTCCTGCTGCTCGAGCGGCCCACGGACGACTCGGTCGAGGCCGCCGTCGCCTTTTGCAAGGAGGTCGGCGCGTTCCTGCAGGACGCCGCGCCGCGGGGCCTGCGCGCCGTGTTCGAGCGGCTGCGCGCGGTGCTGCACGGCGGCGAGGGCGTGTCGCGGCGCACGCAGTACGTGGTGGAGGGCCTGTTCGCGGTGCGCAAGGCCGGGTTCGAGGCGTCCGGGTTCCCCGCGGTCGCGGCCGCGCTCGACCTGGTCGAGGCGGACGACCAGGTCACGCACGAGCTGTCGCTCGAGAGCCTTGGTGGGGGGGGCGGCGGCGGGGGCGGCGCTGCCGGAGGAGGTGCCGGCACGCAGCCCGAGCTCAACGTGTTCCGCGTCGACCCGGACTACGAGGCGCACGAGCGCGAGTGGGCGGCCATCAGCCGCGAGATCCTGGGCGAGGACGAGGACGAGGAGGAGGAGGGCGACGAGGACGAGGACGACGACGACGACGAGGACGACACCGAGGCAGCGGCCCCGGCCGCGGGCGACGGCACGGAGGCCGCCGCCGCCGCCGCCGACGCCGCCGCCCACGCCGCCCACGCCTCCTCCGCCCCTCCCTCGGCGCAGCAGATCGCCGACGCCACGGGCACCAACCTCGTCAACCTCCGCCGCACCATCTACCTCACCATCATGTCCTCCCTCGACTTCGAGGAGGCCGGGCACAAGCTGCTCAAGGTCGCCGTGCCCCAGGGGCTGGAGGCCGAGGTGCCCGTCATGATCATCGAGTGCTGCTCGCAGGAGCGCACGTACGTGCGGTACTACGGCCTCCTCGCGTCGCGCTTCTGCGCCGTGCGGCGCGAGTACCGCCAGGCCTTCGAGGAGTGCTTCGCCAAGCAGTACGGCGTCATCCACCGCCTCGAGACCAACAAGCTGCGCAACGTGGCAAAGCTCTACGCGCACCTGCTGAGCGCCGACGCGCTGTCTTGGGCGGTCCTCGGGTGCGTGCGGCTGACCGAGGAGGACACGACGTCGGCGTCGCGCATCTTCGTCAAGTACCTCTTCCAGGAGCTGTCGGAGATCCTCGGGCTGCAGGCCCTCGACGCGCGCCTGCACGACCCGGCGCTCACCGATGGCGAGGGGGCGCCGCTGCGGGGCCTGTTCCCGCGCGACAGCGCGGCGCACCTGCGCTTCGCGATCAACTTTTTCACGTCGATCGGCCTGGGCGGCGTGACGGACCGGGCGCGCGCGCTGTACAAGGAGCTGCCCAAGCTGCTGGCGGCGCGCGCGGCCGAGGAGGCGGCCGCGGCCAAGAAGGCGCGCGAGCTCGAGCGCGAGCGGGAGCGCCGGGAGCGCGGGGGGCGGGAGCGGGGGCGGGAGCGGGGGCGGAGCGGGCGGCGGGGGCGGTCCTCGCGGTCGCGGTCGCAGTCTCGGTCGCGGTCGCGGTCGCGGTCGCGGTCGCGGTCGCCGTCCTCGTCGTCCTACACGCGCAGCAGCGACAGCCGCTCGACGTACAGCAGCCGCAGCTATAGCAGCCGCAGCCGCAGCCGCTCCTCCTACAGCAGCGACAGCCGCAGCTACAGCAGCCGCTCGTCGTACAGCAGCGGCAGCGACAGCAGCCGGTCGCGGTCGCGCTCGCGGTCGCGGTCGCGCAGCCCGCGCCGCGGACGCAGCGGCCGCGGGGCGCGCGAGGGCGAGCGGCGCGGGCGCTCGCGCACGCCGCCCAGACGCGTCGCTCCTGCAGCTGCTGCTGCCGCGCCGGCCGCTGACGCCGCGCCGCCGGCGGCCCGGCAAGGTGGAGGGGGAGGGGAGAAGGACGACAAGGGGGCCGCGCCCGACGGCGCCAACGGTGGCGGTTAGAGTTGCGGGTTGCATAACAGCAAGGATGGAAATCAGTCATCATTCAAGGAAGCTGCATGAAATGTGTAGCTGCGTCAGTACAATATCGGGGCGGCGGCGCGCGACAGGCCGCGCGCGCACGCCGACTCTCTCTCTCTCTGTCTGTCTCCCCTCGAATTATTCTTCACCGCCGCCGCAGCACGGTCGTGTGTGCCGGCAGCCGGTGCCCGAGCGTGTAGTAGTGCAGCGCGAGCGCCGTCTCGTTGACGACGGCCGCCACGAACCCCTGCTGTCCGGCCACAAAGGGCGCCGAGTAGCCAGGGGCGAGCGGCCGCAGCGGCTTCTCCTTGCCGTCGCCGGCCGACGCAAACTCGTTGAGCCTGATGTTGCTGCCCGCGCCGCTGACGACGTACGCCGGCCAGCGCGCCTCCCCGCCGCCGCCGTCCTTCTCAAACAGCAGCTGCAGGTCGTGCTCGTGCCCGGCCAGGTAGGCGGCCACGCCGTGCTCGCGCAGCACGGGCGCCAGCCAGGCCATCTGCGCGCAGTCGGCCGCCTCGGGGTCGCCGTCGCAGTGCTCGCCGAGCGAGCGCACGGGGTGGTGGCCGACGACGACGCGCCACAAAGCGCGGCTGGCGCGCAGGCGGCGCTCGAGGCCCTCGCGCACGGCCGCGGCGGCGGCCTCGCGCTCGCCGCTGGCCCACGCGTCGTAGTTCAAGAAAGGGTTTGTGTCGATGATGATGAGGTCGAGCAGCGGGCGGGGCGCGCCGGGGGAGGATGCCGAGGCGGCGGCGCCGCCGCCGCCGACGACCGGCGGCGGCTTGGGCGCGAGGCCAAACGCGACGGGCGCGCCGGCCGTGAGCGACGCGTTGAGCTGCGGGGGCGTGCTGCCCATGCCCCTGCCCCTGCCCGCGCCCCCCTCCACCGCCCCGCGGCTCGCGTCCGGCACCGCCCACGTCCCGTTGTAGCAGTGCCAGCGCCCGGCCGCCGCCGCCGCCCCGTTCTTCTCGCTCGCCAGCAGCGCGGGCGTCAGCGAGTAGCGCCCGTGCAGCCGCAGCGCGCCCTGGCGCCCCTCGACGGCGTCGTGGTTGCCGAGCGCGGCGTAAAAGGGGAGGGCGGCCAGGCGCGCGCGCCCGCGCGGGTCGCCGCCGCCCTCGGGCCCGTAGACGCGCGCGAACGAGCTCTGGAATTGCTCGTCGTCCGGCGAAAACAGGCCCTCGGGGTAGAAGTTGTCGCCCACGCTCACCACGTAGGAGGGGCTTGCGCACGCGGCCACGTCGGCGAGCGCGTCCGACGCGCGCCTTTGGTTGGCGTTGCCCTGGCGGCCCCAGTCGCCGAGCACGAAAAAGGAGACGCGGCTGTTGTCGGCGGCGGCGTCGCTGGCAGCGAGGCCGGGCGGGCAGTCGAACCAGCTGTTGCTGCTGCTTAGGCCGGTCACGCGCGGCGGCGGCGGGGGCGGCAGCGAGGCACCGCGCTCGGCCACCACGCCCCGGCCGACCAGCCCGCTGCCGCCGCCGCCCTTGCCGGCGCCGCCGGCCTCTGCCGCCACGCCCGGGCCGACCGCGAGCGACAGGAGCACGCCGATCACCACGGCCGCGCCCGTGGCCGACAGAGCGACGCACGCCGTGCGGCCGCGGTCGGTCGACGGGGGAGCCGCGCCGGCTTCCATGCTGTCTGCCTGTCGGCGCAGATTCTCGCGTTCGCGCGCCCGGGCGATTCTCGTTCGCGAACGGAGGTGGTTTGGTTGTTCCCTCGGGGGGTGCGAATTTTTCGGTGCGCGGTTCAGCCGTTCGCGACGCTGTTGCGACAGGACCGCGGTTCTCTCTCCGGCCAGGCCAGAAGGGAGAGGGCTTGATAGAGTGTGAGAGAGCAGTGGGCATTGAACGGGGCGCGCGTGCCGGGGCATATAAAACGCATGGAAAGGCGGCGGGCGCCGCGAGCGAGAGGACGCCGACGAGCGCGCGCGCGCGCGCGCGCCGACGCCAAAAGCCTCCTCGGCGCCGACCCTCGATCGCCCGCCCCCCCCCCCCGACATAGCAGCTCATTCGAATCCTCTCCAAAACGAACCCACCCGTCGTCCGCATCAGCACCAACAGCATCACCACCAGCAGCAGCAACGTAGTCGCGTGCAGCAGCAGCCCGCGCTCCTTGCGGGCAACCGCTCCTCCCGTTCCGTGGTGCCTTGTGAGCGGCACGCGCCTCTCGTCCATCCCTCGCGTCAAGCCTCCGCCAGCAGCCAGGACGGATGGCGGCGGCCACCCCGCCGCCGCCGCCTCCTCCGCTCGTCGCGCGAGGAGCGGTGGCGGTGGCAGCAGCGGGAGGCGCAAGAGGAGCAGACGAGGAGGAGGAGCAGGAGCAGCGGCCTGGTGCCGTTCCATCCTCGCCCCCGCCGCTCCTGCGCGCGCGCAAGTCCGACGTCTTCGACTCGGAGGGCTTCCAGGCGGTGGCGTTCATCAACCAGATCTATCCGGATGGTGTGTTGCTATTCTAGCGTTTGCGGGCAAACGCTAGAATAGCAACGCCCCGATCGCCGCGCGTGGCGCCCGCACAAGACGCCGCCGCCGCAACGCCCCTCGCTCTCACCCCCACCCCGCCCCACTCTCCACAAACCCCCTGCCCCTCAACTCAACCCCCCCCCCCCGCCCCCCAGAGGCGTCCATGGGCGACATCGACAAGTTCATGCGGCTGCTGCGGAGACAGATCCGCGCCGTGGACCGCGAGATCGTCTCGTGCGTGCGCGCGCAGTCGAGGACGACGACGACGGCGGCGGCAGGGGCGTCGGCGACAGCCCTGCCCCCCGCGCCCGTCCCACCCGGCGACCACGACGACGTCGCACGCAGCACCAACAACACCAACAACAGCACCAACGCCGAGGACGACGACGACCTGGCCGCCGCCGAGGAGCGCGCCGCCGAGCTCGCGCGCCGCGTCGCCACCATCCAGCGCCGCGCGGGCGACGCCGAGCGCCTCGTGCAGGAGATCTGCCGCGACGTGCGCCGCCTCGACCGCGCCAAGCGCCACCTGACCTCGGCCGTCACCTCCCTGCGGCGCCTTGCCATGCTCACGGCCGCCGTCGACGACCTCGAGGCCGCCTCGGCGCGCCGCGACCAGTACCGCCGCTGCGCCGACCTGCTCGAGGCCGTCGCGCAGCTCCGCGAGGGCCACTTTTCGGGGCCCGCCTACGGCGACGTGCCCAAGATCCGCGCCCTGGGCGAGCGCGTGGCCGCCGTGCAGGCGCGGCTGACGGACGCGGCCCTCGACGACTTCCGGCTGCTCCTGGGCGCCGCCGACGCGCGCGTCACGCCCGAGGCGGCCGAGCGGCTGCAGGGCGCGTGCGCGGTGGTGTCGGCCCTGGGGCCGCGCGTGCGCGACCGCGTGATGGACTGGCTGTCCGAGCGCGAGGTCGGCGTCTACACGGCGGTGTTCAGCGCGAGCGCCACCGACGCGCGCATGCTCGACCGCTTCGAGCGCCGGTACGCCTGGTACCGCCAGCGCCTCGAGGACCGGCGCGACGTGTGGGCGGTCTTCCCCGCGTCGTGGCGCGTGCCGCAGACGATCACGCTCGCGTTCTGCAAGGTGACCAAGGCGGCGCTCGCGCGGCTGCTGTCGGACACGCCGCGGGAGGCGCTGGCCGGGGCCGAGGGCGTCGCGCCGCTGATCCGCGCGGTCGTGGCGACCAACAAGTTCGAGCGCGACATGGCGGCGCGGTTTGGTGGCGGCGGAGCGGGAGGGGACGGCGGCGAGGACGACGACGGCGGGGACGGGGGCGGCGGCGGCGGCCCGGGGGGCAGCGACGCCGCCGCCGCGTCAGCCTCGGCAGCAGCAGCGGACGACTCGCTGCCGGCAACCGAGGCCCGCCGGCGACTCGAGGTCTACCGCCGGCGGCAGCAGGCCGAAAAGGCCGCGGCCGAGGCGGCGGACAAGGCCGCGGCGGCCGCGGCGGTCGCGGCCGAGCCCGGGGCGTCGCCGGCCGCCGCCGCTGCTGCGGCCGCTGCCGAGACCGAGGCCGCCGCCGCCGCTGCCGCTGCCGCCGCCGCCGTGCGCGTCGCCTTCGAGGGCTCCATCAGCGACGCCTTCGAGGCCTCGCTCCTCGCCTACGTCGACGAAGAGGAGCGCGAGCTCATGGCCCACCTGCACGCGCTCGTGCGACAGGAGCACGAGCGCCGATGGCTGCCCGTCCCGGACGACGACGCCGCCGCCGCGGCCGCCGCCGCGCGCGACGCCGCCGCGCTCATGGGCGCGACCGCGCAGGCCGCCGAGGCCGCCGCGTCGGCGTCCGCGTCCCTCGGCGTCCTGGCCTCGGCCAACCAGCTCTTCCTCAAGGTGCGCGCGTCCCTCACGCGCTGCACGCGCCTCGTCTCGCGCGGCCCGGCGCTCGTCGCGCTCGCGGGCGCCTTTCGCCGCGTGCTGGCCGCCTATGCGGGCGAGCTGGCCGCGCGCCTGCCGCGCGCGGCGTCGGGGCAGGGCGCCTCGGCCGTCGCCGCCTCGTTCGCGGCCAACGGCGCGTTCCCGCCGCTCGGCGCGACCGACTGGCACGTGCGCCTGCCGGAGGCCGAGGAGGCCGTCGTCGGCTGCATCCTGCACACCGCCGAGCACTGCCGCGAGACGGCCGAGGCGCTCGGCGCCGCCATCGCGCGCGAGGTGCGGCCCGCGGCGCTCGCGCACGAGGTCGACTTTTCGGACGAGGCGTCGGCCTTCGTTGGGCTGGCGTCGCAGTGCCTGTCGGTGCTGGGCGTGGGCCTGGCCACGCGCCTGGACGGCGCGCTCGCCGAGATGGCGCGCGCGCGCTGGGACGCGGGATTGGATGGCGCCGGCGCGGGTCCCGACGGCGGCAGCGGCGGCCCGTCGGACGGCGGGCGGAGGGGCGACGGCGACGACGAGTCGCCCTTTGTGCTGCACGTCCGCCGCGCCCTCGCCGACGCCGCCGCCCGCCTGGGCCCCGTGCTCGACCGTCCGCAGCTCGGCTTCTTCTGCGACAAGCTCGCCCGCGCGTTCCCCCCGCGCTTCCTGCACGCGCTCCACCGCCTGCGCAAGCCCGTCGGCCCCCTGGGGGCGCAGCAGCTGGCGGTCGACGTCGACGCCGTCAAGCGCGCGCTGCTCGACTTTCCGCGCGCCGCGCGCCTGGCCGCCCTGGGGCGCGCGGCAGGGGGCGCAACGGCCGCCGCCGCCGCCTCCTTGGCGGCGCAGGCGCAGGCCGAGGCGCGCGCCGACGCGGCGCCCTACCTGCGCCTGGCCGAGCGCGACATGGCGGCGGCCGTGGCGCTGGTCAAGGTGATGCAGGCGCGCCCCGAGCACGTGGCGGACGCTTACAGCCTGCTGATGCCGGCGCATCTGCAGACGCCCGGGGACTTTGCGCGCGCGTGCGAGGCGTGCGGGTTCACGCGCAAGCTGGCGGGCGAGCTGATGGCGCTTTACGCGCGGCGGCAAGAGGCGGGCGGCGGCGGTGGAGGCGGTGCAGGAGGGGCGGGGGCGACGGCAGGCAGCGGCGGCGGCGGCGGCGGCGGCATGTCGCCGACCCTCGGCCGGCAGCAGCAGCCGGCGCAGGTCGTGTCGCCCTCTGCGGCTGCCTTTGCCGCCGCGGCCAGCGCGTCCGCCAGGCAGAATGGCACCGCCGGCTCGTCCCACCAGCAGACGCAGCAGCAGCCGGCGCGGCGGCCGGGCGGCGAGCGGAGCGGCGGCGGCGGCGGCGGCGGGGGTGGGGCCGGCGGCGGCCTCGCGGGCGCGGCCGGCGGCGGCCTCGCGGCGCTCAAGAGCAGCGTCAACAGCTTCACGCGCGAGCTGGCGTCGTCCATGAGCGTCGGGGCCGCGGCGGCCGGCGGCAGGGGGCCGAGCGCGGGCGGCGCGGGCGTTGGCGGCGGGGGCGGGGGCGGGGGCGGCGCGCCCTCGTCGACGTCGGCCGTGCCGCCGGCGGGAGGGCCGGAGCAGCAGCAGCAGCAGCAGCAGCAACCGGGCAACAAGCTGCTGTCCGACGGCAGGGCCGGACTGCAGGCGGCGGGCGCGCGGCTCGGCCAGCTCACGAGCAACCTCGCGAGCCGGCTCGGGGGCGAGTGAGGCGACGCGAGGTGCAGAGCGCTAGGGGGGGGGGCGGCAAAAAGAGGACCGGCGCCGACGACGCTGCCGCCACGACGCCGCGCGCGCCCCTCTGGCGTGCGCTGCTCGGGGGTGGCCCGGGTCGCCCGCTTTAACATTGGTCGCTGCCTCTGTGTGTAAGAGCGACGTCTAGCGGTCCGTCGTCGTTGGCCACCTCCGGCGCGGGTGGTTGGACGTGCACGCGATCGGGGGGGGGGGGGGGGGCCCAACGGGGCCCCCCCCCGGCCCCCAACCCCGCCCCCCCCCCCCGCCCCCCCCCGCCCCCCCCCCCACAAAACACCCCGCCCC
>Ga0315905_10008804_pt1 | contig 10219 bp, 10 predicted proteins | sample LakEriMetagenome_5_FD_203522 | JGI IMG/M metagenome (GOLD analysis project Ga0315905, IMG submission 203522) | Freshwater fungal communities from buoy surface, Lake Erie, Ohio, United States - Buoy 4 MA121 | ecosystem: Environmental > Aquatic > Freshwater > Lake | place: USA: Lake Erie, Ohio... | reverse complement strand
CCGAGATCGGCCCGTTCCTCGATACCCCAGTCAAACGCTACTCGAGCGGCATGACCGTCCGCTTGGGCTTCTCCGTCGCTGCCCATATGGAACCCGATGTTCTGATCATCGATGAGGTCTTGAGCGTCGGCGACCAAGCTTTTCAAAACCGTTGCATGGGAAAAGCCACCGAGCTGGGCAACCAAGGCCGCGCCATTCTGGTGGTCTCCCATAACCTTGCGGCAATCTCCAATATCTGCTCGCGCGCGATCCTGCTCGAACAAGGTACGATCGCTCTGGATGCTTCCCCCAAAGAAACGATCCAGAAGTACCTCCATTCCATGCGGTACGATGCAGGCAGGATTCAATGGGAACCAGAACAAGCCCCCGCGAGCCAGGAGGTTCGACTCCACGCGGTCTCCGTCCGCAATGCCCAGAATCCATCGAGCGCCAATCAAGTCGATATCGATCAGCCGATCGTCATCGAGCTAGAGTATGAGGTGTTGGTCCAGGGCGCTATCAACACGGTCCAAATCCATCTCAAGGACGAAAACGGAGTCTTTGTCTTCTCGTCTGCCAATGCCCCTTCGATGAGCCTCCAGACCGACGAGACCTTTGGGAAACCCCTCGATGTGGCTCGCTATCGAACCGAATGCACCGTTCCTGCGAACTTTCTCAACGACAGTCGATATATCTTGAGCGTTTTCCTCGGCCCACAGATCGGTAAGCCGACGATACAGTGCGATTCGGTCCTGGCCTTTAGCGTCCTCGATACTGGCGCGATGCGCAAGGAATTCCTTGGCTCTTGGTACGGACCTGTGATCCGCCCTCGTCTCGCTTGGTCGAGCCGACCGATCGACTCGTATTGACCGATTGCCAGGAGGAGACTTAACACGAGTCAAAAACACTCGATCAACCATCGGCATCGCAGTAGTTCAAACAGCCATCGAGTACGAGTACCGTTTCACTGAGTACGATTACGAGTACGACGAAATCCGATGCGAGACTGATCGAGTTGTATGGCTGATTCTGCTGACGAGGCTGCAGATTCGAAGCTTTATTTTACGCTTTATTTGGCCGTCGTCGGCCCGTTAGCCTTCGAGGTATTATTCGACGAGTTGTTCCCCGAGGTTTTTTTGTCGGCGACGTTGCTGGTCCTTGGGCTGACCGCCGTGCGAGGCTCAAGCTTTGCCGATACGACTCGGTCCTCAAGCCGCGAGGAATACTCCAAAAGACTGCCTGCACCCGAAAAGGAGACGACTTGGTGGTCCCAAGCGAGTTCCTTGGAAATCATGCGGCCTGCGTCGACGTCGAACTGGATGATCCCGTTGCTCAATTGCTGCATGACCTGCGCTTCCTCGGTCGGATCGTTGACTGGCGAAAGCGGCTCGCTTCGAACCGAAATCGTCGCCACGCCCGCACTGACCTTATCGAGCTTAAAGAATTCACGGAACTTGATCATCCGGGACGTTCCATCCTTGCGCTCGATGCGCAACTCGCGAGGTATCTCCCAAGTGGCACCGACGGCGACGGGAGCTTCCGGCAGAGGCAAGGTGATGTCTCCCATTCCCATATGTGGCGGATCGTTCGAATCGCTCCGCGCGATGACCATCCCTCGGGCGTCGATCCGCAGGGTCGAGACCACCTTGCCGATCGTATCGACGGCCCCTGCAAATTGAACGGGTATCTGCTCGCTCGGCTCTTTGGTGTTGTAGCGTATCTCTTCGTTGGTTCCGAACTGCTGGGAAAGATCGACCGCTTCGACAAGGTACTCAAACGTGGTGAACTGCTCGTCGGATTCCAGGACATACCAAGCCTTATCGGTGATCGTGCGGCTCGAAGCGTCCTGCTGGACCGAGTTGATCCGTGTGCTGTTTTTTGATAAATGGGTCACTTCGTTGCGAAGCATCAATCCGGGTTCAAAGCGGTACCGCAAAAGGTAAGTCTCAGCACCTGGGTTCGCAGGTGTTTCCTTCAAGACCTTGGGCTCGACTTTTCGAAGTTTCGTACCCGCTTGGGTGACCAAAATTTCGGAATCGGAATCGGAATCGGAGGCCGAATCCGAAGTGGTCTGGGTATCGGTGCTTGGGCTAGCGGCACTTTGGGGATTGCCAGTGGCGGGTCTGCTCTGGGACTTAGACTGGGCCTTGTTTTGGGACTTCGGCTGGGACTTCGTCTGAGGCTTGCTCTGGGGCCGGCCGACTTGGGCCTGGGCACTGGTGCACGCGAAACAAAGGGCGATAAAAAGCAGCGTGGGGATGGCAAACCGTCGCATCGTCAAAGCCTCACAATAGAACACAAAATCGAGCTTGGTTTCCTGATAGCAAATCGGACACTCTCAGGTCAAGTCCGAACGGTCTTTGCTCTGTCTCCTTAGTCGTCTCCAGTTGGCTTTCGCTTGCCTTTGCGGTCCTCATCGTCTTTCGGGGATCCGCGGTCTTTGGATCGGTCGCCTCGGAAGGTATTTCCGCGTTGCCTTCGGTACTTGGACGCGGGCCGTTTGGAGTTTTCCTCGGAGCTTGAACCCTGGGATCCATCTCCCCCTGAACCGGTGTTTTCGGTGTCGACGGGTTGGCCGATTCGATTTTTGTTGCGTTGGATCTTGTCGCGAATCCCGGCGGCCCGTTCGAATTCCATCTCTTCGGCAGCCTCCATCATCTCTTTCTCGAGTTCCTTGAGATACTCTTCGGTGACGATTTTCGGAGGCGCGCTTTGGAGGATCAAATCGCGGGCTTTTTTGCGGAATCTGGCGTGCTCTTGGATACTGGCCGACACACTCTTGCGCACCGTCGTTGGGGTGATGTTATTGGCTAGGTTGTATTCCTGTTGTTTTTTGCGTCGACGGTTGGTTTCCTCGATGGCGATTTGCATCGCTTGGGTGACTCGGTCGGCATAGAGAATCACTTTCGAGTTGACGTTGCGCGCGGCGCGGCCGATGGTTTGAATCAACGAGGTCTCGCTCCGAAGAAATCCTTCCTTGTCGGCATCGAGGATGGCAACCAGGGAGACTTCGGGTAGATCGAGACCCTCGCGCAGAAGGTTCACGCCAACGATCACATCGCAATGACCTTCGCGCAAGTCCTTGAGCAGATCGACCCGTTCGAAAGCATCGAGTTCGCTGTGGAGCCATCGGCACTTGATGTCTTGATCGCAGAAGTAGTTGGACAAGTCCTCGGCGAGTCGTTTGGTCAACGCGGTGATCAAAACCCGATCGCCCAACGCGACGCGTTCTTTGATTTGTCCGAGCAAATGGTTAATCTGGCCTTGGGCCGAAACGATCTCGATGATCGGATCGAGAAGCCCCGTCGGACGGATAACTTGTTCGACGACTTCTCCGCCGGTCTTCTCAAGTTCGTAATCCCCAGGCGTAGCCGATACATAGACGACTTGGTTGATCTTCTTCTCCCATTCGTCGAATTTCAAGGGGCGATTGTCCAGCGCGCAGGGCAGACGAAAACCGTGATCGACAAGGCTTGTTTTTCGGTTGTGGTCGCCGAAGTACATCGCGCGGACTTGGGGGATCGTCACGTGGGATTCATCGACGATGACAAAGTAATCTTTTGGGAAAAAATCATGGAGGGTATCGGGAGCAGAGCCTGCCGGCTTGCCTGAAAGAGGGCGCGAGTAGTTTTCGATCCCTGGGCAATGGCCTGCGATCGAGAGCATTTCCAAGTCGTATTTGGTGCGCGATTCAAGGCGTTGGGCCTCGAGGATCTTTCCTTCTTTCTTGAACTTGGCCAACTGCTCTTCCAACTCCTTGCGAATCACTTGGATCGCTTCAAAGATCCGTTGATCGTCGGTTACGAAATGCTTGGCCGGATAGATCATGAGGTTCTGCTCGCGCGAGAGCGCCTCGCCGGTCTCCGGATGGATGATCGTCAACTTCTCGACTTCATTGCCCCAGAATTCCAATCGCAATGCGAAATCCTCATAAGGAGGCCAGACCTCGATGGTGTCGCCACGGATGCGGAATTTGCCACGCTCAATGTTCGTTTCGGTGCGGAAGTATTGGATGTTGATAAGCTTGAGCAGGAATTCCTCTCGGATCAATAGTTCGCCAAGATGGATTGGGATGACCATCTTGCTGTACATCTCCGGGGAGCCCAATCCGAAGATGCACGAGACGCTCGCGACGATGATGCAATCGCGACGGGTGATCAAGGCGCTCGTTGCTGCCAGCCGCAAGCGTTCGATTTCCTCGTTGATCGAGGAGTCTTTTTCGATGTAAAGGTCCTTTTGGGGGATATAGGCTTCAGGTTGGTAGTAGTCGTAATAACTGATGAAATAGTGGACCGCGTTGCGAGGGAAGAACTCTCGGAATTCGGAGTACAACTGCGCAGCGAGCGTCTTGTTGTGGCTCAGGATCAACGTCGGCCTCTGGACCTGCTCGATGACGTTGGCCATCGTAAAAGTCTTCCCTGAGCCCGTTACCCCCATAAGGACCTGCTGGGGCGTTCCGCGACGGAGCCCCCGGACCAAGGACTGGATGGCTTGAGGTTGATCCCCGGCGGGCTTGTAGTTGCTCTCGAGCTCGAACGGTTTGTTGATCATTTGCTAATCGGGGTTTCTAAGCGATGGCGGATCGATGCGCAGGTACCTCGATAAAGAACGGATACGTTGCTCTTTAAAGCCGGGAATCTCGCCCAAATCGTCGAGATGGTCGAAGCCCCCACGCTTGGCCCGGTGGGTCAAAATCGCCTCGATGAGTTTCGGGCCTAAACCGGGGACCAATTGCAATTCTTGGCAGGTCGCTTCATTCAAGTCCACGGTCCAGGGTTGCATAAGCTGCATTTGAGGTGCGAGGCTCTCTGGTTGACTTCGAGATGCCCGAACCGAATTGGCCGCCAGAGCCAATAAGGATGCTAGGGCGAGCAAACCCAAAGCGCCATTGCGTACGCTGATCGCCATCGAGACGTTCGATTCCCAATCCTCGCTTTGCATCAGACGACCATCCTTGGAGTCACTCAATCCGTTGGTTCCTTAAGCCCAGATTCCCATCCGGAGGTTAGACCGACTTGAGTTGAGATAGGACCTCGTGGACGATCCGGTTGATGACTGAATCGCTCGCGCCCGATGAAATTTCCCGAGCAGGATTCGACCGCGATTGCATGAAGTCGAATCCCGAGAGCATCTCTTGAAGTTTCCCTTGAGCGACATCGGCCGCAGTGGCTTGCTGCGGGGAAAGCGGCTGGCGGGATTCGCCAAGATCCCAGCCTCGGATCCTCGCGCCGCGACGGAAGCCCTCTGGGAATTCCAACGTCGAGAGCATCGCATCGAACAAGGGCAATAGCCGGTATTGCAACTGCATGGCCCGATCCCATTGTCCAGCTTTGCAGGATTCGTAGATCGCTCGAGTGAGCTCCGGAACCACTCCGCTTGTCGCATTGGTTCCGCCGTCGCAGCCGATCATTAACATCGGGACCAAAGCCGCATCCCAACCGGTCATGAAAAAGAAGTCCTTTCTCAACGGTCGCACCTCGGAGATCATTCGCATCATGTGCGGAATGTCTCCAGAGCTGTCTTTGATCCCGACGACCCTCGGACACTCCTGCGCCAGACGCTTGACGGTTACCACATCGATCGGCGAGGCGAACAAGGGGATGTTGTAAAGAGTCACGTCGACCGAGACTCGATCGGCGATCTCCTTGAAATAAGCAAAGACTCCATCGGGCGCAAGACGGTAATAAAAAGGCGCCACAATCGCGACGGCTCGACAACCTAGACTGCCGTACAGATCGCAAGCGCGAATCGTTTCGGACACGTTCGCTTCGGCCGCTCCTGCCAAAATCGGAACTCGCCCCTGGGTCTGGTCGACAACGATCTCAATGACCTGCCGACGCTCCTCAGGGGTGAAGCGAACGAACTCCCCTGTGCTGCCGTTGGGATACAATCCATGGACTCCCTTTTCGATCAGCCAATCGACGTAGCTGCGAAGCTTCTGCTCGTCGAGCCGACCTCGGGAATCCAATGGGGTGATGTTCGGGGTGAAAATACCGGAAAGTGGCTGTTTCATGATGGGTAAGATATCACAATTGCGTAGGTTTTTCCATGCTTGGGCGCGATAGTCTAGGTTTCCCCGAGCGATCTAGCTTCCGATTGCTGGCATATCGGCATCGAGGATGGAGGAAAAAGATTCCGCAGTCCGGTAAAAAAGCTACAATCCCGCCATTCGGAATTTCGCAGGTCGGTATTCTTGGTGCCGGCCCCGCCAGATACCGACTGCGCAAGATTTGAGTAAGATTTGCGTAGGATTGGAAAGTGCGACTCGGAAGCGACTCGAAAGCGGCAGACCCATGCAGGTGTGGATCATCGGACAGACCGGAGGGGCTAGACAGATGGGGATCGATTTTTTCGATCTTCTGATTCGAGGCGGCATCTTCATGATCCCGATCGGCCTGATGAGCCTGCTGGTCGTGACGTTTGTCTTCGATCGTTGGATCGGACTTCGCCGAGGCAAACTGGTGCCTTCTAAGCCCCTGAAATCACTTCGCACTGGGCTTCAATCCGAAACCCTCGATCCGGTAGTTTTGTACAGCCAATGCCCCGGTAAGTCGGCCTTCGAGCAGATCGTTCAGTCCGCCTTGTTGCGGACCGGCCGATCCTATGGGGAGATTCAAGCAGCCGTCGGCGAGTCAGTCCAACGGGAGGTCGATCGGGCTTATGCAAACGTCCGTTGGTTGAACCTAGGGGCTGGGATCGCGCCCCTTTTAGGACTTCTAGGTACGGTCTGGGGGTTGATCCGGGCGTTCCACGATACGACCAAACTCACCGCAGGTCAGAACCGCGCCGATTTTCTGGCCGTCGGGATTTACGAAGCGCTCGTCACCACACTTGCGGGCCTGATGGTGGCGATCCCCGCGGCGGTCGCCTCTCATTATTTCGAAGGCCGAATCGGTAGGATTTTTCGGGATATCGAGGAGCAAGTCGGCGTGTTGGTCCGCCGGATCGGGGGGCTCGAGGGAAAAGTTCGGACCGAGCTCATCGGCCAGGAATTGAAGATTCGGCCAATAGCCAACTCGCTCTCTCCTGCTGTTGCCGGAAGTGCAACGCGAATTCCTCCCCCGGTTTCTGACGACGGCTCGGATCGGTGATATGCACCCGATCGGATCGAAGCCAACGGTCATATCGAAAGCATGACTTGAGAATAGGCCCAATAGCAAATAGCCACGCAGATCCCGATGAGCATCAGCGTATAGACCAAGTTGACCAGCGACCAAATCACCTTCTCGGTCGCGTTAAACGCCGGACTCAGCCAGAGCAGCGGAAGCCCCAATGCGCCGGTGACTAAAAAAAGCATCGCCAATATCACCTTGCGGTTCGACACAACCCGCTCCCACTCGCTCCGTGGGCGACTGGTGCGCTGCGCGTTGGTGCCGTGCGATGGAGCCTTCGGGATTTCAGTAACCGGCGGTTCAATCGCCGGGGCCGACTCCCCACGGCTAGTTTCCTGGATATCTTCCCTCGGCAATCTCTTGCTCCCACTGTTTCATCAAAGGCCAATCGATGGCGCAGGTGCCGAAATCCGACAAATGCAGATATCCATCGAGACGCTTGAGCACTCGGTCGATCATTGCAGGGTCCTTGCGGAAGTAAGGTCCATGGCTCGGGAGCAACCACTCGATCGATGAGTCGCGAATCCTCTCCAACGACTTGATGAATGAGGGAATGTCACTCCCATGATGCGCATCGATCGCTCCGACCCCCTCGTCGCGGTAAATGTTGTCACCGCTGAACAACAAGTTGCCGAATTGGAATGCCAATTGGCTATCGGCATGCCCTGGGGTCGACCAGACGACTAGCTCTAAACTCCCCACATGGATTCGGTCTCCATCCTTGACCCGATGCTCGACGCTCACCTTGGGCATCGGCTCAGAGATTCCTTGGGCATGGATCTCTGCAAACGTCTGCAAGCGGTCGCCGCTCTCCAAAAGATCCGCTGCCTTGGTATGTGCAGTTACCGTGGTCTTGAGCATCTGCTTGGCCTTGGCTAACCCTTGGCAATGGTCCACATCGGCATGAGTAGCCAGTAACGTTTTGCATTTAGATAAAGGGAAATCCAAATCTCGAATCAGATCGACGATCTCGTCGACGTGCTCCTCGTATCCGATGTCGATGAGCAACCATTCGTCTTGGTCATAGATCAGATAGAGATTGCACCCGATCAAGTGGCCGGCTTGGACATTCAATTCGATGACGTTTGGAAATATCGGTTTTCGGGTGATCATAGTGGATTGGCAGGAGATTAGGTTTGGACATGCTCAGAGTACCAAACCTTGGGAATCCGCTCAAGAATACAAAGGGCTCTCAAGCCGATTGCCACTGCCGAATGAGCTCGAAAAGCAAAATAGAGCACGTAACCGAGGCGTTCAGGGAATCGATCTTCCCGTACATCGGGATATGAATCGGGGTGATTTCCTCGGACTTCCAGCGGTCCTCGAGCCCATAAGCCTCGCTTCCGATGATAATCGCCGATTTTTTGGCAAAACGAACCTGGGAATAGTCCGAGCCGTTTTCAGTCCGCGCCGCATAGCAGCAGATCGAGCGTTCGCGAAGCCACTTGCGCAACTCGGCCGAGCTCGCCACGGCGATCGGAACGGTAAACATCGCTCCGAGACTCGCCCGGATCGCATTGGGATTCCATACCTCGCTGATCGGATCGCTCACGAGCACTGCCGTTGCGCCGGCCGCATCGGCCGTTCGCAGCGCGGCACCGAGATTTCCAGGTTTTTCAAATCGATCCAGGACCAAATAAAGCTCCCGCTCTGGCCCCCTAGCTGATGGACCAAGCCGATCAGCCAAACTCTCCAACGAGGTCGATGGCATGACCGCAACGGCGATCGCCTGGAGTTCTCGATCCCCATACTGAAGCTTCTGCATGGGTTGCTCGGTCAGTCGCGTCCAACGGACCGCCTGAATTGAATCATCGACCGAATCACCTCGAGAATCTCTGCGATCAAGCCCAGGCTCTGTGTGGGGAAAAATCTCACGAAGGGCTGGGTTCGATGTCTCCCAAGCTCTCTGGCAGATGAAAATATCCGTGCATCGGATACCGCTTCGAAGCGCGATGGCAATGTTTTTCGCACCATCGATCAAAATCCGGCTCTCGCGCCGGCGGTCCTTCGGGTCCCGCAAACTGGCCGCAAAGCGGACCCTCGGGTTGTTTGGGCTGGAAATCAGTTCGCTTATCAAGTCGATTCCCGATTTGCTCCAGAGTTTCTCGCTGAAAATTGATTTGCAGGAAAATCACCCCTAGCGAAACTTTCTCGCTACAGGGGGCCTGCAGTGGCCACTCGGGGAGTCGAACCCCGACGCCTTGCGGCACAAGATCCTAAGTCTTGCGTGTCTGCCAATTTCACCAAGCGGCCATCAATTTCGGATGTGATTCTAACCAGGACTCAACAAGATGTCGACGGTTCGGAAAAAACTACCTAGGAATCGGTTTTCGCCACTGGGAATTGCCCTCGGCACTAGGCTCGCCCGTCGAGTCACCGATCGATCCGCTCGATCCGCTCGATACCGAGGGTTGTGACCCTGCTGGCGGCACAGCGATCGGCGGAAATGGGATCGGGTCCTGAAACGACGATTCGAGGATTCCGGAGGCTTGTACCACCCCACTGCCGACCCGATCGATCCTGGCCCCGGCCTGCGATACCCCACTGTTGATCGAATTGGCGGATTTCTCAATCGCCATCCGCGCGTTATCCGTCGCGATCCGCAGATCGTTCTGTGCTGCTGCCACCGCATCGGTCAATGGGCTGTTCGAATAAGCCGAAACGGATTTCGGAGCCGCTTGCCCGGCTCCTGCCCCCATCGGGGTCGAATAGGGGGCTGTCGGAAGATTGCTCGGCGCGTTCGGAGGCGGAACTCGCGTCGGTTGATTCCATGGAGTACTCATCATGGAATTGGATTGACAACCCCAGGCGGTCGGAAAAATCGCGAGGATCAAAAACGTCGCGAATTGCCTATTTCGTAGCCCAACCATACTCAGACCCTTTGCGATTCAGTAGTTTTCATTCCGTGTTTTTACCCCCCTCTGACTACGGCCTCTGAAGACGGCCGACTTCGTAAAGAAATTGGCTCGTCGAGCCAAAGTCCGATCCAGAACGGGACCTAAGTCTCATAAACGAAATGAACTTCACAGAGCAAGTCCGATATGTTCCTGCTGTGATTTCTGCTAAGATCAGGGCGTTATGCCTGACGTAATTCTGACGGTCGAAATGACCGTCTGAGTTCCACCTCA
>Ga0315905_10008803_pt1 | contig 10219 bp, 8 predicted proteins | sample LakEriMetagenome_5_FD_203522 | JGI IMG/M metagenome (GOLD analysis project Ga0315905, IMG submission 203522) | Freshwater fungal communities from buoy surface, Lake Erie, Ohio, United States - Buoy 4 MA121 | ecosystem: Environmental > Aquatic > Freshwater > Lake | place: USA: Lake Erie, Ohio... | reverse complement strand
ATCTTGAAGCAGGTGAAGTCTTCGCCGGACCTGGTCCACTTCTCTTGGCGATGATGGCAGATATGCGCGCGAAGCCACCTGTAGGTATCGCATCCGAATTACCGACAACTGTACGTAATGCGCAGGCTGTGATTGCTGATGGTTCTGCGATCATCAAATGGGATCCACCAACAAATTTACGTACCTCTCAAGTAACTGCCTACACAGTAAAAAATCTTAAAACTGGAGCAGAGAAGAGCAGTACTACTAGCCCAGTAGTAATGGGTGGGCTAAAGAATGGAACCAGTTATACATTCTCGATCATTGCCAATAACTCACTCGGCTCATCAACTCCAGCAACTACCGAACCAATATCCCCGCAGGCAGCTTGGAAATCTACAATCATTGATCCCAATGTTGAGCCAGCTCATATCTCAACCACAACGTGGAATAAGAAGCCAGTCATCGTCTATTCCAATGGAGTTACCGGTGTTCTTAAGATGTCTATCTGGAATGGCCTTACTTGGCGCAAAACAACAATTGATGGTGCCGGTGGAACAAACCGCACATCGGATGAAATTACGAGCCCAATCTCACTCTGCATAAGTGGCAGTGGAACAACTCAAAAACTCCATATGTTCTATGCCGATAGTGTGGATAAAGATCTTCGCCATGCAACTTATGATGGCAAGAAAGTTACCGTTGAAATTATCGACGGCAATGGTCCTGCAATCAATAATTATGAAGATCCAAATAGAGTGCGTACGGCGAGTGATGTGAGCGTCTCGAATGCATGCGTTGTCACTCCTACAGGAATCCAAGTTTTCTACCGCGATGAGTCTCAGGGTGTTCTTCTTGGTGCATTCAAATTGAATACAAGCAGCAAGTGGGTCTATGAGCAGGTCGATGGAGATCGAAAGACAGATGGAAGAACTACGGGCGATGTCGCATTTCACCTAGCCGCTGGCTACGATGGAAAAACAACGTACCTTCTTTACGACTCTGTCCTGGTGATTAATCAGAAGAAAGAGGCGACATCTGGTGCGATCCGCTTAGCTACACGAAGTGAAATTGATCCAACTAAGTGGGTTTATAGAACGCTGGAGGAATCTGCTGATTCGCTGGCAATGACGGGATATGACGTCGCGCTCTCCGTAAATACAAAGGGCGCTTTTGCGATGTGGCTTGGCGCTTCATCAGTCTCAATTCCAAAACCAGATCAAATTCGTACGGCGACAATCTCAGCAAAATTATCGGTAAAAACCTTCGGTACATCCAATTTTGGAACGCCGAACCGTTGGCTTCGAACAAATGGATCCTCAGCGCTATTTAACTGTGAAGATCGCCTCTGTGTCATTGATTTCACGACAAAGAAGATTTCGCTGATTACCGGTAGCACATCAGCAACCGGAGTAAGTGGCAAGTGGATAACTGTTGCTGGCAAAACTTCAGTTGTTGCTCATATAGATGGCAACCTTGCAATCGCAAGACCTTAGCCTTTAAAGATTCCACTCTGACTAATAACAATCAGTCCCACGCCAGAGATATAACCCATCGCTGTTGCGCTCTTAACTTGTGGTGATTTAAGAGCCTGAGTAATCACGCCTTTGCTATCGAATCGAATAACAATCGGTGTTGCCGTGTTTGGTTTCCAACCAGTCACACCAGGAATCGATGATGTGGAGTTAAAGAGTGCGTAGTGAGTTCCGTTAGCTCCGATTGCAGCTAATTGAGCTCCTTGCGGGCCTTGCGATGGAAGTCGTAGCGTCCACGTTGGCGCAAAACTTGAATTGAACTTAGTAAATGCGCTCTCGTTCTTTCCGCTTACCTTGACATCACCGACGAGAAAATACGATGAGGTTCCACTCTGCCATGACCGAGTCGCTCGATTAGCTGAGCTGCGCACGACGCTGGTGAGCGCACCGCTCTTATTTACCTTAGCCAAGATTCCATCACGCACTCCAACAAGCTTCTTGCCGCCTAGGGTTTCACTGCTCGCTCCATAGATTTGTGCGCTGCCATCACTGTTACGCACAATCGAAGTAAATGAACTCTTTGCTGTGCCAATAGCTTTGGTGGTTGAAAATTTGCCACTCAGCGTTGCGTCGATGAGAACTGTCCCAGCGCCTCGATCTCCCACAATTGAAATTCCACTATTGGAGTACGAGATGGCTGTAATCAACATCGGAGCTGTTGCACTTTCTGAGTATGTTGAGATGAGTGCTCCTGCTGAAGATATCTTCCATAAGGTCACGCAATTCAATTCGTTTCGAAGTGCAGGAACTTGTTCAACAACAACACCGTCAACATTGACTGGGTTGCTTGTCGCGTTCTGAGTCTCGTTGACGCTGACCGCTGAAGTAAGCCCTGCCAGCCATATATTTCCCTCTTTATCGGAGGTTGCCGCCATAGCAATCTGATCGCTAGCGCCCGCTATCGCGAGCTTCCACTTCTCTGCGCCTAGGAAATCAAGAGAAGTAACCAGTACTTTCTTCTCGGAATTAGAGAAGATTGTAATTCCTTGATTTGTGAGCGTGACGCCCTCATGTTCAGCAATTGGAGCAACTTGTGTAATTTCAGTTGCGGCAATTGATTTAGGGGCGGCGCTTGCTGGTTGTGAAGAGAGTAAGAGCGCCGTGATCACGACTACTGCAAACTTTTTCATACTATGCCAATTCTTGAGAGCGATCGTGTGCTGCCTTCATCGCACGGGCGACAATTTCAGATAAGTGATCGTTGCTTAATGAAGCAAGAGCGGCCGCAGTTGTTCCGTTAGGGCTGGTAACTTTTTCGCGCAAAGTTGTTGGTGAATCTCCCGAACGTTCAAGAAGTGCGGCAGAGCCAACAATTGTTTGAATCGTGAGAGTTGTTGCATCTTCGCGGGAAAGTCCAAGTGCAACTGCACCCTCAACCATCGCTTCCACAAAGGCGAAGAAGTAGGCAGGCCCCGAACCGCTTGTAGCGGTGATCGCATCTTGCAAGGATTCATCAACTTCGACTGCCTTACCTGCTGCAGCCAAAAGAGAAGAAACAAAGGCACGATGTTCTTCTGTAACCGCGCTACCGAAGGAATATCCAGCTGCACCAAGACCTACGGAAGTTGGAGTATTCGGCATGATGCGCACGATCGGTTGCGTGCCACTCAAACTCTCTTGGATAAATCCGATCTTCTTGCCTGCAACAAAACTCATAACGAGAGCGCCCGCATTGATGTGAGGCTTGATCTCGGCTAAGAGTCCTTGCATATCTTGGGGTTTCACAACCAGAAGAATCACGTCACTGGTCGAGACAGCACTTTCAAGGGTATCTACTGTGATTGCGTATGTGCCAACCAATTCACTGCAGCGATCTGGACGCTTCTCCACAATCGATATTGCTGAAGGCTTAACTCCAGAGCCGATGAGGGCGGCAATAAGTGCTTCGCCCATGACACCGGCACCGAGAACTGCGACCTTCTGTTGATTAGCCATAGCCAAAGAGTACGCGTAGGCTCTGCGACTATGTCCGAAGTTAAACCAGGTTTTGCCCGCGACTGGGTCGAGTTCGCTGATCCAAATGATGATCTAGAGATCTTCAAATGTGATCTCACATGGCTCACCTCAAATTGGACCTGCATCTATGGCGATGGTTGCCAAGGCGTCTTCAAAGACCGCCCAAATGATGGTTGCTGTACAGAAGGTGCGATGTATTCAGATGAGGATGATGAGAAGCGTGTTCAACTCGCCGCCCAACACCTCACACCTGCTATGTGGCAATTTTATGAAGAAGCTCGTCCAAAGAAACCTGGCGGCCAACTTCGCATTTCAGATTTAGATGAAGATAACGAACGAAAGACTCGCACGGTAAATGATGCTTGCATCTTCTTAAACCGCAAAGGTCATGAAGCACCTGGATTCACCGGATCATTTGGCTGCGTGCTTCACCACTTAGCTCAAAAAGAAGATCGTCACTTTGTTGAAACGAAGCCAGATGTATGTTGGCAATTACCTTTGCGTCGCAGTTTTGAAACTCGTGAAGTTGGCGAGCGCGAATATTCAGTCACAGTAATTGGCGAGTACGAGCGCTTAGGTTGGGGCGATGGCGGCGATGATTTTGATTGGTACTGCACCAGCAATACCGAGGCTCACGTTGGTAGCGAACCGGTCTACATCTCCAACCGTGCAGAGCTCATCGCTTTGATGGGCCAAGATGCATACGACATTCTGGCTAAGCATTGCGATCTGCGCGTACAGGGCATTAAGGATGCTCAGGCACGCAGCCTTCCGCTCTTTGTTATTCAGCACCCAGCAACACTTCAAGCCGGCAAGTAGCGCACGCGTCGCACCCGTCACACCTTTGCTTTAGGCTCACCTCATGGCCAAGGTCGAGAAGGATCCATTCCGCTGCAGCGAGTGCGGTTGGACATCCCAAAAATGGGTAGGGCGTTGCGGTGAATGCCAGGCGTGGGGATGCGTTGAAGAGATTGCAGCTCCGAAGAAACTCTCACTTGTCGCCGGCACTGTCTCTCATGCTGCTACTCCTATTGGAGATGTCGATCTCTCATCTGCACGTGCACGCGAAACCGGAGTGAGTGAACTCGATCGAGTTCTCGGTGGAGGCTTAGTACCGGGAGCTGCGATATTGCTCGCTGGTGAACCCGGTGTTGGAAAGTCCACTCTTCTTCTCTCCGTTGCAGCCCAGACAGCAGCAAAAGGTATGAGTGCGCTCTATATCAGTGGTGAAGAATCGGCGTCTCAGGTACGTCTTCGTGCTGAACGCATCAACGCAGTCGATCCGCAATTATTTTTAGCATCAGAGACAGATCTTGGCGCTGTCATTGCACATATCGATGCAGTTAAGCCAGCGCTATTGATTATTGATAGCGTGCAAACTATTGGAAGTTCGGCAGCAGATGGAGCACCTGGTGGAGTCACTCAGGTGCGCGAAGTTGCTGGCGCACTTATTCGTATCTGTAAAGATCGCGACATTACTTTGTTGCTCGTTGGCCATGTCACTAAAGATGGTTCGATCGCGGGTCCACGACTACTTGAACATATCGTCGATGTTGTTCTGCAATTTGAGGGTGAGCGTCATTCACGCCTTCGACTTATTCGTGCAATCAAAAACCGCTTCGGTGCAAGTGATGAAGTGGGCTGCTTTGATTTAAGCGATACAGGTATCGAATCAGTAATTGATCCCACCGGACTTTTTACCTCTCGCCATAGCGAACCGGTACCTGGAACGTGCGTAACCGTGACTCTTGAAGGTCGCCGCCCACTCTTGGCTGAGATTCAGGCGCTGGTTAGTGCGGGACGCGAAAGTGATTTCGGAAATGCACGTCGCGTAACGAGTGGTTTAGATTCCGCGCGCACATCAATGACTCTTGCAGTTCTTGAACTTCGCGCCGGTGTTCGCGTAGGTGGCCGTGATGTCTATGCCGCCACTGTCGGTGGAATGAAGATGTCAGAGCCGGCTGCCGATTTAGCCCTTGCACTAGCGGTGGCATCCGCTGCAAAAGGTTTAGCGCTCCCTCCAGATTTAGTTGCTATCGGTGAAGTGGGGCTAGCTGGTGAGATCCGTAAAGTCAGCGGTGTCTCACGACGTTTAGCTGAGGCCTATCGACTCGGATTTAAGAAGGCGCTTGTTCCCACTGGAAGTGATGTGAAGATCGATGGCATGGAGATCTACGAAATTTCTCGACTTGATCAAGCTCTAAAGAGGGTTGCGATCACTGGGGAATGAGTTCTCTCCACCAACCAGTTCTTGCCTGGTATAAAAAGAATAAGCGCGATCTTCCATGGCGAAATACCGATGCGTGGGGCGTCTTAGTCAGCGAAATTATGTTGCAACAGACTCCCGTTGCACGAGTTCTTCCCATCTACATCGAATGGATGAAACGTTGGCCGACCCCTGCTGCCTTAGCCGTTGCAACACCAGCCCAAGTAATTACTGCGTGGGGACGTTTGGGATATCCACGACGAGCGCTTCGTTTACATGAATGCGCAAAGGTGATTACAACGCAGTACAAAGGGAGAATTCCAGAGACAGAATCTGAGTTGCGCGAACTTCCAGGTATTGGCGATTACACAAGTGCTGCGATCATCGCCTTCGCTTTTGAAAGGCGCTCTCTTGTCCTGGATATCAATATTCGTAGAGTCTTTGCGCGCGTGATTGATGGAGTAGAAGCGCCCACTGCGGCTCCTACGAAATCTGAACGAGAAAAACGTGAAGAGTTGATTCCCTCAAAGAATCCTCACATATGGGCTGCGGCAACAATGGAGCTCGGCGCGCTGATTTGTACAGCTAAGAATCCAAAGTGTGGGCAATGTCCTCTGGCTGATCAATGCATCTGGCGAAGTCTTGATTATCCGCTTTCAGATCAACCAAAACGCACTCAGAGCTGGCATGGAACAGATCGACAATGTCGTGGGGTGATTGTGCAGGCACTTCGAGATAATCCAGTTTTGAGGAAGAGCGAGATCATGCAACTCTGGGATGTCCCTTCACAAGTTGAGAAAGCGCTTCTGACCTTGCTAGAAGATGGTTTAGTTGTCGAGCAAAAGGGGCAACGTTTTTCACTGCCAGAGCGCTGATTTAAAGGTAAAATTCGCAGATGGATCATGAGGCCGGATTACGCGCAGTATTAGGTGAGAGCGCTTCATTGATCACCGATGCGGAAATCACCCTCTCGTACTCTAAAGATCAAGCACCCTTTGCCGCGCACGAGCCCGCTGCAATAGTGCTGCTTGCTAAATCGACGGAAGAAGTTGCAAAGGCAGTTGCCTACGCCAATGTACATAACATTCCGGTTGTTCCACGCGGTGCTGGAAGTGGTCTTTCGGGTGGAGCGAATGCAACATCATCATCACTCGTCATCTCACTTGAGAAGATGAATAAAATCATTGAACTTGATACAACAAACCTGATTGCACGAGTTGAAGCTGGCGTAATTAATCTCGATTTAGATAAAGCTGCACAAGAACATGGTCTGGCTTATCTCCCAGACCCTGCAAGCCGTGATTGGTCAACCATTGGCGGAAATGCAGCAACAAATGCTGGCGGAATGTGTTGTGTGAAGTACGGCGTAACATCGGCCCATGTTCGCGCGCTGACAGTTGTGATGGCAGATGGTCAAATTATTCAACTAGGAAGTGCGACGAAGAAGGCTGTAACGACTCTTGATCTCACACGCTTAATGATCGGCTCTGAAGGAACGCTAGGAATTATTACCGAGATTGTCGTCGGACTGGCAATACGCCCTGAAACACCGGCCACAATCATTGCAACTTTTCCAAGTATTAAGAACGCCGCTGCAGCCGCTGCAGCACTGTTGAGATTTAAGCCTTCCATGCTTGAGATTATTGATCAGACGACGCTTAAGGCAGTTGAGGCTTGGCATCCATTGGGATTTGAAGTTGCTGGTTCGGTGCTTTTGATGCAACTTGATGAAGATCAAGATCGTGCCAATGAAGTTTTAGATCTCTGTCAGAGTTTTGAGATGATTGATGGCGCTGCATCCACTGAAGCAGCTGACGCTGTTGAGTTTATTCGCGTGCGCAAACTTGCCTACCCTGCTCTTGAAAGACTTGGCGCAACTCTGCTTGATGATGTTGCGGTTCCAATTTCAAAGATTGCAGAGCTCGTTGAACGCGTTGAAGCGCTATCTACTAAGTACAACCTCACTATCGGCATATTTGGCCATGCTGGTGACGGAAATATGCATCCCACAATCGTTCATGATCATGGTGATCTTGATGCCCAAGAACGTGCAATTGCAGCCTTTGGTGAGATCGTCGAGATTGCACAGAGCCTGGGCGGAACAGCATCAGGTGAACATGGGATCGGCTCAATTAAACAGAGCTTTGCCGCACAAGAACTTTCGCCAGCAGTTATCGAACTACAGCGCTCGATCAAGAAAGCCTTTGATCCAAAGGGAATTCTTAACCCTGGGAAGAAGCTTCCTTAGCCATTAACGCCGCGCCCTGTGCAATATCCTGATCAGCGATTGTCAGGCGTTTCGATAAGACGTGAATCAGTCGATCATTGAGTGGGCCAACACCACGTGAAGTACCACCGGTAAAGATAATTGGACGAGATGAATCCCCTGTAATCGCATCAACGCGATGTGTCAGCGCGACCAGATGATCTGCCGCCTCAATCAAAATTTCATCGGCAGTGCTCTGCCCAGCATGCAGAAATACAATTCGCGCAAGGGCAGCTATTTCACTCCGGTTATTTCCATAGACGAAGTTCTTTACATCTCCCCAAGTTTTTCCATTGATTTCATCTGCCACTGCCGCTTCAAGTGAGCCAGTCGGTGGCACCTGATCCTTATCGATATAAATCATCAACGCTCGCAGTGCGGCGCGGCCAATCCAATATCCCGCGCCTTCATCCCCCAGCAGATATCCCCATCCACCAACGCGCTTAAGTTCACCCTTAACCTCGGTGCACGCAACTGCGCCAGTTCCGGCATAGAGCAAAATTCCTGCCTCATGTGGAAAGTGCACGCGATAAGCCAAATGAATATCACTGAGCAAATCAATAGTAGAACCGGTGAATACCTCTGCAATGATCTCGATGGTCTCGCTACGTTCTGTTGGGGTTTCTGCAACCCCAGTAATACCAATAACAACATAATCAATATTCTGCGAGCACTCAGACTTTATCTCTGCAAGAGTCTTCTGCATTCGCTCGCGTGATTCACTACGCGTGATGTGACCATCAATGGGGCCAGCTACGCCTGTGAGGATGATCCCACTCTCATCTGCCAGCGCCCACTTCGCCGAAGAAGCGCCCGCATCAATTCCCAAAAAAGCCATAGCCCTAGCCTTTCACAGCGCCGGCTGTAAGCCCCTTAATGAATTGCTCAGAGAGAATGAGATAGAGAACGATCAACGGAAGTGCGGCCAAAGTTAGGCCTGCAAAGAGCACTCCCCATTGTGATGAGTACTGGCCAAAGAACATTGTGAGGCCTTGCATGATCGTCTTCTTCTCAGGATCTTGCAGGAATACAAGCGGCAGGAAGAAGTCATTCCAAATTGGAATAGCTGAGTAAATTGCAATGATTGCCAGGCCTGGTCGGACAAGTGGCATGAGTACTTGACGCAAGAGCTGAAATTCAGAAGCTCCATCGATACGTGCAGCGTTGTCGAGATCTGCAGGAAGCGTTCTAAAGAAGCCGCTCATAATAAATATTGCAGCAGGCAGAGCGCCGGCGGCATAGACCAGGATCAAACCTAAATGAGAGTCAAGAAGGTGCATCCACTTGAGTTGGATAAAGAGCGGAAGAATCATAAGTTTTGCAGGAATCAGCATGCCTGAGAGCACAAAGGCCATGATCAAGCTGTGGCCGCGGAACTCATAGCGTCCAAGAACAAAACCTGCACCAAGTGCGCAGATTAAGATCAAAATAAGTGAGCCACCAGTAACGATCACCGAGTTCTTCAGGTACACCGCAAAGTTACCGTCCTGCCAGACAGATGCGAAGTTACCCCATGCGGGATCTGTTGCGAACTTGAGTGGGGTTCGCGCGAAATCGTTTGTTTCGCGAAGACTCGAATTAACAAGGAAGAGAACAGGGATCAAAATCATGGCGGCATTAAAAATTAATACTCCACGGAAGAATGTCTTTGACATGAAAAGTTTCATTTACATCTCCACTTCTCTGCGGCGTAATAATTTAGAAGTAAGAGCAGCACCGACGCCCACGACGGTAAAGATAATCACTCCAAGAGCTGAACCAACGCCCACTTCGTTAGCACCCGAATCAATAGAACCAAATGAAAGTCTGTAGAACATCAGTGCGAGAGTGTCTGTAGCACCTGCTGGAGAACCATTAGATCCACCCAAGATGTATGGGAGATCGAACCATTCAAAAGCACCGATAAATGTCAGAACAGTGATGATCGTCATTGAAGGGGCGAGTAATGGGAAGAGGATCTTTCTAAAGATCTTTCCTTCTGAGGCTCCATCAATGCGGGCCGCTTCAATGTAATCGGTGCTGATTGCATTAAGTCCTGCCAAGAAAATGATCGCTGGGAATCCAACCCAACGCCAGAGGTTGATAAAGACAAGGGTAGGTAGGGCCGTTGCAGTATCGCCCAGCCAGGCCCTAGCCCACGTTGGCTGTCCAAGTTCTCCCACAATCAAATTGATTGGTCCGTAGTAAGGATCGAGCAGAATCTGCCACATGTAACCCACGATTACTAAAGAGAAGATCACGGGCAAGAAAGTCACAGTTCGGAAGAATCTTTGTCCT
>Ga0315905_10008801_pt1 | contig 10220 bp, 12 predicted proteins | sample LakEriMetagenome_5_FD_203522 | JGI IMG/M metagenome (GOLD analysis project Ga0315905, IMG submission 203522) | Freshwater fungal communities from buoy surface, Lake Erie, Ohio, United States - Buoy 4 MA121 | ecosystem: Environmental > Aquatic > Freshwater > Lake | place: USA: Lake Erie, Ohio... | reverse complement strand
GAATACTAATCTACGTGTGGTTGAGAACAACAGCCACTCTACGAAAGACTTCACCATCCAAGCATCGGGCAAGATGTTTCACATGGTTATCTCTGGCCTCTACTCGAACAAGCCACAGTCAATCACGAGGGAGATCTGGTCAAACGCATTTGATGCACACGTTATGGTGGGTAAGCATGACGTACCCTTCGAGGTCACATTCCCTACAGCACTGACCCCTGTGTTCTCATGCCGTGACTTTGGTGCAGGTATCGCACACGAGAATATGGAAGGCTTCTACACTGTGCTTGGTCACTCCACTAAGGAGAACACCAACAAGGCTGTAGGTAAGTGGGGTGTGGGCCGTATGTCACCAATGTCATACACTGACACCTTCTCTGTGGTGTCTATTCACAAGGGCATGGTGGCATACTACTCCATCCAGCTTGGCCCTGATGGATCGCCGCAACTTCACGTTCTGTCAGAGCCTATGCCTACCAACCAGCCTGATGGGCTTGAGGTATCCTTCCCTGTTAAACGGGATGATATCCCATCCTTCCAACGTGCAGCAGAGATTGTATCCTATGGGTTCAAGGTTCAACCCCATGTGAAGAACTCACGGGACAAACAGTTTCAGCCTATCAAGAAGTTGCTTGAGGGTGAAGGCTATTACTTCTACAACGACAGCCGTTTGTCTGGGCCTTATGCACAGATGGGGTGTGTCCTCTACCCTATCAACACCAACTCCCTACCATCTAGTTTGCTCTCATTCAACACTCGCAATGTTGTGTTTGAGTTTGACATTGGTGATCTTGAGGTGACTGCTTCCCGTGAAGACCTAAGCTATGGTGCTAACGATCCTACTTTGGAGAACATCAAGAAGGTTATCACCAGTATTAAAGATAATATGCAGGACAAGGCGCAGAAAGAGATCGACAAAGCGCCAAGCCTATACCGAGCGATCAAGGCTTCTTATGTGTACAATCGTACACTTCTTAACGCTAACTTTAGCTGGCGGGGTGCACCCATCAAGACCTATCGGCCAAGCCTACAGTACAATGGTCTGGCTATCCATGTGGGTAATAAGGGTTACAAAGATACCTCTACTGTTGGGTTTGGTGCAGAGACAGAGGTTAACCTCACTGTGGACAATGTTATCTATGTGCAGGATGTGTCTGACAAGGTAGCTAATGTACGTGCAGCCAAACGTATTTCCTCTGACCTAAAGCCTAATGACAGGTTCATCTGGGTTAAGGCTGACCTGTCTGATGCAACAGCAAAGGCTAGTCTGGCTACGATGATCCATGATCTTGACTACCCTGTGAAGTATGTCAAAGACCTATCAGATACTGGGCCAGTCAAATCAGGGCCACGGAATAAACTATCCGTGAATAGCCTAGATAATGGCGGGTATCGCCGCCATATGGATATGGATCAAGCGATGTTCCAGAAGGGTGGCTTCTACTACCCTATGGAAGGTGGTGTGTACCCCAAGCATTTTATCAACCTTATCCCACTGGCTAAGAGTGAACTACTGCAAGAGATTATCCTTGTGCCTAAGCCTATGTGGAAAAAGTTTGAGGCTGCTTCTCAATGGCAGTTGATTGAGCCTAAGTTGGATGAGTTGATTAAGGCTCGTGCTAAGACTGCACAATATGTACTAGGTAATTCCTACAATCGTTATGAGTGCCTTAAGTTGCGTCACTTTGATGCTGCCACAGGTATTGTTGGTAACTTCGTTAAAAAGCTAAACATTACTAAACCAACAGAATGTCTAGGCTTGACCCGTGGCGTGTGGGATGATAACCTAAAGAGACTTGGACTGCCCTTGATCCATGATGAGAGGGTAAAGCAAGAGTACAAAGAAGTCATTGACAAGTACCCCCTGTTGGGACTAGACGTTAACTTGGAAAGAAACGCTAAACACTTCCTGCACTACATCAACCTAATCAACAACGCATAAGGAGCAACCATGCGTATTCCATATACACTCTCGAACGAAAGCATCACTGTCTTTGCTGGTGGTAAGATGCACACTGTCCTCGCTGGACATAAGAACTTTGACCTGCTACGTGACCACCTCAAGCTGCCTGAGCATTCCGTCGAGGTGATCCTGCGTCTGTCTGATCGTGAAGAGAACATCCGTAAGTCGATCAAGGGTGCTAAGGTAGTGGTCGAACATGGTACTGTGTACTATGAGGGTGAAGAAGTTCACAACGCACTGACAACCAAGCTGTTGAATATGCTGGACGATGGCTTCGATGCTACACCTTGGATCAAGTTCCTTGAGAACCTAATGATGAACCCATCGTATCGTTCTCGTGAATGTCTGTTCGAGTTCCTTGAGAGATTCGACGCACCGATCACAGCAGATGGTAATTTTATTGCCTTCAAGCGTGTGCGTAGTGACTTCATGGACATCTACTCTGGTACGATTGACAACAGCGTAGGCAAGGTCATCCAGATGGATCGTGCTAAGGTGAATGATGACCCACAGCATACGTGTTCGGCTGGTCTTCATGTCTGTGCTGATGAGTATCTGGATGGGTATGCCAATGCAGCATCGACCAAGACCTTGGTGGTTGAGGTGAACCCTGCCCATGTTGTGGCAGTTCCTTACGACTATAACTTTGCAAAGATGCGAGTGTGTGAGTACAAGGTGGTAGCAGAGATTGATCCTAAGACTATTCCACAAGTGCTTGACAGTGAGATGTATGGTGAGTATGTAATCGAGGATGACTTTAACGAGCCAGACTTTGATGAAGAACACGAGTGGGAAGTGTACTACAATACAGAGGAAGAAGAGGTAGATGCCAACGCTGACGTTGAACCTTGTGGTGATCCTGCCTGCTGGTGTGGGAACACATAATGGGTATCCTACCAGAACTACTGTCAATACTTTTCTTTGCTGCTGTGTTACTTATGATCTTTGCATAGGACAAGAAGATGTATAGTGTTTACGTTAGGGATAGTGGTGTGACTGTTGCCTCATCTGTGTTCGAGGGGTTGGCTGAGGCTGTCTCCTTTGGCAGAGAAGAAAGTCTTGAGGGTAATATTATCACTGTCTATTCAGCAGTGCAAGATGCAAGTGGAGACATTATGCATCTTTATAAGGTTCTCTATATGGTTATGCCTAAAGAGACACCTTATGTTTAACTTAAGTATTATATTCTTAAGAGATAAATACTTAAGTAATACATAAAGAGATAGAGGGTAGCACATGATGATGACTTATGCAAGTGCTACCCTTACACAAGGGGAACAACATGAAGTATACAAAGAAGATTACACTAAAGGATGGGTCAACTGTCTATAGGTTTAGTCCACCAGAGGAAGTCAGGAAGGCTGGTGTAGTTGCATCCAAGACCTTCACGGATGGTAGGGCTGCACGTTATGAGATACCTAGACTACTCGAAAAGGTAGCAGCCTATCGTAAAGGATATATCAAAGAAGGTAACGTAGGCCCAACCTCTAAGGTCAAACATATCATCAACTACTACCTGTTATCCAAGCAGTTTGCCTCTCTTGCTGGTAGTTCCCAGATCAAGTATGAGGCTGAATTGTTAAAGGTATCAAGCATTTGGATAGGTGATGTGTCTGTCAACAAGCTCACTGCCAAGCTGTGCAACGAGGCATACGAACAGTGGGTGTCTGAACATTCTGTGGCTAGGGCTAATGAACGAGCAAGGTTGTTCTCTGTTGTCCTAAACTTTGCACGATCCCTAGACTTGGTTAATGATAACCCTATGGGTAAGGTCAAGAAACTTAAGCATGAACCCTCGACCCCTATCTGGAAACAGGATCAGGTAGAGTTGTTTCTTGACACAGCCTTCAAGGATTTCAAGTGGAGAAACGTGGGTCTTCTCGTGATGATGTGCTACGAATGGGCGCAACGACCCACTGACATATGCCACCTGACATGGGACAATGTTGATCTGGTTGGGGCTAGGGTATCCATCAAGCAGTCCAAGCGTGGGGCCGAGGTGTTCCTACCCATTGACGAACCTTTGTTATCCATGCTCAAGCAACAACAGGATGACTGGGGTTTCCAAAAGCTAGTAGTACCACACCATCGTATATCCGATAACGCTTATGTCCCGTTGACACCAGTAACATTCGGCCCTATACTTCGCTCCATAAAGGTTGCGTGTGGACTACCAGAAGATTTAAAGATTGGTCACTTGCGTAAGACAGCTATCAATGAGTTCGTGGCAGCGGGCGTTGACAGTACTGGTATCATGCAGGTGACCGGGCACAAGAACATTAGCAGCCTCAACCCATACATGAGGCACACATACAATGGCGCTAAGACAGCACAGGGTATTCGCAAGGGGAACAAGGCATGAGAAACAATGTCGATACTAAAGTATCTTAATCACATCTTCGTGGCACTGAGCGTCTTGCTAAATGTTATCCTTGGCGGTAGCAATAACCAGACGTTCAGTGCTAGGAACTATGACTGGCAACGCAGGGGTAAGCCCAACATCTGTGCGTTCATTGACACCTTCTTAGGTCAGGGTCATTGCATGGAGTGTTGGGTCTACTGGAAAATCAGAAAGGATTGGTGATAACATGATCTGGTTTATTATCTGGATGCTAATTGGTTTTGCTGGTGGTATCCACGCGCTATTTGTTATTAGACGGGACATAGACAAAGATTACCCTTGGTATGATCTAAAGTCTGACCCGTTAATTGAGAATCTTGACGATGTAATGATTATACTCATAAGTGTAATGATTGGCCCATTGAGCTTTCTTGTGACAGCATACACTTTCCCACGGAGTTTCTTTAAATGATTAAAGCTACACTAATCGATCACATGGGATCAGACCTTAGCGTTGTTAATGCAGCACGGGTATCCTTTGGTAAGAAATCTGAGTGGAACCCTGCTTGGAAGGATAGCCCACCACTGTATGAGAAAGACGCAAAGCTCATCAAATATCTGGCCGAGCATAAACACCTCTCACCATTTGGTCATGCCTTTGCTTCCTTCCATGTGAAAGCACCTATTTTTGTTGCTCGTCAACTGGTGAAGCATAAGTTCCTACGCTGGAATGAAATCAGTCGGCGCTATGTTGATGATGAACCTGAGATTTATGTGCCAAAGGTATGGCGTGGTAAGTCTAAGGACAAGAAGCAAGGTTCTGAGGGTGTTGTTGACCTGACAGGTATCAACTCTTGGGGTGGAGAATATGAAGGGCGTTTTGGAGAACAAAATCTTTCCGAAGAAGTTTGGGAGAGTATGTTTGATGCAAAGGATTTGTACGAGAGCCTCTTGGAAATTGGAGTTGCACCAGAGCAAGCACGTATGGTTCTACCTCAATCGACTATGACTGAATGGTACTGGTCAGGGTCACTTGACGCCTTCGCTGATATGTGTAAGCTACGCTGCAAGGAAGACACCCAGTATGAGACACGGCTAGTAGCAGATCAGATCAGCAAAGAAATGAAGCATCTATTCCCAGTATCTTGGGTAGCATTAGTAGGAGAAACATAATGGATAAGTACAAGTTAGAGTGGAGTGGACTAGAGGATGACCAGAAAGCCAGCATTGCTGTGGAACTACTCACAGAAATCTTGGAAGATGTTGACCAGTACATTAAGTTATGGGATGAGTACCCTGAGTGGTGGAATAAGAAAGACTACAAGGCGATGGATCATGTACGTGATACTCTCGTTGCTCACTATGGTATCCCATCTGGAGATTGAGGTAATTGGTTGAACACACACATCAAGAGTGTCCCTTCGAAGGATGTAAAAGTTCTGACGCATTTGCTTGGAACGACAGACGTAACACAGGCTACTGCCATTCTTGTGCTGGTAGATACCCACCACCACGTATGAGAGGGCTAAAAGATTGGGCAACAGAAAGGTATCCCGTGAAAGAAAAGATTGATATTAAGTCTGTGCCAACATCAGGGTTTACCTATGATGGTATTCGTGGCATTGACCCAGACGTATGCAAAAAGTATGGCATCCAACTACAGCTTGGACTTGATGGCAACCCAGTTCGTTATGCGTTCAAGCATACTGAAAACGTAAAGTATCGTGGGTTTGAGGAGAAGGTCTTCTGGACGAAGGAGAAGGGTAAGCCTATGGATGACCTCTTTGGCCCAGAGTTTAATGCTGGTACGTCAAAGAAAATCTTCATCACCGAGGGAGAGTTTGATGCTGCATCCTTATATCAAATTCTAGGCAATACCTACCCAGTGAAGTCCCTACCTAGTGCCAGCATTGGGGATAAGTTCGTCAAGAAGAACTACAAGTACCTGTCCACCTTTCAGGATATCATCTATGCTGGTGAGCTTGATGATGCAGGGCGTAGGGCAGCAGAGCTTCTGTATGCAGCCTTCCCAAAGAACTTCTGGTATGTGCCTATGTCCCAGTATAAGGATGCCAATGAGTTCCTGATGGCAGGCGCAGGGGAAACCCTTAAGTGGGCAGCAGTCAAACCACAACGCTACACACCAGACAACTTCTTCTGTTCTGATGAGGCAGTTGACAATGCTATCCGTAAGGAGAACCCATACAGCTATGTCCCTACTGGTCATTCTGGTATCGACGAGAAGTGCCGTGGGTTGGTCAAGGGTGGCCTGACGTTTATCAAAGCACCCCGTGGTATGGGTAAGACAGAGGTTGCGCGGTTCTTCGAGATGGCTATGCTGGCTGATCCTGATGAACGCATTGCCCTGCTGCACATGGAAGAGATGAAGTCCACAACGTATCGTGCTATGGCTACCTACGAGTTGGGTGTTAATGTACGTACAAAGGATGATGCTCGTGATAACGGGGTGAGTGAAGAGGAAGTCATCAAGGCTGCACAGAAGGCAACCAAGGCGGAACGCACAATCATCTTCGAGATGCGAGTGCATGATGACCCCATGAAGTTGCTAGAGTACGTGCGTATGGCTGCATCTGTGTATGGTGCAGGGTATCTCTTCATTGACCATGTGCAACGTCTTGCTTATCTATCCAATGCTGGTGTAGATGGTGCAACCTCAACGCTTACCTCACTGGGCGCACAGATGGCACAGCTTGCTAAGGAGTTGAACATTGGTGTGATCTTCATTAGTCAGGTCAACGATGATGGTCGCACTAAGTATGCTGGTGCATTGGAAGAAGAAGCTATCATCTGTATCAAGATCGACCGAGACGTTGAGAGTGAGGATGAAGTGGAACAGAATACTACCCACTTCGTAATTGATAAGAACAGACCATTCGCTAAACTTGGTGATGCTGGTTCACTCTACTATGACACCGAGACAACAATCCTAAGAGAAGGTTTCTAGTACAATGATACTCTTCGACTGCGAAACGGACGGGCTGCTACGGCAAGCAACGAAAGTCCATGTGCTGTCGTGGACAACGGATGGTAAGGATCATCAGTCAACCAACAACTACAATGAGATGCGTGACTTGCTTACTGGTGCGGATAGTCTAATAGGCCACGATATCTGCCGCTTCGATGTGCCTGTCCTAGAGAAAATCCTTGGCATCACCATCAAGGCTAAGCTCTATGACACACTGCCCATGTCTTGGGTAATCAACACTGATCGTATGATCCACGGGCTTGAGTCCTTTGGTGAAGACTTCGGTATCCCTAAGCCTGTGGTTACAGACTGGGTTGGCCTAAGCTACGAAGAGTACAAGCATCGTTGTGAAGAGGATGTGAAGATCAACTGGATGCTGTGGCAGAACTTGCACAAGCGGTACAAGATGCTGTACGGCAAGGACACAGAGACTATGGAGAAGTTCTTCCAGTATCTTACCTTCAAGATGCGTGTGGCACACAAGGCTAGTGCTGCTGGTTGGCGCATTGACAAGAAGCTCGTGATTGAATCTCTGGCTACGCTGGAGAAGTTGCAGGTGGAGAAGGTTGAGGAACTACGCAGTGTTATGCCTGATGTGGTCAAGTACACCACCAAGTCTAAGCCAGAGAAGATGACCATCAAGGATGGATCACACAGCAAGGCTGCACTGGACTGGTTCAGGATACTTGAGGACAATGACCTACCCCTGTTCCACGAAGATGATGTTACTGTAGTTAAGAGCGTGGAGAAGGCTAACCCTAACTCACCAGATCAGGTCAAGGACTGGCTGTTCTCCTTCGGGTGGGAGCCATGCACCTTTGACTACAAGACCAATGATGATGGTAGCGAGAGGAAAGTCCCACAGGTACGTAAGGAAGGTGAGCTTGCACCATCTGTCCAACTACTTATTGAGGATCACCCAGAGGTGGGTGTTCTTGATGGCCTCACAGTCTTGCAGCACCGCAAGTCTATCTTCGAGGGTATGCTAGAGTCAGAGGTTGATGGGTACGTTAGTGCAGAGATTGCTGGCCTGACCAACACACTGCGCTTCAAGCATAAGAAACCACTGGTCAATCTTCCCGGAGTTGATAAGCCTTGGGGTAAGGAAATCCGTGGTGCGCTTATTGCTGACGAGGGTACGATCATGTGTGGTGCTGACATGGTGTCTCTTGAGGCTACCACTAAGCGTCACTTCATCTTCCCGTATGACCCTGAGTATGTGGCAGAGATGTCAGTCGAGGGCTTTGATGAACACCTTGATCTTGCTGTACGTGCAGGCTACATCGACAGGGATGACTATGAGTTCTACACACGGGCTGATGAGGCTACTGTCAATGACATCTCTCGCTTCAAGTCTATCAAGAAGACACGCAAGAAGTTCAAGCCTGTGAACTACAGCGCAGTGTATGGCGTAGGTAAGAGCAAGCTGGCTAGAACTACAGGCATGACAGTAGCAGAGGCTGGTGTATTGCTTGAGGCATACTGGGAGCGCAACTGGGCAGTCAAACAGTTTGCTAAGGAACAACAGGTGAAGACCCTTAACAGTCAGATGTGGGTGAAGAACCCTGTCAATGGCTTCTGGTACTCCCTACGTTATGAGAAGGATATCTTCTCTACGCTAAACCAATCCACTGGGGCATACTGCTTCGACCAGTGGGTGGCTCACTACCTGACCAAGCGACCCAATATCATTGGTCAGTTTCACGACGAGTCTATCAATCGCATTCCCTTAGGTGAGGAGACAGAACATGAGTCAGTTCTCCGTTGGGCTATTGAGAAGGTGAACGAGAAGCTCAAGCTAAACATCAAGCTGGACATTGACGTACAGTTTGGTACTACCTATTCCTCAATTCACTAAGGAAAGATTATGGTTTCTGAACAGCTACATTTAGAAGTCTGTGAATACTTAGACCGAGTTAGTAGTCGGGTATCAAAAGCTCTAGATACAGATGTCCACATAAGTTATCTATATAAGCTACCAGACAAAGTAGTTCTTCGTATTGAGGTCTTGGGATGCTTGTTTTCTACAGACTACAGCCCTTCTTGGAACCCAAAATCTCTGGCAGAGAGTATCCTCAATAATTGCTAGGAGTAAGACATGGAAAAGAAGATCATTGGACTAAAGAAGTTGACCAAGCCAAACAGTATCCCTGTGCGTATGGCTGCTGGTGGCAAGGAGTTGGTTCGGGATAACTCTAAGCAAAGAAAATATCGTGTAGCTGGCGAGAAACCACTTGCACAATAGAACTAATATCTGCTACAATTACACATTGCAAAGGAGCTACACATGGCAACACGTAAAGTAAAACTAACTGGCATTGGCTACTGGGCTAAGGTCTTTGAGGACAACCGAGACTTGACTGGTTTTGAGAATGCCCTCAAGGATATTGGTGGTCAGTGTACCATCGACGTTGACTTGGATGAAGAGAGCATGGCCAAGCTGATTAAGAGCAAGACGATGCTCAAGGGTAAGCCTAGTCCTGACAATGATGGGCTAACTCGTGTACGCTTCAAGCGTAAGTGGGAAGAAGCCTATGCTGGCGGTGCACCCAAGGTGGTCAAAGAGGATGGCACTGTCTGGGACTATGACGAGGATGGTTCTATTGGCAATGGTTCTACTGTGGATGTTATCCTTAACGTGTACGACACGAAGCGTAAGGGTATCATTGGCACTCGCCTTGAAAAGGTTAAGGTTACTAAGCACGTAGAGTATAACCCAGACGAGGATGAAGAAGAGGATGAGGCTCCACCGCCTAAAGCAGCAGCCAAGTCACCCGCTAAGACAGCACCCAAAGTTTACACAGTCGAAGATGATGATGAGATTCCCTTTTGAGTAAAACACTGGACACACTTGTAGACGATATCTACAGGGTTGTCGAGGGTAGAGGGGGATGGGATACTACATCTACACAGTTCCTGTCTTCCTCTAT
>Ga0315905_10008799_pt1 | contig 10221 bp, 9 predicted proteins | sample LakEriMetagenome_5_FD_203522 | JGI IMG/M metagenome (GOLD analysis project Ga0315905, IMG submission 203522) | Freshwater fungal communities from buoy surface, Lake Erie, Ohio, United States - Buoy 4 MA121 | ecosystem: Environmental > Aquatic > Freshwater > Lake | place: USA: Lake Erie, Ohio... | reverse complement strand
AAACAATTGAATATTATTGACGACCATTCTACCGATGGCAAACAATCCGGCAAATTCTCCTCTGTTGGCGCTTTTTTAAACCGGTGTTCTACACCGATGGGTCGCCGTGCTTTTCAAAAACAAATCGCCAATCCTACAACGGATATTGATTGGCTTAATACCGAATACGACCGAATTCAATCCTTTATGACAAATACGAATGAAGAGAACTTAGCCGAACTTCGACGCCGACTCCATATGGTTCGCGATTTAGAGAAAATCTGCCGACAAATCATTTGCCGTAAAGTATATCCAAATACTATTTTCCAATTAGTCAGCAGTTTTCAAATCATATATGAATTAATGGGAGAATACCAAATAAATGAATCTAATTTTAAGGAAGAACTCGCCCATTTTCTGGAATATATTAATAATACTCTTCAAATCGATGTCTGCCGTGGAATAGAATCTACGACGATTCAAGAAAATATTTTTCGACCAAATGTTTTCGAGAACTTGGATGTGATTTTCAAAGAATATAATGAATCAATTCTCCTTTTTGACAATATCCGGAAGGCTTTGAATCAACACATGAAACAATCCTCTGTCGATGAAACCGAATATATCAAAATTCACGAAACGGAAAAATCGGGCATCTCTTTACAAATGACGAAAAAAAGAGCCGAAACTCTTCGAAACGGTTTGAAAAACCCGATTGTTATAGATGACCTCACGATTCATCCAAAAGATATTCGGTTTTCTAAATCCGGTTCTATGGAAGAAATCGAATTCCCGCAATTATTCCATCTTCTTAAAAAAATAGCGACCATAAAAGAAAAAATGGTCGAAGAAATCAATCGCGGGTTCTCCACCTTTTTAAAAAATATAGAAAGGGAATGGTATGACTCCATCGAACAATTTATTCATTGGACCATTCAGCTAGATGTTCTCCAATGTAAAACTTATGTGGCGCGTAAATATAAATATTGTCGCCCCCTGATTTCCCCTACAGATAAATCGTTTTTCAACGCAAAAGGCGTTCGACACGTTCTCATCGAACATATTCAAAAAAATGAAATCTATGTAACCAACGATTTGGAACTTTCTTCTCCCGACTCGAAATACGATGGGATTTTATTGTATGGGACAAACGCAGTTGGAAAAACGAGTTTCATTCGCGCTATAGGAATTTGTATTATTATGGCTCAATCAGGAATGTTTGTCCCCTGCTCTGAATTTATATTCCAACCATATACCGCCATTTTTTCGCGCATTCTAGGGAACGACAACCTGTTTAAAGGCCTTTCTACTTTCGCTGTAGAGATGTCCGAACTCCGCGTCATTTTGAAATATGCCGATAATCATAGTCTTGTTTTAGGAGACGAACTCTGCTCTGGAACAGAAACCGAAAGCGCTCTCTCGCTTTTTTCAGCAGGTCTCGTCGAACTCTATCAAAAAGGCGCAACATTTCTATTCGCCACACATTTTCATGAAATAACGAAATATGAAGAAATCCAAGCCCTCCACCGACTTGGAGTCACACATATGTCCGTTACTTATGACCCATCCACACAAATTCTTCTTTATGACAGAATCCTGAAACCCGGTCAAGGGACCCGTATGTATGGGTTAGAAGTATGTAAATCGCTTTATATGGAAGAAGATTTTATGGAAAAAGCGTATGCCTTCCGTAATAAATATTTTAACGACCAAAAGGGAGAACTTGGGTTCTCTACTTCTATTTATAACGCCAAAAAAATAAAGGGGGTCTGCGAAATGTGTCATAAAGAAATATCTGAAGAGGTTCATCATTTATCACCTCAAAAGGACGCCGATTCGATGGGATTTATTGATGGATTTCATAAAAACCATCCTGGTAATTTATTGGCGGTTTGTGAAAAGTGTCATTTATCCATTCATTCGAAAGATGTTAAACTAACAAAGAAGAAGACGACTCGTGGATATGTTGTGAAATAATTTATGATGACACTTCTCTAATTAATCTGCGCATCGTTTGTGTAGAGCAAATGTCGACAGAAGATTCAGTTGGAACATATAATGAAATATCATCTATATCTACTGGCGGATGAATATCTATGGTAGAATCCGCTTCGTCTACAATCTCATCATCATATGAGCTGACCGAACAAGACCGGGCTAATCCTTTGAATACACTTTCACAATCCATTTCGACAGGCGTCTGTGATGATACACGATAATTTTGCTGACGCCTATTTGACCCCTCTCGTGATAAAGCATACATCATACCCGTTTGCGTATGGTATCTTGAATGTGTCAAAAAGATGTCATCGAACATTATTTTGAACGCTGGCTCTTCTAATAATCCCTTTTCACGAGCATATTGACGTATCTGTTGAAAGTATAGAGACAAATCTTCATATACTCCTTCCTTTCTGTCAATCGCATCGGCTAAAAGAGAATTCGTTTTGAATTTGAAGAGGTCGATTGTCAAATCGGTTGTGTTTATAGATTCTGTAGACAATTCATTCATTTCGATATTCCCCGAATTGGGGTCTATTCCTGATAAAACTACTCCCGTAAATGGCTCTAATGAACAAATGAAAAATGTGTATTCTTTCTCTGAAATGAGTTGATTGAGAACGATTTTGTTCGTCCACTCGTTTGTGATTGGATGAAATAAATATTCGCCGGGATTGTTTGTTGTTATAACGACCTCTTTCAACGCCGGATAACAAATTTCGTTCAACAATTCGCCACACAAATCTCCTATTGTTTCTACTTGTGTGACTAATTGATAACTACTCTTCCCAGCATTTTTGTTTGCACATTTTGAAAGTAATTCGGCATTATGGTCTTCTCCATATCCTATGAAAAATGCTGTTATATCTTCGCGCACTAATCCCGCCAATATATCCACTTCAAATGCTCCATCAGTTGCTTCTCCGTCTGTCAAAAAGAAGTGATATGCGTTGGGGTCTAAACCGGCTTGTGATTGGATGAACGCATTTTCAATATTGGTATTTTCCAACGCACGAATAGCCGACACTTTGGCAATCAATTCCTCCACGTTTTCCTTTGTGACAACCGTAAGAGGAATAATCTTGGTATATGCTGAATGAAATGCGTCGATTTTTACAGAGAAAGGCATATTACATTCAACGATGACACGGAGAATATTCGTAACCGTACGAATGAGATGGGTTAGTTTTTTCCCTATCATAGAACTTGAACGGTCGAGTGTGAATTGAATCGTAGTAGGAGTTGTAATCATTTGCTTTTGTGCCATACGAATCTTTAACGTGCCAAAAGTGGCCCCTTCAGGAAGTCCAATATCAACGGTGGAAGACGCGTTGTTTTGATTGAATTCATAAGAAGATACAGACATTGTAGAGGATGTATCGATTATTATTATGAACTTTTGGATTTCAATTTTATGAACAATGTCCATAACAGTCACCTCGATAATAATAATAATCACGGTTGATAATTGTAATATCACTATAGTTTGATTTAATAGCCGGCCCATTTATATTTCCTGCTACACATTTTTCACCTCCTAATAATACACAACAATCCGTAGAACCACATACAGTTGGGTCGAGCGCATTACATTTGGATTCTCGTTCTAAAACGGAACTTTCAGTAGCTTGACAAAATCCCGATTGAGTGTCCGCTGTATCATGCACTTTGGAAGTTGTTGGTAGATTTGTTAGAGAACTTAAAAAGACGCTTTCTTCATAATTGGGGACATACGAAGCCGAATTATAGATGTAATCTCCTGAGCTATAATAAAGGGTTGTATTACTGACATCACTATATGGAATAGCAACAAGTGTTCCACTAATATCCACCCACATTTTACCTGCTCCAGAAAATTCGCCATTCTCTGTTTTTGGTATAGGGTCCGCATGATAGGTTATATCAAAATTGTCGGAATTATAAGATGAATTTGAAGTTGTGTTTGAATTCATAGCAGATATTTTTTGTTGCTCTAGATTATTTATTTCGGTTTGAAGCTTAGTTATAATTAATATATTTGGTGTCGGCTTATTTCTTTCTTCTTCTAATTTTGTTTTCATCTCGGTTATTTTTAGTGTTATTGGTGCGTTTTCATCATCAATAATCGCCTTTTTGTATGCCGCTGTTTTTGTTTTAGGAATATATGATAATTTATCGTCAGAAGCGATATATCCATAAGGGACTACATCGAGATATCCAGAAGCATCTATATAATAGTCTGGTTGAATTCTGGCACGGACTTGAACTGGTTTTCCTGTTACGACATCATTATAAGATATATCGAAACATTCTTTAGGATTGGTTGTAGAAGAATCACATATTTGGGAAATTCCAGTAGTTCCTACAAGAAATCCTTCTCGTTCCGATTCTTGAATAAACGCTAAATAATAAAAAACAACTATGATTATAAGTAAAACCAGAAATAACAAATAATTCATTTATATATCTTTAGGAAAATATATTCGTTTATTCTATAATGAGCCTCGTCGTTTCGCTTTACGCTGCTATCCTTTTCTTTCTTCTAACGCCTGCTATTCTTGTTTCTCTTCCTCCTCGTGGTGGAAAGTACACCGTTGCTGCCGTCCACGCTCTTGTCTTTGCTGTTATCTTCCACTTCACACATAAAATTGTCTGGCGATTTGGTGTGCGTTTAGAGGGTATGGATACAAAGACACATTAAGAATACTATATTTGACCTATTTTTATTGTGATCTAGATATTTCTTTATAAAATATATAATGAGTCTTATTTGTTCTCTCTACGTAGCGATTCTTTTCTTTCTTCTCACGCCCGGTATCCTTCTTCGAATCCCTAAAGGGGGTAGTAAATACGCGGTTGCTGCTCTTCACGCTCTTATTTTTGGTGCTATTCTCTTTTTGACACGCAGATTTGTTTGGCGATTAAGCGCATCTTTAGAAGGATTCGATGCCAATACTGGCGAATCTTCCGATAGCTCTACAGAGGAAGTTTCAGTTGAAACACCAGAGGAGACTTCACCAAAAGATAAAAAAATGAAGAAATAAAGTGAGATTCACCAACCACAAAATCGATTTAAAAACCTATATATAAACATATTATATATAGGCACAATGATTATCCCTGTCAAATGTTTCACTTGCGGTAATGTTCTCGCGAATAAATACAGATATTATTTAGAAGAAGTCAGAAAGAAGAAAATGAACAAGGGTCAATCGATTGACCGCGTCGTTTATTTAACAAAAGACAATATGGAAAAGTCAGCAGAAGGCGAGGTTCTCGACCAACTTCGTCTCTATAATATGTGTTGTCGCAGACATTTCTTAACCCACGTAGATATTGAATAATTATCACATTCTAATATATAATCCTTTATGACAACTCGTAAAAAAATGTATAAAAGACGAAAATCTACAAAAAAGAGAACTTCTCGTTATTCAAAATCCTATAAATCTTTTTTTTATGGCGGTCGAAAGTCTAGAAAGAATCAAATCAAAGGAGGAACTGCTTTAGGCCCAGCATCCCTTTCTAATTATGATTCAACAAACCAATACACATATCCTCTTTTTGACGTCACAAAAGACCCTTTAAACGCAAGTGCTATAACCGATTCTCGTCAATTACCAAATATAGTTGGTGGAAAAAAGCGCCGTCGTTCTTTACGTGGAGGTTCTGACGCGTTGATACAGAATTATAATAATAATTTACTCACAAATAGCAATACAATTATGGGAGCAGTCACAGGGGCAAATATTGTTACAGCAAATACACAAGATTTATATCAACCTATGTCTACACCGATGTTTACCTAACACAGTTGAAAAAAAATAATACACATAATATATATATGGCTACCATCGGTTTAAAAAGTTTGTGTCCCCCGGCACTTTTATATTTAGTTATTTCGTTAATTAGCGTAATCATTATTGCTTTTTATAATTATGGTAATACAAACGTCTATTGCGTTGGATATTATTCGTGTCCTGTATATAGTGTTACTCTTATTTTTATTGTCAAATTGATTTATATTGTTTTTTGGACGTGGGTTTTGAATTTGATTTGCGGTGCCGGTTATTCCATCATTTCTTGGCTCTTGGTTCTTCTTCCTATTCTTCTTTATTTTATAATGATTGGGTTATTAATGATATAATTCCCCATCACCGCCACCATTAGATAACTTCATAAAGAATAATCATAATTCCTCTTTATGACAACTCTACCGAAAGGTTTCCTATAAAATTGATATAAAAATATAGAAATCTATATATAATACACCTCAATATGAACCCAGCATTAACAACAGTAGCCGAAGACCACGAACTATTGTCTTTCACATTATCGAACATCAACGTTAGTTTGGCAAATGCTCTTCGCCGAACCATTTTAAATGATATTCCAACGGTAGTTTTAGGAACAGATGTTTATCAGGACAATAGTTGTGTTATAAAAACGAATACAGGAAGACTTCATAATGAATTAGTCAAACAAAGACTTTCGTGTATTCCTGTTCATATTACTGAAGAGAAAGAGATGGATTCTTTTCCAAAAGAATACATTTTGGTTCTCGATGTAAAAAATGAAAGGGATACGATGATAATTGTTACTACCGAAGATTTCAAGATTAAACAAAAAAATGGCGAAAAATTCCTTTCTCAAGATGAGGTCCGCTCGATTTTTCCGCCCGATACGATGACGCGCGATTTTATTGACGTTCTTCGTTTAAGGCCTAAAATCGGAGACACTATTCCAGGAGAACAGATTTCACTTACTTGCGAATTTACTGTAAAAACCGCAAAAATAAATGGAATGTATAATGTCGTTAGCAAATGTTCTTATGGAAATACAATAGACCCAGAAAAAGCCGATGAAGCCTGGGAAAATCGTCAAATCAAATTAGCCGAAGAAAATTTGACAAAAGAAGAAATCGAATTCCAAAAACGCAATTTCTATTTATTAGATGCTCAGCGCTATTTTACGCCAGATAGTTTCGATTTCCAACTCCAATCTGTCGGCGTTTTTGATAATAAAATTATCATTAAGAAGGCATGCCGAATCCTACAAGATTTCTTTCTTACGATGTATAAAAATTTAGAGAGTGAAGTCGTTCCTATCAATACAAGTCTTACGACCGTGGAGAACTCCTTTGACATTATATTAATGGATGCCGATTACACAGTTGGTAAAGTAATCGAATATATCCTTTATGACAAATTCTTTGAAGGTATGGCTATTCTATCTTTTTGTGGTTTCAAAAAAATTCATCCACACGATACAGATAGTATCATCCGGTTGGCTTATAAAGAACCCACCGAAAAACATTTGGTCAAACAACATTTACGAGATGCATGTACTGCCGCTGCTGAAGTCTTTTTGAAAATAAATGATATGTTTTAAGGTTGTAATTTTGTATAAGATAAATATATCAATAATGCGAACATCGTTTTTGTAGTATAATTCAAATATGTCTGAATCGACGTATTTGAAAACTTATTTTTTTCTACTTTATTCAACATATAAATCTGGGGTGCCATAATTCCTATATAAAAAAATGGTGGCATTCCTAAGTATACAAGTCCTGTTGTATTCATCCATATATTTATATATAATATCATATTCATAATCGTCCAAGCCGTCTCTTTCCCATAGAGAGTTGCCAGCGTTCGAATTCCGTTTGCCTTATCTCCCATAACATCTCTTATATCCAATAATATTTCATTTGTCCACGACCCGCCAAAAATGGCATTTGCCAAGATATATAAGACCCAGCGATTCGGTGATTGGAAAAACCGTTCAGGAGAACTTAGACCCGAGAAAACTACCGAAAACGCAACGAGAATAGCACAAGCTATATTCTTTATGACAGGAATTTTTTTAAGAACCGGTGTATAAAGATGAATATATACAAGAGCCCCATGAATAATCCATCGAAGATTTTTTGGTAAATAGAGAACGTTGATTGCTTCTGTTATTGTCGATAATAGAATAGAGAACATGATAGCTTCTTCTTTTTTTATACTTCCCTTTATAAGAGGTCTCTCGTGGTTATTGATTCGGTCTAATTCTACATCACAAATATCATTTAGAATCATACTATTTGACATAATCAACGTTGATTCAATACATTGTATCGCAAGTGTTTTTGTTATTGAAAAAGGATTCATAATATGTGCTCCGGCGAGACTCAACATAATCGTAGCAGGAATATTTTTCGGTCGAGTTAGCCGGATGGCTTCGGTTATTTTATTTGTAGGATTTCCTACTACTTGGAACATTAAAATAGAAATCGCATAAATCGTTTGTAATAATATCATATGTCCATATGTGATATTATCTTTATATCTCACTAGGGCCCGTTTCATAAAACATCTTGTATTGATTTTTATAATGATTGGAAAACGCATCATAAGTAATACTGAATTTCCCATGCATCGATTCATAACTACTTTTGTCCAATAAGTCAATAATCGACTTGTCTTCTTTCAACGTCTTTATCATCGTATCCTTTGTGATTGCGTCTCCGATAACATTTATAAGATGCATTAACGGCATTAAAATATTATGGTTTTTTGAATCCGTCAAATCGTATGTCCAATAACTCCTATATGCTTTGACAAAAAGGCGTGTTTTAAATTTTGAAATAGGTAACGCGTGTGTGATAATTGTAGATGACCAAGGACCGAATCTTACACGAGCCACCGTCGAATGTGGCAAAACATATTCATTATCCACTTGAATAGAACTATAATTGAATATTTTATTGACGATTGAATTCTCTCCTGCCAAATATTCATATATGATTTTGTAATGATGGTCGAAATCATCCATTTTATGAATTTTCGAATGATTCGTTGGATTAGGACTCTTTGGATTCCCAAAAGAATGAACGAATCCTATATGACAAATATCCAGACTGTTTACACTTACAAATTTGGCATAATGTTCGAAATCCTCTTCTAAATAAACAGCGCGATTTGTTTTATCGGAGAACTCCGGTTCGACGAAAATCCGTGTATCCTCTTCTTTTTTTTCATATGACCCTTCTAATCCTTTTATAATTGGCACAGTATTGAGATATATCATATCCCCTTTCTCAACCACGTTGAACGCGTTGATATTATGTTTGTGAGACTCCATGTGGGGTAACTTCGGTATCTTGACAAGATTGCCATTCTCACCGTCAAAAATATATCCATGATATGGACACGTAATCGTATTTTTACAAGTGGTTCCCAATAGGAAAGATGACCCCTGATGACTACAACAATCCCGGACAGAATAATATTGAGAACCATCTTTCCATACAACATAATTCACGTCGCGTATAGTCACTCGTTGTGGTTTTCTAGAAGAAAATTGGCGAGCGAATCCTATAGGATACCACGTCAATTGGCCATTATGATTTGGGCCTTCGAGAACCGGATGATTACCCAATTGAAAAAACTTGGTATATGATTGGCTTTTTTCGAAATTGACTAATTCGGTTTCAATATGTCTATTCATACCTTGTTGTGTAATAAATCCCCATGCTAGATGTATGTTTATCACGAACGATAAATAATACATTATAACCTATATGACTATACATACGATATACTCGTTCTTTATATCCTTTTTGATAAACCAAAAATAAAATTGAAATAAACCTTTTTTAATATTCTATATACACCCTCCTGATGGAAAAACGAATCAATCAATTATTAGAGAAATATCTCATACAATTCAAAGACAATCTTAAAAAAAAAGTGGCAGAACTCGATTTTGAAGAGAAATCAAAAACGAATGGATTACTCGAATATGTTTACGAGTATGAACGATTGGTTTTGACTAAAGAAGATTTTTCAAAAAGACCGCGAGTTCAAAACAATATTCCTGTAGGAAATCGGTGTATTGCTATGAAATCGAATAATGAAAGATGTACACGAAGACGTAAGGATGATTGTGAATATTGTGGGACCCATTATAAAAATGGGGGTCAAGATGAAATCGATGAAAATATCCCTACAAAGAAGGTAGAAGTTTCTGCCAGAGAAATGGATGGAATTGTTTACTATGTAGATGATTATCAAAATGTATACCGAACAGAAGACATTTTGAATGAAAAATATAACCCACAAGTCATAGCTAAATACCAGATTTTACCAGGAGGCAAATATACTATTCGCGAATTTTATTCGTCTTGATCCAATTTATGAACCAATTTTTCTTGAATGACTTCCTCGCGATTATCCATGATGAATTCATTTAACTGCGTTGCTTTTATTGCGT
>Ga0315905_10008798_pt1 | contig 10221 bp, 7 predicted proteins | sample LakEriMetagenome_5_FD_203522 | JGI IMG/M metagenome (GOLD analysis project Ga0315905, IMG submission 203522) | Freshwater fungal communities from buoy surface, Lake Erie, Ohio, United States - Buoy 4 MA121 | ecosystem: Environmental > Aquatic > Freshwater > Lake | place: USA: Lake Erie, Ohio... | reverse complement strand
GCGGGGTCGACCCGGTCCATTCTTGCGCTCAGGGTCTTGAACTCTGCGAGGGTGATGTCGCTGGTGCGGCATTCGGCGTCGGCGGGGCTCAGCAGATCTCCGGCCGCGTCAAAGCGTGCCGGTGTGAAGGGGCGTGCACAGCGCGCCGCGAGTGAAGGCCGGAGCAGGATGTCCGTGGTCCGGTGCAGATCGTTCTGTGCATGTCGGCACACGAGTTGCCGATCCCTCGTGAAGGTGACGTCGCACTCGATGATCCCCGCGCCCATGCGCGCGGCGGCAACGTAGGATTCGCGCGTATGCTCGGGGTAGAGCATCGGCGCGCCGCGGTGGGCGATGGAGAAAGCGGTTGTCCGGAATGCCGATTCCCGGCACGAGCGCGCTCCCAGCCGTTCTCGCAGAGCACCCGGCCGCATGGCCTCCACCAGTGTGTAGGGCCGTGGGCCTACCTGCACATTCATCATTTCCGGGCCGGCTGCACAGGCATGTGCGACCCAGAGCAGACAGCAGGCGAGCAGCGTTGCGAGCGGATGCATCCTGATTACCCCTACTCCCGTGGCGGGGAGCTGACTGTGATGCAGCGATGATGCCCGGGGCAATGTTGCAAGTTGAGTGCGCTAGCCCCTCGTCGATCCCCTCAGTCGAACAACTCCGCTTGCCGCGCATCACCCATACCGCCGCGCTTGCGGCGCGTCTTTCCCGTCTGCGGCAAGCCGCTCTTGCGTGAGCCGTGTTTCTGCTGGATGGCAGAGGCCTCGCTTCTCGCGGTGTCGGTCTTGCGCAGGCCGTACAGCCTTTCTTTTGCGCGTTTCACTGCCTCTCGCTCGTCGATGATGGGTCTCGCGTAAGCGCTTGTGCCGTATTCCGGCACCCACTGGCGCACGAAGGCGCCTGTCGGGTCGTGGTCTGCGGCCTGTTTGGCCGGCGAATAGATGCGCAGCGTGTTGATCCCCGTGGTGCCGGACTGCATCTGCATCTGGCTCCAGTGGATGCCCGGCTCGAAATCGAGGAACTGACGTGCCAGATGGATGCCCGGTTCGCGCCAGTGCAGCCAGAGGTGGTAAGCCGCGAAGCTCACCAGCATCGCGCGCATGCGGAAGTTGAGCCAGCCGGTGGCGTTCAGGCTGCGCATGCAGGCGTCGACCATCGGGAAGCCGGTCATGCCCGCGCGCCAGGCCTCGAAACGCTCCTGATCGAAGGCCTCTTCCCGCAGTCCGTCACAGGCGCGAGAGAAGTTCCGGAACTCGATCGCAGGCTCGTCTTCGAGTTTCTGCATGAAGTGGCAGTGCCAGTGCAAGCGCGCAGCGAAGCCTTCCAGATGCCACGCCACACGTCGCTCCTGCAGATCCCCTGAGCCGCGCAGTGCAGCGATGCGCGCGCGTGTCTGCTGATAAATGCAGCGCATCGAGAGCGTGCCGAAGGCGAGGTGCGCCGAGAGGCGTGAGCAGCCGTTCCATGCTGTCAGGGGGCTCGAGATGCTCGACCGGTAGCTGCGTCCGCGCGTGTCGAGGAAGCTCTCGAGAACGGCTTTGCCTGCTGTTTCCCCGGCTGAAGGGAGCGGGCGTGCAGACCCGAGCCCCAGTTCGTGCAGCGTGGGCAGGTGCCCTTCCCGCAGGCCTTGAGCGCCCCGCAGCAACCGGGGCGCCGCGATAACCGGCTGGCGCATGCGCTGCTCCCAGCGCGCGGCCCACCCGTTGCGGCCCTCGAGCCTGCGGATCACGCCGGTCTGCGGGAACTCCTCCCATGCCACGCCCGCCTCGCGGCACCAGCGCCCTACGCGCAGGTCGCGCGCGTAGGTCCAGCCGTTGCCCGTTTCCTCATGGCTCAGAAGGCGCCGGAACGGAAAGTCTTTCTGCAGCTGTGTGAACACATCGGGCAGCTGGCCACGGCGCAGCAGCAGCGACACACCCATCTCGCGAAGCGACGCCCGCAGTTCCTGCAGGCACTGCAGTGCGAAGGCCAGGTGCTGCGGATCGCACTCGGGGCTGGCGAGCCACTCGTCCTCGATGACGAAGAGCGCGGCCACGCTGCCCGAACCGAGCGCGGCCGCGAGCGGCGCGTGATCGCGCACACGCAGATCGCGTTTGAACCAGACGAGGGCGGGGGAGTCCATGGCGCGCTTACGCCCTGCAGCGGGCACCGGTTCGGCGCCCGCGCGGGGCTGCCTGAAAAAAATGTGTCGATGGATTGAACTCTCAGGGCGCTGCCCCGTGTTGGCGCTCGCGGACGCAGGGCCTTATCCTCCGGGCCACAGTTCGCACGGATCGGGGAGAGCCGCATTGGGCCCGCAGAATGATGCCGAGCGCGTCACGCGCTCGGCGCTGTTTCTTCTCGTGCTGGCAGTGTTCCTGCTCATTCCGCTGCGCATCATCGCCTATGGCTACGTGCCCCCGGACGATGCGCTCCGCCACGCGGCATTCGCCACGGTGGATCGCACATGGGGCGATATCCTCCTGTTCGACCCCGCCTTTCCCGCAGGGATGGATCCGCACGTCGGCTGGCACGCCACCCTTCGCGCGATTCACGAGGCAACGGGATGGGAGCAGGGCAGGCTGGTGTCCTGCGCGGTTGTACTCGCATTCTGGGTCTTCGCGTTTTCCGGTGCGGTGGCTTCCGGAAACCCGCCGGCATGGTTCCTCGCGTGTGCGCTGATGTCGGCGCTGGAACCGATACTGTTGGGGAAGCTTTACCTCGGGCGGCCGCTCTTCTTCAGCATGAGCGCGGTGACCGTACTGCTGCTCCTGTGGACGCGCCGCGAGCCGCTGCGCGTGTACACGGAGTTCGGTGTGAGCTTCCTCATGCTGGCGATTGCCATCTTCATGCACCCGACCTCGTGGTACCTGTGGGCAATGCTCGTGCCGCCGCTCGTGGTATGCCGGAAGTGGCGCTCCTTGGCGTCTTTCGCGGCTGCATGGACGCTGGCCGTAGCGGCGGCTGCCACGCTGAACGGCTGGTACAACACCGTACAACTTCCCGTCGATATCCTGCGTCGCGCCCTGCTCCAGGACGGCACGCTGGGCCCGAACCTGGTCTCGGAATTCCAGCCTACCGGCGGCCCGGTGCTCGGCCTGCTCGTGGTGGCGGCCACGCTGCTGGCACGCAGAACGAGTGGTGCCAACCTGCGGGAGCAGTTTTTCAAGGTCGACATGGCGCTCCTGGTGATTGCCTGGGTGATGGGGCTGTTTGTGGGGCGATTCTGGGTCGAGTGGGGTTTGCCCGCGATGGCCGTGTGGTTCGCGCGCCAGTTCGGCGAGGGCCTCGGTATCACGCTGGCGGGCTTCAGGCGCTGGACCGACACGGCGCTGGTGTTCGGTGTGGCGGCAGCGGCGCTGTATCTCGGGCAGACAGCCGACGTCGGGGGGCGCTACACCAATTCCTTGCGCGATCCGCTGCTCTTCGCACCGGTGGAAGACTTCGCACCGGAAATGCCCGAGGCAGGCGGTGTTCTCTACTCGACGGACATGCGCACGTTTTACACGATCTTCCATCGCATGCCTGATCTGCGCTTCCGTTTCGCGACCGGCATGGAACCGGGTCTGATGCCCCCGGAAGACCTGAAAGTCCTGCGTGCCATCCAGACCACCGGCCTCGTGCGGGACTACAAACCCTGGTTCGACCGGATGACGCCGAAGGACCGCGTGCTGCTGCGGTGGCCATCGAAGCCGGTATGGCCGGGCATGGAGTTCCGGGAGTTCTATGGCGCATGGATGGGGCGCAAGACCGCGTCATGAGCGTCGAATACAGCGGGGCGGGTGTCCTCGAACTCATGGCCTCTGCGAAGAACTACAACCGCTTTCTGGCCGATCTGGTCGAGAGTGCGCTTCGCGGGTCGCAGACCTGCCTGGATTTCGGCGCGGGCGACGGCACGATGACACGGCTGGTCGCCGAGCGTGGCCTGCGGCCCGCGTGCGTCGAGCAGGATGCGGGCTTCCGGGAGCGGCTGCGCGCGGGCGGCTTCGACGCGCGTGCCGCAGTGACGGATTTTGCCCCTGGAAGCATCGAGGGCGCGTACTCGCTGAACGTGCTGGAGCACATCGAAGATGATCTGGGCGCCTTGCGGGCGCTCCGTGCAGCGATGGTTCCCGGAGGGCGAATGCTGATCTACGTGCCCGCGTTCCCCGTGCTGTTTTCCGCGATGGACCGTCTGGTCGGGCACGTGCGGCGCTATCGCCGCGCGGAACTCGCAGCCAAGCTGGCTGCGGCGGGCTTCGTGGTGGAGCGTATCGCGCACGCCGACAGTCTCGGGTTTTTCGCGGCGCTGGTCTTCCGTCTGCTCGCGCGCGGCGAGGGGCTGCCCGGCGAGAGGTCCATCGTGCTCTACGACCGGCTGGTGTTTCCGCTCAGCCGGCTGCTAGATCGAGTGACCGGCGGGCTGATCGGCAAGAACCTGTTCGTCGTGGCGAGGGCGCCGCTGTGACGGTGGGCGTGGTCGCAGCTGTATCCGCAAGCGGGAGCAGACCGATGGGGCGTGTGGCGATACTGATGCTGGCCGTGCTGTTGCTCGGTGCCTGCGGCCAGAAAAGCGGGACGTTGCAGTACGCGCCCGAGCAGGCCGCAGGCTGGCCCAGTTTCGGCGGCGCCCCGGGCGGCGGCCACTACTCGCCGGCAGGGCAGATCACGCCGCAGAACGTGCAGGCCCTCGCCCGCGCATGGGAGTGGCGCTCCGGTCACGCCCGCCAGCCCGGCCCCGGCAAGCTCGGAGGCTACGACGTGCCCATGCTGCCCGGCAGCACCTGGCAGATGACGCCCCTCGTGGTGGGTGACGCGCTCTACGGGTGCACGGCTTTCGGCGATGTCTTCGCACTCGATGCCAGCACGGGCAAGCAGCGCTGGCGCGTGGCCTCCGGCGTGGATCCCGGATCGGAGGTGATCATCAACTGCCGTGGTGTGAGTTACTGGGCGGGGCCGCAGCAGGGCCCCTGCGCGCAGCGCATCCTGAGCGGTACCAGCGATGCGCGCCTGTTGGCCTTCGACGCGGAAACGGGCGAGGCCTGCGCCGATTTCGGCAACGGCGGCGTCGTCGATCTGAAGCAAGGGCTGGGTGACGTGCAGGAGCACGAGTACTCTCTGCCTTCGCCACCGGCGATCCTCGGCAACCTCGCGATCATCGGCTCCTGGGTGCTCGACCGCGCACACGCAGGCGTACCGAGCGGGGTGGTGCGTGCCTACGATGTGCGCAGCGGAAAACTCGTCTGGTACTGGGACGCCCTTCCACCGGGCGAGCAGAACCGGACCGGTGCCGACGGAACACCACTCTTCCGCCCGGGCACCACCAATGTGTGGTCGATCATGTCGGTGGACGCGGAGCGCAACCTTGTGTTCCTGCCCACAGGCAACACCGATACCGATTTCTATGGCGTGAACCGTCACGGATCGGATTACTGGTCCGCCTCCGTCGTCGCGCTGGACGGCAGCACCGGTGCGGTGAAGTGGCGCTTCCAGACGGTGCACCACGATCTCTGGGATTTCGATACGCCCGCGCAGCCCACGCTCTTCGACATGCAGCGTGACGGCAAGACCATCCCTGCCCTCGCGCAGCCCACGAAGATGGGCCACCTTTTCATCCTGAATCGTGAGACTGGCGAGCCGCTGTTTCCGGTGGAAGAGCGGCCGGTGCCGCAGCGCGGCGCGGTGCCCGGAGAGCTGCTCTCGCCCACGCAGCCGTTTCCCCTAAAACCCGAGCCCCTGGTGAAGGCTGGCCTGCGTCCGGAAGATGCGTGGGGCTTCACCTTCTGGGACCGCGGCGCCTGCCGCAAGGAGATCGAGAACCTGCTGAGCGACGGCATTTTCACGCCGCCCTCGGTGCAGGGCTCCGTGATGTACCCGGGCGACATGGGTGGCAACAACTGGGGCACGCCCGCGATCGATCCGGTGCGCGGGCTGATTGTGCTCAATTCCCTGAACATGGCGCAGAAGGTCCACCTGATCCCGCGCGAGCAATGCGAACTCGGCAAGGATCCCCGCACCTCCGCGCAAGCGGGTACGCCCTACTGCGTGCGCGTGCATCCCTTGCTCTCGCCGCTCGGTGCACCCTGCGTGGCGCCGCCCTGGAGCACGCTGGTGGCGATCGACATGAACACCGGCGATCGTCGCTGGGAAGTGCCGCTCGGCAATCTGGAAGGGCTCGCGCCATGGCCGATCTCGCGCATGAAGGGCGCGCCGAGTGTGGGCGGGCCGAGTGTCAGCGCCGGCGGACTCACGTTCATTGCCGCCACCACAGATGCTTACATCCGCGCCTTCGACACAGCGACCGGCGAAGAGCTCTGGAAGGCGGAGCTGCCCACCGGCGGCCACGCCGTGCCCGCGATCTACACCGCGCCGCAGGATGGCCGGCAGTACGTGGTGATCGCGGCCGGCGGTCACTGGGGCGTGCCGGAACGCCCGGCCGGGGATTATCTTATTGCTTTCGCGTTGCCGCCAAAGACCTGAACCGGTCCGGGAGTAACCTGCATGAATCACGCATTGGGCTCCGCACTCCCCACACTGCCTTTCAGTTGGTACGTGGACCCTGCGCATTACGCGCAGGAACTCGAGCGCATCTGGTACCGGGACTGGTTGTATGCCGGGCGCGCATCGCTCTGGACGCGCGAGGGCGATTACCGCGTGTTCACTACAGGCACGCGGCGCGTGATCGTGCTGAAGGATGCGCAGGGCGAACTGCAGGCGTTTCTCGACAGTTGCCGTCACCGTGGCTCGGCGCTCTGCACGGCGGAGGCGGGGCGTTTTGCCACGGGCCGCATCACGTGCCCGTATCACCAGTGGTCCTATGCGCTGGATGGCGCCTTGATCTCCACGCCGCGGCGCCCGGAACTCGCGGGTTTCGATCCGGCCGATCACGGGCTGCAGCGCGTGGCGCTCGCCTGCTGGGGCGGTTTCGTGTTCCTGAACCTCGATCCTGCCGCAGGCCACAGCCTGGAGGCTGCCTTTGCCGTGGAGATGGCGGGTGTGTCGAGCTGGCCGCTGGCATCACTGCGGAGCGCGCACCGCGAGAGCCATGTGCGTGCTTTCAACTGGAAGGTCTTCTGGGACAACTACCTCGAGTGCGTGCACTGCCCGGGCGTGCATCCGCAGCTCTGCGACCTGATACCCGTTTACGGTACGGGTCAGCTGCGGCTGGACGATGCAGCGGGTGTTCAGGGCAGTGCAGCCGACGTGGAGCCGCGCCTGCGCGAGGACGCGCGCAGCTGGACGCCCGATGGGCAGTGCCGGCTGCCCGAATTCGCGAACCTCGATCCGCAGGCGATCGCGCCGGGTATGCGTTTCGCGACCTTCGTCCCTTCGGTGTTCATGGTGGCGCACCGGGACTATGTGCGTACGGTGAGCGTGCGGCCGATCGACGTCGCGCACACCGAGGTCAGCATCGAGTGGTTGGTGCACCCGGATGCGGACCCGGCGGCGATCGACATGGCGCACCTGACGGACGTGGGCCGTACGGTGGTGCTGGAAGACGCCCGTGTGAGCGAGTTCGCGCAGCGTGGCATGGCCGCGCGCCCGGATGGTGCCGGCGTGCTGATGCCGCAGGAATACGACGTGCGCGCCTTCCAGCAGTGGGTCGCGGCGCGGATGCGCGGCGATGCGCTCGCGGCGCCCGTGTGGGAGGGTGATGTGCGGGTAGAGGCAGGCTGAGCGGGCCATGCCCGTGACCGCGCCATGCCCCGAATGCTCCGTGTAGGAGCGGGCCATGCCCGCGACCGCGCCATGCCCCGAATGCTCCGTGTAGGAGCGGGCCATGCCCGCGACCGCGCTCAGCCCTGCGGCCCGTCCTGCGTGAGTTCCGGCGCAAGGGTGTGAACCGCCTGATAGTGGCTCAGAAACACCTGCCCGCTCAGCTGACGGATGAAATCCGTGTTTTTCAGCCGATCCATCACCGGCCCCTTCACCTCGCTCAGATGCAGCCGTATGCCGGCCTCGCGCAGCCGGTGCTCGATGGCTTCGAGGCTCTCCAGCGCGCTCGCATCGATGCTGTTCACTGCCGAGCACATCAGCACCAGATGCTCGAGTTGCGGATGCCCTGACACCGCCGCGTTGATGAAGTCCTCCAGACTGCGCGCGTTGGCGAAGTACAGGCTTTCATCCACGCGCAGGCCCAGCAGCCGCGGGCTGGTGAGCACCGGGTGACGCAGCACGTTCCGGAAGTGCTCCGTGCCCGCGACCAGCCCCACCTCCGCGATGTGGGGCTGGCTTGAGCGATACAGGAACAGCGCGAGTGACACGCCGACCCCGGTGATCAGTCCCGCCTCGACACCGAGCGACAAGGTCGCAAACACGGTGCTCACCATCGCGGCGAAGTCGGTGCGCGAGTAGGCCCACGTACGGCCGAACAAGCCCGCATCCACCAGCGATAGCACCGCCACGATGATCGCCGCCGCGAGCGTCACCTGCGGCAGGAAATGCAGCGCGGGCGTGAGCAGCAGCGATGCGAGCGCAATGCCCGCCGCGGTGAACATGCCCGCCGCAGGCGTCTGTGCGCCGGCGTCGAAGTTCACCACGGAGCGCGCGAATCCGCCCGTCACCGGCAGCCCTGCGGTAAACGCGGCAGAGAGATTGCTCGCGCCGAGTGCGATCAGTTCCTGGTCGGGTTCGATGCGCTCGCGCCTGCGTGCGGCCAGCGTCTGGCCCACCGATACCGATTCCACGAAGCCCACCACGCTGATCAGCATCGCCGGTACCAGCAGCGCCTGCAGCAGCGCAGGATCCAGCGAGGGCAATGTGAAAGGCGGCAGCCCCTGCGGCACATCTCCCACGATCTTCAGCCCCTTTTCGTGCCACCCGAAGTGCCAGGTGACCAGCGTGGTGGCCACGATGGCCAGCACCGGCGTGGCCTTGACCATCACATCTGCCGCGCGCGCGCTGGCGCCGTGCCGGACGAGCAGCGGCTTCAGTGCCTTGCGTCCCCACCAGAGGAAGCCTGCCGTGCCCAGGCCGACCGCCGCGCTCAGCAGTTGCGTCTGCGGCAGATGCGTGAGCAGCAAGATGACGGTTCCGAAAAACGAATGCGCGTTGCCACCGATGCCGAGGATGGTCTTCAGCTGGCCCGCGGCGATCAGCAACGCGGACGCCGAGATGAAACCCGAGATCACCGGATGGCTGAGGAAATTGGCCAGGAAGCCCAGCCTCAACACACCCATCAGCAGCAGCACCAGCCCCGAGAGCAGTGCCAGCGTTATCGCGGCGCTCCAGTACGCGGCGCTGCCGATGGCCGCCAGATCGCCGATCGCTGTCGCGGTCATCAGCGATACCACCGCCACCGGGCCCACCGCCAGCACACGGCTGCTGCCGAGTACGCCATAGACCAGCAAGGGCGCGATGCTCGCGTAGAGCCCTGCTTCAGGCGGGAGGCCGGCGAGCATCGCGTAGGCGAGGCTCTGCGGGATCAGCATGATCGTGACGATCACGGCGGCGAGGAGATCTGCCGAGAGCGTCGCGCGCGTGTAGTGGCGGCCCCACGCTAGGAAAGGCCACTGCCGCTTCTTTACGGCTGTCTCGGTGCTGCTCACGCCTGATGTCCCGCGTCGCGGAAGACGTGACCATACCACTTCAGCGGGCGAGGCCGAGCAAGGCCTGCGCGGCCTCGCGTGTCGCTGCCTGGTTGATGCGTCCCTCTGCCCCGCTGTGGATCATCCCGCGGATCGCCAGCACGACCACGAAGCGGCCTTCATTGTGCGCCGCATCCGGGCTTGCGCAGCCAGCCGCCGCGGGGGCATTCTCCCGCAGGAATTGCCAGTCGCCGGTCCGGATCCATTCGATGAGCATCCTCAGCAGGTTTTTCGGCAGGAGCACGGTCGAGCTCCGCCAACTCGTGGGCAAGCTCGACCCTGTCGGCAAGTACTACCTCCTCTCGCAGCTGAACGGCCGCCGCCCCGTCCAGAAATGGACGACGCCGATGGTGCCCTCGGATGCCGAACTCGCGGAACGCGTCGAGGCCTCGGAGGTGCAGTTCACGCTGCTCCGCCACTTCGACCCGGGCGTCTACCGCAAGCAACTCGCCGCGGCCGCTGACGGGGGCTCCCGCGCTTCGCGCCTCTCCAGCAGCATCGACTTGCAGACCGACTGGCTCGAGCACGGTCGCCAGCAGGGTCTGGTGTTTGCCGCGCTGCCCGAGCGCGCGGCCGCCTCCCGCAAGGGCCGCGCTGCCTCCTTCGCCGATCTGGTCGAGGCGCACTTCGACCAGGCCTGGTACGGGGAGCAGCTGCGCGCGCTCGGCATCGCCACCCCGCCCGAAGG
>Ga0315905_10008796_pt1 | contig 10222 bp, 7 predicted proteins | sample LakEriMetagenome_5_FD_203522 | JGI IMG/M metagenome (GOLD analysis project Ga0315905, IMG submission 203522) | Freshwater fungal communities from buoy surface, Lake Erie, Ohio, United States - Buoy 4 MA121 | ecosystem: Environmental > Aquatic > Freshwater > Lake | place: USA: Lake Erie, Ohio... | reverse complement strand
TTCTTATGCACATCGCAGCAAGCTTCAGCGCAATTTGTATTGTCAACGGCTGCCGACAGCGTTCAGATCTTTACGCAGTGGGGCAAAGAGAAACCTATGAAAAAGGAAAGCCCCAAGGTGTTGTTGATGCGCATCGAAAACGCCAATCCGCAGCCGGTGGAAGTAAGTTTCGAAATCAACTTCATCGATGAGTTGCGCGTAGTTGAAACATCGAATGTTCAGATTGTTAAGATTGCCGCAAGCAAAGCAGGCAAGCCCAAGAAGGTAAAATTGAAGTTCAAGCCCGCGAAGTACAATCCCGAAGATGTGGATGGGGTGGATGTTTCTATTGAAGAGGTGAAGGTGCAGTGATGCTGCCCAGAATAAGAATTTTTATAAGAAGGAGAATGGAGAATGGAGAACGAAAGGCCGCTCCCATTCTCCATTCTTACTTCTTCACATACGTCTCCACCACCTCCGTGAGCAGCCCCTGCATGGTTGGCGCGTCGGTCATGGTGTAGGTTTGTGGAATGTCGAACTCTGTGGGCTCCACTCGTTCGAAGCACACCCGCTTGGCTTTCATGCGCATGCAGATGCCGTATTGCTCGATGTCGTAGGCCATCATGAATCCCTCGAGATCGCGGTAAGGGTTCCACCAGTTGCTGTTGTCGAGTCCGATGGAACGGGTAGCATAAATGTCTATAGTAGGTTTGGCAGGGTCTTCCGGGTGAGCAATGGTTTTGTAGCATTTATAGCCGCAGATGATTTTGGTTTCAGTCGTTTTTTCCAGGCGATATCCAGGCATTTCATCAAACCAATGCATCGTTTGTTCTTTGTTCATTTTCATGGCCGATCGCTCGCTCATGTTTTTGAGTAGCTGGGCAAACTCTTTCTGGGTATTATCGACGATAAAGTCGGTGGTGAGCATATCGTATTCCGACTTAATGGAGGAATGCAATTTGTTTTCTTTGAATGTGACCGTCATCTCTTTAGGATAGAGGTCCATCATGACCGATTGAGGCTCGTAGGGGTAGGATATTTCGTACACGATTTTCCCTTCGATATCGGCTCCGGCCTTGCTCAGGCTGCTGCATGAGACCACAAACCAGACGAAGATTATCATCAGGAGCAGCGACATGCATTTCGTTGTGTTATTCACCGTTTTTTGCTTTGGTTGAAATGAGTATTTGGGGTTTTCTACGGCAGGGGGAGAGGAAAGGTTACGGAAGAGTAATTACGGATTACGGATTACGGATGACGGGTTACGACAATGAAGTGACATCGAAGTACTAATTACTAAGTACTAAGTACGGGTCTCTCCATTGGGATTGCGACTGCTTGTAAAATCCCCACCATCCCCCGTACTTTGTACTTCGTAATTAGTACTTGTTGAATATGTAATCCGTAATCCGTCATCCGTCATCCGTAATCAATCCACCATGCTCCTCCTCATCCGCCCGGCCGCCTTTGCCCTCAACGCGCAAACTGCAGTGAATAATTACTTCCAGCCCGAAAAGGTTGAGGATGATGCCTTGTCCATGCAGGCAGCAGCGCTGAGCGAGTTTGATGCGCTGGTGGATTCGTTGCGCGCGGCCGATATCGAAATAGCAGTGGTGCAAGACACCTCGGAGCCACACACGCCTGACAGTATTTTCCCTAACAACTGGGTGAGCTTTCATGAAGAGGGCCATGTGCTCTACCCCATGTTTGCGGCCAACCGTCGGCTGGAGCGAGGCCTCGATATCTGGTCGTCGTTGCCCCCTTCAATGTGTGTGCTTGATTTATCGGATGAGGAAAACCACGGTCGCTACTTGGAGGGCACCGGCAGCCTGGTGCTCGATCGTAAACACCGCGTGGCATATGCCGCACTTTCAGCCCGCACACATGCAGATGTGGTGCAACGCTGGTGCGAAGTCATGAACTATACGCCTGTTGTGTTCAACGCCATGCAAACAGTCGATAGCAAGCGACTGCCCATCTACCACACCAACGTGATGATGTCGGTAGGCGAGGGCTTTGCCTTGTGGTGTCCGGAATGCATTGATGATGCTGCTGAACGCGAGAGGGTGGGGGAATCACTCCGCACAGGCAACCGCGAACTCATTGCCATCAGCGAGAAGCAAATGCATTCGTTTGCCGGAAATATTCTGCAAGCATTCAATCGAAAGAATGAGCCCTTCATTCTCATGTCGGCCGCTGCCAAGGCTGCTTTACACGGTTCTGCCCTTACGGCACTTCAACATCACGGCACCATTCTATCCAGCCCCATCCCAACCATCGAGCGATATGGTGGAGGGAGCGTGAGGTGTATGGTGGCGGAATGGGGAGTGGGTACTGGGGACTAGGTACTGGGTAATGGGTGCTGGAGACTGAGTTCTAGGTTTTGGAGAATGGAGAATGGAGAATGGAGAAAAGGAGGGGCCTCTCGTTCTCCATTCTCCATTCTCTATTAACTTGTCTTCAATCCCCAGTCCCCAGTCCACCCTTACTAACATCCCCCGGTCGAAACTCTCGTACATAATGCGAATTTGGCTTTGGGGTGCATGCTACGTTTACATATCCAATATTCTGAAATGCGAAAACTCATCCTATTCACCCTCGCAGCATCCATGCTGGCTTCCTGTGCAACCAACACCAGCACACGCAGTACACAACGTAAAATGACCCGCCAGGCGTCGGGCAATGCTAGCAACCTCGATGTGCTTATGCGCCCCGTGCTGGCCGATGTGACCATCAGCGAAAAGCGTGAGGTGTTTGTGTATACTACGACCAGCGAAGACATGAGCACAGCACTATACCTGAGCGGTGACAAAAAGAAGGGCAACGATATCTTCGTGTCCTCGCGCGAGGTGATGAAGAAAGAGGCTGAGAACAGGGCGCAGTTTGCCTTTTTGGAAGAGTACAAGTGTGATTTTCTCATCGATCCTATTTACCTATTCCAACTCGAGAATTCTTCGGAAGACAACACGGTGAAGATTAAGGTGCAGGTTTCTGCATTTACTGCCAAGTACAAGTCCTTCACACAACCCGACAGCTTGCCGAAGAGCGTTATTCAGGCCAATGCTTTGGTGGATCGTGAGCTTCCCATGGTAACCAATACCAACTCTTACATCGACCGAACCTTCCGTGCTTGGTCATTCACGTTGGGCGCCGATGGTGTTTTGCCTTTTGGCGATTGGGCGGAGAATACACCGTATGGCTATGGCGGTAGCGCCCTGCTGAGTTATGCACTTGGTAAGAAGATGGATGTAATTGGTCAATACGGAATCGTAAGTTTTGCCATAGATCCGGCGGCCAGCGATGTTTTCAAAGAGTCACTGCTGCGTCCGGCACAAATAGGAGTGAAGGCTTACTTTGCTCAGCGCGAAAAAGGACCGTTTGCTTTCGCACAATATGGCTCGTATCAGTTTACAACCGAGCGTTATGATGCTGCAGAGAACATCACGTCTACCTACAATGATGTCTTCGACGGATTCACGGTGGGCATCGGATATCAAATCAACAAGGATGTTGATGTTTCTGCCAAATACACCACCTTGGGTACGCCGGTACAGAACTCCAATTATGTTGGGGTGAGGGTGGCGTACAGGTTGTTTGGGTCGAAGTGATAGAATGACTCCATCTTATCGACTCAAGCGCAGGGACGCGCAGCTGCGCGTCCTTACAGTCATGCGTTGTTCAAACCGTTTTGATGCTTTACGGCGTCCTACTCACTAATTTTGCTTCATGATGATTTCCGGATATGACATGCACGCCATCATCGGCGGCGCTGTGCGTAAAGCTTGCAGCGATTTGTTTTCAACCGAACCGGCCGAAGGGCAATTGCAGCTGCAGAAAACCCGCAAGGAGTTTGAAGGAGATTGCACGGTCGTTGTTTTCCCACTTACAAAACTGTCGAAGCTTTCACCCGAAGCAACAGGTGAGGCGCTGGGTAAGCACATGGTGGAGCATGCGTCGCAAATCAGCAAGTTCAATGTCGTAAAAGGATTCCTCAATGTTTCGATGAGCGCTGAATTCTGGAAGGGGTTCTTCGCAGAGGCCATGGCTCAAGACGATTTCGGTTTTGCTCCTGCCAACAGCGCATCGCATGTGATGGTTGAGTATTCATCGCCCAACACCAACAAGCCGTTGCACTTGGGGCACCTGCGCAACAACTTTTTGGGGTATTCCGTGAGTGAAATTTTGAAGGCCGTTGGCCATCGTGTTACCAAGGTTCAAATCATCAACGACCGCGGCATTCACATCTGCAAAAGCATGGTGGCTTGGGTCAACTTTGGCAATGGTGAAACACCGGAGTCATCCGGATTGAAAGGCGATAAGCTCGTGGGTAAATACTACGTGGAGTTCGATAAGGCGCACAAGACGCAAATGAAAGAGCTTATTGCGCAAGGCCTGACTGAGGAAGTGGCCGCACAACAAACGCCCATCATGCAACAAGCACAGGAAATGCTTCGCTCGTGGGAAGCCCGCGACGAAGAAACGATTGCGCTGTGGAAGAAAATGAATGGGTGGGTGTACGACGGTTTCGCTTCCACCTACAAGGCCATGGGCGTCGATTTCGACAAGCTTTACTACGAGAGCAATACCTACATCAATGGCAAGGAGGAAGTGGAGAGGGGATTGGCAGCAGGTGCGTTTTTCCAAAAGGAAGACGGCTCGATTTGGATTGATCTCACCGACGAAGGACTCGATCAAAAGGCCTTGTTGCGTAAAGACGGGACGGCGATGTATATCACGCAAGATATCGGAACAGCCGTATTGCGTTTCCGAGATTTTCCCGATTTGGCCTACCAGATATATACCGTAGGAAACGAACAGGAATATCACTTCAAGGTCTTGTTCAAGATTTTGAAGAAGCTTGGCTTTGAAAAGGCCGACCAGTGTTACCACCTTAGCTACGGCATGGTGGAGTTACCGGAGGGAAAGATGAAGTCCCGCGAGGGAACGGTAGTGGATGCCGACGATTTGATGGAGGAGATGGCCTCGGTGGCTCACGAAGTATCTGCCGAACAAGGCAAGTTGGAAGGACTTCCGGAAGACGAGAAGCAGTCCCTTTATCACACCATCGGTATGGCGGCATTGAAGTACTTCTTGCTGCGTGTCGACCCGAAGAAGAATATGCTCTTCGACCCAAAGGAAAGTATCGACTTCAACGGTAATACAGGGCCTTCCGTACAATATACCTTTGTTCGTACACAAGCGATTCAGCGTCGTTACCAGGAAGGAAATCCGGGATTTCAGTCGAAGCAAGCATCGTTTGGCGACCATGCCTTGAGTGCTGCTGAATTGGATGTGGTAGCTAAAATCTATGAATGGCCATCTGTGTTGCGTACAGCGGCGAGTACCTATAACCCTGCAGATATCGCTCACTATTGCTACGACCTTGCAAAACTCTATAACACCTTCTACCAAGATCATCAGATTGTTCGCGAGACCGATGAGCAGGCGCGTAATTTTCGCTTGGCGTTGACCTACAAAACAGGAGTGGTGATTCGAGAGGGCATGCGTTTGTTGGGCATTGGCATGCCGGACCGCATGTAATGTGAAAAACTTCCTCGGCGTTTATTATTTAGAATCGATTTTAATAAGATATTTGCGGCGTTATGAAACTCATTATCGCCGACAGCAATCTTTTGATCCGAGCAGGCCTGAATGCCGTGCTCAGTCAATACGGCGATATCGAAATATGCGGCGAATCTTCTTCCGAGAAACAATTGCTCGAGATGGTAAAGAGCTTTCAGCCTGATGTCGTACTCATCGATTTCGCCGCGCAAAACTTCAGCATTGATGTTGTGCCGGCAATTCACAAGTCTTCCAAGCACATTCGTTTTGTAGCAATCACAGGTGAGCAATCGGGCGTGACCATTGTAAACGCCTTGCGTGCTGGGGTGGTGAGCTACATCAAGAAGGATTGCGATGTCCACGAGATTGTGGACAGTGTGCGCGAGACAGCTGCTGGCGGACGTTTTTTCTGCGGACAGATTCTCAACACCATCCGAAAGGAGTCGATAGACGTAAACGACCTGGAGTTGACCGAATTCAATTGCGAACCCGTGAACATCAGCGAACGGGAATTGGAAATCATTACGCTTATTGCAGAAGGCTATACGAATGTGGAGATTGCAGATAAGCTTTTCCTTTCGCCGCATACTGTGAACACCCACCGCAAAAACATTCTGCAAAAGCTGGGTGTCAACAATACCGCTGCCATTGTGATGTATGCGGTGAAGACGCAGTTGGTGAGCCCGAATAAGTTTCTTTTTAGTCCAAGTCTGTCTTAGCGCACTCTGCGCCTTTGCGGTTGATCAGAGTTGAAAGTTGAAAGTTGAAGGTTGACGGTTGAAAGAGGGCGCCTGCTATAATCCTGCAATCCTGCAATCCTACAATCCTGCAATCCTGCAATCCTACAATCCTGCAATCCTACAATGCTTGCTTTACTCTCTTTGCGCCTTTGCGGTTGATTATAGTTGAAAGTTGAAGGTTGAAAGTTGAAGGTTGACCCCCTACAATCCTACAATCCTACAATCCTTGCTTTACTCTCTTTGCGCCTTTGCGGTTTAAAATAGTTGAAGGTTGAAAGTTGAAGGTTGAAAGTTGGCCCCCCTATAATCCTGCAATCCTACAATCCTTGCTTTACTCTCTTTGCGCCTTTGCGGTTCGAAAAATTAACCGCCGAGGCGCAAAGAGTGCAAATAGAAATTCATTGCGGCACAGCAGTAATTCTGCTTCCCTCACTTATTTTTGCCTAAGGCCGCATCAATTGACATGCAGCTCCCATAAACAACGTTCGCTAAATGATAGCAACTCAAAAGATAGAGGTCATCAAAACCTCGCAAAGCCGATTGAAGGAAGTCAACTGGGAAGATCTCGGTTTTGGCAAGATCTTCAGCGACCACATGGCCGTGATCGAATACCGCGACGGTCAGTGGACCAACGCGCAAATCCGTCCGTATGGCCCTATGCAGTTCAGTCCGGCTATCAGCGCTCTGCACTACGGGCAGGCGATTTTCGAAGGATTGAAAGCATTTAAGAGTGCTAAGGATGAAGTCTTCATTTTTCGTCCGGAAAAAAATGCGGAGCGTTTGAATGAATCGGCTCGTCGCATGTGTATGCCGGAGTTGCCTGTTGAGCTTTTCATGGAAGCGTTGACGCAGCTTATTAAGCTCGATTCAGGATGGATTCCCAAAGGAGAGGGCGAATCCCTCTACATCCGTCCGCACATGTTTGCCATCGATGAATACGTGGGCGTGCGCCCTTCGGAAACCTATATGTTCGTCATCTTCAGTGGTCCTGTAGGCAAATACTACACCGCTGAGTTGAAAGTGAAAATTGAAACCGACTATACTCGCGCCGTTCGCGGCGGTACAGGGCATGCCAAGGCTGCCGGCAACTACGGCGCTTCCCTTTACCCAACGCAAAAGGCCAAGGATGAAGGCTACGACCAAGTGCTTTGGACCGATGCGCAGACGCATGAATACTTTGAAGAGAGTGGTACCATGAACGTGATGTTCCTTTCAGGAAATACGGTTATGACACCTGCATTGAGTGACTCGATTCTAGCCGGTGTTACTCGCAATAGCGTCCTTCAGTTGGCGCGCGATTGGGGCTATGATGTGCAAGAGCGCAAAGTATCGGTAGCTGAAATTGTGGATCTGCTGAAGGCCGGAAAGCTCGATGGCGCATTTGGTGTAGGAACAGCGGCTACAATTGCGCCTATTCGCACCATCCATCACAATGGCGTAGATTATACGATTAACCCGAACGGCAGCCAGAGTTTTGCCGATCGTGTTAGCACGTATCTCGATCACTTGAAGCGCGGATTGGAAAACGACGCGCATCAGTGGAATTACCGAGTGATGTAATTGAAACTGCAGCCGATATTCTAACTTCGCCCCACCTATGGCGCGCATTGATTTTTCGAAGATTCAGATTCACGGGAACCCGCGTCCCGCAGATTTTCCGCAAACAAAATTCATCGCAGGTGCTGCACCTTTTTTGGGCGGCCCCTATGCGAGTATGTACACCATACGTCCATGGACCATTCGCCAGTACGCAGGGTTCAGCACGGCCGAAGCTTCGAATGCATTCTATCGTCGCAACCTGGCTGCCGGACAAAAGGGCCTCAGCGTTGCGTTCGACTTGGCCACCCACCGCGGTTACGATAGCGACCATCCGCGCGTAGTGGGCGATGTAGGAAAGGCCGGTGTTGCAATTGATTCTATCCTCGATATGAAGGTGCTGTTCGACGGCATACCGCTCAATGAAATGAGCGTGTCGATGACGATGAACGGCGCGGTGATTCCCATTCTCGCATTTTACATTATTGCTGCCGAAGAACAAGGCGTTCGTCCCGAGCAATTGCAAGGCACCATTCAGAACGACATCCTCAAGGAGTTCATGGTGCGCAATACCTATATCTATCCGCCTACACCGAGCATGCGCATTGTGAGTGATATTTTTCAATACACCTCGCAGCACATGCCGAAGTTCAATCCGATTTCGATCAGTGGTTATCACATGCAAGAAGCAGGTGCCACGCTCGACATCGAATTGGCGTATACGCTTGCGGATGGATTGGAGTATGTGCGTGCAGGAATCGCTGCGGGCATGAGTGTGGATGATTTCGCTCCGCGTCTCTCATTCTTCTGGGCCATAGGCATGAATCACTTTGAAGAGATAGCCAAGATGCGCGCAGCGCGCATGCTTTGGGCGAAGCTCATCAGGCAATTCAATCCGAAGAACCCCAAGAGCATGGCGTTGCGCACACACTGCCAAACCAGCGGTTGGAGTTTGACGAAGCAGGATCCGTTCAATAATGTGGCGCGCACGTGCATTGAAGCGATGGCCGCAGCCTTTGGTGGCACGCAGTCGTTGCATACCAATGCGCTCGATGAAGCCATTGCGCTTCCAACCGATTTCAGCGCACGCATAGCCCGCAATACACAGTTGTATATTCAAGATGAAACCGACATCACCAAGGCGGTTGATCCATGGGCGGGCAGCAAGGTGATTGAACAGCTCACTACCGATATCGCCGACCGCGCGTGGAAGTTGATACAAGAAGTGGAGGAGATGGGCGGCATGACCAAGGCCATCGAAGCCGGCTTGCCGAAGTTGCGCATTGAAGAAGCCGCTGCGCGCAAGCAAGCGCGCATTGATAGCGGTAAGGATAAAATTATCGGCGTCAATTTGTATCAGGTAGAAGAGCAGACCGAGATGGATATTCTCGAGGTCGACAACAATGCTGTTCGTGAAGCACAATTGATGCGCTTGAAGCAATTGCGCGATGAGCGCGATGAAGAGTCTTGTGGAGCAGCGCTTGCAGCCATCACACAGTGCGCGCGCACCGGTGAAGGCAATTTGCTCGAGCTAGCAGTAGACGCTGCTCGCAAAAGAGCTAGTCTAGGAGAAATTTCCGATGCGATGGAAGAAGTGTACGGCCGATACAAGGCAGCTATCCGAAGCGTTTCAGGAGTATATTCGAGCGAGTCAACTATGGATCCGGATTTTGAAAAAGCACGTCGCATGAGCGATGAGTTTGCTGCCCTCGCAGGGCGCAGGCCGCGCATCATGGTGGCGAAGATGGGGCAGGACGGTCACGATCGCGGGGCCAAGGTCATTGCTACTTCCTTCGCCGATATCGGCTTCGACGTCGACATTGGTCCGTTGTTTCAAACCCCGGAAGAAGTTGCACGCCAGGCCATCGAAAACGATGTGCATGTCGTGGGTGCATCTTCGCTTGCAGCCGGTCACAAAACGCTCGTACCACAACTCATCGAGGAACTCAAAAAGCAAGGCCGCCCCGACATTCTGGTCGTAGCCGGTGGCGTCATTCCCGAGCAGGATTACGATTTCCTTTACAACGCAGGCTGCGTGGGCATCTTTGGCCCGGGCACGAAGATCAGTGTTGCGGCGATGGAGATAGTGGCGGTGTTGATGGAAGGAACGAAGGGAGAATAGAGAATGGAGAATGGAGAATGGAGAACTGTGGCGCGACATTTCTTCATTCTCCATTCTCCATTCTCCATGAATAGTTGCTCCTACGCCTTCCGCTCCGCGAAATACATGCTGATTTCGCCCTTGCCTTTCGCTTCTATTTTTCCCCGGTAGATGAAGCTGAATACATCTTGCGTGAGGTTGTAGGTGGTTTCTGAAACATTGACTTTACCCACCTCACCACTCGACTCCATGCGGCTTGCGGTGTTGACGGTATCGCCCCAAATGTCGTAGGCGAACTTTCGAA
>Ga0315905_10008792_pt1 | contig 10225 bp, 6 predicted proteins | sample LakEriMetagenome_5_FD_203522 | JGI IMG/M metagenome (GOLD analysis project Ga0315905, IMG submission 203522) | Freshwater fungal communities from buoy surface, Lake Erie, Ohio, United States - Buoy 4 MA121 | ecosystem: Environmental > Aquatic > Freshwater > Lake | place: USA: Lake Erie, Ohio... | reverse complement strand
AGCCATGAGCAATCTTCTGACTGAACTGGAGTCCGCGGGCACCGGCGGAGTCGAGCGGCTGGAGCAGCTGCTCGGGCGACTGGAGCGGCTGGAGCAGCGTCTCGGGCCGATGCTGGACCAACTCGATCAAGCCCCCGGGATGCTGGCGATGTTCGGCGACATGTTCGATGAATACGCGCGCCGCGCGGCCGCCGAAGGGATTTCGCTGGAGAACAGTGGATTGAATCTGCTGCAATTGACGTTGAAGCTGGGGCAAGAGCTCGGTCCCGAGCAGGCAGCGAACTTGTTGCGACTGGTGAGACTGGCCGCAGGTAATCCGCAGTTGGTTGAACTCTTGACCAAGCTCAGCACCGCCGCCGTCCCCGCGGCATCCTCCTCTTCACTGAGCGGCAAGGCGTTAGTCCCCGGTTCTTCTACTCCCTCCCCTGCCCCGCCCGTCAAGCTGGGACTGTTTGGCCTGCTCCGGGCGCTCAAGGAACCGGCTATCCAGCAGTCGCTGCAATGGAGTCTCGACGTCGCCCGTCGCTTTCAGGGCGGCAAGTAGCGTTCGTCACCTGTTTTCCTGACGAGAGGCCGTCAGGCACTCAAATTCCCCCAGAGCCAACCATAAGCAGGAGCAAGCGAATGTCCAATCCAACCCGAGTCGTGATCGTTGGTGGTGGAGCGGGAGGAATTACGGTAGCGGCCCGGTTGGCTCAATCCGGCGGGCCGCTGCAGATTCAAATCGTCGAACCCTCGGATAAACATTACTACCAGCCGCTCTGGACGCTGGTCGGCGCGGGCGTGTTTCCCCGCGAGGAGTCGGAGCGGAACGAGGCGGACTTGATTCCTCAGGGAGTCGAGTGGATTCGGCAGTACGTGGACTCCTTCCAGCCCGAGCAAAATCAAGTCACGCTCCGCGATGGTCGAAAGCTCGGCTACGACTTCCTCGTGGTCTGTCCCGGGCTGCAGCTGAACTGGCAGAAAATCAAAGGCCTTGCCGAAGCGGTCGGCAAGGAGGGTGTCTGCAGCAACTACGACTACAACACGGTCGGCAGCACTTGGGAAGCAATTCGCAACTTGAAGCGAGGCAAGGCGGTCTTCACTCATCCCTCCGGTCCGGTCAAATGCGGTGGGGCGCCGCAGAAGATCTGTTATCTGGCCGAAGACTATTTCCGGCAACACGGCATCCGCGACCAGATCGAAGTCACCTTCGCTTCGGCCCTCCCTGTGATTTTTCACGTCGATCACTATCGCCCGGCACTGGAGAAAGTCATCCAGCGGAAGGGAATCAAGACGCTGTTTGAGCACGACCTGTGCGAGATTCGGGCAGCGAGCAAGGAAGCCATATTTCGGCGGCCGGATGGGACTGAGCAAGTAGTCGCCTACGACCTGCTCCATGTGACCCCGCCGATGGGCCCGCCGGAGTTTGTTGCCCGCAGTCCGCTGGCCGATGCTGGTGGCTGGGTCGACGTCAACAAGCACACGCTCCGGCACACCAGGTTTGCCAATGTGTTTGGCGTGGGGGACGCGTCGAACCTGCCAACCTCCAAGACCGGGGCGGCGATTCGCAAGCAGGCCCCCGTGGTGGTCGAGAATCTGCTTGCCGAGCGGACCGGCCAGCCGCTGAGGGCGAGCTACGATGGCTACACCTCCTGCCCGCTGGTGACCGGCTATAGCGGGATGATTCTCGCCGAATTCGATTACGACAAGCACCCAGTGGAGTCCTTTCCCTTTGACCAGTCGCAGGAGCGGTACAGCATGTACTTGCTCAAGAAGTACGCGCTGCCGAACCTCTATTGGCACGGGATGCTCAAAGGCCGAGCCTAATCAGAGGCTGGCCGAGGTGCCGTTTGTTCGGCTTGGCACGCACATCCGGTTTACCGAATTCTGAAATCGGCTCAACTCACCGCGCGAGCACCGTGCGATGGAGCGCCGCTCGGGTCGCGATTTTCGATTTGGCTCGCTGATCAAACGGCGTAACCCACCCAGCCTTCGGGCAGCTCAATCCTCGCCGACGAGAATCTCTTTGCGCTCGCGTTGGCCGCCGACAAACCAGGGATAAATCGCCGGGACGACGAAGCCGGTCAGCGCCGTCGAGGTGACGAGGCCGCCGATGACAACGGTGGCGAGTGGGCGCTGGATTTCGGCGCCGGCTGTGGTTGCAAAGGCCATCGGCAAAAAGCCGAAGCTTGCCACCAGGGCGGTGATCAACACCGGCCGAATCCGCGCCTGGGCGGTCGCGCGGCTGACTTCTCGCGCCGACAGGCCTTCCTCCAGTCGGATTTTTTCCGCATGTCCAACCCAGACCAGGCTGTTGAGCACGGCCACGCCGAAGAGGGCAATGAAACCGACGCCGGCCGAGATGCTGAAGGGCATTCCCCGCAACGCCAGCGCGAACACGCCGCCACTGGCCGCAACGGGGACCGCGGAAAAGATCAATGTTGCGAGCGTACCTGACTTGAAGGTGGTAAACAGAAGCAGCCAAATGATCACTAACACGATGGGAGTGATCAGGACGAGTCTCAAGCTGGCAGATTGCAGGTTCTTGAAGTCCCCGCCCCATTGCAGGGAAAAGCCAGTCGGCAGTTTGATTTCCTGGCGGACCCGCTGCTGGGCTTCCTGAACAAAACTGGCCACGTCCCGTCCGCGGACGTTGGTCGAGACAAAAGTGCGTCGATTCCCCGCTTCATGTTCGATCCCGGGCGGCGATTGCTCCAGTTCAATCCGGGCGACTTCGCCCAGCGGAATTGGCGTGCTGCCGACCATCCCGACGGGAAGCAGTTTGAGTCGTTCGATATTCTCCCGCCAGACTTGAGGAAACCGGACGATGATTGGATAGCGGGCCCGATCTTCAAACACTTCCCCCACCGGGAGGCCGCCGACCGCCTGCACCGTATGCATCACTTGCTCGGCGGTCAGGCCATACCGGGCCAACTGCTCGGGAAGTACCGTGATCGTTTGGGTCGGGATGTTGTCCTGAATGTCAGCCTTGACGTCACTTGCTCCCGGGATTCCCTTGAGCAGCTGTTCGATTTGTTTGCCAACGGAGGCCAACTGCTCGAGGTTATTTCCGTAAATCAGGACCGCCACATCTGCCTTCACGCCGGCCACCAGTTCATCGACGCGCATTTCGATCGGTTGGGTGTAGGCAAAGAGCGCTCCGGGGATCTCCCGGTTCAGTCTTCCGGCAACCTCGGCAATCAACTCATCGCGGGTCTTTTCCCTGGGCCAGGATTTGACAGGATTCAGGATCACCCAGACGTCGGTTTGCTGGACCCCCATCACATCGTTGGCAATTTCAGGACGTCCGGTTTTACAAAACACGTCGCGAACCTCGGGGAATTCCGCCAGTACCTGCTCAATCCTGGTCGACATTGGGATCGCATCCTCCAGAGTGGCACTGGGAAGTCGGTTGACCTCGATCAATAAGTCGCCCTCGTCCAAGCGGGGCATGAATTCGGCTCCGAGTCGCATTGCCGTTGGAATTGAGGCCATGAAGATGGCTCCGGCCAGAGTTGCCGTGACCACGGGTCGGCTGATCGCGAAGTTGACCAGCGGAGTGTAGATGTAGCGAATCCAGCGCACGAGGAAGACTTCTTTTTCTTCCATCTTTTTCGGCAGCAGCCAGGCAGCCAAAACGGGCATCAGCAGCATCGAGATCAGCATCGAGCCGAACAGGGCGAAGAGCACGGTGTAAGCCATCGGGCGAAAAAGTTTTCCTTCAGTTCCCTGCAGGGCGAGGATTGGCACATACACCACGGCGATGATCAATTCGCCGAAGAGCGTCGGCTTGCGGACCTCGACCACGGCATCGCGGATAATCTCATCATGGGTTTTCTGCCGATTGGGGTGCGAGAGCCGGGCCATGCAGTTTTCGATCAGAATGACGGAGCTATCGACAATCAGCCCAAAGTCAATTGCTCCGAGGCTCATCAGGCTGGCGGTGATGGCAGTCGCGTTCATCAAGTTGGTCGCGACCATCATCGAGAGCGGGATGGCCAGAGCCACAATCAGCCCGGCCCGGACATTCCCGAGCATGACAAACAGGATGACGATCACCAGCGCGCCGCCTTCGAACAGGTTGCTGACAACGGTGCGGAGAGTCCGGCCAATCAATTCGGCCCGATCGTAAATTACTTCGGTCGTTACCCCGGGCGGCAAGGTGGTATTGATCTCTTTCAGCTTGGCTTTCGCGGCCTCGACGACGGTTCGGGAGTTTTCGCCGAACAGCATCATGACCATTCCGATCACGACGTCGCCACGAGCGCCACGGGTAGCGGCCCCCTGCCTCGGGAGCGGGGCGATTTGCACATCCGCCACCTGCCTGACCAGTAGCGGCGCGGTTCCGGTTTCGTTGCGGAGCACCACATTCCCAATGTCTTCGACATTCTTGAGCAAGGCCGCGCCGCGGATAAACTGCTGCTCACCATAGCGGACAATGTATCCGCCGCCGCCGATCAGGTTGTTCCTCTGCAGAGCCTCGACGATTTCGCCCAGAGTGATTTGCTTTTGCATCAGTCGCTCGGGGTCAATCTGCACCTCAAACGACTTGTAACCGCCTCCCATAATGTTGATTTCGGTAACCCCTTTGGTCGTCTTCAGCTGGGGAGAAATCTGCCATTCGAGGATCGAACGCAGTTGCATCGGCGTATAGCCTTCGCCACGGACTTCGAACTGCATGATCTCGCCCAGCGCGGTCGACAACGTGCCGATTTCCGGATCGCCGTATTCGCCAACGCGGCTCTTGGCCTCAGGCAGTTTCTCCTTCACCATGTTGCGGGCGAAATAGATGTCGGTTCCCTCCTTGAACACGACGGTGACCACGGAAATCCCCAAGCGCGAAATACTGCGGATCTCTTCGACATGGGGTAGTCCATTCATGGTTGACTCGACCGGATAGGTCACCAGCCGCTCGACCTCCAGCGGCGACAGCGACCCTGCCGAGGTCAGGATCTGGACCTGCGTGTTGGTCATGTCGGGGACGGCATCGATCGGGATGGTCAACGCCGAGTAGATCCCGAAGAGGGTGACCAGGATGAAGCCAACCGCTACCAGAAAGCGATTGGCCAGACTGAAGTCGACTATTTTGGCCAGCATGACAAGAGCTCAATTGCGGGAAGGATGGCGGATCGCGAGGCGGGTTCAAAGCAGGCGGATCAGGCGGCAGCGTTACTCTTCGGATTCGAGGAGCAGTTCACTCTTGAGATAAAAAACACCAACGTCCACAACTTTGGCCCCGGCCGTCAGGTCCGGGGAGGTGACTTCAGCCCACTCGGGCGTTTGGCTGAGGACCTGAACATCGACGCGACGATACTTCCGCGTTCCGACCTCGATAAAGACAAATAACTCCTGCTCGTGGCGGGCGAGTGCTCCCACCGGTACAGCGAGCGCCTCCTTGCTTGCGAGCAGCGGCAGGTCCGCCCAGACAAACATGCCGGGCCGAAGCTTGCCCTCGGGATTCGCCAGGTCGATTACCACCGGCACGGTCCGGGTCTGGGCGTCGACGCTGGCGCCAACGAATCGAATCGTTCCAGCCCAGTCGGCGCCAGGTTGGGTTGGCTGCCGGACGGCGACTTGGCTGCCAACGGTCAGCTGCAACTGTGGAAGATGCGCTTCGGGGACTTCAGCGGTGGTCCAAAGTTGCTCTGGATCGGCAAGCACCAGCAGAACTTCGCCGCGGTCGACGCGCTCGGCGGGAACGAGATGAATCTCCTCGACGCGGCCCGCAAAGGGAGCGGTCAGCAGCAGGCGGCTGGAGCTCGACTCCGGCTCATCCAAACCGGTGGGTCCCAGCAATGCCGCGATTTTGTCTTTAGCGATCGCGAGCTTGTTTTGTGCGTCGGCAACGGCAGCGAGGTCAGACTGCAGCTGCTGGCCGGCTTCAAAAAGAATCTGTTCCGCCTCACCGTGAAAGCCGGCAGCTGCCTGTTGCAGGGTCGCCTGGCGCTCGCGCAGTTCGCGACCACTAATCACATTGCTCAAGTCAGCGGCGTTGGCAACATTTGCCTTCGCCAATTCCCAGGCGGAGTAGGCTTTGAGCAGGCGTTCGCCAAACTGCCCCATTTTTTTGTTGGAAAGCGCGCTCGCGGTCAGTGCCCCGGCTGACTCATTACTGGTTTTCAGCTGGTTGACAATTTCCGAGACACCCTCATGGACGCTGCGGCTCCATTCGGCCTTCGATTCGGCCAGTTCGAGCGTGGCTTGGCATTGGGCCCGTTCGCGTCGGGCGAGCCCCATTTCCTCCGCAGTCAAAACGACGAGCTGCCCCCCGGGGGCGACTGCTTCCGTAGGCTTCACGAGGACTTCCTGAACGACAGAGTCCAGCGGCGAACGAAGCTCCAGATAGCGGCTGGCGTTGTATTTGATGGCAGCGGGCACCGTCAGGGTATTCACCAATCGTTGCGGCTGGAGCGTGTGAACCGTGATGTTCGCGGCAGCCGCTTTCTCCGGCGTCAGTTCGACGAACTCCTTAACTTTCGGTTCCTCGGCCGGTGCCTGAGCAGCATTCTCGGGACTGGGATGCTCGTCAAACAGCCAGTGAGGTCCAAAATACCCGATGGCCAGAACGCCCGCGATGATCGCTGCAGCGCCAAGCCCGCGAATCGATTGACCGGCCAAAGCGAAAAGCTTGCCGAGTCGTTGCTGAAAGGAAGATGGAGTGGTCATGTTTGGTTGCAAGAAAAATGGATCCGCGCGGGAGGTGAGATATGGGAAGTGGTCGGAAATGAAGTGAGTTGCTCGTCGCCAGCCGATCATTTCGAGTGAATCAGGTTAGCTGAGTACCGTTTGCGAGCGGTTCTCTTCTGAGCGGCCCCGCAGTCGCAGCCTAAACGCGCAGCTTCATGGGGCTCTTCAATCGCCTCCAATGAAATCGCCAGCGATCGATCGCCAGATAGAGCGGGCCAATCAGATCGTAAAGCTGTCAATCCAAAGGCGCAGCGTGCGCCCGGCGGGAGAGGTGTCGGCAAAGAGGACGCCTCCCGGGCGCCAGAGCCGAACTTGGGAGAGCGAGCAATCCGAGCCCGCCACGCCTCGAATCAAAATCGCGGAAAGCTGGAACAGATAATCCAGCGATTGGCTCGGTTCTGGAACCGTGACTTCGGGAACTGCGACAAAGCCTTTGCAGAGGCAGCCCGAATCGGTGCAGCCTTGGTCCTCTGCCGGCGGATGCAGTGGCTCCGCCTGTGAGGCTGTTGTGTCGAGCATCGCCCAAGTGGCTACTGAGCTGTGGCTGAGGCTAGGGCCATACAGGGATTCCCCGATGACGCAATTGAGCGACTTGATCACGATGATCGCGGCGAGCAAGACGGTCATGGTCCGGGAAAAGTTCATTCCTTCAGTATAGGTGACGTTTCGAGCCCGGGAAACAGAGAAGTTTTCACAGAGTAGTTTCCGAGGGGTGGGTCGTCGCGGTAAGTTTTGGGTTCTGTGCGAACCAGCTCAATCCGCCGCGCATCCACGAGTCCGGGAGCTTGCTTCGGCGCGGTGAGCAGAAAGCTGGATTCCGCGCCGGGCCGCTCGATGAGTGAGCCGCTGGTCGCGCTGACCGGGCGGTTTCGCGTTTTTCCGAGCGAAACCGCACTCCTTCCACTTTGCCAAACAACCTGCCGCGGGTAAGAATCAGGCAAGAGCTGGCATCACTTTATTGAGATCGAAACGGAAAGAGACTCACCATGGGCCCCAACCGCCTGCTCTGTTCAGCCCGAAGTGTTGTCTGTCTGCTGGTCTTGTTCCTCGCTCAGCCAGTACTTGCTCAGGGCGACTTGGAACAAATGCGCCGGCTCAATCCGCGGATGCCTCCGCCGCTGGAGCTTGATGCCAAGCGGATCGAGGCTCAAGGCATCACGGCCGTCACGGGCGAGCATTTGACGCTGTACAGCGATCTTCGCGACGAGGCGCGCTGTCGGGACTTGGTCGCCGCGTTCGATGCGGCCGTCCCGCAATGGGGAAGTTTTTTTGGGATTCCCGGCGGTCAACTCCGCCCTTGGCACTTGGTCGGCTTTCTGGTGCAGGATCGTGAGCGATTCAAGGCGGCCGGTTTGTGGCCTGAAGACTTGCCCGAGTTTCCGGCGGGTTACAACCTGGGACATCATTTCTGGATCTTTCCGCAGGAAGGAAACTACTACACGCGCCACTTGCTGTTGCACGAGGGGACACACGCCTTCATGCAGTGGTACCTCGGCGGCAGTGGACCACCCTGGTACAGCGAAGGGATGGCCGAGTGGCTGGCCCTGCATCGCTGGTCAGAAGGAAGTCTCGAACTGAAAGCCCGGATCGCGGATCGCAATCAAGTCGACTACTGGGGGCGACCGAAGTTGATCCGCAAAGCGCTGGAAGCCGGACGCCGCATGCGCCTCGATGAGCTGTTCGATTTTCCAAACTCTGCCTTTCGGAATGTGGAAAGTTACGCCTGGGCCTGGGCGGGTTGCGAATTCCTGGCCCGGCATCCCTTGAGCGCCAAGTCGTTTGCTCAGCTCCCCAAATTTGCCGAAGACAGCTCAGCGGCGTTTAGTCGCGATCTGAAACGTAAACTCAAAGCGGATTGGGATCGACTGGAGCTCGATTGGCAGCAGTTTGTCGAAGAGCTCGACTACGGCATTCTGGCTGACCGCTTGGCGATCCGCCCTGTCGAAGAAAATGCTCAGGCGGCGGAGGGGACTTTCCGCTTGGCGACGGCGTGGGGTTGGCAGGATAGCGGGATCGAGGTGGCGGCTGGAGAAGAAAAGCAGATCGAAGCGCGCGGGCGGTACATGATTCGAACTGGCGACCCGCCTTGGCCATGTGAAGCGGGCGGTATCACGATCGAGTATTACCGTGGACGTCCGCTGGGCGAGTTGCTGGTCGCCGTGCTGCCGGAAGACCCGAAATTTAATGAAGTGCTCGTGCCGTTACCGATCGGTACAAGCCGTCGGCTGACTTTTGAACGAGCGGGCAGGCTGCTGTTTCGCATCAACGAGTCGCCGGTTTGGCTGGAAGACAATACGGGCGAGCTGGAAATTCGCGTGCGGTGAGTTGCGAGTTGTGAGTTGCCAGACAGAGGGAGTCTACGATTGAGGAGAAGGGCCTGGAATCAAGCGGGGACTGGCGGACGCGGGAAGAGATGATCGCGGGGCGGAATGGGAGGCGAAGGTGGACGAAGTGCTGGAGCGCCAAGCTCATTGAAAGAGCTTCAGGAGGACCTTTTGAGCCTCTTCCCAGTGGTCCGCGGCCGCAACGAAATCGACGGGCATGATTTTGAGATCGCTGGGTGCGACCCGTGAGACCTGGGTGGCCTGGCGACCCAGCGGAATCTGGGCACTGGGGCCGGTCGCCAACTGGTCCTCAATCTTTCCCTGCAGCAAATGGTCGACCAATTGCCGCGCCTGATCCGGGTGGGGACTGCCTTTGATGATCGCCAGGGTGTTGGGAATCAGCAGGGTCCCTTCGCCAGCCTGATCGGGAAAAACAATCGCAACGTCCTTGCTTGCTTCCAGCTCAATCACGGCATCATCCGTATCGGTGATCCCCCAGGCATAGCGTCCGGCGGCGACGTGCTGGGCGACTTGCTTGTTCCCCGCTTCGACGACCGCATTCCCGGCTACGCGCTCGAAGAAATCGGTCGCTGCCCGGGGACCGAGTTTGGCGAACAGCACGGCCGCTTGAGTTGCGGTAGTGCCAAATAAGGGCTTGGCGATTCCACACTGGCCCTGCCAACGCGGCTCGGCAAGTTCGGCCACCGAGCGCGGCCACTGAGCTTCATCCGGCAGCAGTTTGCGGTTGACGATCAGTACTCTCGCCCGGGCTGCGAAACCATGCCAGGCACCGCTTGGCGAGAGGAATTGCTCGGGATAATGGCGCGCCAGCGGTGATCGATAACTTTCCAGCAGGCCAAGTTTCTCCAGCCGGATCGTGTGCAGAATTTCATTGTTCCAGAACAAGTCGCCCCGCGGCCGGGCGGCGTTCGCGATAATCTCGTTCGCCAGGCCCACCGTCTTGTTCGACTCGACATCGTACTTGCCCAGTACCGCGACACCTGACTGCTGCGAGAATTGCTCAAGGAGCGGCTCGGAGAACTCTTTATCGAGCGCGGCGTAGACCACCACCTCCCGCGGCTGTGTCCGCAGACAACCACAGACGAGGAGAGCGAACGCGGCGATAAGCAGGAAACTGGTGCGGTGACGGGTGGGAGGCATGGTTGCTGATTTGGAGGAAAGGAAGAGGGGTTCTCACGGAGGCACGGAGGCACGGGGGGAGGAGGTTGGGA
>Ga0315905_10008790_pt1 | contig 10226 bp, 7 predicted proteins | sample LakEriMetagenome_5_FD_203522 | JGI IMG/M metagenome (GOLD analysis project Ga0315905, IMG submission 203522) | Freshwater fungal communities from buoy surface, Lake Erie, Ohio, United States - Buoy 4 MA121 | ecosystem: Environmental > Aquatic > Freshwater > Lake | place: USA: Lake Erie, Ohio... | reverse complement strand
GGTTTATTACTTGTTCAGTCTTAGTTTGCTTAGTAAATTTTTGGCGACTTATAGGTTTAGGGATAGTTAACTCAAGGTGTACAAATGGTTAACTCGAAAACTGCTACCCTTGCTTTTCCTTGCGTTTTCTTGATCTAGCAAGAAGAACCTGCCCTAGAACTAGCCCTGGGAAGCCGAAGATTAGAGAGGCTAGAACCACAGTTGAGCTAAATGAACTGCCCTCTGCAAGGGTCTTGAATGCGTCGGCTCTAGGCCCTGACCCTGGGTCTAGAGGGTCTACAGGATCAACTGGACCAGGTCCTGGGTCAACAGGGACAGTCGGTGTTGGTGTTGGAGTCGGCTTTTCTTCCTCAGGAACCACGTTAGAAGGGCAATTCTTGGCAACAGTGCTGCTCAATAGAGAGGTTGCTACTGCTTTAGCTTGAGCCTTCAAGTTTGCTGGCAGTGGGACATAACCGTATGGAAGCATGCCTTGAGCTTCACCAGTGACCTGTCCAGGTCCAGCTGCGTAGTTCAGCATCGAACTGTATTCAGATAGAGCCTTAGAAGTCTGAGTACAGACATTTACCACTGCATAAGTTAGTGAAGTCCATGGATAAGCTGTGCCCTTCACAGACTTGCCATCGTTGTAACTGATACCTGTACTTGCATCAACTGGCATAGCCGACACTGCAGCGTTCATTGTGATTGCGGTTGGTTTGCTTTCCTGCCCAGTTGAACTGACCAAAGTTGCAACACCTAGTCCGTATCTCTCAGCTGCCGGTAGATCAGTAATTGCGAGCATGAATCTTTGACCAATAGGTTGAGCTCCACCTGAGGAGAATGCGGGAGGAAGCTTGTTTGGATCCCAAATAGTCTTGCTCTTTGAATCTCCTCGTCTAGCTGCTGCGGCAGCATCTAGCATGTCGTGAGAGTAAGGTCTCATATCGAGAGTTGAGAAGCCTGGCTCAGGTGTGTTTGAGTTAGGTCTATAAGTCGAAAGATCAGCCTTAGGGAAAGATTCAATTTCAGTGTCTGTTGCGAGTTCCAGACTTGAATAGTACTTGTTTAGCTTCATACCCCACTGATCTGGGGTTCCTTTAAGGAACGCGTTAGCCTTAGGGTCATTTTGCAACCAACGCCAAACCAGTGCAGTTGAGTCAGATGAACCAAGGGCAACCAGTAAACCACCAGGTTCAAGACCTCTCTGGAAGTATTCGAAGTCAGGGTTTAGTTGGATGAATTCTGGGTCCGCCACCAAGCTTCTCGGGTTGTCTTTTACATGTTCTTGGGTGTTTCCACCAGGAACATCGTTTCGGTAAGACTGAGTTAGAAGTTTTGCGACAAGTCGCGCGTTCAGTTTTAGATCCGTGACTAGAGATCCGTTTTGTGAAACTAGTGGAGAGTCAGATTTGAAGTTCTTTTCAATATTGAATGCCACTACCACTGCAGAGTTAGCAACTGGTGCATAGACAAGTTGATTCTTACCCCTAAGTTCTTCATCAATCGGGTCAGCGATAAAGGCTAGACCTGATGAACCAAATAGTGAGCCAGTGATCTGTCTTCTTGCTTCACCATCACCGATTTGAGAGTAACCGAAGGTTGCGATGTCTTTACATAAAGATGGCTGCCAGGAATAGAAGGCAGCTGAAATCATCTCAGTGCCAACTACTCTTCTTTCAGAGTTTCCAAGTGCACAAGACACAGTCAATGGAGAGAAACTCAAAGGAATCTGCACGCGGTTTTCCCAGTGGGAAGCAGATAAAGGTGATCCGCTTAGTCTCTCACCTTCAAGAATTCTGGTTCCATTGGCTCTGAGTTCACCTCTCGGCACAACTACTAACCAACAGCCTCTAGGACCTGTTGCTGTTTGAGCTCCACAGCCTAGATGAGGTGCTTCCAAAGATGTTTGGATTTCGAATACAGCCTCTCCTCCACCACTAACACCGGAAGGGGCAGCAGAAAATTCATTGCTTGTCTCGTTTGAGAAGTATCTGATGAAGTTATAAGAGCTTTCGCCGCTTACTGTATTGAAAGGCACTCTGTAGGACTTCAAAAATGGTTGGTTTACAGGAGGTGGAATCAAGAATGAAGTGTTGTAGGCCTGGTTAGGGTCTTCACCTTTCATAAGGTCTCGGTTAGCCGTGAAGGAACCCATTAGGTTTTCAGTTGCAGTGATTGGAGAACCCCATTGACACTGCTGAGGAGTTGGGCCTGTTTCGTCTCCCCAACACTGCATGATTTGAACGTAGTTGCTAGCCAATTCTCCAGGCATGGTTCTATCGAGTCCCGACCATCTTACTTTGACACCTTGGTTAGAAAGGTTTCGAGTTTGGGAAACGGTAACTTCAAAGTCCTTAAATTCATCATAGAAATGACTAGTTTGATCTCTAGTATCTGCAAGCCAAGTCTTAGTTATCTCACTACCGGTTTGAGCAGTCGAAGCGCTAGGCGCGACTAATGAAGCCATACCTATTGCTACGACTAAAAGAACCCTCAAAACCATTCTTGGCTTCATTAGCGCTTATGACCTCGCCTTAAGACTGATATCAGTGGAACCGCTAGCAGTAGTCCAAGGAAGAGAACCAGCAACAAGATTATTTGTATCTGAGCAAAAGTTTTTCCATTTTGATCAGGTGGATTGATCGCCTCAGCCGAGACAGCCTGACAGATGCCAGTGTCGTTGTCACAGAAACCTGGGCCAACTATGCCATTGTCAACGATTCCGCCATTATCGACGTAACCGCCACCACCACTATTTCCGCCATTGCCTGGATCTGTTCCTGGATCGGTACCAGAGTCAGTGCCAGGATCAGTTCCTGGGTCAGTGCCAGGATCTGTACCTGGGTCAGTTCCTGGATCAACTACTCCCCCAGCACCTGGATCAGTTCCGGTGTAACCCTTCTTATCTGCAGCTGGGGGCATTGGTGCATTCTTTGCCAAAATGTTTGTTCCATCAGGTGAGAAGGTTGGGTTGTTACATTTAGCTACATCTTTATTCTTCGCGCTAACACCAGGAATCTTCTTGACCTGTTCAAGACCTGCTTTTACCAAGTTGATTGGAAGTGGTGAGTAACCAAGAACCTCAGCTTGTTGCTGACCTTCACATAGGTAGTAGTAAGCAAAGTCTCCAAGCGTAGTTCCCTTAGCTGCCGTGAATGAACCTGAAACAGCAGTTGGAACAATCAAGTATGAATAGCTTGAAAGAGGATATGATCTTGGATCTTTTGAATTGTAAACACCAGTAAGGATCTGAGTCAGGTAAGAGTTTCCTGGTCGAGTGTCAATCTTCGCTTCCAATAGAGCTACCGCAACGTTCGAAGCTGTTGGTAGAACATAGTGATCTGAATCATTTAGAAGCTTGACTACAGGGAAACCGGTTTTTAGTGCATAGGAATACTCAACGTAAGTAATGGTTCCTTCGTTAGCATTCTGAGAAACGTAACCTGAAACACCTTGAGAACCAGGCTGAGAAACATAGCCTTTTCCTGAAACCACTGGGTAGTTAGATGTCAAACCACAAGGAGTGCTTCTTCCTGCAAGCTTGCAGTAGTCATCCCAAATCTTGGTGTGCTCATCAGCCATCCATGAAGTGAACTGTGCAGTAGAACCGGAACCGTCAGAACGAACAACAGGAACAATCTTTCGCTTAGGAAGTGAGATGCCTGGGTTCTCGTCTGCAATTGCAGGGTCATCCCAAGATGTGATTACTCCAGTAAAGACTTTGGTCAGAGTCTCTCCTGACATCTTTAGGTTGGTAAAGCGCTTGCCACCAATCTTTAGGTTGTACATCAAAGCAGTACCACCTGCAACCAGAGGAATGTAAGCAAACGCTCTAGACGGAAGAACATCAACAACAGATCCGTCTTTCAATCCATAAGGAATTTCAGAAGAAGCAAAGTCAACTGTTCCAGCCTTGAACTGGTTACGTCCATCAGATGAGCCTGTGCTCGCGTAGTTCACACGCATTCCATACTGAACTACGTTTCTTCTCCACTGGTCAATAGCGTTTGCTGACCAAGAAGATCCAGCACCGTTTACAGGGACATAGTCAGCAGCTTGAGCAGGTGAACTTGAGAAGCCAAAAACAATTGCTGGAATGATTAGCAACGAAAGCAATCGAGTTTTCAAATTTAGTCTCACTTTGCGACCTTCTTCTTTGTTAGCTTTTTGATGTTCTTTGCCAAGTTGCCAAATACGTTCTTATCTGAACCTAGGATTCGGGCAAGCATGAAAAGAATTAGAACCAGGAACATTAGAACTGCAGCAGTTCCGAAACCACGAGCAATCATTGTTGGCTCAGGAGATTTCACGAATTGGAAGATGGCAAGTGGTAAAGAAACCATCGGTCCCTCAGTTGGATTGAGGTTCATGCTTGCAGTAAATCCAGATGTCAGAAGAACAGGTGAGGTTTCACCAATACCTCTGGCAGTAGCCAAGATGATTGCAGTTGTTAGACCTGATCTTGCAGTTGGCAGAGTAACCATCCACGCAGTTCTCCAAGCACCTGCACCTAGACCAAGAGATGCTTCTTTCAAAGTTCCTGGCACGATACGAAGAACAACATCGGATGCTCTAATCATGATCGGAAGCATCATTACGCTGATTGCAAGAGCTGCTGCGAAACCTGACTTCTGAACACCTAGCAAAAGAATTGCTGTTGCGTAGATAAACAAACCAGCCACAATCGAAGGAAGAGCTGTCATAGCTTCAACCATTGTTCTTACGAAGCGGCTGTATTTTCCTGGAATCTCATTAAGGAATACAGCTGTAATCAAACCAAGCGGAATTGTGATAGCAAGAGCAATAGCGATCTGGATTAGAGAACCCATGATTGAGTGCAGAATTCCACCAGAACTTAGTGGGTCTAGAGGACCAGCAAGGCTCATGTCTTCAGTGAAGAAGTTGAGGTAAGGAAGAGCTTCGAATCCTCTAGAAATTGTGAAGACAACGATGAAGACCAAAGCCGAGAAGATAATCACCGCAGCTGATCGAATGATTACTGAAGCAACTCTGTCCTTTACACCTTCACGATCATCATCTATTGCAGTGATCAAAGCAAAGAAAACGATGAACAAAATGTAAGCAATCAAAACAAAAGATAAAACTCCACTTAACGGGGCAATAGAGAATAGGAACCCAGTTGCGGCAATTGCAGATGTTGCTGCAGTTAATGTGGTTAACAGGTCACGGATTCTTATTCCGTGAAGCTGACGCTTTTGTTCTTCAATAATGTTTTGAGTAGTCATTAGCTGCTTGCTCCTGATCTTGAACGGGCGACGATTGACGAAGCAGCGAAGTTAACAATCAAAGTCATGATGAATAGTGCGAGACCTGCAGCCATCAAAGCTGACATACCCATCTGAGTTGCCTCACCATATCTCAACGCAATAAGGCTTGATACAGAGTTAGCACCATTCTCGAGAATTCTTGGCTGAACAACGAATACCGGCGAGATGATCATGTAGACGGCGATGGTCTCTCCGAGTGCTCTACCTAGACCAAGCATTGTTGCACCGATGATTCCACCCTTACCGAAGGAAAGAACAACGTTCTTTACCATTCCCCAACGAGTTGAACCTAAACCTAATGCTGCTTCTCTTTCACCAATTGGAGCTTGAGAGAAAACTTCACGCATAACAGAGGTAACAATTGGAGTAATCATCAAGCCAACAACAATTCCGGCAATCAAGCTGGAGGATGTGAACACAGTATTGCTAGTTAGTGGATCTGAAGGATCGCTTCCCTGAACAGATAGGAAAGGAATCCAACCAAAGTTTTGCGAAAGCCACTTAGCAACAGGGGTAACTTCGTTTTGGAGGAAGAAGAATCCCCACAAACCAAATACAACCGAAGGAATAGCGGCCATGAGGTCGACCATTGTTATTAACGCACGCTTAATTCTTCTCGGTGCATACTCACTTATATAGAGTGCAGTTCCGAGTGAAAAAGGAACTGCAACAACGATTGCGATTACTGCAATGATTACTGTTCCAGCAATAACGGCAGCAATTCCAAAGTTTCCTGAATCTGGCTCCCATGCCTGGGTTGTGAAAAAGCTAAAGCCAACTGTTCCGAGAGCTTCTGTCGCTCTGAGGGTTAGAAACAAACCAACGAGAGCCATAATGACAAGAACAGAGCTTCCTGCACCTCGCATTACTCCTCTAAAAATACGATCCTGAAAGTCCCAAACATACTTAAGCTGGCGAGGTTTTTGAGTGTCCGCCGCCATGTCCAAAGCGTCCTTTGAAAGTGTGGTTTGAGTTTTTGTGGCCATTTATTGATTATCGCCTGTAGCCCATGGTCCGGAGAGCCCTCAAGGTTAACGGAAGTTGAACAATAATCCACACCGGTTGATAGCCCTGTGCATAGGATCCTGTCTTTGCAGCATTTCTTGCACTTTTTAGCCGTGAGACTCCGCAAAATAGGCCCCAGAGTCGGCACTAAACTCTGAAAATGCCGATATTTGAGGAAACTTCAAAGAAAGAGCAAAAAGTAGTTGTAAAGGTTAGCTAACTAACCCCTAGTACCTGCTTATTAGAGTTCCCTTGATTACCTTATTCATGTCAAGAAAGAGCTTTTCATGCTTTTCGGTTGACTCAAAGACGAAAATCACCCAGCCATCGCCGTAAAAAAGGTACTTTCCAAAGCCATCAGTTTTTGAAGGTGCTTTGGCTGCTAATCGAAGAACATCAAGATCACTGGAATCTTGAGTGATGTAGTTTGCTAGTTCAACCTCACCATTCACTGATTCAATTTCACAGCTGTCCCTGCCACCGTAATCACCTCCGGGAAAAGCTTTAAAGCACAAACCCGCATCCGATAGAGCGTCGAGCTCTGCAGAGGTCACACTGAAAGAACTCAAACCACGATCAGGAAGTTTCTCCCCTGCATCAAGAAGGCAGGCACTTTTTCTCTCAATACAGTCTTTGATGTTCTCTTTACTAGCAGTTAGAACTGTGTAGTCCTGATCTGGTGATGGAAAGCCAGGAAATCTAATTACTTCGGATAGTTTCTCAACACACTTCCCGTTATCAAGAAGAACCACACCTAATTGACCATGAATACCGAGGGTGGTCCAATAGTCACCGCGAGAACCATGATCTTCATCTACGGCATTCTGAAAGCTCGGGAAAGCTTCTAACGAGCAACCATTGTTGGAACTAAGGGAAAACTCTGCCCCAGGCATCCATTCTTTTGAGTCTTTATTCTCAACCCAATTGGAAGAAGGGTTAGCCTCCTGCACAGCATCGAGCAACTCGTCATATGTTCTCTGCTCTCCCTCGAAGTTCCCAGGAGTAGATGTCTCAAGCGTGGCTGTTGGTTCAGGTTTGTTTTCGGCTGTTGAACAGGCACTCACAAAGAGAACTGAAGTCATAGCAATAGCTGCCAGCAGATTTTTGATTTTCATGATGAATCCCCAATCTCATTTCTCCCACGGAAATGAGCGCCCTCGGCAGGAATCGAACCTGCGACCAAGAGATTAGAAGGCTCTTGCTCTATCCACTGAGCTACGAAGGCATGCCTTATCAAGAACAAGGCTCCCCTAGTTTACCCCATGAGTGAGGTTAGAGTTAGGTGTGCTGAGAAGACTAATAACTATTTCAAGACCTGTGCTCTGGGTAAATACTATTGGCACGACCATGATGGGGCTATGGCTCACAGGTTCGCTATGGAGCTGGGATGCCATTTGGCTGCTTCTCTGGGTCACTCTTCCTTTTAACCTTCTTATCTACGGCATCAACGACATCTTTGATCAGGAGACTGACAACATCAACATCCGTAAGGGTGGATACGGTGGGGCAAAGATCGACCCTAAGGAAGTTCCTTGGATTTCTTGGGGTGTAGTTCTACTAAACGCTCCTTTCCTAGTGTTCTTTGCTCTGAACTACTCAGTCGAAGCCAACATTTGGATCTGGGCGTACAGCCTTACCTTCTTGTTCTATTCAGCTCCTCCGGCAAGATTCAAGGGACGTCCTTTTTTAGACTCCATCAGCAACGCTGATTACGCTTTCCCGCTAGCCATTGTTCCACTAGCTCTAGGCAAGGAACCAATATGGTTAGCTGTCTTTGCTCTGATGGCATGGAGTCTTGCAAAGCACACCTACGATGCAATACAAGATATTGAAGAAGATGAGTTCGTTGGCATCAAAACAACTGCTGTTCACCTTGGCGTGAAGAAGTCTCTCTACTGGGTTGGTTTCTGGTGGCTAGTCTCAACCATCATGTTTGCTTTTGTAAATATTCCTCTAGCCATTGCTAACGGTGCATATGCCTTCTGGTTGATAAGGCTAATGATCAAAGACAACTCTTCAGCAAATGCAAAAAGGATATACAAGTATTCAGTTGCTTATCCGTATGTAGTTGGAACAGTTGCAGGTTTCCAGCTAGTTATGTTCATGGCCTTGGAGCTTGTGTAATTGAAAAAGACGATAGTTATTGTCGGAGCCGGCCTAGGCGGGCTCACAGCAGCTGCTCTATTGGCTAAAGCAGGTCACCAGGTAACTGTTCTAGAGAAGAACTCCTGGATTGGCGGTAAGTCAAGGCGCATAGAGGTAGCCGGTCAAAGAATTGATACTGGACCATCGCTTGTTACTTTCCCTGCAGTTCTAGAAGAGCTGTTCTCTCGCTACAACAAAACAGGCAAGAAAACTTCTGCTTCCATTGCAGATCTAAAACTTCAAAAACTTCCAGAGGTTGGAACTTATTACTTTGGTAAAGAAGTAGTGAACCTTCCGGTTCAAGAAGGACATCCTTGGTATCCAGCTTGGCAAAGGTTTGTCAAAGAGCATGGAGATCTTGGCCCAGCAATTACCAAGCTTCTAACCTCAGATCCATTTGATGCTAAAACTCTTCCCGCAGTTACTGCTATTTCTAAGAACTATGGAATACACCTGTCAACTAGTTCTTACCTAAAGCACCTTGATTGGATGCCTGAAGGATTGAAAGAAGTAATTGCTATTCATACTCTCAACGCTGGTATCGCTCCTCAACGTACTTTGGCCTTGTATGCAACCATGCCTGCTGTTATGGCTAAAGAAGGAATCTTTGTTCCTGAAGGTGGAGTTTATGAAATTGCTTTGGCTTTAGAAAAGCTTGCTCTTGATGCAGGAGCGATTATTAGAACTAATATTCAGGTCACAAAGATCAGCAAAGGCTCAGTGATTGCTGATGGTAAAGAACTAAAAGCTGACTATGTAATAGGTGCAGCAGATGCTCACGTTATTGATTCACTTCTAGGAAAGACTCCTAAGCAACCTAAGTTAGTGTCTTGTTCGGGAGTTGCCTTATTTGCTGTCCTAAAGAAGCCACTGCCAGAAGGCACTGTCACTCACTCAGTAATAATGCCGGCATCCCCTAGCTCACTGCATGCTGATTTGGATAAGACTCAAGTTCCTCAAGAGACCATGGCGTTTCTAAACTATTACAAGCCAAACCACATCTATCCAAATGACAAGGCAACGGCAGCTATCTTGCTAACCGCACCTGCCAACGGGGAACGCTTCACATTAGAGAGTGATTTTGTTCAAAGAGAGCTCTCTCGAATTAGCTCTCTAATTGGTTTGAAGGAGAATCTGGCAGATCTCATCCTGGATTATCAGATTCTTGACCCTATGTATTTTGCTGAGTTTGGGGCTAAGGGTGGATCTCTCTATGGAGCCACAAGACCTATCTGGCAGGGTGGACCTTTCCATACCCCAGGTTATTCCTCACTCTTTAGACCTTGGCTATGGCGGGTAGGAGCTTCAGTTCACCCTGGAGGCGGCATTCCAGCGGTAATTGGCGGAGCTATGAACTCTGTTGCCAGATTGCTCAGATCAATAGGTGCTGATGAAGAAATGGAAGACATCATCTATTTCACCTAGATTTCTTCCTGTTTAAGAACACTGGCTTTGCCTGTCGGAAGAGTTTGTTAGCCTTGAAAAGCGGGGTAAAGCATTAGTATTATTTACCTAGGTAAACAAATTCAACTATTGGAGATTCATGTTCAGCTTGTCAAAGATCAGCCTTGCTAACCGTTCAGTCGTAGCACTACTAACATCCATCCTTGCCGTATTTGGCTTCTTGGCTGTTGGTTCACTAAAGCAAGAGCTATTCCCTTCTCTTGAGTTCCCTCAAGCAGCGATTGTTACCACTTACCCAGGTGCATCGCCTGAGGTTATGGACACTCAGGTCAGCAGAGTAATTGAATCTTCTGTTGAATCTTTAGAAGGTGTGACAACAACATCTTCAACAAGCCAGAGCTC
>Ga0315905_10008788_pt1 | contig 10227 bp, 2 predicted proteins | sample LakEriMetagenome_5_FD_203522 | JGI IMG/M metagenome (GOLD analysis project Ga0315905, IMG submission 203522) | Freshwater fungal communities from buoy surface, Lake Erie, Ohio, United States - Buoy 4 MA121 | ecosystem: Environmental > Aquatic > Freshwater > Lake | place: USA: Lake Erie, Ohio... | reverse complement strand
CCAAAAAACAAAACAAAACTCTCAAACAGACCATCATCGAGGCGCTCAAGTTTGCCTGCACGGGCGAGCTCCCGCCCAACTCGGGCCGCGCGGGCAACTCGTTCGTCCACGACCCGCGCCTGGCGGGCACGGACGAGGTCAAGGCGCTCATCAAGCTGCGCGTGACCACCTCTGCGGGCCGCCCGTTTGTCGTCGTGCGCTCGCTCCAGGTGACGCGGCGCAAGGGCGGCGCCCTCGCGTTCAAGTCGCTCGAGGCCGCGCTGCAGACGATCGACCGCGCCACGCGCGACAAGCGCGCCATCACCATGCGCTGCACCGACGTCGACCGCGCCGTCCCGACCATGATGGGCGTCAGCAAGGCCATCCTCGAGTCGGTCGTCTTTGTGCACCAGGAGGACAGCTGCTGGCCGCTGGGCGACGGCGCCTCGCTCAAGCGGCGCTTCGACGACATCTTCGCCGCCACCAAGTACAGCAAGGCGCTCGAGACCCTCGCGCGCCTGCGCAAGGACAAGACGGCCGAGGCGCGCGAGCTGCGCGCCAAGCTCGAGACGCTCGCCGCGCACTGCGCGAGCGCGCGGCAGGCGCGCGAGCGGCTCGCGCACGCCGAGGGCGCCGTGGCCAAGTACGCGGCGCTCGTGCGCGCGCGCGAGCGCGCGAGCGGCGAGGCCGAGCAGCGGCTGGGCGAGGTGGACGAGTCGCTGCGGCGACACGCGTCGCGCCAGGGCAAGCGCGCCGACCTGTCGGCGCGGCGCGAGGTGCTCGCGGCGCAGGAGCGCGAGGCGCTCGAGCGGCTGCCCGAGGGCGACCCGTCCGCGGACCCGCGCGGCGACGACGAGCTGCAGACGGCCGTCGACCTGGCCGAGCAGGCCGTGCGCGCGCAGCGCGACGACGCGGCCGCGGCGCGCCGCGGCGCCAACGACCGGCGCCTCGAGGCTGAGCGCCTCAAGGCCGAGTACGGGCGGCAGTGCCAGGCGCACGGGCGCCTCGCGGCCGAGGCCGAGGCGCACGCGCGCGCGGTGGCCGAGCGCGACGCGGCGCTCGTCGAGGCCTCGGCCAAGACGGGCGTGCCGCTGCCCGAGGCCGCCGACGCCGCGCGCCGCTCCGGCCAGGCCGTGCCGCACGAGGCGGCGGCCGAGTTTGAGCGCGCGCTCGAGGCGCGCGTCAAGGCCCTGACGGCCGAGCTCGAGGCGCTGCGGCGCCGGCACGCCGAGGAGGACGAGGGGCTCGCGCGCCGCGTCGACGAGGCGAGCCGCTCCGTGGCCGAGGCCGAGGGCGAGGTGCGCCTGCGGCGAGAGCAGGCCGAGGCCGCGCGCCGGCAGGCGGGCGAGCTCGAGGCGCAGGCGCAGGCGGCCGCGCGCGGCGCGCAGCCCGACGCCGTCGTGGCCGACGCGGCCGAGTCGGCGCGCGCCGCCGAGCGCCGCCTCGAGAGCCTGCGCCGCGACGAGGCCGCCCGCCAGGCCGCCGCGGACGCCGAGGCCGCGCGCGCCGCGCTCGCCGACGTCTCGGCGCGCCTCGAGGCGCTCCGGCGCGAGCGCGAGTCGGTCGGGCAGGCGACCGAGGCGACGGCGCGCTGGCGCTCCAAGCGCGACGCCGCGCTGGCCAAGCGCGCCGAGCTCGTGGCCAAGCTGCGCCCGCCCGAGTCGGCCCCGCTCTCCGACCTGCTCGGCATCGCGCAGCTCGACGAGGGCCAGGCGCAGACGCTGCTCGACTCGGCCGAGGCCAAGTCGCGGCAGATGCGCGACGCCGCGGCGACGGCCGAGGCGCGGCGGCGTGAGGCGCAGCAGCAGGCGTCCGAGACGCTCGGCGCGCTGCGCGGGCTGGAGCGGCAGGTGGCGGCCCTGCGCGAGGACCGCGCGGCGGCCGACGCGCGCGCCTGGTCGCTGCTGCGCGAGGCGCGCGAGCGCGCGGCGCGCGACCGCGACGAGAAGCTCGACAAGCTCCGCACGATGAACGCCAGCGCGCTCGCGCAGGGCGCGGGGGCGCTGGTCGGCTCGGGCGTCGGCGCGGCGCCGCCGGTGTCGGCCGAGAGCCTCGAGCGGCTGATCGCCGAGATCCTGCCGCGCGCTCCCGGCCAGGCCGCGATGGCGCGGCTGTTCCCCTCGGGCACCTACCTGCCGCCCGGCCCCGACGTCGGCGGCGGCGGCGGCGGCACCGGCAACGGCAACGCGTCGTCGGCCGCGGGCGCTGCGGCCGCGGCCACGGGCGGCAGCGGCGCCGGAGCCGACGGCGGCGGCCCCGCTGCTGCCGCCACCGCCTCGGCCGACGCCTCGGCGGCCCCCTTTGCCTACCAGCGCGTCTCGGAGCTCCTCTCCGACGCCGAGAGGCAGGCGCAAGACGCCTCCGTCCTCGCCGCGCGCTACCGCGCGTACGCCCAGTTTTTCGCCGGCCAGGAGCACGACTTCCGCGCCGAAAACTGCTGCAAGGTGTGCCGCCGCCCCTTTGCGAGCGCCGCCGAGCTCGAGGCGGCGGTCGGAAGCCTTAAGGCGGACATCGAGGACGGGCCCATGCGCTCGCGCGTGGCCATGATGGCGACCCGCCTCGCCGAGGCCTGGCTGGCGTCCGCGCGCAAGGCCGCCGAGGCCGCGGCCGCCGCCGACGCCGCGGCGCGCAAGCTCGCCGAGGCCGAGGAGCGCCTGCGCGGCTCGACGGCGCAGGCCCGCGCGCAGCGCGACGCCGAGCTCGAGGACGCCGAGCGCGCCGCCTCGGCCGCGCGCGAGGCCGAGGAGGCCGCCGCCCGCGCCGTCCGCGACGTCGCGCGGCCCGCCGCGGCCCTCGCGCGCGAGCTCGAGCGCCTCGAGGCCGAGGCGCGCGAGGCGGCCGCGCGCATGCACTCGCTGCGGGGCGGCTTTTTTGGCGGCGCGGCGGGTGGGGGAACGGGCGGCGGCGCTGGTGGCGGTGGCGGCGCTGGCGGCGGCGGTGGCGCCTACGGCGTCGGCGGGAGCCTGATGACGGCCCCGGACGGCAACTACGTGCCGTCGAGCCTGGCCGGGGGCGCGGCGGGCGGCCTCGGGACGGGCAGCACGCAGCAGCAGCAGCTGGCGGCGGCCGCGTCGGCCGCGCTTCTGCCCGAGCCGCGCGACCTCGCCGACGTCGACCGCGACATCGCCAACTGGGAGGGCCGGCGCCGCACGCAGGAGGCCGTGCGCGACGAGGCGGAGCGCGCGGCGGCGCGCCACAAGGACGACCTGATCGCCGCGTCGGGCGCGCTGCAAGAGGCGCGCGCGCGGCTGCAGCAGGCCGAGGGCGCGGCGGGGCGCCAGCGCGAGGCCGAGGCGCGCGCGGCCGAGCTGCGCGAGCGCGGCGACGAGCACGAGGCCGCGGCCAAGGCGCGCGAGCACGGCCTGCAGCCCGCGCGCGACCACCGCGACCGCCTCGCGCGCGAGCGCGACGAGGCGCGCAGGGGCGCGCAGGGGCTCGAGGCGCAGGCCGAGCAGCACGCGGGCGACGCCGCGGGCGAGCGCTGGGCCGTCGCGCGCGCGTGCGCGCCCGTGGCCGCCTACGCCCGCGGGGACGGCCCCCAGCGCCTCGAGCGCGCCCGGCGCGACATGGAGGAGACGGACCAGCGCGCGCGCGACGCCGCCGCCGCCGCCTCGGAGCTCGAGCGCAGCGCGCGCGAGCTCGAGGCCGCGGTCGCGCAGGGCGGGGCCGCGCGCCGCGCCAACGAGGACCTGCTCGCGTGGCGCCGGGCGCGCGCGCGGCTCGACGCGGCCGCGGGCGAGCTGGCCGAGGCGGAGCGCGCCGAGCCGGGCCTGCGCCCGGCCGCCGAGCTGCACGCCCGCCGCGCCGAGCTGCTCGCGCAGCGCGAGGAGGCGCAGCGCGAGATCGCGCAGGCCAAGGGCGCGTCGTCCGTCGAGCGCGCCGCCGCGGCCGACGCGCGCCGCGCCCTGGCCGCGCCGACGCTCGCCGGCGCCGACGACCGCCACCGCGCCGCCGAGACCGACCACCGCCTGCTCACCGTCGCCCTCGCCGACCTCGACCGCTACCAGCGCGCCCTCGAGCGCGCCCTCCTCGACTTCCACGCCGCCAAGATGGCCGAGGTCAACCGCTCCGTGCGCGAGCTGTGGCAGCGCGTCTACCGCGGCAGCGACATCGACCACGTCGCGATCAAGGCGGACGCCGAGGGCGCGTCGGCGCGCTCGTACAACTACCGCGTCGTCATGTCCGCCGGGGGCGCCGAGCTCGACATGCGCGGGCGGTGCAGCGCGGGGCAGAAGGTCCTCGCGTCCCTGGTCATCCGCCTCGCGCTCGCCGAGTGCTTCTGCGCGAGCTGCGGCGTCCTGGCGCTCGACGAGCCGACGACCAACCTGGACGCCGACAACGCGGCGAGCCTGGCCGAGTCGCTGCGGGCGCTGATGGAGGCGCGGCGCGGGCAGGACAACTTCCAGGTGGTGGTGATCACGCACGACGAGGAATTTGCGCACCGCCTGGGCACGCGCGAGTACGCGGAGACGCTGTGGCGCGTGACCAAGGACGAGCGCGGGCACACCAACGTGCAGGCGGAGCTGATTGATGCGTGATGGGTGGTGGTGAGGGGCGGCGGCAGAACGAGCGCGCGCGAGAGAGAGAGAGAGGGCGCGCGCGCACGCAACAAACAAAACGGCGCATGCTCCCTTCAATCATCCGCACCAAAGGCGCACATAAGCAACCCCAGCCTGCAAAGAAGCGCGCACCTAGTGCCAGTTTACACACAGCGACCGAGCCGCGCGCGCGCGTTCACTTCACTTTGTCGATTTCACTACGCCGCCGCCCCGCCGTCGCCGCCGCCGCCGCCGCCGCCGCCGCCGCCGCCGCCGCCGCCGCCGCCCTCGGGCCTCCCGACCGCCTCGCCCGCCTCGCGCATCTTGCGCGCCAGCTCCGCCCGCCGCGCCTCCTCGATGCGCTCGCGCGCGTACGCGACGATCTCGCGGTGCCGCGGCATCCCCGTGAGCTCGACGGTCCCCCCGCCCCTGAGGAACAAGACGACGTCCCCCCAGGCGTCCAGGGCGCGCGGCGCGGAGCGCGCCTCCTTGACCTGCGACCAAGCGACCTGCTGCGCGCCGCTGAACAGCGGCGACGAGTTGACGATCTCGACGCGCTTGCTCGTGAAGCGCACCTTGATCCACGCGGCGCGCCCGAGGGCGGCGATCGTGAGCGGCAGGTAGACGATCGTCGCGCCCATCAGCACTTGGAAGGCCAAGGAGGCCGGGGCGCCGTTGGTCTCGAGGAAGAGCGTCTCCTCGGGCGCGCCGGCGGGGTCGGCCGCCGCCGCCGCGGAGGAGGAGGAGGAGGAGGAGGAGGACGGCGGCGCTGGCGCTGCTGCGGCCTCGGCGTCCGGGGGCGCGGCCGCGGCGGCGCGGGACGGCCGCGGGCGCCGAGAAATGCCGCAGCTGCTGCGGCCGCCCGGCGGCACTGGTCGCACGATCGCGCGTGCTGCTTGCCGGCAAGCCAATGAGGGGCTGCCGCGGCCGGCGGGCGCGCCCGCGCGCGCCCGAGACGAAAGCGCGAACATCAGTTGTGCCCGACGGTGGTGTGTCCGACGAGTCCGCGCGGCGGGCGGAAAGTGTCTGCTTTGTCGGTGGTACCGTGTCAGGGGCGATCGCGACAGGCAGCGATTGCAATTCGCAGGGGAATTGAGCGACGATCGAGGGCGGTTTTTTAGGTCTTGGGGCGCACGCATTAGCAGGCGCGCCCTCAAATGCGTCGGCAGCGGCGCGCGGCGCGCCTCCTCGACGCGGCCTCGGCGCACGCAACAAAGAACACGCTCTCACGCCGCCCCGCACCCTCGCAGCCACTCGAGCGCGCGCACATCGCGAAGATCACATGTGTGCACGTCGATCAACTCGCGCACGTCCATCCCAATAAAGCCAGCCGCGTCAACCGGCGAGAACGAACCAACCCCCCCCCCCGAAATCGACACCTTTCCGTCAGCAGCTTTTGCTCGCGCCACCCGCAACCGCCACACCGACGACACACGCAACTCCGTGATCCCCGCCATCCGCTGACCACCACCACCACCACCACCACCACCACGCGATGCGCGCGGCCTCACCGATGATGCGCGACGATGACGGCGTCGCTGGTGGTGGTGGCGGCCCCGACGACACCGCTGCCGCCGCCGCCGCAACATCCACGTCGACGACGACAACGGGCCTCGCCGCCCTCTGCGAGTCGTGCGCCCATCACGACGACATCGCGCCCTTGCTGCGCCTCCTCTTCGACGCCCAAGCAGCGGCCGCGCCCGACGACGACCCGGCCGCCGTCATCGAGGACGGCAGACGCATGACGGCCGTCCTCGCGTCGACGCTCGCGTCCGTGGCCGAGCGCGAGGGCGAGCGCGTGCGCGCCGCGTGCGAGGCGCACGCGGGCGCCATCGCCGACGCGTCGGCCGAGGTCGTCGCCGTCGGCAAGGGGATGTCGCGCGTGCGCCGGGCGCTCGCGGCCAGCAACGCCGACGTGCAGGCCTCGGGCGACGCGCTGTCGCGCGGCCTGCGCGAGCTGCGCGCCCTGGCGGCCGTGCGCGCCAACCTGCGGGCGGCCGGGCGCGCCCTCGGCGCGGCGCGCGCCGTGCTCGAGCGCTGCCTGGAGGCCCGGGCGCTGGTGGACGGGGGCGGCGGCGGCGGGGGCGGGGGCTTGCACGCGGCGCTGGCGCTGCTGGACGCGCTGTCGCGCAAGGAGCTCGCTGCGCTGCTGGCGGCGCTGGCGGTGGACGACCAGGAGGAGCCGGGCGGAGGGGGAGGGGGAGGGGGCGGCGGGGGTGGGGTGGGCGGCGACCCGTGCGCCATCTTTGCAGCCCCTGCAGCGACAACGCCCGCCGCCGCGCCCTTGCCCGACGGCCCGGCCCTCGCGCGCGCCTTCGCGGGGCTCGTGGCCGGCCTGCGCGCGCGAATCCAGGCCCGCGCACTGGCCGAGTTCGACGGCTGGCTGCTGGCCGCGCGGGGCGCCGCGCGCGACGTCGGCATGGCAGCCGTGCGCGCGGCGGCGCGGCAGCGCGCGCTCGACGAGGACCTGGCGGACGAGCGGCGGCGGGTGCTGCGCGCCTTGTCGCCGTCTTGCGCTGGCGACGACGACGACGAAGGCGGCGCGTTCGCCAGCATCGAGGCGCTGGCGGACCGCCTGGCCGACGCGCCCTTTCGGGCCGAGCTGCTGCGCGAGGCCGCGGCGGCGACCGAGGCCGAGGCGGCGGCGGCCGCGGCGGCGGCGGAAGCTGAGGTCGGCGGCGGCGGGGCTCAGGTGGCGCCCGCGGGGCCTCGGGGCATCGCGGCTTTGCGCGAGGCCGGGCTCGCCGGGTCCATGGCGGGGCGTGGAGGGAGTGCTGGAGGCTCGGGAGGAGGAGCAGGCGCCGCCGCCGCCGCCGCCGCCGCCACAACACCACCCCCGCGGAGCGAGCTCGCAGCACGGCAGGAGGAAGAGGAAGAAGAAGAGGCCCGCAGCGGCCTGCCCCCGCTCGCGCGCGCGGGGCCCGTGATCCCGGACGTCGCGAGCCTCCGCCCGGGCGAGCCCGACGCGGCCGTGCGCCTGATCGTCGCCCGCCACCGCCGCCGGGGGGAGCTCGACGCCGCCGCCCACGCCCGCGCCTCGGCCGCGGCCGCGGGGCGCGAGGACGCCGGGCCCGGCGGCGCCCTGCTGCGCCTCGACATGGGCCCGCTGCTGCGCGCGCTGCACGTGCACCGCGCCCTGGGACCGCGCGCCCTGGCCGGCTTCCGGGCGCGCTACGCCGAGCAGCGGCGCCTCCAGGCGGCGGCGGACCTGCAGGCGCCCGGGGGCGGCGGCGGGGGCGGGGGCGGAGGAGCCTTTGTCGACGGCCACCAGCCCTTCTTGGCGCAGGTCGTGGGCTTTTTCGCGATCGAGGCCTACGTGGCGCGCGTCACGGACGGCCTGCTGGCGCCCGGATGGACCGCGACGCTCTGGGCGGCCTCGCAGCGGTCGCTCAAGGCGACGCTCGAGGGGGCTCTTGGTGGAGGCGGAGGCACGAGCAGCAGCGGCAGCAGCAGCGAGGACGATGCGGCCGAGGCCGCGGCCGCGGCCGCGGGCCTGCTGCTCGTCAAAGATTTTGTCCTGCTGGCGTGCGAGGCGCTCCAGCGCGCCTCCCCGAGCTACCGCGCGGCCCCCGTGCTCGAGCTGCTCGCCGCGGGCCCTTGCGCGCGCTACCACTGGCTGCTCGCGCGCGACCTCGAGCCGCGCCTGCGCCGCGCGGTGCTGCAGCAGCAGGCGTCCTCGTCCTCGTCCTCGTCGTCGTCGTCCGAGGCGCCGCTTTTGGTCGAGGTGCGCACTGCCGCGCAGCACCGCGAGCTGGCGCTCGAGCTCGGGCTGCCGGCGTCGCTGCTGGCCGGGCGCGTGCGCGGGGGGAGCAGTGGCAGCGGCAGCGGCGGCGGAGGCCGAGGCGGCGACGGCGACGACGCGCTCCTCCTCGCCCCAACGCACCACCTGCCCTACGCCGCCCCCTACAGCCCGTCCGTCCCGGCCGTCCTGCGCCTCGTGCGACGCTTCGTTGCCGACAGCGTGCCCTACCTGCGCGGCCTCTACAGCGAGTCGGAGCTGCCCGCGGCCGCGTTTGCGGCGCGCGACCGCGCGCTCGCGGCGCCGCTGGCCCGCGCGCTGGCTGACCGCCTCGAGCGCGTTTTCGGGGCGGGGGGTGGTGGAGGGGGTGGTGGGGGTGGTGGTGTCCGCGCCTCGGCCTCGGGACACACGGGCGACGCCCTCGCCTTGCGCGCGGCGATGCGGTGCGCGGCCGACGCGTGGGCGCTGCGGTCGGCGCTCGGCGCGCTCGACGAGCACACGGCCGACGCGGCGTCGCCGGCGTGGCAGCAGCAGCAGCAGCAGCAGCAGCAGCAGCAGCAAGAGCAGTCGAGCGACCCAGCGGACGACATCGACCCGGCCCGCAGCAGGCGGCGGCTGCTGATGCGCGGCAGGCGCCGCCGGCGCGCCGCCGCGATCGCGGCCTGGGCCAGCGACCAAGCCGGGGGCAGCGGCAGCAGCTCGCGCGAGGGCGAGGGCGAGGGCGCGCTCGCCGCGGCCCTGCGCGGCGCGCAAGAGGCGGCCGAGGCCGCCGTGCTGCGCGTGCTGACGGCGCGCGTGGCGCAGATCCTGGCCGCGGCCCGGCACGCGGCGGAGTGGGCGCCCGCGGCGCCGGTCGTCGTGTCCGGGCCCGCCAGCAGCGCCAGCAGCTGGCCCGACGCGCTCGTCTCCTTTTTGCGCGAGACGATGGACGCCGGCGCGGGCGCGCTGCCGCCGCGCGCGCTCGCTGGGCTCGTTCGCCGCACGCTGCGCGCCGCGGCCGCCGCCCTGACGGACTGGCTGGCGGCGGAGCCCTCCTCCGAGGCCGCCGCCGGGGCGGGGGCGGCCGCCGGCAGCGGCGGCATGATGGCGTCGCTGTTTGCCGCCGCTGGCTCGTCCTCGGGCGGCTACAACCTGTACGCCGTCGAGCGGCTGGCCGTCGAGCTCGCGGCCGTGCGCGGGCACGTGCTGCGGTGGGAGGAGGGCGTCGGGGGCGGCGGCGGCGGCGGCGGCGGCGGCGGGGGCGGGGGCGGCAGCGGCAGCGGCAGCGGCGGGGGCAGGGGCGGCGGCGGCGCACGCGGAAACGACGCGCCTTACTCGCTGCTGCGGCCCGAGCACGCGCACGTGCACCTGCGCGGGCTGTCGCTCGAGCTCGCCGAGCCCGAGCAGCTTTGCGCGCTGCTGCTGAGCGGGTCGGAGCGGCTTTCGGCGGCGGCCGCCGCTGTGCTGCTGCACGGGGCAAACGGCCGCGCAGCGCTGCCGCGGCCGCTGGCGCTCGCGGGCGCGCTGGAGCGGCTGCGCGAGACCCCTTCCCAGGCCAAGCGGCACCCGCAGTGGCCGACGCGCAAGGCCGCGGAGGCGATGGCCAAGGAGCTGAGGGCGAGGGGGAAGGGCGGCGGCGGCGGGGGGTGATTTGGCCGTGGTAGTGGGCAGAAGGTCACTCGGAATCGAAGCGGCAGTGTGTTGGATTTTGTCCAGCACCGTCGCGCGCGCTCCGCTCTTTTTTGCCGGCCCGCTCTTCCGCCGAGTTTTTTATCAGGACAATCCAACGCACACAACAATCCACACAGTACCCGCATAAACCGCCGCCGCATCCCACGAACGGCAGCGAACAGAGCCGCGCGCGAGGACAGCACAGCCCCTGATACCGAGACTTTTTCGTCTCGAGCGCACCCGCCACGCCAACGCCCCTCCCGCCCCCCCCTCTCTATCTCCCAATCCACGAGCATCGTTCCCGTGCGCACAGCCAACCCA
>Ga0315905_10008787_pt1 | contig 10227 bp, 10 predicted proteins | sample LakEriMetagenome_5_FD_203522 | JGI IMG/M metagenome (GOLD analysis project Ga0315905, IMG submission 203522) | Freshwater fungal communities from buoy surface, Lake Erie, Ohio, United States - Buoy 4 MA121 | ecosystem: Environmental > Aquatic > Freshwater > Lake | place: USA: Lake Erie, Ohio... | reverse complement strand
GAAGCGCCACACGGATGAAAAAGCCCAGTCGGGTGCGCTTGGCATTGTGCAGGGCATCGCTGAGATGTCGGCCGAAGGTGACATGGTCACGCTGAAGATGGTCTCGGCCAATGCCGACTTGCCGTTCTTGATTGCCGACTATCACCTGAGCATCCAGCCGGGCGGCGGCGTTGACAATCCGGCAGCTGGCAACGGCACGGGCGCCTACAAGGTCACCTCGAGCGAGCCGGGCGTGATCACCACGTTTGAGCGTTTTGCCAACTACTGGGATTCGTCGCGCGGCCATGCCGACGGCGTCGAGATCCTGACGATCAACGACGACACCGCACGGACCGCCGCCATCCAGTCTGGCCAGGTTCACATGATCAACCGCGTGGATCCGAAGATCGTTGCTCTGCTTGCAGGCAACACCGATGTCGCGATCGAGCAGGTTGGTGGCCCGGGCCACTATGTGTTCATCATGCATTGCGACAAGGCGCCCTTTGACAACAACGACCTGCGGATGGCGCTGAAGATGGCGATCAACCGTCAGGAGTTGGTGGACAAGGTTCTGGGCGGCTTTGGCTCGCGCGGGAACGACTTCCCGATCAACGGCGCCTATCCGCTGTTCGACGAAACCATCGCGCAGCGTGAGTACGATGCGGCCGCAGCGGCAGACTTCTACAAGAAGTCCGGCCATGACGGCTCGCCCATCGTGTTGCAGGTTGCTCCGGGTGCGTTCCCGGGTGCTGTGGATGCGGCCAACCTCTTTGCCGCCTCGGCCAATGCTGCTGGCATCCCGCTGTCGATCAAGCTGGAGCCCGATGACGGCTACTGGTCGAACGTCTGGAACGTTGCCCCGTTCTGCGCCTCGTATTGGGGTGGCCGTCCGGTGCAGGACCAGATGTACACCACCGCCTATCTCTCCACCGCCGAATGGAACGACACCAAGTTCAAGAACGCCAAGTTCGACGAACTGCTGTTGGCGGCCAAGGGCGAACTGGACGCGGCCAAGCGCAAGGGCATCTACTCGGAAATGGCCCATATCCTGCGGGACGAAGGCGGCTTGATCTGCCCGATGTTCAACGACTGGGTCGAAGGCCGTCGTGCCGAAGTGGGTGGCTGGATCGCCGATCCGCAGGGCACGCTGATGAACGGCACCGCGCTGAACAAGTGCTGGCTGAACGCCTGATCGCGGGAATCCAGTGCATCCCGTTTTGAAACTGATGGTCCAGCGCATTGCGCTGGGCCTCCTTCTTCTACTCGCGGTCTCTGCCGTGATCTTCCTGGGCGTTGAGGCGCTGCCGGGAGATACCGCGCAAGCCATCCTTGGACAGTCCGCCACGCCGGTCGCGCTTGAGAATCTGCGGGCCGAGATGGGCCTCGACCGCCCCCCGCTGGAGCGGTATTTCAGCTGGCTTGGGGGTGTCCTGACCGGGGATCTTGGCACGGCATTGACCAACAAGGCCGATATCGCACAGTCGATTAGCACGCGTTTGGGCAACACGCTCTTTTTGGCCACGGCCGCCGCTGTGATCGCAGTGCCCCTTGCAATTCTTCTTGGCATCGTTGCCGCCCGCTATGTCGGCCGCTGGCCGGACAAGCTGATCTCGGCCGTGACCCTGACCACCATCAGCCTGCCCGAATTTGTGGCGGCCTATTTTGTCATTTTCCTGCTGACGCAGGTGTTCCCGATCTTCCAGCCGGTGTCGATGGTTCTGCCGGGGATGGGCTTTTGGGACAAGCTGCAGGCTGTCGCGCTGCCGGTGATCGTGCTGGTCATGGTGGTGCTTGCGCATATGATGCGCATGACCCGTGCGGCGATCTTAAACGTCATGCAATCGGCCTATGTTGAAACCGCCGAACTGAAGGGCCTTGGCCCCATGCAGGTGGTCTGGCGTCACGCTTTGCCCAACGCCATCGCCCCGGTGGTTTCGGTGGTGATGCTGAACCTTGCCTATCTGGTGGTCGGCGTCGTCGTGGTTGAGGTGGTCTTCAGCTACAACGCCCTTGGCAAATACCTCGTCGATCACGTGACAAAGCGCGACCTTCCCGTCGTGCAAGCGGTGGGTCTGATCTTCGCGGCGGTCTACATCTTCCTGAACATGGCAGCCGACATCATCTCGATTTTGGCCAACCCGCGCCTGAGGCACCCAAAATGAGGATACCCTTCTCTGCCCTTCTGGGGCTGGTGCTGACCGGCGGCTTCCTGTTCATCGCCGTTTTCGCCCAAGTCATCGCCCCCTATCCCATCGACAGCACTGTCGGCGGTGTGTGGGATGGGCCGTCGGCTACGCACTGGCTGGGCACCGACACCATCGGTCGCGACATCTTCTCGCGCCTGATCTATGGCGCGCAGATCACGATCTTCGTCGCCCTTGCCTCCTCGATCCTGTCGTTCTCGCTGGGTTCTTTCCTGGGCTTTCTTGCGGCTGTGCGCGGCGGCTGGGTGGACCAGCTTCTGTCCCGCATCGTTGACCTCGTCATGGCCGTGCCCTCGCTGATCGTGGCGCTTGTCATGCTCTCGGTGCTGCCGCTGAATCTGACGGTCCTCATCCTTGTGATCGGCATCTTGGACAGCACCCGCGTGTTCCGGCTCAGCCGCGCGGTCGCCGTCGACATCTCGGTCATGGACTATATCGAAGCCGCCCGTCTGCGCGGTGAAAAACAAAGCTGGATCATCTTCCGCGAAATTCTGCCCAATGCGCTGTCGCCCTTGGTGGCCGAGTTCGGGTTGCGCTTTATCTTCGCGGTGCTGTTCATCTCGACGCTGTCCTTCCTTGGCCTCGGCATCCAGCCGCCGCTGACCGATTGGGGTGGCATGGTCGGTGAGAACAAGGGTGGCCTGATCTATGGCAAATCCGCCGCTCTTGTGCCGGCTGGCGCCATTGCGCTCTTGGCCATCTCGGTGAACCTTGTGGCTGACTGGATCTTGTCGCGCACCTCCAGCTTGAAAGGAGGCCGCGGTGGCTGAGCCTTTGTTGTCGTTCAAGAACCTGAAGATTGAGGCCACCGCCTATCCGCCGGGAGAGCCGCCGCGCCATCTGGTGCTGGTTGATGGGGTCTCCGTCTCGGTTGAAAAGGGCAAGGTCCTTGGCCTAATCGGCGAGTCCGGTGCGGGCAAATCCACCATTGGTCTGTCGGCCATGGCCTTTGGCCGCGGCGGTGTGCGCCTGACCGGGGGCGAGATTATGCTCAACGGTCGCGATATCCGCACCGCTGATCCGGCTGCGTTGCGAAGCCTGCGCGGCAAAGAAGTCACCTATGTCGCCCAATCCGCTGCCGCGTCGTTCAACCCGGCGAAACGGTTGATGGAACAGGTCATCGAAACCTCTGTCAGCCATGGGGTGATGACCAAGGCCGAGGCCGAGGCCCGTGCTGTGTCGCTGTTCCGTCAGCTGTCGTTGCCCAATCCTGAAACCATTGGCGATCGGTATCCGCACCAAGTCTCGGGCGGGCAATTGCAGCGCGTGATGACGGCCATGGCGCTGTGCCCGAAGCCCGATCTGGTGATCTTCGACGAACCCACCACCGCCTTGGACGTGACGACGCAAATCGACGTTCTTGCCTCGATCAAGCGCGCCATCCGCGAAACCGGGGTGGCAGCACTCTACATCACCCATGACCTTGCGGTCGTGGCGCAGGTGGCTGACAACATCCTCGTCTTGCGCCACGGCAAGATGGTGGAATACGGCACCACCGATCAGATCATCAACACCCCGCGCGAAGCCTATACACAGGCGCTGGTGTCGGTCCGCTCGATCGATCACGCTGAAAAGGCCCCGGCCCCTGCTGTGCTGACAGTGCAAAACGTGACGGCGCGCTACAAGGGCACCAATTTCGACGTGTTGAAAAACGTGACCGTCGATGTCGCCCCCGGCCAGACCCTTGCCATTGTGGGCGAAAGCGGCTCGGGCAAATCGACGCTGGCGCGCGCCATCACCGGGCTTCTGCCGCCCTCGGCGGGCCGCATCCAGTTCGCCGGTCGTACGCTCTCGGCTGACCTCGCAGGCCGCAGCAAGGATGATCTGCGCGAGTTGCAGATGATCTACCAAATGGCCGACGTGGCGATGAACCCGCGCCAGACCGTCGGCACCATCATCGGCCGCCCGCTTGAGTTTTACTTCGGCCTGACGGGCGAGGCCAAGCGCCAGCGGATTCAAGAACTGCTTGACCAGATTGAAATGGGCGCCGGTTTTGCCGACCGCTACCCGGCTGAGCTTTCAGGCGGGCAAAAGCAGCGCGTCTGCATCGCGCGGGCGCTGGCGGCCAAGCCCAAGCTCATCATCTGCGATGAGGTGACAAGCGCGCTGGATCCCCTCGTGGCTGACGGCATCCTCAAGCTTCTGCTCGACCTTCAGGCGCGCGAGAATGTGGCCTACCTCTTCATCACCCATGACCTTGCGACGGTGCGCGCCATCGCCGACAAGATCGCCGTGATGTTCAAGGGCGAGGTGGTGCGCTATGGCCAGAAATCCGACGTTCTGGCCCCGCCCTTCGACGATTACACCGATCTTCTGCTCTCCTCGGTCCCGGAAATGGAACTGGGCTGGCTCGAAAAGGTGATCACCTCCCGCAAGATGGAAAGCGCCGGCAACTGATTTCATCTTGGCCCAAATACTCCCGCCGGAGGCACCGCCGGTGCAGCCCGCAACAAGGTGTCAGACCATGACCAAACTCTTGCTTATCATCCTGGATGGTGTGCCCTACCGAAACTGGCGGCGGCTTTTTGGCAATCTGGAAGGCTGGGTTGCGAATGGCGATGCCACGGTGCACCGCATCCGTGCGGTGCTGCCCTCGACCTCGGCCTCGTGCTATGCCTCAATCCACACCGGGGTGCCGCCGCAGGTGCATAGGGTCTGGGGCAATGAGGCGGTTTACCGGCTTGAGCAGCCGGATGTGTTTTCCGAAACCACCAAGGCTGGGCTGAAAACCGGGGCGGTGACGCACAGCTTTTGGTCCGAATTCTTCAACCGCGCGCCGTTCGATGTTGTGCGTGACATCGAATATGACGAGCCGGGCGGCCCCATCACCCATGGCCGGTTCCACACCATGACCGGGTACGGCAACATCAACCAGATGACGCCTTCGGATGTCGATCTCTTCGCCACGCTCACCCGGCTCTGCGAGGTGCATGGCATCGATTACGGCATCCTGCACACCTGCACCTTGGACAGCATGGGCCACCGTTTCTATCACGACTGCGAAGAGATGGATAACGCCTGCTACATGATGGACGCAATGCTCGCGCCCTTCCTGCAGCGCTGGCGTGACAAGGGCTATGAGGTGATCGTCACCGCCGACCACGGGCAGGACGAGCGCGGCCATCACGGCGGCACGGGCGAATTGCAGCAGGACGCGGCGTTTTACTATTTCGGCGACAGCGACATGCCCGCCAAGGATGTGGTCTTGGACCAGCTGGCGCTGGCGCCCTCGATCCTGACGCGGTTGGGTGTGCCGGTGCCTGCCACGATGAAAGCGAAACCCTTCTTCACCGCCTAACGTCTCGAGCGGCTTCGCCTTCTCGTCATCCGAGGAACGGCGAAGCCGACGACGAGGATCAGCTGGCGTAGCCGTCGCCGCTTTCGTCCAGCATCGCCTTGATCTCGCGCAGATGCGCCTGGGCAAAGCCCGGATAAGCCTCCCACTCCTGCGCAGTCTTTTCGGCCACCGCATCGGGCAGCACCCGCAGGGGCTGGCCGGTTTGCAGGGCGCGGATATAGGTCTCGGCGGCACGCTCGAAATAGTACAGCCGGTTGAAGGCCTCGGCCACCGTCTGCCCGACGACCAGCACGCCATGGTTGCCCATCACCATCGTGGTGATCTTGGGGTCTGACAACATCGACGCACAGCGCGCGCCTTCTTCCTCAAACGCCATACCGCCGTAATGGCCATCCACCACATGCCGGCCAAAGAACATCGCGGTGTTCTGGTCAATCGCCGGAAGGCGGCTGTCGGCCAGACTGGCCAGCACGGTCGCGTGGATCGAATGGATGTGCAGCACACAGCGCGCATGGGGCAGGGCGCGGTGAATGCTGCCGTGCAAGCCCCAAGCCGTCGGGTCTGGTGCATCGGGGCGGTTCATCGTCGCGGGGTCGTTGGCGTCAATCTCCACCAAGGAACTGGCGGTGATCCGGCTGAAATGCCGCCCGTTCGGGTTGATGAGAAACTTTGATCCATCGGCGTTCACTGCCAAGGAGAAATGGTTGGCCACCGCCTCATGCATGTTCAGCCGCGCCGTCCAGCGGAAGGCGGCGGCCATGTCGGTGCGTTCGGCCCAATGCGACAGGTTGGGGGTCAGATTGGCGGTTGGGGCGTTCATGATGCGTCTCCTTCAAAAGGCCAGCGGCCAGCAGAAAAGGCGGAAATCGTCTCGACGATCCGGGTGAAACTGGCCGCCGCGCGCGGCACGCTGGCGCGGGCGCGCAGGTAGCCATGCACAAGGCCGCGCTCCTCGACCCAATGCGCCTGCCCGCCCGCCGCCCGGATCTTGGCGGCATAATCGCGCGCATCATCGGCCAAGGGATCACACTGCGCCCCGATGGTCAACGTCGGCGGGAGGCCCGCGAAATTGGTGTCGCGCAACGGATAGACCGTGGCGTCATCCTCGGGCGGTGGGCCACCGTGGCGGATGTCTTTGTAAAAAAGCACATCATCCCGGCTGAGCATCGGGGCATGGGCGTGGGTGATATAGCTGCCCGCGTTCACATCACCGCCAAGGCCGGGATAGATCAGCACCTGACCAAGGATCGCCACACCGCTGCCGCGCAGGGCATGGGCGGCGGCGGCGGCCAGATTGGCCCCGGCGCTGTCGCCGGCCAGCACGACCGGACCTTTTGTTGCCAAAGCCCGAACAACCCCGCAGGCGTCGTCAAAGGCGGCCGGGTGCAGATGTTCCGGCGACAGCCGGTAATCCACCGCCACCACCGTCAGCCCGGTGCGGGCGCGGATCTCGGCGCAGACGTCGTCATGGCTGTGCAACCCGCCCACCACATAGCCGCCGCCATGCAGATAGATCACCACCGGATCCGCCCCCGGATAAACCCGGCACGGCACCCCGGCCACCGCCTCATCGCGTGTGGTCACGCCCGGCGGATAGCCCTGAAAGAACACCCGGCACATCCGATCATAGATCGCGCGCTGATCCGCAATCGTCAGCGAGGCGGTGTCCGGGGGGTAAGCGGCATTGGTCGCCTCGATGAAGCCCCAGGTCGGGGCGTCGATAAGGCTTTGGTAATCAGCGGCTGTCATGCTGGTGTCCAAGACTCATGCCGATCGGGTTGATCGGCCTGTTGCCATCATGGCGACAATGCCGGAACGCGGCAATGGCCAAGCACTGGCCGTCAATTGCCCCAGAACCGCCGGGAATTGTGCCAATTTTGGGCACAATCAGCCGTTAACCAATTGCTAAGGGCAACAGAAGGACCACCAAGATGACGCTCTTCAATGCAGTTGATCCGCTTTCGGCCACCATCGTTGGCTTTGGTGTCCACACGCTTTTGATCTCGGCCGAGCCCACCCACGGCCCAGTCTCGCGCAGGCTTTCGGGTATGGGTTGCCAGATTGAGGTTTGTGACGAACTCTATTTCGCGCTGGATCGTGTGCTCGATGGCCCGCAGGATTTCGAACTGATCGTCATCGATTGTGACAGCATCGGTGGTCTGGCGCAGGGTCGGCGGGCGCATATGCTGCTGAAGGTGACCGGGCGCTGCCTTCCGGTGATCCTGGTGAGCAGCGAGTGTGCCGAGCAAACCTTCCCCTTCAACCGCTATGAGGCGACCGAATTGCGCGCACCGCTGAGCGCGGTGTCGTTGCGGGTCGGGTTTGAACATGCGCTGCAAGAGCGGTTGCTGATGGCGCGCGCCAGCTGAAAAAGGGGCGCGCCGTGGCCCGCCCCTGATCTGCCCCGGCCCTTAGGCCAGTGCCAGATTGATCGCCGATTCGCGGCCGTCGCGGCCGGCTTCGATGTCAAAGGTCACGGCCTGACCATCCTTCAAGCTGCGCAACCCGGCGCGTTCCAAGGCGGTGATATGGACGAACACGTCCTTCTTGCCGCCCTCGGGGGCGATAAAGCCGTAGCCTTTGGTTTCATTGAACCATTTCACGGTGCCTTTTGCCATCGTGGCTCTCCTGTCTTGCTGCCGCTCGCGTCAGTGCAGCGGCCCGGCCTTGTCAGCTTTTGGTCGAATGCTGTGGCCGAAAACGGAAACAGGGATCGAGGGCAGATAACGCAGCCCCGAGGATATGGGGGTGCCCATAAGGACGATCAAGGGTTTGGCAGGTTTAGGCGTGTTCGGCCCGCAACTCGCGCTGCGGGTGCCGCGCCGACGTTGCCAGCGCGATCAGGCATAGGGTGATCGCCGACCCGATGACAGGCCAGAGGCCAAGCGCCAAAAGCCAGCCCGCATCCAAGGCGATCAGCGCAAACAAGGTGGAGAGGAAACCCGACAGGCCCCCGAAGATTATCGCAACACTTGCCATCATCGCCTCCCTTGCTCCGATGATCCTGTGTCAGACTCAATTTGGGCGGGACGGTGGCGAAAGCGGGGTCAGTTTATGCCCCGTTCAGAATCTGCGCCGCGCCCTTAGCGCGGCCCCGATGGTGCCATCGTCGAGATAATCCAACTCGCCCCCAACCGGCACACCTTGGGCGAGGCTGGTGATCTGCGCGCTGGTGCCGGCCAGCGCATCGGCGATGTAATGTGCGGTCGTCTGGCCATCCACCGTGGCATTCAGCGCCAGAATCACCTCACGCACGCCTTCATCGGCCACGCGGGCGGCAAGCCGTGGGATGCCCAGTTCATCTGGCCCCACCGCATCCAGCGCCGAAAGCGTGCCGCCCAGAACGTGATAGCGCCCTTTGAAGGCCTGACCCCGCTCCATCGCCCAAAGATCGGCCACGTCCTCGACCACGCAAATCTCGCCGGTGGCGCGGGCGGGGTCGGCGCAGATCGGGCAGATGTCGGCGGTGCCAATATTGCCGCAAACCGTGCAGTCGCGGGCATTCAGCGCCACCGTGGCCATGGCTTGGGCCAAGGGCGCCATCAACTGCCCGCGCTTTTTCAACAGCGCCAGCACCGCGCGGCGGGCCGAGCGCGGCCCAAGCCCGGGGAGCCGCGCCATCAACTCGATCAGCGCCTCAATGTCGCGGGTGCCTTCCATCTCTTAGAACGGCAGCTTGAAATCGGGGGGCAGACCCAGGCCCTGCGTCAGCTTGCCCATTTCCGACTGCGTGCGGGCCTGTGCTTTGGCTTGGGCGTCGTTCAGAGCGGCAAGGATCAGATCCTCGATCACTTCCTTTTCCGACGGCACTAGGATCGACGGATCAATATCCAGCCCGGTGATCTGGCCCTTCGCCGTGGCGCGCGCCTTGACCAAACCAGCCCCAGCCTCACCAACCACAACGATGCGGCCCAGCTCTTCCTGCAGCTCGCCCACCTTGGCCTGCGCCTCTTGGGCCATCTTCATCATCTTGGCCATATCGCCAAGCCCGCCCAAACCCTTCAGCATCTGGTCACCTCTTTTGTCTGGCCCACAAGATATGCGCAGGGGGCGGCGGGAGCAAATTTCTTCGAAGACATTTGCACATCTTTTCGAAAAGATGTGGCGAACGGCCTTAAGCGTCCTCGAACGGGTCCCATTCGTCTTCCACCTCGGGCAGGGCTTCGGCCTGCGCGGCGGCGGCCATAGCCTCTGGCGTGCGGATATCGGCGATCTTGGCGCCGGGAAAAGCCGCCATCACCGCCTGCACCAAAGGGTTGGTCAGCGCCTCGGCCCGCGCCGCGTTCTCCTCGGCGTCGCGGTCTTCGGCCAGCGTCGCCGCCCCGCCCTCATTGACCACCGAGATGCCCCAGCGCGCGCCGGTCCAGCCTTGCAAGCGCTGCGACAGGCGCGCGGCAAGGTCGGGGCGGGCCAAGGGGCTGGGCTGAAACTCAATCCGGCCGGGGGCATAGCGCACGAGGCGCACCCCATCCTCCACCTCTTTCAAAAGAAGCATGTCGCGCTTTTCGCGGATCAGATCGACCACATGCTGAAAGCTTGGCAAGATCAGCGCCGGGGCCTCGGCCAAGGCGGTGGCCTGCCCGCCCATCATGGTTGGCCCGCGCGCAGGCGTTTGTGGCGCCGCCATCATGGGCCGATGCACCGTGCCACCATAATTGCCCCCCGCAGGTGCGCCGCCTGCCACACCGCCACCGGGGGAGGCGGGCGGGGCAGGTTGCGATTGCAGCTTTTTCACCAAGGTTTCTG
>Ga0315905_10008781_pt1 | contig 10230 bp, 12 predicted proteins | sample LakEriMetagenome_5_FD_203522 | JGI IMG/M metagenome (GOLD analysis project Ga0315905, IMG submission 203522) | Freshwater fungal communities from buoy surface, Lake Erie, Ohio, United States - Buoy 4 MA121 | ecosystem: Environmental > Aquatic > Freshwater > Lake | place: USA: Lake Erie, Ohio... | reverse complement strand
CGGCCACGATGCGTCCCATCAAATCGCCCCTGGCACTTCCAATGAGTCAGCACTGCTGACAGACAAAAAAATGCCCGGGCAACCGTGAGGTTGCGCCGGGCGAGGAGGAGGAAATCGATCGAGGGCAGGCGCCGGGCAACACCGTCTTGGACGGTGCTCCCGGCGCTTCATGCAGCGTGGGCCAGGCCCTTCCACTCGGTGGGACCCAGCTCGATGAGCTTGCCCCCCAACGCCTCGAACTCGGTGGCTCGGTCGTAATCCTCGACGTCCTGCGAGTAGTGGGTGACGGCGTTGACCAGCCCGTACCCTGACAAATCGCCTTCGATGATGAGATGCCGCAGAACACCGGCACGCTCGGTGTCGTTGAGCGTGTAGCGGTTGGCCAGCACCTCCACCGTCTTCACCGGGTCGCCGGTCAGGCGAATTTCACGGGTCCTCTGCAGCTTCATGGCGACCTGGCGGAAAGTGGCTTCCGAGACGGCCGCTTCAACCACGTCGCGCACCTTCAGGAAGAAGGCCCGATCATCCGCGGCCAGGGTGTCATCCCTGAACACGGTGACCGACTCTTCCTCTGTAGACAGCGAGCGCCCGACATGGGTCTTGCGCAACGCATGGTCCGACGCGATCAGCCCGTTCTTGCACACCAGCCGGTAGATGAGCGGCTGCACCGACAAAGTGCCGCAACCCACTTCCGAGTTGGTGATGACGATGCCGGCTTGCACGATGTCGCCAGGAGCGACTTCGAACTCGACACGCGGCGTGATCACTTTCAGGTACATCTTCGTGTCGGTCAGTTCGACCGACTCGAAGCGTGCACCTTCCAGTCGCTGCAGGATGGGCAGGACGTTTTCAGCGAGGTCGAAGTTGTCCAGCCGCCGGTAGCGATCGGACAGCACCGCCCTCACCTGACCATCGAGCGTGCGGATCATCCGGCGGTCGCCCTCAGTCTGCAGCCAGGTGTTGACGTTACGGTCGAGCAAGTCCGGCTGGCCTGCGCGCATGCGCTCGAAGTAGGCGAACGGAATCTTCAGCTTGTCGGCGAGTTGGCGCCGCGCGAGGCTGGTGATGCCGTATTCGCCACCGCCCCTGACGCCACCGCTCGCGAGGTGGTTCCCGGCATCGACGATCAGTTTCAGGTTGCCGCCCTCATCGGTACGGCATTGCAACAAGGACGAGGGAAGGACCAGGTCCTGCTTGGTGGCGATCTGGCGCTCCAGTTCTTGAGCCAGGTCGACAAGGGTACGTCCGCTTTTCATGGTGATGACTCCAATGGAAATGCGGAGACGGCTGTCCCCAGGCCGGGGATGCACATCCCCGCTGGGGTAACGAAAACCGGACCGAAGGATTTCGATCCGGACATGGGACGCGACAGGCGTCGCGCCAACTCATCGGGCGGGCAGCAAAGGACGAACCCTTGCGGCCGCACCACGAATGCCTACAGCAAACCGCGCTCTGCGAACGACACGACGCCGTTGCCGGCGACGATGAAGTGGTCGAGTACACGGGCGTCGATCAGAGCCAATGCCTCACGCAGCGTTCGCGTCAGAAACTCGTCGGCCCGGCTGGGCTCGGCGATGCCGGACGGATGGTTGTGCGCAAGGATCACAGCCGCGGCGTTGTGTGCCAGAGCGCGCTTGACGACTTCGCGTGGATACACGCTGGTCTGGGTCAAGGTGCCCCGGAACATCTCTTCCGAAGCGATGACCCGGTTCTGCGCGTCCAGGAACAGCACCATGAAGACCTCATGGTCTCGCTTGGCCAACGTGACGCGCAGGAAGGTTCGAACTTCAGCGGGTGAGGCCAGCACATCCCTGTGCGCGATGGCCTCGACCAAGGAACGACGGACCAACTCGGCGGCTGCCTTCAGCTTCGAGGCGACCCGGGGCTGTGCGTACTCGACCGGCAACGGCTCATGCAGCAACTGGGACAGGCTGCCACTGGAATCCCTCAACAGATGGACTGCGTGGCGAGGGCCGACCAACACGCCGAGCAAGTCGGTATCTGACAACGATTCGATCTTCGGACACATGGAACTCTCCTCATCAAGAAATCGGAGAGCTCCGCCCCTTGGGGAGAAGACTCCCCAAGGGATGGAACGACGACGAACGTCGCGCGGTCAGAACGGAACGCTGTCGCGCTCCAAGGGCCGGGCGGGCTGCGGCACATCGATGGACTCGCCGTTGACCTTGGCGAACTTGATGCGCAGCAGACGCCCCTTGATCGCGACGCCAGGGTGCCCCTTCCTTTCACCCTTTTCGAAGGTGAAGATTTCGGGGTAGATGTCAGTGATCCTGAAACCGATGATCACGGCCTTGTCGGCCATGACATCAGCTTCCAACCGCTTGACGACATCCTGAGCGTCAGCACCGCTGACACGGCAGTCGAACTTCGTGTAGCTGACATCACTGTCGCTGCCACGAAGGGCGGCGACGGTGCAGGCCAGGAACTCCTGACCTTTCTTCGGCTTGATCGTGCGAACACGATTGAGATAGCCGACGCCTTCAACGTGCAGATTGAAGAAGGACGACGGGCTGCTGGCTTGAGATGACTCGGACATGATGGCCTCCTATGGACATGGAACACATGGAAAAGGAGAGACCACCCCCAGTGCGGGGATGGGACTCCCCGACTGGGTTGAAGCGACTGACAACATCTCCGAGCCTTGCGGCTCCCGGTTTTCAGGAGATCTGACCGGATTCGGGCGATGCATGACGCGCATCAAACGGGCTGACACAGCCAACGAGAGACTCGGTTCGGCGCGACGCCGAAGCGCGCGTCCAATCGAAGCTGATGTGGAATGCTGAACCCGGAATCGGGTGCGATGCAACTGCAATGAAAAGTCGATCCAGCACACCGCCGACGCCGGTGGCCCGCAGGGTCAGGACGAGAAGCGGATGACCATCGTTGGCCCTGCCGATGCGCCTGGTTTCGATGCTGTAGCCATGAAACGCAGTGCGGTCCGCTCCCCGCTGCCAGGCGTCGCAGATCGACTGGCGCGCGACGGCACTGAGCATCCGCAGCTCGGGGCTGCTGGGCTGGTATCCGACCGACGCTGGTGTGCTGGTCACAACAGCTGTCCCGTAGGCGGGGTCGCTGGCTCGGGCTGCTCGTCGATGCTCAGCGACACCTGCCTCAGCAGCCGCAGCTCGGCTGCGGTGGGCGTGATCCGTCGCTGCGAATGTCTCGGCGCGTCGTCGCCGGTGAAGACCGCACGCGGCACCTCACCAAACAGCGTCACCGCAATGTGCATCCGCTGCCGCGCCAGGTCATCGGCGCCGGGTAGGAAGTCGCTCCGGCTCAAAGGCAGCATTTCCTCGCGTAACAGGAGACGCTCCCAGCGAATCGGCTCCAGGAACAGCGCGCGCAGACCACGTCCGACTTCGCGGATGGCTGCACGACCATCACCGTCGCTGAGACGGTCTTTGAGCACCAGTGTCTTGACCATCCGCACGTGGTAGTCGAATTCCACGATCGCCTCCGCGGTGGCGTACCCGTACGGACTGCGAAAACCCAATGAGACGGTGGCCGGGCTGCGTGAGCTCAGCACCGACAGGCTGAGCCCCTTGCGGCGCAGCCCTTCGAATTCAGCCTCGCGCAGAGCGATGGCCTGCGCCATCTGCGCCCGTATGGTGACGAGCGACTGGTACACGCGGATCAGGATCCAGTCGGCATACGGGTTGTCATTGGCAGACAGGTACCAGATCGATTTGAGTACGGCGGCGAACCGCCGGCCGCCCGGAATGGCGGGCGCCAACGTCCGCGAATCGGCAGCCCGTCCGGTGAACATTCGGAAGGCGTCCTGGGTGTGCAGCGTCATAGCGTCGGGCGTCTCGTCCGCCAGTTGGCCCAACGTGGTCGCCGTCGGCGATGCGAGCGGCCTGGGTAGCGTCGGTAAGGTGGGCGATGAAGTGGTGTCTGGCGTGGGCATGGAAATCTCCTTGAGTTGGGATGGAATTCGGCTGATCGATGGGACAGCGGGTTTCGTTCATCGCTGCCGGCCAGGGCCGATGCGCTGCTTCATGTCCTCGAGCAACCTGCTGATCTTTTCGCGCTGGGCGCGGGTCCTGGCCTGGTACTCGGGCGTGGCACGCTCGGCCTCCAGCCGCCGCTCCTCGGTCTCGCGCTCATGGCGCTGGTCAGCTGCCTTCTGGCGCTGTCGGCGCTCAGATGCAACGCGAGGGGCGAGTTCCGGCACGAAACTGCCGGCAGCGGCTCGGTTGATGAGGCCGCGCAGATAGGCCACCGGGCTACTGCGCACACCATTGGTCTGCAGCCGACCGGCCAGTTCATCGAGGAGCACTTGGGACTGTTCACCGCTCTGGCGGAGCAGCAGGCGGGCCGCAGCACACTCATCCGGCAGCATCCGGTCAGGAAAGATCAGGTCACCACCACCGGCCGTCAGGCCTGGCGCATTCGCTTCGCGCGACGTGCTTTGTGGTTGTTGTACTGATTCACATGTACTGTGTTCAATTAGAGAAGTGGCGCTTTCGTCGACACAGTGATGGCGGATTGGGTGAATCTGGGATGGCGGTTTCGGCGAGGCAACGATGTGGCGATGCCACAGGCTTGATTCGCCCTTCTGTGCAAGGTTGCCTGCGGTGTCCACGCAGACTTGCATTGCTTCCCGGGCGGCGCCGAACGCGGTAGCTGGCGCACCCTCCGTCAGCAGCGACAGCAGGCAGTCCAGCCGGACACGAGCAACCAGGCTGGGCGGTATGCCCCGCAGTGTTTCTTCCCAGACGCCTGCGCGGCCCAGGTCGCGACGGGCCGTCTCCTGTTCGCGGCGAGTCAGCCCGATTTCCTCGGACCACCGGGCGGCGGAATTGCAGACCCAGGCATCGAGCTGGCGACGGTGTTGCAGCCGCGTGAGGTACAGCGCCCGAGACAGCATGAGCCCGGCATGCACGCCGCCGGCTATGCCTGCCAGCGCGCGGTGGTAGGCCACTGACGGCCCCAGCATCTCGGCCACCATCACCATGTCATTCCAGTCGGCCGTGCGTGGATCGACAGCAATCCGCTCGGCGAGGAGGCTGCCCAACTGCACAGTGTTGAGTCGGAAGTGAAGGCGGGCAGGAATCCCCAGGCGACGTTCATCGACCAGGTCGAGCACCTTCAGCGCACCCCTTGCACTGCTCTGCTCCTTGGCCGACAAGCCGGTTTCCCAGGACCACTGCTCGGTGGTCTTGTGGAACCACCCGCCGTTGCGGGCGATGTCCCTGCCACGGCGCGTCCAGTAGATCGACTGCGACAGCAGCAACGCCGCCTTGACGTTGTCGGTCAGGTCGACCAGACGCCGGTGAAACGCGATATGGCGCCCGAGCAGCGACCAGATGACGGACAGCGGCGCGGCACGGGTGGATGGCTCCCATGCCGACGGGTCGAGCGAAGCCTTGCCCGATTGATCAGCCACGGGCAGCCCCCTCCATCGTCACCTTCCCCCTCGGTCGACGCTCGCCTGGAGGGCGTGCATGAGAACGTCGGCACACACCCGAAACCAGAGCTTTGCCGGCATGCCCAGGCGTCGCTCTTCCAGCAGCCCGGCCCGCCGCAGGGCACGCCTTGCCGTCTCCTGTTCCCAGCGGGACAGGCCGGTCTCCTGCGTCCATTGCTCCTGTGACCGCATGAACCAACCGCCCGCCGAAGGCTCAAGTGCCTGGCTGGTCCAGATGGCCTGAGACAGCATCAGTGCCGGCGTCACGCCGCCGGCCACCGGCACGAGGCAACGGTGGAAGCTGACGGGGATGTCGAAGACCTCCAGCAGCAGCTCGGTGGTGATGCCGCGGGATTCGATTCGTGCGTTCATGCGTCCGCCTCGAAATCGCGGATGACCACCTCTAGGACGGCGATCGGCAGGTGCGTGAAGACCTGGTGCAACTGGTAATAGCGGATGCGCGGCGCCGGGTCGCCGATCGTTCGCCAGACCTGATAGATGCGTTCGCGCGTGGCGTAGTCCGGCAGAGGCACACGCCCTGAAGGCCGGCGCACGTCGAGATCTCGGCGGAACTTCAAGGTGAGCTTGCGGCGAATCTTGAAGAGCGCGCTCATCAGCTGTGTCGACGCGCCGTGGCGGATGAAATACGCCTCCAGCGCCTTGGCCTCCTTCACGAGGGCGACAGTGCGCAAGCCGGCCTGCAAAGCCTCCCCGTCCAGGGCGATGCCGATGGTCAACGTGCGCATGGCTGCCAGCCGATTGAGATCGAGCGCAGACAGTTGACGCAGGCGATCGAGCTGCTCGTTGGCAATGCCGACGGCATCCAGTTCGTCGGGCCGCGCGTCTGCCAGGCGCAGAGTGACGTGGTTGAGCAGGACGAGGCGAACCTGCGTGTCGTGAAGCGGAAGCATCAAGCCTCCCCCCGGGTCAGCGCCACGTTGCCTCCGGCATCTGGTCCGCCGGTCGGACGATGCGTCCGCCTGAGGCATGCCAGAACCTCCCAGAACGCTGTAGCCGATGCATCGGCCGGGTCGACCAGCCAGAGCAGGAAGGTTTGATCGAGAGATACAGAAGCAAGCGGCTCGCTTTCGACCTGGCCGCTGACGCCTGCGAGCAGCCCCCAAGCACGTTGCCGCGCCGGTGCTGCTGCGCCAGGATCTGCAATCGGGGCGAGCCGGAAGCCGGCGGACGACATAGGCGCCGGCTGAACACAGTCGCTGAGACCCACGACATCGGCGAAGGCGCGCGCGCGCCGCAGCAGATCGTCGCGTTCAGGCGGCGGGGCCTCGGCGTGCACAGTGGGCGCCACCGTTTCGGCGATGGATGGCGTGGCGGTCGCCTCGGTCCGATGTGCAGGAGGCTCACCCTGCCCTCCACGCGCCGATGCCGGGCGGAGTCCCTCGCGCAGCGTGTCGACGGTTTCGCCAAGGTGCGAGGCCATCGCCGCTTCGCAGGCCTCGCAGGTGGCGGCGACGCTGAACTCGCCGGTGTGCGGATACCGGTCGGCGATGCTCCTGAAGACGGGCTCGAAGACCGTGGCGTACAGCGCATCCTCGGACACGGATTGGCGGGACTGTGCGTAACGCTTGATCGCGTTGAGCCTGGGTTGCAGGGTCTTGACGTCCAGACCCGCCAGACCGACCACGGCATCACCGAGTGTGCGCAGCCGTTGCGTGGAGAACAGGTAAAGCCCGAGCGTCGCCGTGTTGACCGCGAGACCGAGAGCATGCAGTGCATCCTCCAGCGGACGCAGGGTCAGCTGCCTTCCCTGCTCAGCTTCCAGCCGCTGCTTGAGCGCCACGATGCCGGTGGCTTTGTCCCAGAAGCTCATCTCACCGCGCTGCTCGTTTTCGATGAGGTGAGCGGTGAGCACGTGGCTCTCCGAGCGCCACGGGCGAAACAGCACCAACAGCTGCCGGTATCGGGGATCGCGTGTCTCGGACCACAGTTGCTGCAACGCAAGCAGCCTGGTGTTGCCGCCAGCTTCGACGATGAAGTGCGATTCCCCGGGCCGCTGTGTAACCGTCAGCGGGGTCCGCAGTCCGCCGGTGCGGATCGACTCCTTGATGTCGTCGAACTTGACGTTCGCCGCGCGGCGCGGGTTGTTCTCGTAAGGCCGGATGTCGTCGACCGTCAGCTCGATCTGGTGTTCAAACTGATCGTGGGAAGCACGTGCATCGGCAACACCCGAAAGGTCACGCGCGTTGTTGCCCGGGTTGCCCACCTGCAGGGATTGCGCCACGAGTCGGCGGCGCTCATCGACGGAAATCTTGTGGCTCATGACGACAGCCCAGCCACAGGCGGCTCGTCAGCAAGCACGCCCTGAAGACTCGGGATGAGCTCCCATGCGAGCTGGTGCATGACGGTGCTGGCACTGGGCATCACGCCGTCGCGGCGGCGTTCATGGCGATGCACCGGTATGCGCAGCGTCGCGGCTTCCTTGTAGGCCTTGGCATGCGGCACCACGGTATCGAGCACCGACACCCGGCCCTTCAGGCGGATGAAGTCTTCACGGATCCCGCTGGCGATCAAGCGGGCATCCGAGGTGCGGTCCTGTCGATAGATGACCGCCTTGACCGGCCCGAGCGTGGCACCGAGTGCGCTGACGGGCTCCAGCCTGTCGAGCAACTCCATCGTGCCGTCCTTGAACTCGCGCGCCGAAAGGATTTCCGGGGTGATCGGCGAGACGAGGATGTCGGCGGCCATGACGGCAGCGTCCTGCAAAGGACCGATCGCGCCTTGCGTGTCGATCAGCACGCAGTCGTAGTGGCCAACCACCGCCGGCGACTGCAACGCGTGGCGCAGACGAAATCCGCGGTCGATGCGGTTGAGCAGCCATGTGGGCAGATGACCCTCCGGGTCATCTGAGACCACGATGTGCAGGTTTGGAAATACGGTCGGCGTGATGCACGCGGGCGTCACCTGTCCGCGCACGATGACCTGGGTAAGCCCGGCCTCCGGCTGTGGCGTCACGAGTGGAAAGTACTTAGAGAGAGACGGCTGAACGTCCGCATCGATCAGCAGAACGCGCAGGCCCATGTCGGCCAGGAGCGCCCCCAGATTGGCGGTCAGCGTCGTCTTGCCGACACCCCCTTTGGTACTGGTGATGGTGAACTTGATCATCGATTCCGCGCCTATTCAGGACCCTGATCAGGCATACGGAATCGGCTCAAAAAGTGTCGGCTCACCCCCTCAAATAGTCGCCTAGCCCCTCATCCGAAAAGACCTTGCGAATCCGCTTGAGCTCTTCGTACAGCGTGCTGCGCGGTATTCGGAGCTGTTCGGCCGCCTCTTTGATCGACAGCCCATCCTCGACGAGCAGCACGCAAAGACGCTGCTGGGATGGCGTCAACCGCGCCATGGCGCGAAGCAAATCCATGCGCAGGTGGTGACGGTGGGTTTCGCCCATCTCGCCCGCCTGCGTCGAATTGGCTTCTTCGAGCGACTCGGCGAGCGTCATCCCATCGTCCGATCCATCGACCGTGGCGTCGAGTGAGACCGCGCCGAGATCCCCGACGCGCTTTTCGGCGCCCTGCTCACGAATCAAATCCGTGAGCTTGTTGCGCAAGACCTGCGCCATGTAGGTCACTGGCGGGGTCCCCGGATCCGGTGCCAGCTTCCTGCGAACCACCATCCAATGCAGCAGGCAGTCCTGGACCAGATCGTCGAAATCGTCTCTCGCCAGAAGTCGAGATCGTCTTCGGAATTCACCTACAAGCTTCTTGGCAACTGCGATTTCCCACTTGTCGAGACCATTCCCAGGCTTGAGCGCCATTTCGTTCCCCATCGGTTGTCGATGGGGTGGAAAGCGAACTCAGGACGGGACAACTGAATAAGAAAAGTGGAGCTTTATCAATAAGTTAGCGAGCGACCACCCGCCAGGGCCGACACTTTTCGGCTGGATTCCGTAATAGGAAACGAGGGGTATCGATAGGTGCCGACGGCAGGCGGCAGACGCGTCAAGACGCCATGACGGTCGGCTCCAGGAGCCCTCGCAGGGTCGCGGTGCGCCATGTCGACGGCGGACTCGCGAGATCGAAACGGTGTGTAGAAGTCGGACGGCAACGCCGCCATGGGCGGTGCGAAGCCTGCGAGCCAAGGGGTGGCTCATCGACCAAATTCGGAGGTCACAGATGAAGCGAGCAAACGAGTACGCCAATCGGGCGTCGCCGACGGCGAGCACAACGGGTCCGGTGTCAGACCAGGGTGTCGACATGAGCGCATCGGCCTCAGAACGCGCCAGCCATGTCCGCGAATCGATACGAGCGCGACAGCCCATAGGAGCGTTCGACGCCAGAGCGATTCGGGAGTTGTCACAGACCGCGCCGACCGATCCAGCGCACTTGCGGCGCACCATCCGCCGCAACGAGTTACGCCTGATCGTGCCGCTGGCCGACTCGACGATCTACGAACTGGAACGGCGAGGTGAGTTTCCCCAGCGCTTTTTCCTCACCGCGCGCTGCGTCGTGTGGGACTTGGCCGAGGTCGAGACTTGGCTACACAGCCGTCGGCAGTCGGGGACGAGTGCCGTCAAGAAGGCGCCAATGCCGGATTTTCGGAAGAGGCCTGGCCAGATTGCCAAGGGAAACGGGTAGGCGCTGGGCATGGCGCCCATCTCGACAAGTGAAGAGCGGTTGCTGTCGTTCGCCTTTGCCGATCTACCGGCGGCTAACGGCCACAAGCGGTCGGCCCCGCCAGCACCAGAAACCCGTCGCTCACCGACCCCAGGCAATGCTCAGTGAGCGCCGCGCACATGGCGCTTGGAAGCAGCCGCAGGTTTCGCCCCTGCGTGATCGATG
>Ga0315905_10008779_pt1 | contig 10231 bp, 21 predicted proteins | sample LakEriMetagenome_5_FD_203522 | JGI IMG/M metagenome (GOLD analysis project Ga0315905, IMG submission 203522) | Freshwater fungal communities from buoy surface, Lake Erie, Ohio, United States - Buoy 4 MA121 | ecosystem: Environmental > Aquatic > Freshwater > Lake | place: USA: Lake Erie, Ohio... | reverse complement strand
ACCAGCTTGTTTTATTCCTAACATACCTGCTACTAGACTTACAGCCATGAGTGCAAATAATAACAAATGGAACAAGTCACTACGCTCATCACGTTCATCATTGTCAATTTTGTTTAATCCAAGTATAATAACAGCAGCTAAGATTCCAAGTATCCACATCATTGCTCACCTCCTCCGTAGGTTTGTTTGTAAAACTGCCCAAATGTCATTACATCTGATTCATTCATCATTACATATAGTTCGTATTCATAATGCAACTTGATGGCTTGCTCCTTCGCCATTTCTTTGGCTTTTTCATATGCTTCTTTTCTTGCATCTGTGTATATAATAGTATTTCTATAATACACCTTGTCAATCCTTTCAAGTTCATTGAATAACCACTCCACTGGCGTCTGTTGTTTATTTTCCTTTGAATCTAAGGTCTGAGCTACTAAAGATGTTTTGTGTCCTAACACTGCCGTCTGTTGTTTATTGTTTGTCATAAGTTAAAGTTTACCTTGAGTCATATAGACGTGAGTGTCTATGGTCCATAAGAATTTAAATCTTTTCATAAAGCTTCTATCTTTTGTAGTAGCTCTGTTACCTCACCTTCTGTAAGATGACCGATTACATCATTGGTTATATCTGTATCATAGCATATATCACCATTATAGGTTACTGCTAATTCATATAATCCATCTTTACCCCCGTAACTTCTATCAGTTTTAATTACACTAGCCCCGTAACCATTATTAAAGGTTACCATAGCATGTATACCATTACTATATGTAGATGGTACAAAAGTTAAATCATCAAATGTCATTGTTTTTATATTCTTGTTTTAGTTTAAGTCCTAATTCTATAGCTTCTTCAGATGATAGCTTATCATGTATAAAATTGTGGCACATCCTGCATACTGCTTTCCATGTACTAGATTCTAGATAATATTTACTTCTATCTTTACCAGAATAAAGGTGATGTACATCTGTACTCATTACAGTACATCCAGGAAGTTTAGCTTGACATGTAGGATGTTTAGTTAAAAACTCTACACGCAGTATACTATACTCTTGATTCTCTACCAGTTTCTTTTTGGAGATTTTAGGTAAAGACTTTGGTTTACTATGCTTATTAGCACAGTTCTTACAATAGCCTTTACCTAATATCCTTTTCCAAAAGTTAGGTACAGTAATTCCACAGTCTTGACACTGCTTCATATTAAATCATCTAGTCCTATATCAAATGCAGCTGATACATCATCATAAAGATCCGGATCAGCTTCTCTGATAAGCTCTACAACAGGGTAGAGAATATCATTTACCTGATTTAACATAATGTACATATCATGCTCTTTAAGCTTTTGTATGTTCTCATCTGTTAAGATCATTGATAGAGTTACAGAACTACCCATAAAAGGTACAGTAGAATTTATTTGTGCTTCCGCAATAAGTTCTTCAAGTTGTTCTAATTGGATTAGATTGTTTAAATAACAGAACACAATCTGTCTGTTGTCAAGGCCGTGGAATTTTGTCATGAGATTTGGTAGAAATTAATTGGTAAGATACCACTATCTATTAATTTGTCAATGATATCTTTTTTATTGATACCTAAGTCTTTAAATGATAGCGTACATACAAATTTAGGATCTGGTTCTGTATTTTCCCAAAAAGGATTTAAGAAAGGATGATCCTTGAAGAAATGTCCCAATAAACTATTACTAAATTTAATCATCATCTCTTGTTTCCAGGAGTTTAGAATAAACTGAGTTTTTCTATGGGCTTTAGTTACCCGTAGTTTTTTAGCTTCAGACATTTCAGTTAGCTCAGCTTCAGTGTACATGCTTAGACCAAAGATGGCTCTCTTGTACAAGAAGTTCTGATTAGGATTAAAGGGATCTTTATCATAAACTTGATAAGACTTACCATTAAAGTTCTTTGTGTTTGCTTGGTAGGTAGATAGCTTTCCGCTATACATAACCCTGTTTTCTTTTGTCATATGTGGTAATGTTTTGTTGATTAGAAAATGTATCTAATACTATCAATATCAAAGTATTGAGTGTATAGATATTTAAATGTAGTTAACCATTTTGTTTTGTAGCTCAAAGGATACCTCATTATACCCTCATTATTCTTTATTTCTGAGCTATATTTCATTAGGTTTTGAGCTAGAAGACTACTACGCTGCATTTGTAATGCATGATTTGTAAGTGCAATAATCTCACACTTATTCTCTCCGGCAATAGCTTTTATCTCTGCAAATAAATCATCATATAGTTCTTCCCAACCTGGGTAAAATATGACGGGACTGTAGTTTACATGTACTTCCCAGCCTAAATCTTTAAGCCGGTTAATATCTTGTATACGAGTAGTAATAGATTGCATCTTAGGCTCAAGTATATCAGAGAATACTTGGGGCATAACACTAACTCTAACTCTTGGCTTTTTATTAAAACTACTAACGTCTAAGGTTAGTAATGATGGGTACTTAGTAGCCATTGTAGTATTAAGTCTAGGATGATCATCATATCTTTTAAGATAATCTATTAAAGGTTCAGGCATATGCTTCTGCATTAATACCAAGTCACTGTTACATGCTATGTCTACCATAGTATACACAGGATCTTGCTGGTCTGGAACTTTTACAAATCCTTTCTCCCAATCTACAACTGAATTAAAGATCTCATCTACATTACTGTTTACATAAACTCTTTTGTCATTGTACCTAGACATATAACAATAAGTGCTAACGCATCCACCAAAGCATCCGTAGATTACATTTGGTGCAATACAGTTAGCACTATTATTATTATCTTTAGTACTCAGTGTTTTGGTTCTTTGTACTTTAATCATAATAAAAGGGCTGAGTTTCCCCAGCCCTAATTAATTAGAAATCAAATGCTACATTGCTTGAAGACTCATCAGTTACATTTTCTAATGAAAATGCATCTTCATCTTCTTCTTTATCTTCAACTTCAGTCTTAACTTCAGCTTTAACTGCCTTAACTGCTTTTACTTCAGTTTTAACAGAAGATTGAAGAGCCGCTCTTATTTCATCTGTATTAGTATGAGGAATCATTTCATCTTCTTCATACATAGATTCAGTGTAATAAGTTTTACGGTAGATAATCTGATCTTCAAATGTGCACATTACACCTGTAGTACCGGCATACTTAATATCTCTATCAGGATTTTCTTGATTAAATGGTTCTAATGATTCTTTAATAATGATATTACCAGATAATTCAAATCCATCAGTAATATTTAATTGCTTAACCATTTCAGTTAATTCATTAGTCATACCAGGGATAAATGCTGTACGTGCTTTCTTGCGCATCCAGCCTTTATCAAAAGAATAAGTAGATTGCTCTACACGGATACTTCCATACTCAGGATTGTTAGTAGACACACGGACTACGTTGCCGAACTCATCAGCAACAACTTTTACTTTGCTCATAATTATTTTTTGGTTTTAAAATTGCATAAAAAAACCGGCTGTTAACCGGTTACATGTCTGGAAGTAAATCTTCCGGGAGTATATCAGCTTCAAACTCTGAAGGATCTATCTCCTCTATCTCTAATTCTTCTATTTCTAGAATGGTGATTGTTGTATTATTAATTGATGCTCCAAAAAACGGGTCTTCAACTACATCTCCAGCATTAAGGCACATCAAGTATTGTAAATCATCATCTGTACAGTCTAGATACTGCTCTACAGATAACTCTATTACTTTACCATTCCTTAATTGGTACAACATCTCATTCAAATATATGCTCTAGTTAAGTAAATTAACTATGGCATATAGAACTTATTTCTATTATAAAGCTATTACCAGGTAATTTTAATACCCCGTGGCAACATTTCAATATCAATAAGTAAAGCATTACCCTCTTCACCAATAACTAAACTTATAGGTTTATCAGCTTTGATGTTCTTGATTTTGTGGGTAACAGGCTTAATCAGCTCAGGTTTAGCAGTAACAGCAACTACTTTATCTAATACTTCTACATTAGTACTAGTAGTAGTCTTTGCTTTGTGCCAAAATCCAGGTGATTTAGCTTCTACAATGTCCTTACACTTACGCATATAGCCTTTTTGACCATGTGTTAAGTGTTTTTTAGCATACTTCTTTACTGATTTTGTTGCAAATTTTACAACAACTTCTTTGTCATACCCAGTAATAATCTGGATAGCATCTAATTCAAAACCATACTTCTGTAAGTTCTGAATTCTCTTTGAGATTAATTTGGTTTCTGTATTATTCATGATAGTGATTTTTTATATATAATGGTAAGGTAGCTGTGTTAGAAAAAGGGCCAGGATTTCTCCCAGCCCTTATAAACTAACTCTCTAATCAACTACCACATTGCGAGCTTATTTTGCGGCTCTAAGAGCACTTAGGTAGTTTGGGTCAGATGCGTAAACACCATCAATTTTACGTAGATACTTATTCTGTATATCAATATAACATCTTACATTGTCTCTGTAAGTCTTATACTTTGCATATACACCATGTTTGCCATCTACATACTTACACTTATGGTAAGTTAATCCAAACATGTTTTTTGCTTGTACACCAACATTACTTTTACCAATGCTAGATTCAATCTTAGCTTGGGCAACAGCAACAGCCGGTAATACACAACCATACTTTACTAATTCTGCGGTTAATCCAGAATCAGTAAGCTTCATATCCTCCACAGTCTTTTCAATTGTAACTGTATCTTTAACAACTGAAACTATCTCGGTACTTAAATCTAACATAGATGTAAATAATAAGATCACATTCAGTGATAAAGAAGCAATTAGTAGTTTCTTGTAAGATCTACTCTTACTTAAACTTAAATCATCATTTACTTTTAGTATCATAACTTTCTTTTTAAAAAGAGGAGTATCCGTATATACTCCCCGTTGTCAAACTATACTAAACTAATATAACACCAATACTTATACGGAGTATTGGTATTTTACCATTGTAATTCTTTGTCCCTGCTTCACCATTAAACCAATAATAGTGCCATTCTGGGATACTGTACCAATAATTTTACCTTCAATTACTGGTCTTGGGGTTACATAATCTGTTGTTTTTATCATAAAATAGGGTTTTATTAGGGTAATACTTAACAATTTTCTCAATGTATCTGTCATTTAAAATGTACTGTACATCATAGTCATCTGACTTCATAGTAATCATGAGCTTAAGATCTGATAGCTTCATAACATATGCACTATCTACACCTTCTTCTTCTGCAATACTAATAACAGCAGCGCTATCATCAGTGGTTAGTCTATAACATAAAAATCCATTAAACCGGATTTTTACAGTCTGACTATACAAGTCATTACCAAGGAAGATCAATAGGAGCGTCAATAACTTCAACAGTTTGGTCATATTTAAAAGATTTTTTAGAGGAATTAATTGTTTGATGGGTCATACTATTTGTATTATAGGTAATAAGCCTACAATTCATAGAAGTAAGTAAAGTATTTAGCTCTACGGGATCACAAGTTTTAGATTGTTTAAGTAATGTTCTAAACTCTTGCCAAAATCCTCTCATAGATTGATAAATTCCCATTATACTATCACCATGTAAATTACTTACCTTTTGTTTAAATGCTAAGTAACCATAGTAATTGTCTTTTGAGAATTTAATATCTATAATATTTAGGTCTAAATCTTTATTCCAATCTACCATTGCTTTTTCATAAGCCGGTTTTCCTTTAACAGTTCTTTTATGATCATACCAATATGTAGGAGATTGTACATTAATAACAAAATGTTTTTCTGGTAATGCTTCTAACCATTTAGTAGGACCAACATTAAAGTAGATACCTAATTCTTTATTTTCTGGCTCATACATCCAGTGCCATCCGATATAACTTACTGTTATTGCTGTACCTCCATGTTTTTCATCATGGAAGCAACTTACTGCTTTAGGTTTTTTAAATGTAAATGAATTTGTCATAGTTTTTTAAATTAAAAAAGGGGTGCTCGTATACACCCCAGGTAGAAATATAACTGAAAACATGATGGACTGCAGTATACGACCTACAGTCCACCAATTCCGGATACCATGTCATCCCACATCTCTTTAGTATATCCAGAGATAATTAATTCTCTTTCATCTACAGATAGATAAGGGAAAGCTGATTGTACGTGTCCACCTTGTACATAGAAGTTTAAATCTACATGGTTTACAGGTCCCAGCTCATGTTCTCCGCCTTTGACATCTTTAACAAGAAGAATAATTTTACCATCTTCTTCAGTTTTCCGGTAAGCAAGTATCTGACTCATATTAATCTTCCATAAAATTATTGAAAAAAATCATAGAGCATGCAATACATACCATCAAGGCAACAGCAGTATACAGGTAATTAATATTACCGGTAGCAATTAATAATACCATTGTACAAATCTGTGTAATGGCAACAGCAGTCATAAGCCATGCAAATAGCTTTTTAAAGTTAAAATTTTTCATATGTGGTTTTTTAGTTGATTGTTTAATAAAAAAAAGTCCTGGAAGCAGATCTTACGGTATGCAACCAGGAACATTTGTAGTCAGACCAGGTACTGCCCCTGGTGCTTGGTCTTTTGACTTCACAAAAGGACATCAATGCCCCTCTGTTACACATCATCACCCACGAGTTACTTTTACTCTATCTGACTATAAGGCCCGATATCCGTTTTTCATCTCACTCGGGCCAAGATGAGCATTCACGGGTTGTAGTTAGGACAGGAACTGCCCCTGTAAGGATATTTAAATCAGATCAATAATCTAATACCTAAATGCACCTTGTGCTACCTAACTATATTGCCAGTACTTTCCTGGCTGTCACGATTTTCCTAGTGTCAGACAATTGTTTTGCCTCTCATTACCTCACTAGTTTTGGGGAGTGTCTACCTGATTACACACATCCATTCCACCTTGCAGGGGAAAATGTACCAGAGACAGGACTTGAACCTGTATCAATGCAGAGAGCTACTCCACAGCGTCACCATTGCGCCACTCTGGTATATTAGGTTTTTTATTTGTACTACTTAGAAACCTTTAACTAAGTTAATCAATAATGTAAATTAGTCTAACAATTTACGCCATTTTTGTTGTTCTTCGTATGTATCTCCACATACGTAGTCATTAACTGCTTGCATTGCTGTACTTACATCTTCAAAAGCAATTGATTTACATCCTACTTGTACAATACAACCTCTGTGAAGAAATCTAATATTCAGTTCATACTCTCTAAGAACTTCTTTTTGAGAAGGTCTCCACTCTTTACCTATTGGTTGTTCCATTGGTTGTTCTTCCAATATTTGTGGTCTAGCCACTTCTGTCATTTCTTGTTCTATCATATTTTTAGGTTTACTTTAGTTAAATAAGGGGGCCCGAAGACCCCCATAATAAATTAGAAGTTGTTGGTCAACAATGCTTCAAAGTAAGCAATGCTTTCTTTAGTTGACTCTAATTCAGCCTCTTTAGCATCCAATACTCCTTGAGCATACTGGATACCGCTTACATAATGACGATTGTCTGTAAACACAGCAGTAGGGAATACAGCTACGTTAAATGCTTCTTGAGCATCTTCTACAGCTGTTTCATCATCAACTAGCTTTGCCTTCAAGGCAGCCAATTGACCGTTAATAGCACTAAGTGCTTTACGTTCTACTTTTGCAGCTACAACACCTGCTTCGTCACCCTTCAAACGGGCTGTTACTTCTTTGATGAAATTTGATACTTTAGACATATGTTTAGGTTTTTTTGTTTGTTTAATAAGTGTTTACGATAATAAGTTTTCTTTTTGGTTTTTTGTGCAAAGTTACAGGAGCTTGACTATACTTTGCTAATGCATCTTCTTCTTTTAGTTCAGAACTAGTCTTGTGAAAGTGTATTCCCCAAGTATCTAGAGGAAGAGAAATAGCGTTAGCAGTTCCTGATGATAGTATACGGAAGTCAGTTCCTGAAGAGGTTCCTATTCCAATACTTCCTGAAGTACTGTTATGTATTTTTATACTTAATCCAAGACCATTATACTCATAAAATTCAGACTCAAGCATATAATAATTACCACCTTCTTTGCAAGTTACGTGTATTCCGTAACAGTCATACTCAGGTCTGTAAACTCCGTAACTTGTAATAGTTCCTACATAACCATCATGGTCGTCTCCACCATACCTGTAACCATTACAAGATGCTTTAGACCTATAAGTAACTTTGTCTCCTACTTTAAATCTAGGTTCTAAATTTTCTTTCTTCTTAAAAACACTTTCCGGTAAAGAAGTAAATTTTACTTCCTTATGAATAAGATTTGAACTATTATAATAATAGCCTTTATCTATATCATCTCCGTTAAGATCACCACTAAGAGAATGACCATCTTTTCCTGTAGGACAATACACACCTATATTAGTGGAATTCACAGATACAACAAAACAAGTATGATCTTTAAATATACCGGTATCAGGAATAACAGTATCACCTATATTAAATATGATATCTTTTTTCTTTTCTTCTTCAACAGACTTAGCAGTTTCTTCATAAGGAGCTAAGATCATTTGGTCTTCTGGTTTAAAGCTACACGTGTGATCATCATGATCTCGTTTTACAATCCAATACTCAGAGCAGCCATCTGCATTTACAATAGTACCTCTTTTATTGCGCCAGTTTCCCATATCTTGGGTAACAATAACTTTGTCTCCAGATTCAGGAGTCCACATAGGACGAAGCACATCCCAGTATTTTTCTATTTCTTCTGCAGTAGCTGGTCTATTACCTTCTCCTACAGAAGCTGTTTGATTAACCCAATAAGAGCCTGTGTAAATATTCCAGTTCTCAGAGTTTATCTGATAACCAATTTTTTCTCTACAATCACTAGAGAAAGGAGCTCCGGTAGTCCAAATAATTTTTAAGTTTGCCATAATTAACTCATTAAAGGTTTTGCTTGTTCTATTAATTTACTAAAGTTCTCTAAGAACTGTTCTGCAATTTCTCTAGATTGAAATGAAAGAAAATGATGAGTACTACCCCAAATACCTACTACAGCTTTATTTTCATGAAAATTTATACACCATTTGTTATTTTTCATAATATTCCAATCAGGAACCCAGCCTTGGCGGTATACTTCACGTAATTGTGATAACTGAGCAAGTGCAATAGATGCATTAGCTTGTTCTTCTGTTACAAACATGTTTTTATTATTAATATATGTTTTTGTATATTTTTCATGTTCAATATCACAACAGTCACCAACATAATAGCCGGATATATTTTCTAATTCTCTCCAATGCTTAGGAAGATTAAGTTCAATCTTTTTAAATGCAACAAGTCCTTTTGTCAAGTCACTGTTCTCTTGGTCAATTTCATAACCATCTGGGATTTCAATATTAAATGTTTTCATAGTTTTAGGGTTTTAAGATTAATAAAAAAACAAACTCTCTTCCACGCTCACCGTGGGTTTAGATTTTACTGATGGTTTGTTCCCCATCACCTGTTATGTGTGCACCATAGAGCAGGGTCCATTACATTATACCTTGGGCCATTTGACACCACTTATTGGGTAATTACTCCCATAAGCCAAGATTTCTTTCAACGGTGCTAATCCGTCTTATGTAAGAGAGTTTGTTTTGTACTACTAGTGGGAATCGAACCCACACTGTCATTGCTGACAACAGGATTTTAAGTCCTGCGCGTCTACCTATTCCGCCATAGTAGTGTGTATGCAAATATAATATTAATATTCTATTATAATTATTCAGATTCTTTTAAGATGTAGATAAACCAAAAGAACAGGGTAATAACAGACATAACAAAAGTTACATCACCGAGCATGTTCTGAAAGCAACTAATAAAAGTGTTATGTCCCATAAGAGCACCAACAAAAGAGAAAAGACCGGTAACAATAATACCAGAAATAATAGCAAAGAGAATAGGGACCACTATCATCAATAGTGACTTCCCAAAGTAAATTATATGTTTCATGTTAGTTTTAGCTCAATTGAAAAATCCGGTAATACTAGTAGGTATAATACCATAGAGTATAATAAAAGCATAAGCCATCCATATGAAGTTATCTCCGGATATACTACTCTTATGCTTAATCCCAGTAGTGTAGGTTATCTCCCATCTGCATTCAGTAGTACACCATACATTGTCAGTAAGTGGATTATAAGCCCACTCAGATAAAAGAGGTTATACCTATCTCCCTCTATATGTAGATACCACTGCTCACCCTTTGGAAGTGAGTTATGATGCATTAAAGT
>Ga0315905_10008776_pt1 | contig 10231 bp, 7 predicted proteins | sample LakEriMetagenome_5_FD_203522 | JGI IMG/M metagenome (GOLD analysis project Ga0315905, IMG submission 203522) | Freshwater fungal communities from buoy surface, Lake Erie, Ohio, United States - Buoy 4 MA121 | ecosystem: Environmental > Aquatic > Freshwater > Lake | place: USA: Lake Erie, Ohio... | reverse complement strand
ATACATATCTAGCTTCATGCTTTTTCCTTTGGTCTCCATTGCATTGCGACAAGGAACGCAGTTCCGCTATATGTACAGCTAGTTCTGTATAAAATTGGGGATCACGCTTCGTTTTATAAGCGATAGCCTTTTTGATTTGTATTTTACTGGATTTTAGCGATTAGACTACAAAAGATTATGTGATTTTAAGATTTCCGCAAGTTTGATATCTGTCTTCGCTAAATCGCGGAGTGCAACTAATATTTTTGCATTATTCTTCTCCTTTTTTAACTTAATAATCTCTGATTCAATTTCAATTACTTTTGTTTCAAAAGGTTTAATCATTGTTCGTCTGTCCCACAAAGCAAAAGCAATTGTTGCGGCAAACATTGTACCGAATAAAGCTATAATGTAGCCAATGTAAGTGAAGTTTTCTTCAAAACGTTTATCTACTTGTTCGAAGCGTTTATCTACTTGTTCAAAACGTTTATCTACTTGTTCGAAACGTTCAATCATTCTTTTTTCTAATTCTTCCAATTTAGTTTCAGTACGTATCATCCTTGCGCGATCTTCATTATTAAATTCTTGCGCATAGAAACTGAATTGAATACCCATCAAGAATAAAAAAATTGTAATGATATTAGTTATAGTTAGACTTATTTTCATAATAATGGAATGATACATTTCTATAATTGAAACTAAAATTAGATAAAAAGTTTTAGAATTACAACACATATTTTTTGTAACTAAAACTACTTAAACTTACTTACGTGTAGTTCTAAAGTTGTTGGAACTAGAGAGAGGTGTATTAAAATGGAATCTCAGTTCTTATCAGCGGAGGGATTATCTTCTTCTACGCTAATAAAGATTCGGCTGGTATTCCAAATTCTTTATGTAATTTCTTAATCATAGCCAAAGTTAATTCTCTTTTTCTATTAAGAATTTCAGACACTCTTCCTCTTGTACCAAAGTATTTGGTCATATCTATTCTCTTAACTTCCATTTGTTCCATTCTAAATTTGATCGCTTCAATAGGGTCAGGAGATTCAATTTTATAATGTTGTTGTTCATATAATTCAACAAGTGCAATAAGTAATTCTGCCTCATCGAATTCTTTGCTTTCTGGTGTCACATCAAAAAGTTCATCAATACGACTTAGCGCTTCATTGTATTCGTCTTCTGTTTTGATCAATTTCACGTCCATAATATTTTTTTTAAATAGTTGTCACATCAATCTTGTCGTATTCATTATGTGTTCCAACGAAACGTACATAAACCCATTCTGTAAGGTAGTTAACCTTTACTACTAACCGATATTTATTCCCACAAATATTAAAAACGACCCTATTACTACCAACAATACTAGCATTTTTGTATTGAGATTTTATATCATTTGGATTTTTCCATTTAGCCATTTTTGCCTCTTGATACCACGCTTTTAATTGCTGTTCAGAATCGTTTCTTCCGGGCTTTTCCCAATGTTCTTTTAACGTTCTTAATGAAACAATATTTTTCATACTTAATACAAATATACAACTATCCCTAAAAGCTCCCAATATGGGAGCGTGTTTTTTTTGACGCAGAGGAATTATGGTTATGGGTTATGATGAAAAACAAAATAATTTACGGAGAAATTGAAATACAAGATTGTGCTCAGCAGGAAAACATTTCCAGCGAACCGGAGGATGATTAATGTTTGATGTTGAATGGTGATTGATTGTACTTTGTATTTCCCTAAATAGAGTTGACCGCTTTGGTTAATAAATACTATAAGAACTTGGTTTCGTTAGATTGTCAAATCTAGTGACGCGGAAAACTAAAGACTAATTAATTCAAAAATTAATTCTTGTAATATTGTTACATTACTTTCTATCGTTCCTTTCATATATCTATAGTAAGTATCTTTATTATCTGGAGGATTTAAATTGAGTTGAAATCCTTTTTCCAAAGCTAGAATTCTTAAAAATTCTCGTTGAGTCCTTCCATTTCCTTCTCTAAATGGATGTAAGAAATTGATAGTATCTAAAATCTCAGCCAATTTTTGTGATATTTCTTTGACCTTATTTTTATCAATGTGATAGTATTCAATTATCAAAGAATCAATAAACTTAAATGCATTTGGGAATAATTCACCATCAAAAAAAGGTTTTCCATCTTTACTAATATTAACCGTTCTTACTTGACCAGCCCAATCATATACATCTTGAAATAAATGTTTATGCAAGTAAAGTAGAGCAGAAGAATCTTTGATTTTGAAAGTTAGTGCATACAATTCCTCCAGCCTTTTTGTAACCTTAAAACTTTCAAATGCAACCAATACTCTCTCATCCTTAATATTTGCTAAATTGTGAAGTACACCTTTCGAGTTTGTATACTTTTCTTCAGGATCTAAATATTGGTAGTTATTTTCCATAGATGGTATACAACTTATCCAATAGTTCTATCTCAGATACGACACCTGTTTTCCAGTCAAGATACAACTGAATCAATTCTTTTGTAGGCTCAAACCCTTCAAACATATTTGATCCAATAGCAGATGCTGTACTTTCTAAAGTCTTTAAATCTGAAAATTTAACACCAAGTATTGTTAAATTATCTCTATTTATGTCAATGGCTTTGAACATTTTCAAAATTTATCTTATACGAAGATATAAAATAAATTGACTAATTCTGATACTTTTATAAGCGATAGCGATTTCGAAAATCCGCGCCTTATTTTTAGATCAAGTGTAACGCACTGAAATTCGGGAACCACGAGGAAGCACTTACTAGTTATGAATTTTGAATGATTAGTTTTAAATGAAAATTACGCTTCGTTTTATAAGAGTTAGCGACCTCGAAATCTATTATGTCCCTAAGGAAATGTAGACTGGGACCCACAACGATAAGTAAGCGTAAAAATTTCAACTGTTTGAGCGTAGCGAGTTTTGAAATTTTAGCGGCGTTCGTTAGTGGGTAGTCGAATTTCCAAGGACTAGCCTTTTTGGCTCAATGCACCCTGAGGTACTCGAAGGGTGGTAATGAAAAAAGGTTGAAAATAAATTATAAATTTCTCGATACTTTTTTGTGCTGAAAAAAGTATCCAAAAACAGCTCTTCAATTTTATAAGGAACTTTTTATGTTCCGTTACTCTGCACATAAAACCACTGATACATATCTAGCTTCATGCTTTTTCCCTTGGTCTCCATTGCATTGCGACAAGGAACGCAGTTTCGCTATATGTACAGCTAGTTCTGTATAAAATTGGGAATCTCGCTTCGTCTTATAAGCGATAGCAATTTCGAAAATCCGCGCCTAATTTTTAGAACAAGTGAAATGCTCTTGCAAATTATGATTTATGAATGAAATTCTAAATTGTCACGCTAAGCCTGCCGAAGCGGGACAATGAAAAAAGGTTGAAAATCCAAAACCGTTATTCAGCTACATATACAGTTAGATAAACAAAAAATGAATCTCTATAAAAAACACACAACCAAATTGAATTAAAAAACAAAGATTTGGTCGCGTAATATTTCAAGAAATACAATAACAAACAGATAAATAGCAAAAGATTCCACTACTTTAAGTGGTCTAAAAACATACTTAAAGTAGTCATATAAACATTCGAAAAACACTAAAAATCCCGCCAAAAGTGATAAAAAAAGTGACTTTTGGCGAGAAAAACAATAAAAAAACACCTAAAAAACCCGCCAAAAGTCGAAAATTTATGTACTTTTGGCGGAAATAACATAACAAAAAAATGGACGAAATAATCGGTAGATTACAAGAAATAAACAAGTTAAAAGAAATAAAAAATAAAAAAGAAGCTTCTTTATTAGCTGTGTATGGAAGAAGAAGAATTGGAAAAACATTTTTGATTCGAAATCACTTTCAAAATGAAATCATATTTGAGATTACTGGACTCTATAAAGGCGCACATAAAGAACAATTAGAAAACTTTAAAAACGAACTAGAAAAAAGGATAAATACCTCTAATACAAAAAAAATAAAAAACTGGCTTTCAGCATTTCAAGCCTTGGAATTTTTAATACAAAACACAGATCAAAAGAAAAAACGAGTTATTTTTATTGATGAATTTCCATGGATTGCCTCAAAAGGATCTAAATTCCTAATGGCATTTGAAAACTTTTGGAATCAATTTGCTTCTCGCCAAAAAAATCTAATTATTGTCATCTGTGGTTCTGCAGCTTCTTATATGGTTAAAAACATCATTAAAAACAAAGGAGGATTACACAATCGTTTAACAGAAAAGATTTGTTTACAACCATTTACACTTAAAGAAACTGCAAGTTATCTTAAATCTAAAAATGTCAAATATAGCCAATACGATGTCACACAATTATATATGATTATTGGCGGAGTTCCGCATTACCTAAACAAAATAAAACCGAACGAAAGCGTTTCTCAAAACATTGACAGGCTTTGCTTTCAAAAAGACGGTGAATTAACCCTCGAATTTGATATGTTATTCGCATCTCTTTTTGATAATTCTGAAAAACACCTCTTAATCATTAAAGCATTGGCTTTTTCATTGAGAGGATTGACACGTAATGAATTACTTACAAGAACAAAACTTACAAGCGGTGGAGATACTAGTTCAAAAATAGAAGAACTAATACAATCTGGATTTATAGAAGAATACACATTTTATAAAAACAAAACACATTTAAAACGATATAGACTTATCGATGAATACAGTCAATTCTACCTCAAATACATTTACACAAACAAATTGAACGGAGCTGGAACATGGGTTAACATTCAAAAAAGCCAATCGTTTAAATCCTGGAGTGGTTTTAGTTTCGAAAATCTTTGTTTAAAACACATACAAGCAATTAAAAAATCAATCGGAATTCAATCAATATACTCACAATCTAGCAGTTGGTTCAACAAAAATGCTCAAATAGATTTAATCATCGACAGAGATGATAATGTAATAAACTTATGTGAAATTAAGTTCGTAAATAACGAATACCAACTTACAAAAAGTGATTATGTAAACATAAAAAACAAGTTGTTTGAATTTGAAAAAGAAACAAAATCAAGAAAAACAAAATTTATTACATTCATCACTACATTTAGCTTAAAAACAAATGAATACAGCAATGAACTAATTACAAACACACTCACATTAAAAGATATTTTTAATGCATAAATCCCGCCAAAAGTGATAAAAAAAGTGACTTTTGGCGGAAAAAGTATCAATTTATAACTCCTAAATCATAAGCTATCATTCATAATTCATCAACTCCCAAGCACTTTTATACCCATTCACCTCCTCCATATAAGCTAAAAACTGATGATAAAAAGGATCATTTGCTAACGTGACGCTATCACCAACAACAAATAAGTGACTTTTGGCGCGTGTTAGAGCAACGTTCATACGACGATAATCTTTCAAAAAACCAATATCACCTCCTTCATTTGAACGAACGAGCGAAAGGATAATGACATCCGCTTCTTGTCCTTGAAAACTATCAATGGTTGAAACTTTTACTTTTTGATCTAAAGACTCTTTCAATAATTTCACTTGCGCTGAATAAGGTGAAATCACAACGATATCACCAACCTCACTTTGTTGTTTAATAATAGCCTCTACCAATTGTCCCTCTCCCGAATTCATCAAGCTCCCCCCATCTTCACCTGCCTCTTCCTCAAAACCTGTTCCAGCAGTATCATAAAAACAGATGGAATCTATTACTGAATTTTTAAAGGAGTTGACTTTATTTTGATAAAAATAGCGATTTGAAAACGCAACAATTTCTGGAGGCATACGGTATTGTACGTCTAATAAAAACACAGAATTACAGAATGGATAAATTCGCTCCAAAATAGAAATACCCAACCCTTCTTTTTCCGCTTGTTTTGATAAAATCGTAGGGGGTAATTGAAATGGATCTCCAGCTAAAATCACACGTTCCGCTAATGGAAAAATAGACCACGCCAAAGGTTCAATTAATTGTCCTGCCTCATCGATTATCAACACATCATATCCCGAATTCTTTGCGTGAAAATCATACAATCCAACAGGGGTGCCAACAATCACTGAAATACTTTCAAGTAATTTCTCTTCTTCATATTGTTGTATGTCTCGAATCTGTTTGCGATAACTTTTCACCTCATTCAACAATAGATTACGTTGTTCTCTTTCCGCTTTTCCAAAATTACGCTTATACTGATGAGCCATTTTGCGCAATTCCTCCGCGCGAATTTTTATTTTTTTAATTTCCTTGGCTACCGAGGAATCCACCATCCTGCCTTCTAGGGATTTACGATAGACTACCTCATCCATTTTAACGGTATTACCAACGCGTAACAAGTCTACTCCTGAACGGATCAATTCTAACGAAATATGATCTACAGCAGTATTCGTTGGAGCTGTCACCGCTACCCTTTTCCCTTGTTTTACTAACTGTAAAATCCCCTCGACGAGCGTAGTTGTTTTCCCTGTACCCGGTGGTCCGTGTACTACAACCACTTCTTGTTCATCAAGCATTGCACAAACAGCAAATTGCTGACTGTCATTTAATCGAATATTCGAGAAATCTACTGACAGATTTGGTATACTTTTTTCTCCTACAGAAATATTAGTATAAATTCTATCCAGCAAATGAAGTTGCTTCTTATTCTTTTCAAGTTCCAATAACCCTTCCAACATAATGTTTTTGGTCTTATCGTCAGGTGCTAATTTCAATCCAACTCCTTTTTCTTCTAACCAATCAGGAAAATCGGAAGTAAACAAACGAAATTCCCCTTGATTGCCATTCACAAAAAGCAACACCCCTTTTACAGGTTCTTCGCCAGAAATAAAACATTCAATAGAAACACCACTTTTGAATTGACTGGTATCTTGATTATACAAAAGCTTAAACTCTATTTCTGGGTAATCAGCAAAACCAAAACGCTTTCTTGTAATTTGAATAGGTTGCAATACGAGCCCTTGATTTTTTAGTGTTTTAAGATCATTTCCATCGGTTGATTGAAAACGTCTTTTTTGTTCTTCAAACTCTAATAAAACCAATCGTTTTTGATTCACCAGTATTGGATGTTCCATGTAAGAAAAATAAAATCAATAAAATATAAAAGTAATCAAAAACTAAAAAAGGATGTTTTTTGATTTTAGATAGAGATGTAAAAACAATAGAAGCAAGAGTTTCTAATAAACAAACAAAAATTGTTATATTTAAAAGTTTTAAAACCAAAAGATTATTAACTACTTTTTATATATCGTTTTATTTCTTTTTTCATTTGGTAGCTTTTCACAAAGTTTTCCTAATTTGAAAGATTTATCAACAGGTCAGGGTGCTGTAGGAAGTTTGGATCCCGCTTGGACAGTTTCAAACCTCATACCCTTAAATACAATCCCAACAAATCCAGATATATACACATATACTCCAGCTTTAATAAATAATAATTGTGCTCCTGGAAGTTGGGTTTCCGCAAGTAGTTTGCCTGCACCAATAAACAATGGCAATTGGATCATTGCAGCTGGTGAAAATTGTCTTACTAATGGTACCCCTGGAGGATTTCGGTTTTTTAGACTGAAGTTAACCCTACCTGCATTATGTGACGGGAAATCGGTTCCACAAAACTACGTCTTATATTTAACTGGTTACGTTGATGATATAATTCAAAATGTTTACTTAAATGGAGTTTCTAAAAATATTAATGGAGGTAGCTATACGAATGCTGGTAAAATTAATTTCGAATTAAAAGATTCCTGGAAAGCAGGAGATAATTATATAGATGTCCTAGTTAAGAACAACCCCCCTGCTTCTTCATCCGGCCCAAACCCTTATGGTTTATTACTTGTTGCTGACCCTGTAAAATCTGCAACTACAGATTTAGATCAAGATGGAATACCTGATCTTACAGACGCTTGTCCATGCCAAAAATGGAGTGAGGGTATTAATTGTGTTCCAACATGTAGTCCTTCAGGAATTACGATAACTACCCACCCTAGCGATCAATCTACATGCGCAGGAAACAATGTGAATTTCACTGTAAACTCAACCGGTTCTAAATTTCAATGGAAAGAAAGTAGAGATAATGGTGTGACTTTTTCTCCAATCACCAATAGTGGTGTATACTCAGGCGCGCAAACTGCAACACTAACAATAAATGGAGTTACCAATAACTACAATGGTTATTTGTACAAATGTATCTTACTTAATGCAACTGCTACATGTAAAGACAGTACAAACAGTGCCTCAGTTACTTTAACCCCTTTAAACAATACTACAAAAGTAGACATAGAAGTATGCGAAGGTAAAACGGTTGATTTACTTGCAACTAGTACTTTTTCAACTACTAGTAACTATGTTTGGGCGGTTCCGAACGGCATTACCAATCCTGGAAATGTACATAAAGTTACTGCAAATACCCCTGGAATATATACTGTTAACGTATTTACACCAATAAATTCAAATCTTATCTGCAATGGCGATTTTGAACAACCCATAACTTCAAGTTCAGTCATTAACATTACTAACTTCCCATGTTGGAAAAACACCGCCGAAGCGAATATTGAAGTGTGGAAATCAGGGTATCAAGGAGTCAATTCTCAAAGTGGTAATCAATTCATTGAATTAAATGCCAATACACCTGGTACATTATATTCAGACCTTACCAACTTAACACAGGGTGCTTCAATAGACATCAGTTTTGCTCACAGAGGTAGATCAGGCACGGATGTAATGAAAGTATTGATAGGTCCACCTTTACCTGCGTTAGAGTCAACATGTACTGTTTTAGGTACCTATAGCACTGGAAATTTAGAGTGGAAAACCTATTCAGCTTCATATACAGTTCCTACTAATGGGAATTATTCTCTACGATTTATTTCTGTCAGTTCTACTGGAGGTGCATCCTTAGGTAATTTTATTGATAATGTAATTGTTAAATATACAGCAAGTCTTTGTGCTAACATTTCAAAAGAATTTACTGTCAAAACAATTCCTCTTCCTACTGCGACAATTTCAGGCGAAGCTACCGTTTGTAAGGATGATGTATCTCCAACCCTGACTTTTACAGGTAGTAACGGTACTAGTCCCTATATCTTTACTTACTCAATTAATAATGGTGCTAATCAAACAATAACAAGCACCGGCAATACCGCTGTGCGAACTATCCCAACCAGTTCAACCGGAACATTTGATTATAAATTAATTTCCGTAAAAGAAGGTTCAAGCCAAACTTGTGAGCAAAATCAAACTGGGACTAAAAGTTTTAAAGTTATTCCCGTTTCAGTTGGAGGAACACTTTCGAGTAACCAAACCATTTGTAGCGGAAATACACCGAACAACCTGACTTTAACTGGAAATGTCGGGACCATTACCAAATGGCAATCAAGCGAAGTTCCTTATGACACTTGGACGGACATCAACAATACGACTACAACCTACTCTCCTACCACACTCACAAAATCAACAAAATTTAGAGTCGAAGTGAAAAATGAGGTTTGTAATCCTGTTTATTCTAATGAGATCACTATAGCGGTAGATGCTTCAACTGTAGGAGGTTCTGTATCTTCAGACCAATCCATCTGTGAAACGGTTACTCCAAATGCACTCACTTTATCAGGTCATACAGGTCAAATTAGTAAATGGCAATTTAGTACTACTCCTTTTAATACATGGTCTGACATTACAAATGTTACTAGTTCCAACACACTTACTAAACTTACTCAAACTACAAAATATCGTGCAGTTTTGAAATCTGGGGTTTGTCCAGAGGCTTTTTCACAACCTGCTACAATTACAATCAAATCTTTAGAGAAATTAAATGTTAGTTGCGGGGCTAGTACGATGACTGAAGTAGAATTTACATGGTCAGATGTTAGTGATGAAACAAGTTACGACTACTCTTACATAATTGCTGGAGGAACACCTAGTACTGGATCCGTTTCAACCAATGTAACTTCGGTTTCTATCCCGGTTACTACAGAAGGACAGGCTGTACAAATCACCCTAACCCCAACGAATGCAACCTGTGCAGAACCAGAAATACAAAATTGCATATCTATTACATGTCCAACACCCATCACAAACCAAATTTCAGATATTTCTATATGTTCAGGACAAAACATAACAATTCCAGCATTCATTAGTCCAAATACAACAACTGCATTTACATGGAAAGTAAATTATCCCTCTTTTTCTATTGGAGAAAATGGAAGTAATGATATACCAACATTCACCGCTCCTACGACAAATACAAAAATCACAGCCACTTTTTCAGTAAATGCTAAAAA
>Ga0315905_10008773_pt1 | contig 10234 bp, 8 predicted proteins | sample LakEriMetagenome_5_FD_203522 | JGI IMG/M metagenome (GOLD analysis project Ga0315905, IMG submission 203522) | Freshwater fungal communities from buoy surface, Lake Erie, Ohio, United States - Buoy 4 MA121 | ecosystem: Environmental > Aquatic > Freshwater > Lake | place: USA: Lake Erie, Ohio... | reverse complement strand
CTATGCCAAGATGGGGAACTCCTCCAGTGGTGTGACCTACGACAATACGGGCGGGAAGTTCGGCGCGTTCGCCGGTCAGATGTTTGTCGCCGACCAGTCATTCAGCACTGTGATGCGGGTCACGTTGGAGAAGATCAACGGTCGGTACCAGGGAGCCTGTTACAACTTCCGCGCGGGATTCGGTTCCGGCAACGTGCCGATCGAGCTGACTCCCCAGGGTTCGATGTTCGTGGGTGGAACCAATCGCGGCTGGGGCTCACGCGGGCAGAAGCCGTTCGCTGTTGAGCGGATGGACTGGTCTGGCAAGGTCCCGTTCGAGATCCATGAGATGAAGGCCCGCCCCGATGGGTTCGAACTGACCTTCACCGAACCGGTGGACGCCGCTGCAGCAGGTGATGTGAAGAGCTACAAGCTCGGCACCTACACCTATATCTTCCAGAGCAGCTACGGCAGCCCCGAAGTGGACCACACCGACCCGACGATTGAATCTGCGACTGTGGCAGCGGACGGAAAGTCTGTGAAGCTGAAGGTGAACGGCCTGCAGAAAGGCCATGTTCATGAGCTGCATGCCGACGGCGTGAAATCCGCCTCCGGCCTGCCGCTACTGCACAAAGAGGCGTACTACACTCTGATGCAGATTCCGACGGAGTAGGGCCGGGTGTGCATTTCAGTGTAAGGCCGTGACAGCAGAATTCTGACGAATTCTGCTACGCCTCGAAGGTCTCGCTGCACTACTCGTGATCGGCGATTTCAATCACTTCCAGCTGCATGGAGCCGCGGGGCAGGGCGACCTTCACCTTCTCGCCGACCTTTTTCCCCATCAGGGCTTTGGCGATCGGGCTCGTGGTCAGGATCTTCATGATCGGCCCGTCGTAGTCCTCTTCACCGGGGCCCACGAACTCGTACTTCTCTTCTTCGTCCATGTCGATGTCCTTGACGGTCACGACAGAGCCGAAGGTAACGACCCCTTTGGGCATTTCGGACTTATCCACGATATAGCAGCCCGCCAGCTTGGACTTCATTTCGGCGATGCGCGCAGCCAGACGACCCTGCTCTTCCCGCTGACCGTGGTATTCCGCGTTCTCGCGCAAGTCACCCTCGGCGCGCGCTTCCGCGATCCGCTCGGCGATGGCGGGCATATCGACTTCTTCCAGATGACGGATCTTTTCGCGGAGCTCATCGAACTTTTCGCGAGTGATCGGCTGGCGTTCCATGTCACTGTCCTGTCAGAGTCGGCAACGGGTGGTCGCTGGCTCGGTTCCCATGTGGCAAAAAAACGCACACGGGACGCAGTCAGCTGCGACCCGTGTGGGATGCGACCATAATGTTAGCTGAGGATGAAGAGTTGTCTACAGCGGTTCGCCGAGGGAGCGGGAATTCCAGGTATTCGCCTGGTCATCGAAAATCCATCTTGCATAGGGTCAGGAGTTGCGGATGAATGCGGATCTGGATCAGCTGCGGTCAGCTCAAGCGGAACAGGGCTGGTGCATCCTGCCCCAGGCTTTGGAGCCTGCTCGCCTGTCGCGGTTGCTGGCTCTCACCGACCGGCTGGTCGACTCGCTCGATGAGGGAGTCCGTCGCTCGGAGGGAGCAGTCTATGCCGCCCGCAATGTCGTGCAGGTCATTCCCGAGGTCGTCAGCGAGTGGCGGAGCCCGATGCTGGTCGACTTTATCCACCGGTGCCTCGGGACCGAGGCGGGGCTGGTCAGGATCCTGTTCTTTGATAAGCCACCCGAGCAAACCTGGGCACTCCCCTGGCACAAAGATCTGCTGATTGCGACACAGCCGTTTGCAGCAGCAGAGGGCTACTCTCCTCCCAGGCCGCGGGCTGGGGTGCTACATACGGAGCCGCCGCTGTCCGTCCTGGAATCGATGGTCACGCTGCGGCTGCACCTCGATGAGATCACTCCCGAGAATGGGCCGCTGCAGGTCGCGTCGGGAACTCACCGCACGGGCAAGACACTGTTACTCGATGGCTATCCGCAGCACACGATCTGCACAGCTGCGGGAGACGTCCTGGCCATGTCCCCGCTGCTGGTCCATTGCAGCGGGAGCTCCGATCCCGCCACAACGCGGCACCGCCGGATCCTGCATCTGGAGTTCAGTCGCACGCGAGATCTGCCGGGCGGAGTTCGCTGGCACTTCTGGTCGCCCGTTGACGGTCAGTAATGTACGGGCTGGGAAGGGTCTCTTTTCACCAGTAGGATCTCCCCGCACATTGACCATCTGGAAAGAAGCGGCCCATGCCTGAACTCTGTATTCATCCGCTGCCCGAAGCCGTCCCGCCTGCGGCCTTGGCGGGAGGCGTGGTGGTCGTGATCGACCTGCTGCGAGCCACGACAACGATTGTTCATGCTCTCGGGAACGGGGCCCGAGCTGTGGTTCCGGCCGCTTCGGTGGAAGAGGCACACGCGGTCTCGCTGCGGTGGCCTGCGGGTGAACGACTCCTGGGAGGCGAGCGGCATGGCGTCACGATTGCCGGCTTTGATCTCGATAACTCACCCTTCAGCTATAGCGCCGAGCAAGTTCGTGGGAAGACGATCATCTTCACCACGACGAACGGAACCCGGGCGCTCCGCTGGGCCCAGCAGGCCGCGGAGATTCGAATTGCAGCCTTTGCCAACTTGTCAGCTGTTTGTGCTGGGCTGCGAACGGAATCTCGGCCGGTTCATCTGCTGTGCGCCGGGACCGATTTTCGCCTTTCCGCCGAAGACGTGCTGGTTGCCGGCGCGATTGCGTACCAGCTGAGAGAGACGTTCGAACAGTCGGTCGAGACTCGGATCTACCGCGATTTCTGGGTCACGCACGGAGTAAGCGACGCCTCCCGCCTGACAACACTCCGTGAAAGTGCCGGAGGCCGCAATCTGGTCGAATTGGGCTTTGACCACGATATCGAACGAGCCAGCCAGATCGATCTCTATTCGATCGTGCCGCGATTGAATCCCGCCGGTGAATTGATTTAGCGCGAGCCCGATTCAACGACAACAGCCCACCCGGATGAGCGGGTGGGCTGCTGGGCAGCATCGATCATGCGAGTCTCGATTACTCGTCGGTGACGCAGCCTTCGCTGGCGCTCTTCACGTTCTTGATGTACTTGTAGAGCGTACCGCGCGTGTTCTTGTAGGCCGGGGCCTTCCACTCAGCCTTGCGCTGGGCCATCTCGGCATCGCTGATTGCGATATCGATCCGATTCTTCTCGGCATCGATCGTGATAACATCACCGTTCTTGGCTAGCGCGATCGGGCCGCCTTCCTGAGCTTCCGGAGTCACGTGCCCGACGATGAAGCCGTGCGAGCCTCCCGAGAAGCGACCGTCCGTAATCAGAGCCACCTTGTCGCCCAGCCCAGCCCCCATGATGGCCGAGGTCGGGGTCAGCATTTCCGGCATCCCCGGTCCGCCCTTGGGACCTTCGTAGCGGATGACGATGACTTCGCCGCCCTTGATCTCTTTACGCTCCAGACCCCGCAGCATCTCTTCTTCGCTGTCGTAGCACAGGGCGGGGCCCTTGAAGACCAGCCCTTCCTTGCCGGTGATCTTGGCGACAGCTCCCTCGGGGCTGAAGTTACCACGCATGATCCGGATGTGACCGGTTTCCTTGATCGGGTTCTCCAGAGGACGGACAACGTCCTGCCCCGGAGTCAGGCCCGGCAGATCAGCCAGATTCTCGGCCAAGGTCTTGCCCGTGACGGTCAGACAGCTGCCGTCGATCAGCCCCTTCTCCAGCAAGTACTTGAGGACCGCGGGCGTGCCACCGACCTTGTGCAGGTCTTCCTGAACGTACTTGCCGCTCGGCTTGAGGTCGGCCAGGAACGGGATGCGGTCGCTGACCTTCTGGAAGTCATCAATCTTCAGGTCAACGCCCACAGCCCGGGCCATCGCGATCAGGTGCAGCACAGCGTTTGTTGAACCACCGACGACCATGATCAGGACCATCGCGTTCTCAAACGCCGTCCGCGTCATGATGTCGCGAGGCTTGATGTCCCGTTCGAGCAGCACGCGGATCGCTTTGCCAGCTGCGATGCACTCGGCCCGCTTGGCGGGGTCTTCGGCTGGGATCGAAGAGCTGTAGGGCAAGCTCATCCCCATCGCTTCGATGGCGCTGGCCATCGTGTTGGCTGTGTACATCCCGCCGCAGGCACCGGCGCCCGGGCAGGACTTCTGCACGACCTTCTTGCGGATATCTTCGCTGATCTTGCCGCCGATGTATTCGCCGTACGACTGGAAGGCCGACACGATGTCGAGCTTCTCGCCCTTGTCACCGCAGCCCGGCTTGATTGTCCCGCCGTAGATCATCAGGGCGGGGCGATTGAGGCGCCCCATCGCCATCAGACAGCCGGGCATGTTCTTGTCGCAGCCGGGGATCGTGATCAGGCCGTCGTACCACTGGGCCCCCATCACGGTCTCGATACTGTCGGCGATGATCTCGCGAGACTGCAGGGAGTACGACATCCCGTCGGTTCCCATCGAGATCCCGTCACTGACACCGATCGTGTTGAACCGCAGCCCGACGAGGTCAGCTGCCGAGACCCCTTCCTTGGCGTAGCCTGCCAGGTCGAGCAGGTGCATATTGCAGGGGTTACCCTCGTACCAGACGCTGGCGATGCCGACCTGAGCGCGGTTCATATCGGCTTCGCTCATGCCGGTGGCATAGAGCATCGCCTGCGAGGCCCCCTGGGACTTGGGCTGGGTAATCTGTGAGGAGTACTTGTTGAGCATGGCAGCTGCGTTCGACAATGGTCACACGGACCGCCCGCCAGAGCACCCCCAGCGCAGCAATCCAAGACCGGAAATGATAATCAGATACGATAGCCGGGGCGAACGTGTGATTGCCGTCAGGTAGAATTGGCAATCGGATACCAAGGAGATCATCCACAGATTTCACAGATTGGAGGAGCCCGAGGGTACAGCAAGAGTTCAGCCTGATTTCGAGAACGAGTTCGTCTCGCGAACAGTCCTGAAAATCTGCGTCAATCTGCGAAATCTGTCGATCCTGCAAACGGTCGTAGTGCATACCCGTTGAAGTCAATGTCAGGCTGCCTCTACACCAGCTCGCGGATCACAGCTCCGTGGTCGATGGCCGGAACCGGGCGGCCCGCGTGGTTGAGAAAGCTGACAGCGGGATCGATCCCCAGCACATGGAAGATCGTGTGGTGCAGGTCACCTGGGCGGAGGGCGCGTTCAATCGGCACTTCGCCGAGCCGATTCGTGGCTCCGATTACCTGGCCACCTTTCAGGCCGCCACCGCCGATCAGGACCGATAGAGCATTGCCCCAATGGTCGCGACCCGGGGTCCCCTGGCTGAGGGGCGGTCCACCGTTGCCACCATCGTTCATCTTGGGAGTACGACCGAACTCCCCACAGACCACGACCATCACCTTGCCCAGCAGGCCGCGTTGATCGAGGTCGGCGAACAGCGAGCTGACTGCCATGTCGACCTTGGGCAGATAGCTCTCCATCGAGCCTTGATGGTTCCAGTGCGTGTCCCAGCCTCCGAAGTGGCAGGTCACAACCGTGGATCCCGCCTCGACGAGTCTCCGCGCGAGCAGCACACTCTGGCCCCACGAGTTCCGGCCATACCGGGCGCGGGTCTCGCTCGACTCGGACTCGATTCGAAACGCCTCACGAGCTGCGGAACTTGTCACCAGATCGAACGCCTGCTGGTCGAAGCGGTTCATCGCCTGCAGCAGCCCGGTGCGGTCTGCTTCGCGCCGAATCCGATCCAGGCTGGTATTCAGGCTGCGGCGGTCTCCCAAACGATCGATCGTCAGGCCACCGATCTCGCCAAGGTTCGCGACCCGGTAATTGTCGGCGTTGGGGTCACCATCGGTCTCGAACGGATTCTGTTCGGTTCCCAGATAGTTCCCCCCAAAGTAACCGGGGCGGATTCCAATGCTGCTGGCGTAAGGCACAGCTGCATGAGCGGGCATTCCCGGTTTGCGAGCGCCCGCGACCTTGGCAGCGATCGCTCCGAAGAAGGGGTATTTCCCAGCTGTGGCTGCGCCGCTGACTTCACCCCGCCCGGTGAGCATCCAGTGCCCCCCGGTAAAGTGATCTCCCGTGTCATGGTGCATCGACCGGATGATCGAAAACTTGTCTGCCACCTTAGCTTGCAGCGGGAACAGCTCACCAATGTCGATTCCGGGGACGTTTGTCGGAATATGTCGCCAAATCCCTCGATACTCGCTGGGAGCATCGGGTTTGGGGTCATAGGTATCGTGGTGGCTGGGACCGCCATCCAGCCAGATGAGAATCAGCGAGGTGTCTTTCGTACCCCCCTGGCTGGCCGCGGCTTGCCGAGCCTGCAACACAGTCCCGAGCGACACGGCCCCCATGCCCGCCAGCCCGAGCTGGAGAAACGATCGGCGACTGACGCCATCGCAGTACGGAGCACTCGGGGAACCGATGGGCAGTCGGAGCATCGCGGAATCTCCCGGGACAGCGGTGTCAAATAAACCGACGCTTATCGATCATAGATTCAGATCGGATGCGTGCCTACTCTGAATCGATGCAAAATCGCGGTCCCGGTAATGTGCGACCCGGATAATCAGCGGCTGAGTGCAGCCTTGAACGTCTCCGCCTGGAAACCCACGTACAGGGTTTTCCCATGCCGGATCGTCGGCGCTCGCAGATTGCCGGTCGGACCGATGATCAGGGCCTGCAGCTCTTCCGCGGTCTTGGGCTCTTTCTTGAGGTCGATTTCGTAGGCTTTCGTCCCCTTGCTGACGACCAGCCGATTGCACTTTCCAACGAGCTCCAAGGCCTCGGGGACTCCCAGTCGGTTTTTGTTGGCGGAGACGACTTCCTTGGCTGTGATTTCCAGGGATTCCAGGAGGGCATCCATCTTCTGACAGGTGACACAGCCTTTTCTGTGGTAGTACCAGTCGACGGTCGAGGGCATGAGCAGGGTCTCGCGGTGGGAGAGTTCAGGGTTCAGCGGATGTTATAGACCCTGACCCGGGCGCGAGTATCGAAAAAGTTTCAGACCAGTTCTTCAATCGGTTCCGCGTCCGCAGCGGCGGCCAGCAATTCACGGGGCAAACCGAGAACGAGCCGGAGCTGGGGCACATCGATCAAGCGGTGCATGATCGTCGAGACGAGGTTTGGGATGCGGATCGGCGTGGTCAGCGGTTCGGCCGCCTGACGATCGGATTGTCCCAGCACCTGTCCAGCGGGGAAGCCGCCGCCCGAAATCAACAGTGGAGCCAGACCGCCCCAATGGTCGCGACCACCCCGCTCATTGATTCGCGGTGTCCGGCCCATCTCGCCGCTGACGACCAGCATGATTTTGTCACTGAGCCCGCGATCCCGCACATCTTCCAGAAACGCCGAGACTGCATAGTCCAGCGGCAGCCCCATATACCGCATCCCTTCTTCAACTCCCGCATTGTTCACATCGGAGTGCATGTCCCACACAAACGACGTCGTGACCGTGACAAACCCACAGCCCCGCTCACACAGCCGTCGCGACAGCAGCAGCAGCTTGCCGAGCGAGCTGGCGTTATCGACATAGTGATCGTAGTTGTTCCACTTCCGGCTGATCTGGTCCGGTCGAACGAGCGGAGCTGTGTCGTAACGCGCAATCGTCTCAGGCGACTCCTTGCGGAAGTCAAAAGCATCCGCAACTCCACCCAGCAGCGTATCGAACGCCTGCTGCCGGATCGCGTCGACTCCGCTGCCCAGCCCCGATCGGTCTAGCCCCTGTCGCAGCTGATCGAGCCCCGTCAGCAATGACCGGCGATCATCCAGACGATCGATCGGCAACTTGAGCTTCAAGTTGTCCTGCATCGCTCCGCCGGAGCTGGGTGTGAATGGAGCGAACCCACTGCCGAGAAAACCTGCTGACTGAAAATCCCCGAAGCTCGTGATCCCTGGTTTCGCTTCCGGCACAGCTGCCTGCGGAAACAACATCACATTGGTTGGCACCCCACTGCCGGGTCGGTTCTGTCCCGCCACACGGGCATACAGCGACCCCAGATTGGCTCCGCTCGTGGCCTTCCCAACGACTGGCTTGATGTCGTGGTTGCCATCACCCGTCTGAAACGACCGCACCACGGAGAACCGGTCCGCGAGCGATGCCAGCTTCGGGAAAGAACTCCCGAAGGTCACTCCCGGCAGTTTGGTGGCGATCTCGCCATTGACGCTGCAGATCCCACCGGGGGCAGTCATCTTCGGATCAAACGTCTCGATCTGGCTGGGTCCGCCATGCAGAAAGAGAAACACCACCGACCGGCCCGTCAGCAGGTGAGCCAGCTCCGCACCCTGTGCACAGCGAGCCCCCGTGGCCCAAGCCATCAACCCTCCCAACAGGCCGCCACCGATCCGGAGAAACTCCCGGCGGGACGAACGACGATGATCGAAGATCGCGAGCATGTATCCATAAATACCATTGGATGAGACGTTTGGGAAGGGGGATCGATCATTGCGACAGGGACCCGTGGCTGAACACCGCGAGTGAAAATGCAGTCGCTGGCGGTTAAACTGCCCCGATATGAGCAACTCTTTGACATCCATGCCTCCCGAGCCTTTGCAGGAAGAATTCTTCCTGACCGATGCGGCTCGGCTGCGTCGGTGGTTGCCGTGGATGCATTTGGGTTCGACGCTGCGAATGGCGTTCGACCCGCGCAAGCTGATCCTGGCAACGGTCGCTCTGGGGTTGTTGTCGATCCCCACGGTCATTCGCTCGGTCATCCGCGGCAGGGCAGAGCGGGCAGCAGCTGGGCCGGCACAGAATCAGACCGGCGAGTCAAACTCATTTCGAGTTCTGGAGTCGGCGGGAACAGCTTCCCCCTCCCCACGATATCCCTGGAAGGGCGAGTACCTGTTCCAGGATGAGGGCCGGGCCCTGCCGGACTCGAAGCAGATCCTCAGTGAGCCTGGGCGGACTTTGCTCGGAGCGGTCACACAGGGTCCGCAGATTTTGACTCCGATTGCGCAGGTCTACACTCACGGACAAGAGCTGATCCAATCCCGATTCCGTTGGGGTGCGACGACGATCCAGAGTGCGGAGCTGTTGTGGTTCTGGGGTGTCTGGTCGATCTTCGGCACGCTGATCTGCCGCTTGACGGTCCTCGATTTCATGGGCCGCGATGTCGGTTGGGGGGAGGCCTGGAAGTATTGCCGCAGCCGCTTCCTCTCCGCGTTTGCATCCCCCCTGCTGCCCATGATCGGCGTGGCGGGGTTCTGGCTGCCGTGCGTCATCGGCGGCTGGATCACGCGGATTCCGACCGCCGGTCCGCCCGTGGTGGCGTTCGGATGGTTGCTGCTGTGGGTCTGCGGCGCGGCACTGGCTCTCTTGCTGATGGGCCTGACGCTCTGCTGGCCGATGATGATTGCCACGGTGGGGGTCGAGGGGACTGATGCCTTCGATGGCCTCAGCCGTTCGTACAACTACCTGTTCTCGCGGCCTTGGTATGTCCTCTGGATGACGATGATCATGCTGGGGATCGGTGGCTGTGCGTTGTTTGGCGTGCGCTGGCTCGTGGGTCAGGCCGAGTCACTGGCGCTGGTCTCTCTGGCGTCTGGTGCTCCGGATCGGACGCTGGAACAGTTCCGCGATTTTGATTCCACGACAACGGTGACGGGCTACTTGCTGCGAGGCAGCCACTCGTTCCTCAGACTCGGGATTCACGCGTTCGCCCACAGCTACTTCTGGGTCGCTGTCTCCGTGATCTTTCTATTGCTTCGCAAGAGTGTTGATTCGACCCCACTCGATCACTTGAGTGAAGACCGTCAGCGCAAGGCGGGTGAACTTCCGCTGGCTGGAATCGCTGCCTCAACAAGGCGTGAGCAAGCTGCGGCGAACGTGCTGCAGACTCCGACAGGAGTGTAATCCTGGACTTGCAGGATCTGATCGCCGCAGTTGCCACTCCAGCGGGACCGTCAGGTCGGAGCGTGATCCGGCTCAGCGGCGAGAGTGTCATCGCGACACTGCGACCGCGATTTCAGACCGAAGTCAATACCTGGGATCAGTCCAGGTCGAGTCGGCGCTACCCGGGTGTCTACCAGATCGAAGGCTGGCGATCCCCGGTCCCGCTCGATCTCTGGCTGTGGCCCACGCAGCGCAGTTACACCGGGCAACCCTCCGCCGAGCTGCATCTGGTCGGATCACCGCCGGTGGTCGATGCACTGCTGGAACAGCTCTATCGCGATGGAGCCCGACCGGCCCGCGCGGGTGAGTTCACGCTGCGGGCCTTCCTGGCGGGGCGGGTCGATCTGGTCCAGGCGGAAGCTGTGC
>Ga0315905_10008772_pt1 | contig 10234 bp, 8 predicted proteins | sample LakEriMetagenome_5_FD_203522 | JGI IMG/M metagenome (GOLD analysis project Ga0315905, IMG submission 203522) | Freshwater fungal communities from buoy surface, Lake Erie, Ohio, United States - Buoy 4 MA121 | ecosystem: Environmental > Aquatic > Freshwater > Lake | place: USA: Lake Erie, Ohio... | reverse complement strand
TCACAGGCGCGCTGCCAGGGGCGGCGTGGTCCAGGGGCGCTCTTGCTCATGCATGCTCAAGAGCACCTCTGCCACGCCCACAGTTTTGGTGATTGCATGTATGTTGGTATCTGCAAAATCAAAGAGGATTGGGGTTTCTGAGCCAAATGCAGCCCTGCGACTGCATGGCTCCTAGACCCCCCCCAGCCACAAATACCCCACTGGCTTATCCGATCTCTCAGGCCGGGACTTCCGGTGCGGTCCAACTCCTTTATACCATATGGAAACCCATTTGCAACTCCTTGAATACCAGTCAGGCCGACTTGCACAAAAAAATTGTCGTTAACCACCGCACGTACGTCACCACAAGGACCAACGGAAGCAGGCAGAGAACAGCGCCTGCCGTGTCGCGAGCCATGGCGACGGTGGAGGCGCTGCAGGCAATGGATGATCGGAGTCGGAGCCCCACGCCAGACTATGAGGAATTTCAGGACATCCCAGAGGTGCCAGAGGTGTACGATGACATCCCCATGTTTTCGCCTGAGAAATCGCCGGAGCCCGCGGCCACAGAGGGTGCAGTCGAGTGCGCGAAGAGCATCGAAATCTTACGCAAATCGTGCGGCCCCATTTCCCTGCCAGCAAAGGAAGTGTGCGACGAAAACTTCAACGTTAACAGGGAGGAGCTTGATGTCAACGACCCCGACGGGCCAGAATGCAGGCACTCCAGAGTCGGCGTGAAGGCACTCCGAGATAGGCTCAACAAGATGGCGTGCGACTCGCCCAGATGCGATGGCACTCCGAGCAAAGTCACAAAGACGAAAGAGACGACACGTGTCACAACACGCGAAGTCAGAACTCACGAAAAGCCAACAGCACTCAGGATGTCGATCCTTGCGACGCAGGATGATCGATCCCAGGGCACCGTGGCTGCCAATGAATTTCCGTCGCCCCCGAACCGACAACTATTCAAGGAGCTGGACGCGCAGGAGACAGCCCACGCTTCTGTTGACGCTATGCCAGTGCTGCAGATGAGCAGTGAAGACTGCGAAAACCGCTCATTTGGAATGAGTGAAGGGTGTGAGGCAACACCAGACCAGGGAAACCAGGAGGTTTCAGACCTACAAGAGGCGGGGTTGCAGATATGCGACTCTCCAGAGCCACACGCCACCAAGGACAGCGAAGACGGAGAGTCAAATGCGTTTTCACAGTACCAGGATGGATCTTTCGATGCCACGCCGGCACAGACGCTTTCAAGAGTCGTCAAGGTCTTCTCCGAGAATGATCACGACAGTCAGGCGCTCACACCCAACGACCACGCCCGTGCCACCATCGCGGCCATGAAAGCAAAGTGCACTGCCCGGATGCCTGCGCCCCCACCAAAGGTCCAGGCAAGCGAGGAGCACAACGAGGTGGAATACTCCAACGAAGAAATCGAAGCGCTTGCTGATGCTCTGCTCAACCCTACAAAAAAGAAGGGTGCAGAAACGCCGCGCACTACGACTCCGTCCAAAATCAATAATCACCTTCGAGAGGCGTTGAAGGAAATTCACTACAGTCCATCAGCGCGTGCTTCGGCGATGCTGCAAAAACTGCGTCAAAAAGAGTTGTTTTGCAGAAAGGTCCCTGCACCCAAGGCGCCAAAAGGCTCAATACTCGGTCTGCAACCCGGGCGCAGCTTGATGCCCGTGGATGGGCTCGCAGCTGCCAACATGGCGGCGCTCGCAACTGTGAACGCGTCTATGTCGCCGCACTTGAAAAACAATATCCAGCATTCGCGTCGGAGTAAGATGCCAGACAAGGGACACGAAGCTGCTGATCGAGCTGCCTTTTCAGAGGTCAAGTCGATCAGAACTCGGAAGCTTGCTCTTTTCACCCAGCCTGAGCTGTCGACAGAAGAACAGGAGATGCAAAAGAAAAAGTGGGCCGAGTATGTTAGCAAATACGGCGACATGGCGAAGTCACGCTTCGAGGAGAGCTGCAACTATGAACAAATTCCAGCTCCCATCTTCGTTCAAGTTGATGATTCAGTAGACACGAATTATGGGCCTGTGGTGATTGAGGGCCTGCAAGAATCGATCGACGGCCTTCAAGACTCTTTCTCAAGTGAGGAAGGGGGACGGGATTACACAATGCAGGTCTCGAAGAACGATGAGTCTATCGATGCGTTGCAGCAAGATGACTTGAGCGACGATGAAATCTGCCCTGAATTTGCTCATCGAATCCAGATAGACTATGCAGTGCAGGAGAAGGTCGACAAGATCCGAATGACTCAGGTATTTTTCGTCGTCCGACCTTTGCTTGGTTCTTGCTGTCCACTGTACATTCCCCTCCACGTCTTGTCACCCCTGTCCTTTTCGCTCTCTTGATATTCCTCGATACGTCGGTCTGCCCTCCTCCGTCGCCGATTTTGTACTGATGGCCAGGGTGACGCAGGCACAGGTGCAAGAGATTGGGCGCAAGGTGGTGGTGCTGGGACAACGCGTGGGCCAAGATCGGAGCGAGTCACACGAACCAACCACGCAATTGATGGGAGGTGCTTGCCCCATGCCGCAAATGGAAGAAATGAGCAAGGCGCAAAAGATCCTTGACCTTTTCGACGTCATTTCGCAGACTGTATGCGAGATTGAAGAGCACAGGGTAGAGAACGTGGAGGACAATAAGCTGATGCCTGAAATAATATCTCTTCGCGCGGCACAGCTGGCGCTAATTCAGGATGACTACGACTACGCTATTGACACAGTTGCGGAAATCAAGGGCACATTCACATTGGAGGGCTACACGAGATGTAACGGTCTCCTAGACCAGCTCACAAAACTTATTTCCACAGAAAAGTCGTCGTTTGACGCTCGCAAGGCGAACTGGGAGCTGGCAAGTCAAATCCACACCAAGGAGGAGGTTCAACGGTTTCACGCCAAGAGGGGAGCGCAGATTCTTCAGTACGCACGGACTGCGCTTGCACACTCTCGCTTTGACCATGCCCTTGCATTCATCGTCAAATCCAAGCGCGCCTACACTGAATCGGACCAGCCTGAAATGTTGAAAGAGCTCGAGGAGCTGAATCGCTCAGTTGTGATGGAGGCCACACGCATGGCATCTGATAGCATCATCCTCGAGGCCACGCGTATTTCTTCCACCAGCTCCCAAGCTTACAATAACTCGTTGAAAGGCACGCACTCTCAACAATTGTCAGCACGAAGTGCTGCCTCTGACGGTACTGAATCGATGGCGTCAGATGCACCCACAGAGGCCAGTCATCCTGCACAGGTTCCTTTTGTCCATAAAGAGGACGAGGCCAGCCATCCTGCACAGATTCCTGTTGTCCGTGAAGAGGACGATTTGGAGACGCTGTTTGCGCCAAGTGATGCTACGAGCAAGCTGATCGCGAGAATCCAAGACGGGGGCCGAGTTGCTCTGAATCAAGACCATGATGAGATCGAAGAGGATATTCAGCGGCTGCGAGCAGGACTGGAGGCAAGCAAGGCTCATCTGAATGACGAACTTGCTCCGCTTCACCGCATGACTGGGGCGACTCCCACAAGGGTTGCATCTGTTTCCTCTGTCAGCATGTCCCCGCATGCCAAAAAAGCTCAGCAGCAGCAGCAATCCTGTGAAACTAGCAATCCCCATGCCATGTCAATTGACCAGATGTCGGTTCAAACACTGCTTGGAAGTGGTTATGCACCAGTAGACAAGGAGTTGGAAAAGGGCGTTTTCGTCCCTGCGCGCAAGGAAAGTCGCCAGGCCTTACAGACGTTCCCGGACTCAGATCCCGCCTTGTTGAAAGCTACTAGCCCATACAGGGGTGGAATGGTCGGCTCCGCCATGGTCTCTTCTTTTTCAAGCCGGATGTTGGCTAGCTGTATGCACAATGCCGCACCCGAGGCCATGCTTGTATTTGCGCTCCTTGCGATGCGTTTGCGCACTCCATCTCTGCCATCTCATCAGACCAGTGACAAATTCTACGTGTTCTGTGTACATTCAGGTTCTACCCTCCGTCGGGGCCAACCGGGATTGGGAAACTTGAACTTGCCTCCCGGCTGCCAGCACGATGCTGATCTGTTGACATCATACTTTACCGATGAGAGTGCTGAAGAGAGCACACAAATCCATACTGTACACAAAATAGAGTTGCAGTATGGTACCCATGCACACCTACGCTTTCACAGGCTCAAAAACAAAACGCACCTACTCACGCGAGAAATAGAGAAAGGGGGGTCGGAAGAGCGCAAAGAGAAGCTAATCATTTGATAATACCCGGTGCTTGTCTGAGAGCACTTTGCAGAAAGCACCCAGAACAAAGCTCCAGATGCCCGATGATTTTCCCCCGGAGCTGATTTAATACATTTATTTTATCTTCAGTATTACACGCTCAGCCTGCGCGGTGGAGGCCAGGAGCTCCTGCGCTCTATTCCCGCTCAAAGAATCTTGCGCAAAGAATCCCGCACAATGAGGTACTTGTACTGGTAACGGATGAAATAATTGAAGGGTTTCCACAGTCGGCAACGGCGCTCTCTACCTCGTAAAAGCTGTTGCTTCAAGCTCTTTGATAATAAGCAACCAGAGCAACAGCGCAAAGCAAGAAGTACATAGCCCAATGTGGTCGTTGAAGCTTTATGCCTTCGCCCGTGCATGGCGACCCGAATGAAAGAAACACTGCTCCATGGAGGAGGGGGTGGCACGCACAGGAAAGCGAGCGCAGGGCGGTTCAGACCTCAATGCAGTCAGTCTCAAGACGTTTTTCCTCGCAGGCAAAGATTTTCATTTGTGCTTTCGGTTCCCAACTGAATGTGGCTGCAAAAGGAGGGGGGGCTCGAAACTTACAGAATTGTCCGCCATCGACGAGCTTGTGATCAGCCTCACAGATGTATGCCTTGGTCCATGCATCGTACCGGACATTTGTATACTGCTTGCCCCACGACTTATCATCGTTGCCCGCAAAGCCAGGTGGGTAGTACATCCCCGGTGGTAGAATCGGCCTATCTGTTTGTTGTTTGATAGCCAAGATGTTGCTGTAAGGCACGACAGCTGTGCAGGGCATGCAAGCGGTGCACGAAGAGTATGGTCACGGACCTGGAGTGCAGGTCCGAAAACAGTCGATGCACGTTTGCCTGCAGACAGGCAATGGTGCATCCTTAAAAGATGTGCACTTTGGAAAATACACTCCGCACGCGTAATTTTTGCACCAGGATTCTCCCGACAGCACGCTGAAATGGCACACACGCACGTCTCAAGTCAGCTTTTGCGCTCTAAAACGGGGTGAGAGACATTCTCGCACCACTGAACGCGCCACCACGCCCTCTGCAGGATGCCCTTGGTTCGCTGGGCCTACACGACCGCACAACGCTCAGGGAATAGAGCAGGGCCGAGTCAGCGCAGGATAGGTTTGCTGGTGCCGCGCCGGCAGCGTGAGAGCGGGGTGCGGGAGGGTTGCACCCCGCCCCGGTGCGCACACCTCTTGCTGCAGCCCATGTTTTCGTTCCACTGCTCCGTCAGGTCTTCAGCCTGCTTATCCAGTTGGAACCTGCGAGGGAGGATGCACGCAACACGCTCAGGGGCAGCAGGGCCATCGCCACAACCAGTGGGAACTCGGCAGGGTAGCAGGGCCAATGCGCGCAGGGAGGGGCACGTACCAATAGTCTGTGTCGTTTTGCATGGTGTCCGACGACACGTACACCTGGTGGCTCACCTCACAAAATGCCGTGCTGCCCTTTGGAGGCCTCACGCAGTTGCCCGCCTCCGTGGGCTGCGCAATAAGCACACATGCCATCACCCCCATTACACCGCCGAGCCCGCCCCAGGCCCATCCCCTCCTCCATCTCTTCGCACAGTCCCGTCGTTCTGTGCCCGGAGCTGACAGCCCGGTGGGCCATAATCGCTGCTGTGCGCGGCAAATGGCAGCGGCAGGCATGCCGGGTTCCCCGTCGCCAGTGCGCACTGGTCTCTTCCGTCCTGCCGCCTCCGCCGGCCCTCCCATGGCACTAGCGGATGAAGAGCGGTTGGCAAGTCGTTATTCACATTTTTTGAGCATCATGGAGGACGCAGGCACCGCACAGCCGTTCCTGGGCCCCTTCTCGGCCGTGCGGGTGCACACACAAGGCAGGACGGGGGCGGCGGCAGTGCAGGGCGATAGTGGCCCGCGTTCCCGGGGATACGCAGGCTCCACAGTTGGCGCAAGTGCAGGATTCGGTGGCGCCCACAGAGAACTTGCCGGGGATGCGACCCTCGCGACCCTCACATACTTGCAGCAGCTGTATGGGTCGCAAGTTGATGAAATGATCGTCCAGCGTGCCGCCCCGCCGGTGGCCCTGCCGGTGGTCGCGCACACGCCAGGCGTCTTCGGCGGCTCGCTGCTGACGTCGGCGGCGGGGGAGTCCACCGCATGGGCGGATCTGGAAACGATCCTGAATGAGATGCAGAGCGCCATCAGAGAGGTCTCGGCGGCCAGCAGCAGTGCGGTGTCAGGGAGAGACTCCGCATTATCAGTGAGCGGAGGGGGATGCACGCCCTGGCAGCCGGCAGGGGGGGGCGATGATGCGTCGAGTCACACACTCAAGACGCACGCTGCCCAGCTCGACGCGTTGGAGGAGAGCCTGGATCAAGTCGAAAGCGGCCTGGGGGTCTCTCTTTCTTGCTTGCTTCGCTTTGTCTGTCCCCTGCGCGGGGGCGATTGCGCATTCTGGGATGAACGGGGCGGCTGACAGACGTCTGATTCCAGGCGAAGAGCAGGGCTCTTGCCATCCTTTCTTGTGCCCTCGAGAGCAGCCCTACACGAGAGAGGGCACGCCAGGAGGCCTGGGAGGCCGCGCCCTTGTTGAGGGAGGGGACCACGGAGAAGGAGTGGAGCGGGCGAGCGTCGAAAAATAGGCTGGCGCTGCGTGTGCTGAATGCAGAAACGGGGTCTGCCACGGCTTCAGGTTCTGCTATTTTTTGGTGGGCGCCGTATGGTGGGGGCCCGCGAGCGGGGGGGGCAGAGAGGCAGAGAAAGCGTGTGGGAGTGTGTGTGTGTGTATGACAATGATTGTGCCAACAGTGCTTGCACAGTGGGAGGACGGAAGAGCACATCTGTGAGACGAGCGCGTGGCGAGAGAGAGGGGGAGGGAGGGAGGAGCGAGAGAGAGGGATAGAGAGGGATAGAGAGAGAGAGACTCGGTGAATGCGTGGCGGGTAGTACGAAAGAGTTGATGCTTGGGACGTGTGGCGATAGCGTTGGTTTTGACTCTTGTACACCGCTTGTGCAACTCTGTTATTCGCCTGCCTCTCCTGCTGCTGCTGGTACTGTTGTGGCGGCTCAGCGCTGCTGGCTCGCAGCAAAGCGCTCCTTGATAAGGAAGCAGGGGAAGGAGACACATATACATCGCCGTATTTCAGGTGATTGTGCCCTTGAAGATTCGCGTGCGCGAGCTCGCCGAGAACGGCGCTGGACGTGCAAGGGCACCTCTACATTACCACACTCGCAACTGCACTATACCACATGGGGTGTTTGACCGCTGTTTGCAGAAGCCCGCGCAGGGGTCCTTGCGTCTGCCCTCGGCTGCCGGGCATTGACCCCGAATTTCGGAAAGTATAAAACACCGTTTATGGCCAGTGTGGCGAGCTCAAAGATAGGACACCCTCCCAGGATGCCCTAACATGAAGTCAAACCAACGTGCAGTACCCTCACGTGCAGTACCCTAGCGTGCAGTGTAGGAGCCCGCTCTCGGTAGCATCGGCCTCGACCCTCGTGGGCGCGCCTTCCCCCCCACCCCGCCACGTTCAGTTGCCACTCCGGTCTGTCCTCCCGCGGCCCCCGCCACCTCGGTCTCGGGCCTACCAACGTTCTCGAGGGCCGTGAGGTTGAGCAAGGGGCATGCATTCGAGCGTGGGTTCCGACCGCCACCGCCTTGCGCATCTCTCCCAATCGGCGGCGTCGGCTTGCGTATCTCTCCCAATCTTGCGTCCCCTCCAGCGCTAACTCCACCACCACTTACGCTGCCACCGCTCCCACCACCGCACCCCGAGGACGGGCGTGCAACACCGACTGGGAATGGAGGAGTGTGCGCCGGAAGCATCGCCGGCAATTGTGTGTGCGCAGCAGCGTAAGCAGTCGCGTGTGTGCCGACTTCATGCTCCAGCACCCCCCGTTGGGCCTTGCAGTTGCCGCCGCCGCCCGTGAGGCGCTCGACGTCGGCGCTAAAGTCCTTGAATTCAACATGCTGCTTGCCAGCGCCCAGGCGCCGCTTGAGACCCGCTGCCTGTTGCCGGCTCGACTGCTGCTGGTGCAGAATGATCTGCGACTGCTTCAGGAGCTCGTTCTCGAGACGCTGTGCCACCTTTTCGGCAAACGCCTGTCCGTCTCGCGCTGCCGCGAGCTGCTGGGCCATCTCGTCTCGGACGGCAGCCAGCGCTTTTGCATGATGCTTGTCCTTTACTTTGTCCCCGGCCGCCTTTTCCCGGTATACAGCGGACATCTGATCATTGAGCAGCGCTACCGCTGACTCAAGTTCGTGCACAAGCGCCTCCTTCTCCTGGCACTTTGCGCACGCACCACCCGCCCCTCCTTCCCCCAGATGTGCTGACGCATGCGCCCCCCGCTCATGATCTGCCATGCGGCGTCCGACGTCCTGCGCCTCGAGCGCGCGCACTTCTGCCGCGGTGCGCGCGGCCACTTCTAATTGCAGTTGCGTCTGCATGAGCTCGACGTCGTCGTTCCACCTTTTGCTGACGTTCCGCACAGCATCCTCCTGCTCCGACAGGCGCTTTTGCAGCGCCGCGATCTTGTCGCGCAGCACGACAGCTGCGCGCCGATGCTTGTCGTCGTCGAGGCAGAAGCGCTCTGCCTATAATAAAATTAATTAATTTGATCATAGGCGTAAAAATGCATAAAATAATAAATTCATAATAAAATTACCTGGGCCCGTGCCTCCTCGAGCTCACGCCTGAGCGCAGCCATCTGCTCAGCCCAGTCCTTGCCCTGCTTCTCGTGCAGCACGGCGCGCTCTTTCATGGCCAGCGATGCACGCTCAAACTCCTTGAGACTCCGCTCAAACTGCTCCTTCTCGGCCTGCAGAGAGTTGCACATGGTGTCGACGCGCGCGACGAGCGCGGCGACGCGTCTGTCCTCACTCGCTTTTGCCTGGACCTTGTAGCCTGCCACGAGATGCTCCATGGCCTTGGAGTTGCGGTACTGCTCGCGGGCAAGCTCCTTCTTGCCCGCCTCCTGCCCCGCCTGCACGGCAGCCTCGATGATGCGCTTGATGTACAGGTTCATCTCGCGCTGCACAAGAGCGCCAGGCGTCAGGGCACCGAGCTCGCGCGCGCGCTACGGCGCGGCGCAGGCTGACACACGATCACGGCCGCATGCCCTCTGCCGTTGCGCCCGGGCGTCGGGGACGCCCCGGGAAGCCAAGCGCGCACCTGCATCCCCGTAAACTTGTCAGGAGCCTCCGCCGTCCCGCACAGCGTGAGGAAGACGTGGCTGACGGCCTCGGCGGAGAGCTTCTCCGCGCGGGCCACCACGTCGTCCATATCCGCCCCTCCTCCGCCGCGCCCCATCCCCACCGCTAGGGTCTCCAAGAAGAAGTTTTTAGGTCGTCAACGGAAACGAAGAATCGTAAAACGAAACGGTGTGTTAAAAGTAAATGGAGTGAACACCGCAATTTTCTCTCTCTCATTTGAACAATGCTCATGCGCAGACGAATGAGCGCGGCGGACCGCGTGGCGGCGGACAAGGCGTCCGAGTGGATCGCGCAGGTGAGGGCAGAAAAATTCTGTGTGAGAGTGTCAGCGTTTGTGCTTCCGTGTCGTGTGGCACGGGGGCGGACGGCGGGCGGGGGAAGCGCCCGCGATCTGGCCTGTGCGCGGGCGCTTTCAGCTGTGCCTGGCATGTCCAGCTGACCCGGCATCCGCGCACAGGGCCACCAGCTGGGGGCGCGCAGCAAGGCCGCGCACAAGAACGCCGGGATGTCGCTCCTGGCTATGCGCCCGGACCTGCAGCAGGAGGTGACAGAGGCGGAGGAGCAGCAGCGCAAGATGTCAGAGCAGCGCAAGGAGGAGGCCGCGATCTTGTTGGCGCAACTACATCAGGTCCGGGAAAACGTCTCCTCGCTTCGCGAATTGATCGAATCCCGCGGCACCGGGCAGGAGTACGTCGACAAGCTGCGCAGCACAATGGATACGGCCGAAAATGAGATTTTCGTGGTGCGCCAGGGGCACCACGCCAAGTTCGAGGCGCTCTCTGCCGAGGAGAAGGAGCTCAACGCCGCGGTGGCGGCAGTGG
>Ga0315905_10008769_pt1 | contig 10235 bp, 9 predicted proteins | sample LakEriMetagenome_5_FD_203522 | JGI IMG/M metagenome (GOLD analysis project Ga0315905, IMG submission 203522) | Freshwater fungal communities from buoy surface, Lake Erie, Ohio, United States - Buoy 4 MA121 | ecosystem: Environmental > Aquatic > Freshwater > Lake | place: USA: Lake Erie, Ohio... | reverse complement strand
AAAGCAGTGTTCTGCGCCGGGGAACTGCCCGGATTTAACGGCCTGAATATAGGCCACTATTGCCGCTTGAATCGATGGTTGCCCCTGCATGAAATCTTTTACAAATTTTGGGCGGTGGCCTTGGAATACACCCAACATATCGTGCAGAACAAGAACCTGACCAGAGCAGTCAACCCCCGCACCGATACCGATCGTCGGTATTTTTAACGCCTGAGTAACCTTTGCTGCAAGGTCGGCGGGAATTGCCTCCAGTACTAGCAGCGAGACGCCAGCTTGTTCTAAAGCGAGAGCGTCGTTAAGCACACGTTCTGCCGAGTCAGCAGTTTTACCTTGCACTCTAAATCCACTTAGCTGATGAACCGCTTGGGGCGTGAGTCCCAGGTGAGCGCACACGGGTATACCTTGTTCTACGAGATGGTGCACGGTCTCAGCTAACCATTGACCACCTTCGAGTTTGACCATTTCTGCGCCTGCGCGCATAAGTTGCGCAGCATGAGTTAATGCTTGCTCGGGTGTGCTGTAAGAAGCAAAAGGTAAGTCAGCTATCACCATAGAAAAAAGTGCGCCGCGAGCGACGCAAGCGGTATGGTAGACCATGTCATCCATCGTGACTGGCAAGGTCGACGCGTGACCTTGTACAACCATGCCGAGTGAATCACCAACCAAGATGATATCGATACCGCAATCATCAACTAGGCCCGCAAAGCTTGCGTCATAGCTGGTAAGCATGACGATTTTTTCATTGTTCTCACGCATTTTCGCGAGCGACAAAATAGTCGATTTTTTGCGCGTTGATTTTGTGCTTGCATCACTGGATGTAGACATAAAAACTAATCTCCGCGGCTGAAAAATTCCCGCTTGCCACGCATTCCGGTGATGCGTTTCATAAGCAAATCAAAATCTTCGCTACGTTCAATCGGATTAAGATTTTCTGCATTGACCATCAGCAGTGGCGTACTTTCATATTGATGAAAGAAGCGACTATAACTTTCGCAGATACGTTCGAGATAGTTATCCGAGATATTAGATTCACTCTGAATACCACGTCGCTTGATTCGATCAGCCAACGTTCCAGGAGTGGCTTGTAGATAAATAACTAAATCGGGCCGTGGCGTGGCTTGGCTAAAGTGCTCATACATTTGGTGATATAGATTTAATTCATCATCAGCCAAAGTGAGCGCGGCGAAAATAGGATCTTTATCGATTAAAAAATCGGCGATCACCGGTGCTGAAAAAAGATCGGTTTGCGCGAGATCGCGCAATTGATTCATGCGCTGAAATAGGAAAAAAATCTGGGTGGGTAGCGCGTAGCGCGCGGAGTCTTTATAAAAGCGTTGCAGGAATGGGTTTTCCTGGGGTTGCTCTAGTAATGCTTGCGCTCCCGTCTCAGCCGCAATGCGCCGGGCCAGGCTAGTTTTGCCTACCCCTATCGGGCCTTCGACCACAATAAATCGGTATTTGTCGAGATTCATGGCACTAGATGATACGTGATTGTCATGCGAGATCAAAACCTAAACAAGGATAAGAAAGAGCGTGAGTTAGAAGGCATGAACTAGTTTTTTGGAACGACGTGGATCACTTGATCGCTAATTGCTTGAACGTAGCGGCTAGCTTGTCCATAGCCCGGAATTGCAACATCAGGATTTAGTTCTAGCAAGGGTAATATAACAAAGGCGCGGGTGGTCATGCGTGGGTGAGGTACAACTAAGATGTCGGTAGCTATTTTCACATCTCCGTACAACAGCAGATCTAAATCGAGCGTGCGGGGCGCGTTTCGAAAAGGCCTTTCACGCCCGAAATATAATTCGATTTTTTGTAACTCAGCTAGGAGAGATTCAGCGCTTAATTGACTATCTACTCTGGCGACGGCATTGATAAAGTCATCACCGGTGGCATCGATTGGTGCACTTCTGAATAACGATGAATGACTGTGGAGTTTAGTTTGCGGCAGATGATGTAATGCGGCGAGCGCAGCACTCACATTGTGTAATGCATCCCCCAAATTTGACCCTACACCGACGTAGGATGTGACGGATTCCATCAGCTGCTTTCGGCTTTCGGCTTGCTGCGATTACGCCCACTACGTCGACGACGTTTTGTGGTCGGAGAATCTGAATTTTCTATGGGCTTTTGATTCAGCAGCGATTCTCTACCGCCGCCATCGGCTTCCATGAAATCAGTCCACCACTGCCCAATTTCTTCATCTATCTCACCTGAGGCGCAACGTAAAAGTAGAAAATCGTAACCGGCTCGCATACGCGGGTGCTCCAATAATTTGTAAGGAGATTTACCAATGCGGCGTTCGAAGCGTGGTTGCATGGCCCAGATGTCTCGCATATCCGTGGCAATGCGTCGTTGTAGTGCAAGTTTCTCAGTCTGACCGTCGAGTACGTCATCCGCCGCGAGATGCAGCGCAGGAATCGGATACTCACCGGCGGCTCGATACGCTTCCCATTTCTCTAGTACTTGATGCCAAAGCAGTGAAGCAAACAAAAAGCCAGGAGAGACCGATTTACCCTGACAAATACGCTCGTCAGTATTTGCCAGAGCGAGCGTGACGAATTTTTCACCTAAGGGCTGCTCTAATACGACATCGAGCAATGGCAACAAACCGTGATGCAAACCTTCTTTGCGTAAGCGTTGCAAGCAAGCCATCGCATGCCCACTCATTAATAGCTTGAGCATTTCATCAAACACACGCGCAACGGGAACGTTGTTAATTAGCGGTGCCATCACGGCCATAGGCTGGCGTGTATCGGGTGCGATTTTAAATTCGAGTTTGGCCGCGAACCGAACCACGCGTAATAAGCGCACCGGATCTTCGCGATAGCGTGCTTCCGCAACCCCGATAATACGCATCGTGTTATTACGAATATCTTTCATGCCTCCGTGATAATCGAGTACCAACTGCTCGGCGGGGTCGTAATACATGGCGTTGATGGTGAAGTCGCGTCGAGCAGCATCTTCGTGTTGCTCGCCAAAGGTGTTATCGCGGAGTACTCGTCCGTGGGCATCCTTCTGGGCTTCGTCAGTGGAATTGCCTCGGAAGGTAGTGACCTCGATGAGATCTTGTCCAAACATCACATGCACAATTTGAAAGCGACGCCCGATAATGAATGCGCGTCGAAACAGTCGGCGGATTTCTTCCGGCGTAGCATCGGTGGCGACATCAAAATCTTTGGGCTTCAAACCCAGCACTAAATCTCTAACTGCACCACCCACAACAAAAGCCTTGAATCCCGCTTTTTGCAGCGTTTGCGTAACGCGAATAGCGTTATCTGAAACATCGTCGAGTTCAATGCCGTGTTCTCTCGGCCCAAATATCTTTGGTTGCACGCTTGCTGTTTGGCCAGCGCCTCCACCCAACATTCGGCGGATGAATTTCTTAATCATCGAATAGCTGAAGTATGGGCCAGTTGTGGCGCTCGGCGTGTGCTCGCAGGCTGGCGTTCGGGTTAGTCGCTATGGGATGAGTTACTGCCGATAGCAAGGGGATATCGTTTTGCGAATCGCTATAAAACGTACTGCGTTCGAAGCCGTCTAGCGTCTTGCCTAGCGTAGCCAACCACTCTTGAGTATTCAATACTTTGCCGTTACCAAAAGGTGGCGTACCTATCAAGCGACCCGTCACTTCTCCACCATCAGCTAATTCAGGCTCAGCTGCGATCAGATGTTGCACACCGAAGGCTTGCGCGATGGGTGCGGTGACGAAGCGATTGGTTGCTGTAATGATGGCGACTAAATCACCGGCTTGTTGATGCTCGGTAACGAGTGCGCGCGCTACTGGGTGAATGGCCGGTTCGATGATGTCGGTCATGAATTGTGTATGCCATTCATCGAGCTGCCGGCGCGGAAAGCGTGACAGCGTTCCGAAAGCGAATTCAAGATATTCAACCGGATTGAGCGTACCGTTTTGGTACTGCTCATAAAATACTTGATTACGTTGAGTAAACGATACCGGATCGACTGCGCCAGCGCGGACCAGAAATTGGCCCCACTCATAATCAGAGTCCAGAGGTAGTAAGGTGTTATCTAAATCAAAGAGTGCAAGATTCATAGGCTAGTAGTCGCTTCGCCTGATTGCAGTAATTCCCGCAACAGGGGCAGGGTGATTGGGCGCTGAGTTTCAAGTGAGTAGCGATCCAACGCATCCAGCATGGCAGATAGCGATGGCATATCTCGTCGAAAATGCGTCAGTAAGTAGGGTAACACGCCGGGCGAAAGTGACAATCCACGCGACTCGGCTGATTTCGCGAGGGCATCGAGTTTTTCTTCGTCGGATAAGCCATGCAGCTCATAAATTAAGCCCCAGCCCAGACGAGTGCGCAAATCTTCGCGGAGTTTTAATTGTGCCGGTGCTTGATTCGCACTAGCGACCCACGATCCGCCCGCTTCTCTAACTTGGTTGTACAGTGCAAACGCGGCGATCTGATGTGCTTCCGAAAGCAGATCACAATCATCTAGCAGATACATGGCTTGGTCTGCAGACCAGGCAAACTCGCTGACAGCATGCTTAGGCGTTAACAAGAGTCCTTTAGTCTCCGTATGCAATGCCTGTAACAAGTGCGATTTACCCGAACCCGCATGACCCCAGATCGTGATCATCGACGGTCTAATGCTGGTGCTATGTTGTGTTGCTAAGTCGTTGACCAGTGCAAGCAACTCTGTATTTTTGCCGACAACAAAATTATCCAGTGATTGTGGCGGGGTCGCGCCCCAATCGAGCAGTAACTGCTTCATGATTGATTATAGAAACTACTGTTCAGATAATGGCGTCGTAATCGACCAAAAACTACCGAGAGTATGGCCGAGGCTGGCAGCGCGAGTAATATGCCCGTGAAGCCAAACAGCTGCGCAAAAGCCAGTAATGCAAAGATGACGGTCAATGGATGCAGACCGATACGCTCGCCAACCAAGCGTGGCGTTAGATAAAAACTTTCCAGCATTTGGCCCAGCCCGTATACCACCGCAACCGCAATCAAGCCATGCCAACCATCGAAGAAAAGTATGGCCGATAGTAAGGCAAGTATTAAGCCGATTCCGAAACCGACGTAGGGAATAAATACCAATAAGCCCGTGATTATTCCCACAGGTACAGCGACTTCGAAACCTGCGATTGCCAATGCAATGGAGTAGTAGGTGGCGAGCAATAGCATGACCAGTAACTGACCGCGCAGATATTGAGCCAGTAGATGGTCGGTTTCGAGCGACATATCGGTGATGAGTGCTATCCAGCGACGTGGGATCATCGTGGCGAATCGAGCGATCACATGATGCCAATCCATCAGCAGATAAAACAGCACGATAGGTACGAGCATCAAGGTGGCTGCCCAGCCAATAACAGCGCTACTGCCTTTTCTCAACCAGTCCAGCCAGCTCAGTCCCGTGCTGTCGAAGCTAGCGAGTTGTTGTGTCAACAGCGCTTTCAAGCCCTGACTATCGAGCGGAAGGTTGAGACCCATCTGTAACAGCAGCGGCCTAACGAAGCGATCAAATGCGTCCAGCAGCAAGGGTAGTCGTTGCTGCAAGGCGGGTAGCTCGGCGACCAGCATAGGCACAACAATCAAAATGACTGCGGCAACTGCTAAGAGCAGAGCGATCATCACCAGCAACACCGACAGGATTCTGGGCAAACCGCGGGTAGTTAACCAATCCACGCCAGGATTAAGCATGTACCCGATAACTGCTGCAGCAACAAAAGGCGTCAGCACTGGGCCAAGCAGCACTAGCAATAGATAGAGCAATAGGCCGGCGGCGAGCCAGAGCAGCACGGGTCGCTGTTCAGGATTAGGAAATATCGTCATCGATACGGAAGTAAGACGGGCCCTTTTGGTAAAATACCGTGCATTAGGCGTTCGATCATTTTTTCAGACGTTCATTCTACCTTTTCCTCCGTCATACACTCCATGTCCTCTAATTCAAAGGTCTCTCTGTCCTACCGTGATGCAGGTGTCGATATCGATGCCGGTGATGCACTGGTAGAAGCCATCAAACCTTTTGCTAAACGCACCATGCGCGAGGGCGTATTAGCTGGTATCGGCGGTTTTGGTGCGCTGTTTGAAGTGAGTAAAAAATATCGTGAGCCTGTGCTGGTCTCGGGCACCGATGGTGTGGGCACCAAGTTAAAGCTAGCGTTTCATCTTAACCGCCATGACACCGTGGGTATTGATTTAGTTGCCATGAGTGTGAATGACATCTTGGTACAGGGTGCCGAGCCGCTTTTCTTCTTGGATTATTTTGCGTGTGGGCGTTTGGATGTCGCCACAGCAACGGATGTCATCAAAGGCATTGCCGCTGGTTGTGAGCAGGCCGGATGTGCATTGATTGGTGGTGAAACCGCCGAAATGCCCAGCATGTATCCCGATGGTGAATATGATCTTGCAGGCTTTGCTGTGGGTGCGGTTGAAAAATCGAAAATTATCGATGGTAAAAAAATCCGGCCGGGTGATGTGGTGCTTGGGCTGGCATCGTCGGGTGCCCACTCCAATGGCTATTCATTAGTTCGTAAGATCATTGACGTGGCTAAGCCTGACTTGCACGCTGATTTTCATGGTCGTCCTCTGGCCGATGTACTGCTTGCGCCAACACGTATCTATGTAATACCTTTACTCGCCTTAATGGAAAAAATCGATGTGCATGGCATGGTTCATATTACCGGCGGTGGCTTAGTTGAAAATATTCCGCGTGTACTGCAACCCAACCTCACAGCGGTATTGCACAAAGATGCGTGGACCTTGCCACCTTTATTTCAATGGCTGCAACAACACGGCGGCGTTGCAGATGATGAGATGCACCGAGTCTTTAACTGCGGCATAGGAATGACCGTCATTGTTAGTGCGGCCAATGCTGATCAAGCCGAAGCAGAGCTCAAGCGACTGGGCGAAACCGTGTATCGCATCGGTGAGATTCGCGAGCGCGCTGAAGGTGAGGCACAGACCGTGGTGATCTGATAGCGCTCATCGTTGTCACGTAAAAAAAGACCGCATTTGCGGTCTTTTTTTTAGCCTTTGGTTTGAGTAAAGCCGAGTTGAGTTTGCATTTACTCACAGTGAGATTGCAAAAGAAATTTACATTGAGCGATAGGACATCCCAGAATCGATCAAAAAATTATTTCCTATAAAAACAAGGCCTTTAATGGCTACCTCATCCTGAAGAAAATGAAAGCCTTACTCCTGATTCATTGGAAGGCATAGCTAGTTAAATTTCAAAAATTGAAGAGCATTTATTTAGAAAATTAGGAACTAATTACGCTGCACTGGAACTTAAGCGATTCTATTATCTTATTCAAGTTCATCATGTCTATTCCTCCTTTACCCGCTGTGGAGACTACAAAGAAAGAGCCACCGTCAAGTGAGCCAAGTGCTAAACAAAAATACACATTGTCGAATTACCTGATTGGTCAACTACCTGACAACGAGCTATCCGACAGTACACCAAGGTTGGTTAGCTTGGCCTCTTCAAGTGCATCAGATATTTTAAAAGAATATTCTGGCGGTGAACGGCCATCGACACTTCCTACAGACACCAGCGACCCCAGAGTGTTTAATCGTACTAATGTAAGTACTGCTTCATCTACCCATTCCCTGCATACCAGCGATTCCGTTGATATATCGAGTAGTCAGTCAGAGTCTGTGATGACATCAGTAATTCACAGCCAATCCCGTGATCAAATCAGGGAATTCCAAATTATGTTGAGCGCTGCTCAAAAGGGCTCTTCAGAAGCGCAGTTTAATTTAGGGGCGATGTACGTCAAAGGCCAAGGCGTCAAACAAGATTTTACCCAAGCGGTGAATTGGTACCTCAAGGCGGCTGAACAAGGCGATGCTGGTGCGCAGTTTAGTTTGGGGGCGATGTACACCAAAGGCCTAGGTGTGAAACGAGATCAAACCGAAGCGTTTAATTGGTACCGCAAGGCGGCAGAGCAAGGCCATGCTGGTGCGCAGTTCAATTTGGGGTTGATGTACGAAAAAGGCCAAGGTGTGGAACAAGATTATGCGCAAGCGGTGAATTGGTACCGCAAGGCGGCTGAGCAAGGCAATGCTGGTGCGCAGTGTAATTTGGGGGTGATGTACGCCAAAGGCCTAGGTGTGAAACGAGATCAAACCGAAGCGTTTAATTGGTACCACAAGGCGGCTGAGCAAGGCGACACTGTTGCGCAGTCTAATTTGGGAGTGATGTACCAATATGGCCTAAGCGTCAAACAAGATGTTGCCCAAGCGGTGAATTGGTACCGCAAGGCGGCAGATAAAAGCCATGCTAATGCGCAGTTTAATTTGGGGACGATGTACGCCAAAGGCCTAGGTGTGGAACAAGATAATGCCCAAGCGGTGTATTGGTTTCGCAAGGCAGCTGAACAAGGCGATGCTGGTGCGCAGTGTAATTTAGGAGTGATGTACGAACATGGCCTAGGTGTGGAACAAGATGATGCCCAAGCGGTGATTTGGTATCGCCAGGCGGCTGAACAAGGCGATGCTGGTGCGCAGTTTAATTTTGGGGTGATGTACGAAAAAGGCCAAGGTGTGGAACAAGATGATGCACAGGCGGTGTATTGGTACCGCAAGGCGGTTGAGCAAGGCGATGCTGATGCGCAGTTTAATTTGGGGGTGATGTACGAACATGGCCTAGGTGTGGAACAAGATGATGCCCAAGCGGTGTATTGGTTCCGCAAGGCGGCTGAACAAGGCGATGCTGATGCGCAGTTTAATTTGGGGACGATGTACGCCAAAGGCCGAGGTGTGAAACAAGATGATGCCCAAGCGTTGATTTGGTATCGTAAAGGGGCTGAGCAAGGCGATGCTGGTGCTCAGTTCCAGATGGGTAAGATGTATGCCAAAGGTAAAGGGGTCGAAGCAAATGATGTCGAAGCGTTTAATTGGTATTTAAAAGCAGCAAACAATGGTTCTAAGGATGCTCATTTAAAACTGGCATCTTATTATCAGGAGGGACTTGGGGTCAAAAAAGATGTGCTGCAGGCGACGTATTGGTTGTTGAGATCGGTAGTTCAAGAACAAAATAGGGAGATTTTTCTGGACGAGGATGCGGTTGAGGATGATTTTTATAGCGATGTCATTCAATCCATCCCTAAGGCATTAACTCTATTTCCTGAATTTAAATATATTAAGACTATCAATTTTCGGAATATCGCATTACGCAATCAAGAATTTTTGTCTCTTGGTCAACTAATTCGTGCGAATCCTCCTCTGGAAGGTTTGAATTTGGAGGGTCAGGATCTCGATGATGCTGATGCGCGGATTCTTGCCCAATCCTTAGCCTTCAATACAACATTGACCGAACTGATCTTCGATGATGACTACGATTTCGATGCAACTATTTTCGATAGGATCAAGGCATCACTGGCTCAGAACGTGGTCATTGCCGAGCTGCGTGAACGCATGAAAGGTCACCTCATTACAGGCCCTGATGGGTTGTCTAAACGGGTTTCTTACATTACACGCTCTGATGAGTTACCTTTAGAAGTACTGGAGATCATCGTTGACAAACTGATCTTGGAAGCTAGTAAAGCGGGTAAAGATAAAAAAGCCACTATTGCTGGGATAGATGAATTGATATTGAGTGCGAGTCAGCAGACGCTGAAAGATGACCTAAAAAATCTAGTTAATTACTTTGTTAGCTAAATTTTTTTGCAATGTTTTTTCGTATGATTTTTGTACCCCGTACTTCAACGCTGGATTATCTGATCAGCGTTAATAATGCCAACGCGGCGAAAAATGAGATCGGCCTCAGCGCGTTTGCGAGCCAGCATGTCGGAGGGCTGCTCCGCTAACCAGTCTTCGAATGCACGGTAATGAGGACGGACCTTGGCTCCGCCATCGGCGTACATTTCATTGAAAAAATTGGCCATGGGCCCAGAACTCCGGAGATTAAATGGCGGGAATGTCTGGGCTACCTATCAAGAAATGTGCCAGCGAAGGAATATTACGGTCTTCGCAAATTTTCTAGCATGGCTAATTCGTCAGGGCCGGGTGGATCCGTGATGAGTGACACGATGATCATGGCAAGGAAGGCAGCGGGCACGCCAAAAATTCCCGCAGATACGGGAGCAATATGAAACCATAGTCGACTGATATCACCGCCTAAAGTAGGACTGGTTTGCACCAAATAGATGAGGCAGACAAAAAAGCCAGTGAGCATGCCAGCTATCGCCCCTTGCTGGTTCGCTCGTTTCCAAAAAACGCCCAAAACAAGTGCAGGGAAAAGTGTAGAAGCAGCCAAAG